>Ga0307372_10003951_pt1 | contig 23271 bp, 17 predicted proteins | sample OX1MG_FD_202533 | JGI IMG/M metagenome (GOLD analysis project Ga0307372, IMG submission 202533) | Soil microbial communities from Risofladan, Vaasa, Finland - OX-1 | ecosystem: Environmental > Terrestrial > Soil > Coastal area > Acid sulfate soil | place: Finland: Risofladan, Vaasa | collected...
CTGGTCGGATTTGGCGGCGGGCTCGCCTATGTTACGCTGCGCGGCCGGCGCGGGGGCAGCGCGCTCGCCGCCGCCGCGGTCAACGCACTGAGCGGCGGGCGGGCAGCATGACCGCGTGGCTCAGCCTCGTCGGCATCGGCGACGACGGGCTGGCCGGCCTCACCCCGGCGGCGCGCGCCCTGGTCGAGACCGCCGAGACGCTGGTCGGCGGCGCGCGTCATCTCGCGATGGTGCCGCCGGGCACCGCCGAGCGCCTGACATGGCGCCAGCCGCTCGCCGCCACGATCGCCGACATCGCCGCGCGCCGCGGTACCAGGCTCGCGGTGCTGGCCAGCGGCGATCCGCTATGGTACGGCGTCGGGGTCGTGCTGCTGCACCATTTTCGCCGCGAGGAGATGACGATCGTGCCGCAGCCGAGCGCCGTCAGCCTGGCCGCCGCCCGGCTCGGCTGGCCGCTGGCCGATTGCACGGTGCTGTCGCTGCACGGCCGCCCGCTCGACAGCCTGCGGCTGCACCTGGCGCCGGGGCAGCGTCTTCTGCTGCTGTCGGAGAACGGGACGACGCCGCGCGAGGTGGCGCGGCTGCTCGCCATGACCGGCTGGGGGCCGAGCCGCATGACCGTGTTCGAGCATCTCGGCGGGGTGCGCGAGGCGATGCGGTGCGGCACCGCGCAGGATTGGGGCGAGCGGCCAAGCGCCGACCTCAACACGATCGCGCTCGAATGCGAAGGGATGGCGGGCACCAGCGCGCTGTCGCGGCTGGCGGGCTTGCCGGACGACGCGTTCGAGCATGACGGGCAGCTGACCAAGCGCGAAATCCGCGCCGTGACGCTGGCCCATCTGGCGCCGTTGCCGGGCGACTTGTTGTGGGATATCGGCGCCGGCTGCGGCTCGATCGCGATCGAATGGCTGCGCGCCGGCGAGCGCGGCGCCGCAATTGCCGTCGAGCAGGAGCCGGGCCGCGCCGCGATCATTGCGCGCAACGCCGCAGCGCTCGGCGTGCCACAGCTGCAGATCGTCGCCCGGCCGGCCGCCGCGGCGATCCCCGGGCTCGCCCCGCCCGACGCCATCTTCATCGGCGGCGGCATTGCGGAAGCGGGGCTGTTGCCGGCGCTGTGGGCGGCATTGCGCCCGGGCGGCCGGCTCGTCGCCAATGTCGTCAGCACCGCCGGCGAGCGCACCATTCTCGACTGGCAGGCGGCGTGCGGCGGCGCGTTGACTCGCCTCGCGGTCGCCCGCGCGGCGCCGCTCGGTACCCGGCTCGGCTGGCGGCCGCTGCTGCCGGTCACCCAATTCGCCGCCACCAAGCCGGGCTGAGATGCCTTGGTCGATCGGGCGGCTCGTCGCGGCGCGGCCCTACGCCCTGCTCGTCGGCCTCTGCCTCTTGCTGTACCTGCCGGGGATCGCCGCGATCCCACCGCTTGACCGCGACGAGGCACGGTTTGCCCAGGCGACGCGACAGATGCTGGAAACCGGCGATTTCCTGCGCATCCGCTTTCAGGATGAGGCGCGCAACCGCAAGCCGGCCGGCATCTACTGGCTGCAGGCGATCGCGGTCGGGGCGTTCAGCACCCCGGCATCGACCGCAATGTGGCCCTATCGGCTGCCGTCGCTCGCCGGCGCGACCGCTTCGGTCTTGCTGACCTTCGCGTTCGGCGCCGTGCTGTTGGGCGGCGACAGCGAGCACCGCCGCATTGCCATGGTCGCGGCGGTGCTGCTGGCGAGCGCCCTCGGCCTCGTCGCCGAGGCGCATATCGCCAAGACCGATGCGGCACTGTTGGCGGCGATCACGGCAGCCCAGGGGGCGCTCGGCCTTGCCTATGTGCGCGCCCGCAGCGCTCGGCCGGTCGCTGCCTGGATCGCCGTCCTGTTCTGGAGCGCCGAGATCGTCGCGGTCTATCTCAAGGGGCCGCCGGGGCCGGCGCTGGCGATCGTCACCGCGGCGACCTTGTCGATTGCCGATCGCGAGGTCGGCTGGCTGCGCGGGTTGCGCCCGGTGGCCGGCGTGGCCGCGCTGGTCATCGCCGTCGCTCCCTGGCTGATCGCGATCGAGCGCGTCACCGAGGGCCGGTTTCTAGCCGATTCGCTGGGCCGCGACCTGCTGGCAAAGGTCGTCGGCGAGCAGGAATCGCACGGCGCGCCGCCATTATCCTATCTGCTCTTCGCGCTCGTCACGTTCTGGCCGGGCTCGCTGCTGCTGGCGCAGGCCGGCATCGGCGCGTGGCGGCGGCGCCGGGCGCTTGCCGAGCGCTTTCTGATCGCCTGGCTGGTGCCGGGCTGGGTCGTGCTCGAGCTGGTGCCGACCAAGCTGCCGCATTACGTGCTGCCGCTCTATCCGGCATTGGCGATGCTGACGGCCGCCGCGCTGGTTGATGGCGCCGGGTTGCCGGCCGCGCGCTGGGCCGGGCGGCTCGACCTCGCCGTGCGGGTCTTGTGGGCGGTGGTCAGCCTGGCGCTCGCCGCCCTCCTGGTGGGGTTGCCGCTGCATTTCGGCGGCCACATCGCGGCGGCCGGCGTCATCGGCGCGGTACTGCTGCTCGCCCTGGCGGCGGCGCTGTTGTATCGCCGGCCGGGGCCGCAGGGGACGGCCGCGCTGATCGCGGGACTGTCGCTCGCCTTTGCGGTGCCGGCGGGCGCATTTGTGCTGCCCGGGGTGGACCGGGTGTGGCTCAGCCGGGAGGCGGCCGGGCTGGTCGCCCGCCATCCGCCAGCCGCCGGCGCACCGCTGGTGGCGGTCGGCTATAGCGAGCCGAGCCTCGTCTTTCTGCTCGGCACCGACCTCCATCTGACGGCGCCGTCCAGCGCCGCCGGCGTGCTCGCGGCTGGCGGCGAGGCGCTGGTCAGCGCCCGTGAAGGCGCGTCGTTTGCCCGCGCGTTGAGCGCCCGCGGTCTGCATGCGCGCCCGCTCGGCAGCGTTTCGGGGATCGACTATTCGAACGGCAAGTCTATGGTGCTGACCCTCTATACCGTGACCCCGGGATGACATGACGAGCGGCCGCCTCTATGGGCTGGGCGTCGGGCCCGGCGACCCCGAGCTGGTGACGCTGAAGGCGCTGCGCCTGTTGCGCACGGCCGCGGTCGTCGCCTATCCGGCGCCCGAGACCGGCGACAGCTTTGCCCGTCAGATCGTCGCGGCGTGGCTCGATCGCGGCCAGCGCGAGATCGCGATCCGCTTTCCGATGCGGCCCGGGCCGGTGCCGCTCGCAGTTTATCAGCGGGCGGCGTCGGACCTCGCCCGCTACCTCGACGCCGGCGACGACGTTGCCTATCTGTGCCAGGGCGATCCGCTGTTTTACGGCAGCTTCGCCGGAATCCTGACCGGCCTTGCCACGCGGTATCAGGTCAGGGTGGTGCCCGGGGTGTCGTCGCTGACCGCCTGCGCCGCCGCCGCTGCAACGCCGCTCGTGCAGCGCGACGAAACGCTGATCGTGGTCCCGGCGAGCCTCCCCGCGGCGGCGCTGGCGGCGCGGCTGGCCGATATCGACGCCGCCGTGATCATCAAGCTGGGGCGGCATTTCCCGAAGTTGCGGCTGGTCCTCGAACAACTCGGCCTGCTCGACGGCGCGGTCTATGTCGAGCGCGCCAGCCTGCCCGGCGAGCGGGTGGCGGCGCTCGCGACGATCGATCCGGCAAGCGTGCCATATTTCGCGACGGCGTTGGTCCACCGCGGGGGCCGCGAGCGATGACGGCCGACATCGCGGTCGTCGTGCTGGGGCCCGGCGGCGCTGCGCTCGGCCGGCGGGTCTGCGCGGCATTGCCCGGGGCGCGGCTCTACGGCCCGCGCGGGCGGCCGGGCGATTGGGACGAAACGTACGACCGTCTCGCGCCGCTGCTCGCCACGCTGTTCACCGCCGGGCGGCCGATCGTCGGGCTGTGCGCCAGCGGCATCCTGGTCCGCACGCTGGCCCCGCTCATCGACGACAAGCGGGCCGAGCCGCCGGTGGTGGCGCTGGCCGAAGACGGCTCGGTCGCGGTGCCGCTGCTCGGCGGCCACCGCGGCGCCAATGCGCTGGCCCGCGCGCTCGCTTCTGCCCTGGGCGGCGTCGCCGCGATCACCACTGCCGGGGATCTGCGTCTGGGCATCGCGCTCGACGAGGTGCCCGACGGCTGGCATATCGCCAACCCGGCGCGGATCAAGCCGCTCGCCGCCGCGCTGCTCGCCGGCGAGCGTGTGGCGCTCGAGGAAGAGGCCGCGCGGGCGGAGTGGCTGCATGCCGGTACGGTCGAATGGGCCGCGGACGCCACCCGGCGCATCGTCGTGACCGACCGCGCCTGCCCGGCCGACAGCGCGGCACTGGTTTTGCACCCGCCGGTCTTGGCGCTCGGCATCGGCTGCGAGCGCTTCTGCCCAGACGATGAGATCGCGGAGCTGGCGTGCGACACGCTCGCCGCGGCCGGCCTCGCGGGCGGCGCAGTCGCGGCAATCGTGTCGGTAGCGCTGAAGGCCGACGAGCCGGCGATTCACGCGCTCGCCCGATCGCTTGGGGTGCCGGCGCGGTTCTTCCCGGCCTCGCGCCTCTTGGCCGAGACCGCGCGGCTGACGGTGCGCTCGGAGGCGGCGATGCGCGCCACCGGCTGCTGGGGGGTCGCCGAGGGCGCCGCGCTCGCCGCCGCCGGTGTCGGGGGCGAACTGGTGGTGCCGCGGCGCCAGTCGCGGCATGCGACCTGCGCCATCGCGCGCGCCGCCTCACCGCTCGATGGCGCGGCGATCGGCCGCCCGCGCGGCCGGCTGGCCCTGGTCGGCATCGGCCCGGGCGACCCGCTCTGGCGCACCCCCGAAGCAAGCGCGCTCATCGCCGCGTCTGACGAGATCGTCGGCTATCGCCGCTACCTCGACCTGCTGGGCCCGGCGATCGACGGCAAAAGGCGGCATGACAGCGCGATCGGGGCCGAAACAGAGCGCGCCCGGCTCGCCCTCGACCTCGCCGCCGAAGGTGGCGCAGTGGCGCTGGTCTCGTCGGGCGACCCCGGCGTCTACGGCCTCGCCGCGCTGGTCTTCGAGCTGATCGACCGCGCCGCGCGCCGCGACTGGTCGGCAGTCGAGATCGTCGTCGCGCCCGGTGTCAGCGCCATGCAGGCCGCCGCCGCGCGCGTCGGGGCGCCGCTCGGGCACGATTTCTGCGCGATCTCGCTGTCCGACCTCTTGACCCCGTGGCCGGTGATCCGCGACCGCATCGCGGCGGCGGCGGGGGGCGATTTTGTCGTCGCGCTGTACAATCCGCGCTCGTCCCGGCGGCCGCGCCGGCTGGCCGAAGCCGCCCGGATCCTGCTGGCGCAGCGCCCGCCCGATACGCCGGCCGTCATCGCGCGAAATCTCGGCCGCGCCGGCGAGACGACGCAGATCCTGCGGCTCGACGAATTGCCCGCGGCGGCGGCCGACATGCTGAGCCTGGTGCTGGTCGGCAGTTGCCGCACCCGGCTCGTCGCCGGCAACCCGCCGCGCCTCTATACGCCGCGCGGCTATTTTGACGGCGACCGGGGCGAGCGTCGATGACCGTGCATTTCATCGGCGCCGGGCCGGGGGCGCCGGATCTGATCACGCTGCGCGGGCTGCGGCTGATCGAGCGCTGCGCGGTGTGCCTCTATGCCGGCTCGCTGGTGCCGCGCGAAATCGTCGCCGCCGCGCCGGAGGGAGCGCGAATCGTCGATACGGCGGCGCTGACGCTCGACGAGATCATCGCCGAGATCGCGGCGGCGCATGCCCGCGGCCTCGACGTCGCCCGGGTCCACTCGGGCGACCCGTCGCTGTACGGCGCGATCGGCGAGCAGATGCGGCATCTCGACCGGCTCGCCATCCCCTATGACGTGACCCCCGGGGTACCGGCGTTTGCCGCCGCGGCCGCAGCGCTGCGCCGCGAGCTGACCTTGCCGGATGTGGCGCAGACCGTGATCCTGACGCGCACCGCGACGCGCGCCTCGGCGATGCCCGCCGGCGAGAACCTCGAACGCCTCGCCGCCAGCGGCGCAACCCTGGCGGTTCACCTGTCGATCGCCAACCTTGCGCGGGTCATCCGCGCCCTGCTGCCATATTACGGCAGCGATTGCCCGGCCGTTGTCGCCTATCGCGTCAGCTGGCCGGATGAGCGGCTGATCTGCGGCACGCTGGCCGATATCCGCGACAAGGCAAAGCAGGCGAACATCACCCGAACGGCGCTGATCCTGGTCGGCAGGGCGCTCAGCGGCGAGGGCAGCGACAGCCGCCTCTACGCCGCCGATCATCACCACGTCCTGCGCCCGCGGGCCCGCAGCGGCTGGCGGACCGTCGCTAATCGATCAGCTTGCGATAGCTGACGGGTTCGTCGCTCGTCTTGCGGCCCCAGGCCAGAAAATAATATTCACCGTCGCGGTTGGCTTGCGTCTCGCAGAAATGGTCAAAAGCGTCCGACTTTGCGCCGAGCCAGGCGCTGACCTGTTCGAAGGTGATCGGGGACGGGTGCATCCGTCGGTGCGCCGGAACTTGCGGGGTTTCCGCCTTCGACAGGTTGACCTGGAAGATGAAGCGACCGCCGGGTGCTATTTTCGCGAACAGGGTGTTGAACCAGCCGGCCGGGTCGTCGGTGTGGTCGATGACATTGTGGCAGATGCCGAGCTCGAACAGCGTTGGGTCTTGCCGGAATCTGTCGCGATCAACCAGGTATTCGACATCCGCGCTGCGGAAATTGGCAAACAGCCGCCCGTATCGATCGTTCAGCGGATCGAACGCGACGCGCCTGCGGGCCGCCACATACTCGATCATGCCGAGCGGCCCGCAGCCGATCTCGACGACCGCCGCGCCGCGAAACTCACCCATCGCCCATCCGGTCCGATAGAACGTCGAGACCATCAGGTGCTCCTGGAAGAGCGGGAAGAGCAGCGGGTGATTGCCGCCGTACCCGTGAACGGCGACCCACCGCCAGAAGGCCAACTCGCGCGCCTGCGCCTCGCGCCAGGGCGACAGACCCTCGCAGCTTCCGGCCGCGACTAGCGCAATCAGATCAAGATCGCACCGCTCCAGATCCATCCCGCAAAGATTGCCGGCCGCCTCGCCCGCACCGTCGGCGCCCGCTGCTGCAGTACAGGCCCGCGCCGCCTGCTCAATCGTGCGGTGGCTAAGGTCTTGGAAATAATAGGCGCGCTCGGCATCGGCGCTTTCAGTCATGCTTGCTCACTCGACGATCTGCCTGGCTTTTAGCACGACACCGGGCAGCACGACACCGGGCAGCACGACATCGGGCAGCGCGACATCGGGCAGCACGACACTGGGCGGCTCTGTCGAGGGGCGCCCGCCGCCGAGTGCGCCGGACGCCGACTCGGACGCCCCTACTTCGTCAGCAGCACGACATCCTGGTAGCGGTGGCCCTCCGGGATGATGTCGAGCACCCCGAAGATCCGCCCCCATTCCCGTCGGATGTACGCGGTGTCGTGGAACACCATCGCGTTATAGACGTCGCGGCCGGCCTCCCACCACAGCACGGTTTTCGGGCGCGGCAGCGGCCCGGCGAAAAACGGCTCGTCGATCGCATAGTCGCTGATCTTGTCGGCGAGCGGCATAAACTGCTCCCTAATCCACCCTTGCTTGTACCGCTCCCAGGTGTGATCCGTCGCCACCGTCACATACGCCAGCCCGCCCGGCCGCAGAACCCGCCGCAGCTCGAGCAGCCAGGCCGCCTCGAAATCGTCGATATGGGTAAACACACTGAACGCGGTGGCGATATCGATCGAATTGTCCTCGATCGGCAGATGCGGCATCACGGAGTTGTGGAAGACGTTGATGCGCCGGGGCAGGAACAGGCGGACCCACTCCGTGTGCCGCTTGTTGATGTCGCAGCAGGAAATCGCGACCGGCGTCTGAAAGGCGATATGCCGGACCACCCGCCCGGAGGCACAGCCCAGTTCGAAGTACCGCGCGTCCGCGCCCAACCCCAACCGCGCCGCCTGCTGGACCACCGCGAGGGCGTCGGATAAGCCGCTCAACCAATAGCTCGCGTGATTTTCGCCCCAATAGTATTCGCGATCGCCGCTCGACGGGATCGGCGCGGTGTCGCGGCCGGAATAGCCGGCAACCCGTTCGCCGATGCCGAACGTCGCTTCGGCCTCCTGCTGCAGAGCCGCCTCCGACGCCAGCTTGGCGATCGGCGGCAGGTTCGCGAACGGCTCGGCGCTGCCCTTGATGGTTGTAGCCCGCAGCCATTCGGGTGCGAAACTCGAGGTCAGTGGCCGTGGCGGATCGCCGGGCGTCGACCCTGGCTCCTCTGCCACCAACTCGTCCGCTGCCCGCGACAGGCGATCGCCCGGCCTGGCGGATTGAAAAGCGAAGGCGCGCATTCCCGTCGGCCCGCGCCCGGCAAACCGGTTACGGGCCCCCAACAGCAAGGCGGCCGGCCCCCTCAAGAGCCGGCCGCCATCGGTGCCTCAGAGATTTCAGTGCGTGAAGGTGATTGTGGTCGGATCCGTCACGCCGACCAACGTCATCGTCGAACCGTCGGCAAAATGCAGAACGGTGCCACCGCCCGTGCCGCCGAAGGTCGTCGAGGTCGAGATCAGCGTCGCCGCGCTATCCGGCGACTCGACCTGATCGGTGGCCGTGCTGAAGCCATTCACCGTGACATTCGTCCCGGCAGCGCCCGTCGTCGTTTCGGCCAGATCCCTGACGCCGGACGCTGCGGTCGACAGGTTCACGGTCTCGTTGGCGTTGAGGCTGGACTTGAAAATCGCCTCCAGCGTGCCCGCCCCGCCGTTGACCGTATCGCCGGGACCGGCAATGACCGTCGATGCCCCGGCCCCGCCGCTCAGCGTGTTGCTGCCGCCGGAAAATGCGCCAGTACCAAAGTTGGTGTACGAATCATCGATGAATGTCGTGGCACCGGTGGCCGTCGCGCCGCCGATGTCGTTACCGGTGCCGAGATTGACAGCTTCCAGGTTGCCTGAACCGCCGGTAAGGGTCGAGGTATTCCCGTTGGAGTACAACATAGCGCCAGTTCCGGCGGTAACCGAATCGGTGGCGCCGCCGACGACCGTCGCGGCGCCACCGCCGCCGGTGATCGTGTCGCTCCCGCCGCCATCGCCGGCGACATAGAGCAATCCGGTGCTACCGATGATCGATTCGCCGGTGCCGGCCCAAATCTGGTCCGATCCGGTTCCGGCGGTTATTGTGCTGCCGGCCCTCGGGATCGCGTTGATCAGCGTCGAGCCTGAGCCACCAAAGACCTGGTCGTTGATGCCGGCGACCATGTAGGTGCCGTCCGGTACGACGAGCCCGTTGGGCGCAGTAACCGACCCGCCGCCGCCACCGCCGATCAGGACGTTGCCGCTGCCGCCGTAATTGTCGTCGATGAAGGTCGTGCCGGTCGTGGCGCCGGTGACGCTGTTGCCGGTGCCGAAGTTGAACGTTTCGAGGTTCCCGCTGGCGCCGGAAATCGTCATATTATTCATGGCGTTGCCGGCGACCGTGATCGCACCCGCGCCGCCGGTGACATTGTCGCCTGCAGCCGCCCATACTGTGGTGTTGCCGGCGCCGCCGGTGATCGTCTCCGGACCCGGATTCACGCCGGGGTTGGTGTTGCTGGCATCGATCAGCTGCGTATTGCCGGCGACCGTGCTGCCGCTGATCGTGTCGCCGCCCGAGCCGGTGACGGTGACGGCATCGACGCCGGCGCCGCTGCCGATGATCTGGATATTCTCGGCGCCGAACTGGTCGAGCAGCGCGTAGCTGCCCTGCAGGATCTGTTCGGTCGCGCCAATGGTTCCCGCCTGGACCTCGTTACTCGCGACCGAGACGGCCCCTTGAATGAAGGCACTACCGTCATATCCGGGCGCGATATTGCCAGCCATCGAGGTGAACACCTCGATGTTGGTGTCGCCGGTGACGAGATCGCCTGCGAGGGAATTGCCGTTCAGGTCGGTGGCGCCGGTCGCCGTCAGAACGAGATTTATCGTCTGCCCGCCATTGGAGAACGTCAGCCGAGAACCGGTAACTGAAGCCATTGAGTGCCCCCCACCCTAACGCGCGATAAAAGCCATGAGCCCCGATGCAGGGGCATTCGACGTGCGGCTATCGTAACCTTCGAGCGCCGCTCCTGTCTTGTCACGAATGGCCGCGAGGCGTTTCAACTTGATACAGATGATTGCAGCGGGTCACGACCCCAGATGCGCCGGCAACGGCTAGGCCTGGCTGACCAGGCGGGGGCCGCGCGGTGCGGCCAGCCGCGTCCGGGCCGGCGCATAACCCTGCGCGGCGGCCTTTTCGTACCACGTGCGCGCCACCTCGGGATCGGCCGGCACGCCGGCGCCATTTGCGTGGAAATCGCCGAGCACGATCTGCGCCTCGGGCATGCCCTGCTCGGCGGCCTTCTGATACCACTGCAGCGCCTCGTCCACGTCGCGCGCGACGCCTTCGCCGCGGTACAGCATGACCGCGAGGTTGAACTGCGCGACCCGCTCGCCCTGTTCGGCGGCGCGGCGATACCACTGGGTCCCCTCGACCAGGTCGAGCGGCACGCCCTGTCCGGTGCAATACATCACGCCGAGCCGGAACTGGGCGCCGGCATGGCCCGCTTCGGCAGCCCGGCGGAACCACGCCGCGGCCGCCGCCGCGTCCGCTGGCCCCCAGGCGCCGGCCAGCGAGTTGTGAGCAACAATCAGTTGCGCCGCGAGCACGCCGGCGTCGGCGGCCGCGCGATAGCAGCGGATCGCCTCCGGCTGGTTGGCGCCGCTCCCGCGATCCTCGCTGTAGAAATGCCCGAGCTGCAGCAGCGCCGCGCCGGAGCCGCGCTCGGCGGCGCGGCGAAGCAACTGTTCCGCCGCGGCGGGATCGCACGCCACCCCGCTGCCGCGCAGGTAGAGGGCGGCAAGCGCGACCTCGGCTTCGGCCTCGCCCTGCTCGGCGGCCCACCGCAGCCATTCGGCCGCCTGGCGGTGGTCCTGCGCCACGCCGGCGCCGCTGAGGTACAGCTGGCCCAGCTTGCTTTGCGCCATCGCCATGCCCTGCGCGGCGGCGCGGGCAAACCACGCTGCCGCCTTGACCGGGTCGGGCTCGACGCCGGTGCCGTTCAAGTAAAAGACCCCGATGTTGAACTGCGCCGCCGCGTGTCCCTGCCCAGCGGCCTGCTCGAACCACCGTGCCGCGTCCTCGAGCCGCCTCGGGACACCCTCGCCGCGCGCGTGCAGCGCGCCCAGGGCGAACTGCGCCTCGGGCTCGCCGGCCTCGGCGGCGGCGCGATACCACAGCGCCCCTTCGACCTCGCTGGGCGTCGCGCTTCGACCGGAGGCGTGCAGCCGGGCGAGGGCCATGATCGCCGGCGTGTACCCCCGGCGCGCGGCCTGCCGCAGGTGGGTTTCACCCATCATCAGGTTCTGCGCCACCCCGTTGCCCTCAATCAGGTGGACGGCAAGATGGTATAGCGCGCGCGTGTTGTCGCGGTCGGCCGCCTGGCGAAACAGGCGGACCGCCCGCGCCGGGTCGGACGCCACGCCGTGGCCGCCGGCGCACATCAGGGCGAGCGCCACCTGGGCTTCGACATTTCCCTTGGCGGCGGCCCGTTCGTACCAGCCGGCCGCGACAGGCAGGTCGACCTCGACCCCGAAGCCGTTGGCGTAGATGACGCCAAGCCCGAGTTCGCCGGCCGCGCTGCCCCGCTCGGCGGCGGCGGCGTTCCAGCGCCGCGCCTCGGCATAGTCGATCTCGCAGCCGAGACCGCGGGCGTAGATCAGGGCCAGGGTCACCTGGGCCGCCACGACGCCCTGCTCGGCCGCGGCGCGACACCACGACCGCGCTTCGGCAGGATCAGCGTCGACCGTAATGCCGTTGGGGAAGAACAACGCGCGATTGCGCTCGGCGAGGTCGCTGTCGACCGCGGCCGCGGCGTCGTACCAGGCGTCGACGCCGCCCTTGGCGCGGCCGCCATGCAGATAGGCAAGGCTCAGCTGATATTGCGCTTCGCCGTGGCCCCGCTGGGCCGCCTGCCGCCACCACACGATCGCGTCCCCGAGATTGCCGACCACCCCTTCGCCGCGCGCATGCAGCAGCCCCAGCCGAAACAGCCCTTCGGGATCGCCGGCCGCCGCCACCTTCGCGAAGCACCGCAATGCCGTGGCGAAATTTCTGGCGGCATAGGCGGCCTGACCGGTCCGCAGCAAGCGGCGACTTTTGCGCGCTGAGACCGGAACGGTTGACGACGCCGTCTCAGGGTTCACGCATGGCCTCGTTCGAGCCCCGCAGCGCGCCATCGACGATGTACATCAGGATCGACCGGGTGCCGATATGGATGTCGGCCGTCAAGGTCATGCCGGGGATCAGCCGAAAGCTCGGCGGCACGTCGCGCAGCGCGACATTGGTCAGCGCAATGCGCACCTTGTAGTAGGGGGCGACCGGCGCGTTGTTGTCATCGCTGGTGAAGGCCCCTTCGCTGATCCACCGCACATCGCCATGGGCCATGCCGTGCTCGATGTAGTCGAACGTGTCGAGCTTGATCGTCACCGGGTCGCCGACCCGAATAAAGCCGATATCGGCGGTCGAGATGTGCGCCGCGACCTCGACCGGCGAATGCAGCGGCGCCAGATAGATGAACGGGTCGCCCGGGTTCAGCACCGATCCGACCGACAGTTTGGCCATCTTCAGCACAACCGCATCCTGGGATGCGGTCATCCGCACGAGGTCCTTGTGCTTGGTCGCCTTTTCCAGCGACTCGGTGGCGGTGTCGCGCTGATTGCGGGCGGTGACCAGCTCCTGGCTCGTCTGGCCGAACCATTGCTGGGTGAAGGCGTTGCGGGTCGCGATCGTCGAAGCGAGCTGATGCTGGCTCTCGACGATGCTGTTGCGGTCGTACTCGACCTCGCGCAACAGCTCGGTTTTCTGGTCGATCGCACCCAGCAGGTTGAGCCGGCTGCCGACCTCCGCCGCCGCCAGCGTCGCCCGCATGTGCTCGACCTGCTTGGCGAGATCGGCGCGGTCGGCATAGCGCAGGCTGTCGTTGTGCAACTTGGCGATCGTCGCCGTGGTCTGCGCGATCTGGGCGTCGTAGGAGTGGATCTGATCGTTGAACTGTCCCTGGCGCTGCAGGTAATAGGCCCGCTGCAGCTGCTCGTAGCGCAGCGCGGCGGGGTCCGCGGTTGGCGCCGGCTCATAGGGGCGATGCGCCAGTTCGGCCTCGCAACGCGCGATCTGGGCGTTGAGACTGGCGATCTGCAATTTCAGGGCGTCGACATCGGCCGTCGCGAAGGTCGGATCGAGCGTCGCCAGGAGGTCGCCGGCCTTGACGCGCTCGCCTTCTCGCACGTCGATCGTCTTGACGATCGAGGGGTCGAGCGCCTGGACGACGATTGTCGGCTCGACCGTGACGACCTGCGCGGCGACGCTCGTCACGACACGATCGAGCTGGGTCACCGTCGCGAGAACAAAGAGCGCTACGACAAACGCCGCCAGCACGTACAGCGTGGCGCGCACGCCGTGCGGTTCGGGAGCCTCGAGGATCTCGGCGGTTTCCGATTGAAACAGCCGGACGACCTTCTGGGACGAGGCGTCATTGCGCTGCGTTTGGGCGGAGCGGAATGATTTCATGCGATGAAGGCCTGGCGTGGAGGTGCCGGTGCTGCAGGTGCCACAACCCGGCGTAAATGTCGCACCGATCGAGAAGTTCTTCGTGCCGGCCGATGTCGTAGACCGCGCCGCGTTCCAAGACGAGGATCGAATCGGCGGCCACCAGCGCGGAGAGACGGTGCGAGATGATGATCAGGGTGCGCCCCTGCGCGATGCGCAGCAGGTTGGCATTGACGATCGCTTCGCTGTCGGCATCGAGCGCACTGGTCGCCTCGTCGAGCATCAGGATGCGCGGATTGCCCATCAGCGCGCGGGCGATCGCCAGCCGCTGGCGCTGGCCGCCGGACAGGTTGCTCGACCCCTCCTGGATGAAGGTCTCATACCCGGCGGGCAGGCGCTCGATGAATTCCTCGGCGCCGGCCAGCCGCGCCGCCTGGACGACCTCTTCGAACGTCGCATCCGGCTTGGCCGAGGCGATCGTGCTGCGGATCGTGCCGCGGAACAGGAAATTCTCCTGCATCACCACGCCGAGGTTGGCGCGCAGGTGATCGACGTCGATCTCGCGCAGGTCGTTGCCGTCGATCTTGATCAGCCCATTATACTCGCTGTGCAGCGCCTGCAACAGCCGGGTCACCGTCGTCTTCCCCGACCCGCTGCGGCCGACAATGCCGAAGACGCTCCCTTCGGGGATCGTGAACGAGACGCGATCGAGCGCCGGCGAGGTGGCGCCGCGATAGCGGAAAACGACATCGTTGAATTCGATGCGGCCGGCAAACGGCGTGCGAATGCCGTGGCCCGAGCGTCCCGCCTCCGGCTCGAGGTTGATGATCCGGGACACACGGGTGATCGCGCTGCGCGCCTCGTCGATCTGGACGATCGCCTGGGCCGCCTGCACCGCCGGCATGGTCACCCGCTGCGACATGATCATGAAGGCGAAGATGGCGCCGAGATACATCGTGTCGTGGTTGGTCAGGCCGAGGTAGACCGCGACCGCGACGATGCCTTGCGTCATCAGCACCTGGGGCGGGTGGACCATGGTCTGGATCAAGTTGGTCGTGCAACCCTCGTCGAACCGGCGTTCGACGACCCGCGCCACGTGCACGTCCCACTCGTGCCGCTGGCGGGCGTCGAGCGCCAGCGACTTGATCGCGCGGATACCGTGAACCGCCTCGACGAGGAATGTGCCGCGGTCGGTCTCGGCCTGCACCGCCAGCCACACCTTGCGGCGGACGATCGGCAGCATCGCCACCAGCCAGACACAGATCAGCAAGCACAGCGCCAGTACGCACGCCGTCATGATCGCGCTGAACATGAACATGATGGGTAGAAAAAACACGATGACAAACGAATCCAACAAGGTTCCAAACATCTGTCCCATCAGAAATCCACGAACCTTGTAGATCTCGTACATGTCATGAACGATTTCACCGGTCGGCGTTTGCTCAAAAAAATCAATCGGGAGATTGAGGAGCTTGTCGAACATGTGCGCCCAAATCTTGATGTCGACGCGCGATGTGACGAACACCACCAGATAGCGGCGCAAATGCTCGAAGATCGTGTCGAATATGAGCAGCGCGCCAAAGGCGATGCAGAGCATCCAGAAGGTGCTCAGGCTGCCGTAAAACATGACCCGGTCGATCATCACGCGCCAGAAGACGACCGGCGAGATGGCGAGGGCCCCCAGCAGCAAGGCGCAGACGCCGAGATCGCGGACGACGCGCTTGTCGTGCAATATCTGTCCGATGATCCAGCCCAGCCCGAACGGACGATCCTCGTCGCTCAGCCGATAGTCGCGTTTGACGAGGATGACATCGCCATCCCAGGCCGCGGTGAGGCGCGCCTCGTCAAGGACGATCGGCGCGTCCAGGTCGCCGTTGGGATCACCCAGAAAGACGATCGGCGGCCAGCCGCGCAAACGCGGCTCGACGCGCTGCAGCACCATCGCGGCGCCGTTGCGCAGCAGCACGATGGCCGGCAACGCCCGACCCATCTTCAGCAGATCGCTCCATCGCAGCCGCGTGGCGGTGGCGCGCAGCCCCGACGCATGGGCGATTTTCAGCATTTCCGCCACCGAGGCGTCGCTCGATTGCAGCAGGTGGTCGCGAATCAGCTGGGCTTTCGACAGCTGTACGCCGCGGTGCCGCGCCACGATCACCAGGCTGCCGAGCAACGAACCGGTCAGATTGTCGGTGGTGCCGAGCGGGGTGCCGTCGGCCGATTGATTCAGCGCCAGGGTCACGGTTTGCACCATCTCGTCGTGATCGACATTGCGCCGTGCGGCGGCCTCGCCATGTCCGCGAGGTTAAGCAGTGCGGGCCTGGAGCGGCGGATCGAGCAGCTGTGCGGCAAGCGGCGCGCCGACCGACACCTCAGCGACAAAGACATAGCCGCGGCGGAACTCGGTCTTGATCAGGCGCTGACTGGCGGGTCCGCCAGCCGACCCTATTTTCTTGCGCAGCCGGGTGACGATGACGTCGACCGCGCGATCGCTACTCGGACGGTGCGCACCGTACAGCGCCTCGGCGAGAGCATCGCGGGTGCACAGCGTCCAAGGGTTGCTAACAAAATGAACGAGCACCCGGTTTTCCGATGTCGTCAGCTTGATCGTCGAGCCGTCCAATCCGATCAGTAAATTCTCGTGCGGGTAGAGGGTCAATCCGGCAAAATGCGCCGGTTGCGTCTGGCTCGGTTGCGTCTGGCTCGGCTCGGACGCGGCAAGGGCGCGGGAACTTTTCGACAGCTGGATGATCTGCTGAACCGTCCGGTTCAGCTGCATGATATCGACCGGTGCCTGCATGCATTCGGCGGCTCCGGCCAGGCAATATTCCCGCATCAGCGGATCGTCGACCGAGCAGACGACCAGGATCGGCACGCCGCTGCGACGCCGGATCTTGAGGATTGTGGCGATGCCGAGACCTTCCGAACCGGTAAGGTCAAGCACAACGACGTCGGGGTTGTGCTGCCGTACCACATTAAAAAACCGCGTTTCTGAATCAGTGGTTCTGTCAGAATCCACCGTTCCGGGGAGCGATAGATCCTCCCGCGCGACGACTATTGTCGATGCTCCCATCGCTCCCTGTCGGTATGCAAAGTGACCGATACGAAGGTGCCCCTCTAAAGACGCAAGTTACAGGGCCAGGCGGCATGACGCAAGCCATTGAGAAAAGCGATGTTGCGTTAACCAAGGGCTGCGTGCTTTGCGCCGTGATCTTCTCCGTCACTGAAATTCGTTGTCGCGCGCGCCACCGGGCAAGCGGCCGGCTCAGCGCCGCCGCGGTGAGGCTTCGTTGGCGAGCGCGGAGGTGACGTCGGCGAACGAGACTGCGAGCGAGGTGCGCACATCGAGCACCGTCGGCACCCGGGCCGCCAGCGCCTCGCGCAAGGCCGGGGCAATCGCGCCCGGATCCTCGATCCGCTCGCCGCGGCAGCCCATCGCACGGGCGATCGCGGCGTGGTCGAAATCCTTGAACTCGGCGGCAAACGGCCCGGATCCGTGCAGCACCCAGCCGAGCGCCTTGTTGTTGAACACCACGACGACGATCGGGATGTCGTGTTCGAGCGCGGTCATCAGGCCGTTCATCGTCATCGCGAAGCCGCCGTCGCCGCACACCGCGACGACCGGCCGGTCGGGATGGACGAGCTTGGCCGCCAGCGCCGCCGGGATCGCAAACCCCATCGGCCCCGATCCGGCCGCCTGGAGAAACCCGCCGGCCGCCTTGGTCTGATAGAAATGCGTCATCAGGATGCGGTTCTCGCCGGCATCGCAGGCGACGATTGCATTGTCCGGCAGGGTCCGCATCAGTTCGCCGATGACCCGCTGCGGCAGGATCGGCTTATCGTCGGCGGTATAGGCCGGGACATTAAAATAGCCGTGCGCGTCGCGATGCCGCGCGACCCGCCGGATGCCGGCGTCGCGGCGCCCCGCGGCGCGCGGCCGCACCGCTTCGCAAAGCTGCGTCAGCGCCTGCGCCGCATCGCCGAGCACGACCGTCTCGGCCGGAAAATTCCACGAGGCGTGCCGCGGCTCGATGTCGATCTGGACAAAAGCCTGCCGCGTCGGATCGAGCAGCCTGGTGTTTTCCCAGGCGGTGTCGCTCGGCGACAGTTTGGAGCCGACGACCAGCACCAGATCCGCCTCGCCCAGGCAGGCATTGGCGGCCGGCGTGCCGAACGTGCCGAAGACGCCCAAGGCCAGCGGATGCGTTTCGGCAAAGCAGCCCTTGCCGGCCGCCGTCGTCACCACCGGCAGCCCGGCCAGCTCGGCGAGCGCACGCAATTGCTCGTAAGCCTGCGCGATGCGCACGCCGTTGCCGGCGATCACGACCGGCCGCTCGGCCGCCAGGATGCGCTCGGCCGCCGCGGCGATCCGCGCCGGCTCGGCCGGCGGCGGCGCGGGCGGCAGGTAGAAGCGGGTCGGATAGAGGACCGGCTGCGAATCGGGCGCCACCGAGCCGGCCAACGCGTCATGGCTGAACAGCACCGCCACCGGCCCCGGCTGCCCGGCCATCGCATGCTTGATCGCCAGCTGGGTCGCCTGCACCGCCGAGATCGGCTCCTGCGCCTGCATGACCTGCTTGGTGACGCCGCCGAAGGCGCGCCGCGCGTCCCAGCTGCCATAGTCGCCGGTCGCCTGCTGATAGGGCGCGTGCAAGGCAAAGCGCGGCGCGTCGCTGAAATCGGTGAGCAGCAGCATTGGCGAGCTCGACAGAAAGGCCTCCAGCGTGCCAATGAGGCCGTTCCCCAGCACCCACGGCCCCTGCCCCAGCATGACGCCGGGCCGCCGCGTCAGGCGGCCGTAGACTTCGGCCATGACGCCAGCCAATGATTCCTCGCGCACCGTCACCATGCGCACCTGGTTCTGCACTTGGCTGAGCCCGGCGACGATGCGGCCGGTGTGCCCACCCGAGATGCCGAAGACGTATTCGATGCCCGCTTCGGCCAGGACGCGGGCGACCAATACCCGGGACGGCATCTCCTCGGTCAGCATCCGCTCGATCGGCATGGCGCACCCCCTCCCGGAATTTGCCGAAGCTTGCCTCGCGGCGCGACCGAACACAACGCCGACGCGGTCGGCTGTCTCGTCTCGTCGAGATTGCGTCGCGACGCTCGCAATGACCGCGAAATCGTTGTCATTGCGGGGAGCGCAGCGACGACGCAATCTCGCTGCCGAAAGACGCGAGCCGGAGGACATGCCGATGCCGAATACCGAGCCGTTCCCCGCCGGCGGATACCGCTTCAGCCCGTATCAGTTCCAGTATTCGGGCGGCGTCGTTGCGATGCCCGGCTTTGCGATCGAGCGGGCGCGCCTGGCCCGGGTGTTGCCGCTGGCCGAGGGGTTTGCCGCGATCGAAGCGCATCTCGCCGGGCTCGGCCGGCCGCCGACCGCGTTATGCGCCTGCGAATTGCGCTCGCCCGGGCAGTTCAGCGAAGCGGGCTTCATCGCCTTCAACCGCCATTACGTGCAGCAGCTCGCCACCTGGGGTCTCTTTCGCGACGAGGTCAACCCCGTGGCGCGCTCCAATGTCTGCCCCGAGATCGCGCCGCCCGCGGTGCCGTCACTCTACGCGTTCAGCTATACCGTGCCGGGTGAGGGTGGCGGTTTTGTCGCGGCCGGCAGCGGCGAGGCGCGTGACGGCGCCGGCAGCTATGCCGAGCGCATCGTCCGCCTCGGCGACCAGTCGCCCGCCGGCATGCGGGAGAAGGCGCGCTGCGTCCTCGACGTGATGGAGGAGCGCATGGCCGCGCTCGGCGCCGGCTGGCGCGACGTCACCGCGACGCAGCTCTACACGGTCTTTCCGATCCACTCGTTCCTCGCCGACGAGTTCGTGGCGCGCGGCGCGACGGCCGGCGGTCTCACCTGGCACTACGCGCGCCCGCCGGTCGAGGGCCTCGATTTCGAGGTTGATGTGCGCGGCGTCAGCCGAGAGTGGGTGGTGTAACGCTATTTCTTTGCCGCCCACTCGGCGCCCCGGGCGGCGAATGCCGCCTCCCAGTGGCGCCCGTCGAACAGGCGGCGCGGCGGCATCGTCTGCGGGTCGTAAGCGTCGAGGCAGCGGGCGTTGACGCTGTAGTTCTGCGGGTCGGAGCGCGGCTGATAGAAGGCGTGGATGCCGCAATGCCGGCAAAAGGTGTGCTTTGCGGTGCCGGTGCCGAATTGGTAGGTCGCCAGATCGTCGGCGCCGCTGAGGATCTGCAGCCGCTCGCGCGCCACCGGCAAATGCAGGATGCCCTTCTTGGTGCAGATCGAGCAGTTGCATTCGCCGATCACCGTGTCTTCCAGATCGACCGCGATGCGAAAGCGCACGCGGCCGCAATGGCAACCGCCTTCATAGGTTTGCAGCATCGCGCGCCTCCTCCCGCGGCGGCAGCCGCCGCAGCCACAGGACGCCACACAAACCGGCGGCCGACAACAGCGCCATGAACGGAAAAGCGTCGCCGCCATAGAGCGCGTAAAGCCGGCCGGCGGCGAGCATCACGAGGCCGCTGCCGAGGCCTGCCGACAGCGCGGCATAGAGCGACTGCGCGCTCGCCGCGGCGCCCGGCGGCACATGGCGCGCCATGAAATGCATCGCCCCCAGATGGCTGGCGCCGAATGTCAGGGCGTGCAGCAGCTGCAAGGCCGCCGCCGCAGCGAGCCCCGGCACCAGCCCCATCAGGCTCCAGCGCACGATGCCCGCGCCGCCGCCCAGCGCCATCAGCCCGAGCGGCCCGAGCCGCGCGACAAACGGCGCGCTGTACCAGAACAGCACGATCTCGGCGCCCACCCCCTCGGCCCACAGGATGCCGATCATCGTGTCGGAAAAGCCGAGGCCGCGCCAATAGAGGGTGCCGAACCCGTAATAGAGCTGATGGCTGGCCTGCAACGCCGCGGCGCTGGCGACAAACAGCCAGAACCGGCGGTCGGTGGCGAGCTGCCAAAGATCCGCATGGGGCGCCGCCCGGCGCGCCCGGATGACCCCGGCGGGCCGCACCGCTGCCGGGATCGCGAGGCAGGCGGCGAACAGCACGCCGGACGCCGCCAGCACCAGCAGCAGCACCGCGTTGCCGCCGCGCGCGGCCGGCGCGCCGAGCGCCAGCGCGACGCCGCTGCCGATCGCCGCGACAATAAAGCTGATCGAGCCCCATACCCGGACGCGGCCGTAATCGAGCCCCTCGCGGCGTACCGCCGCCAGCGTGATGCTGTCGCCCAGCGGCATCAGCCCCGATTGCGCGGCGCCGGCGACGAGATTGACCGTCAACACCGCCCAGAACCCGGCCAGCGGCCACAACCCGGCATAGGCGGCGCAAGCGAGCGCGGCGAGCGCGATCATCACGGCGCGGCGCCGGCCGAGCCGATCGGCCGCCGCGCCGATCGCCGGGGTGGCGATGATTTTGGCCCAGATCGCCGCGGCGAATACCAATGCGATCTGCTGCGGATCGAGGCCGCGCCCGGCCAACCACACGGGCCAGAACGGCTGCTGCACGCCGACCACGAGAAAACTTGCCGCGTAAAACATGCCGAGCCGCGTGGCCTGTCCGCCGGGATATCGCGACGCCATCCATATCGTCATCCGGTTTGGCCTCGACGATGTCCGTGTTCGTGCTTATGTCGCGGGCGTGCTGGTAGACCTGACCCAGGCGAGCGAGCTGATATCGGTGGTCATCATCGACATCGTGCTCGCCGGCGACAACGCAATCGTGGTGGGCATGGCGGCCGCCGGGCTGCCGGCGGCGCATCGCCGCCGTGTCATTGCCCTTGGCATCGCCGCGGCGACGGTGCTGCGCATCCTGTTCGCGTTCGGCGCGGTGGAATTGCTGGAGACCGTGATCGGCGTGGCCCTGGCGGGCGGCCTGCTGTTGCTGTGGGTCGCCTGGAAGATGTACCGCGAGATCCGCGATGCCCGCCGGGCCGCCGCTCCGAGCACCGGCGCCCTGCCGCGCCGCCGCGAGAAGACGCAGGCGCAAGCGTTGCTCCAGATCATCCTCGCCGATCTCTCGATGTCGCTCGACAACGTGCTGGCCGTCGCGGGGATTGCGCGCCACCACCCCTACATCCTCGCCCTTGGCCTGATCCTGTCGGTCGCGTTGATGGGGATTGCTTCGACCTACATCGCGCAACTGCTCGACCGCCTGTTCTGGCTGTCCTGGGTCGGGCTCGGCATCGTCACCTTTATCGCGCTGCGCCTGATCTGGGAAGGCTCGGCGCAGATCCTGCAACACGGGGCGGCGCTCGGCTTCGGCGCCTTCTAGCCGTTCCGGCGGCGACTAGCGCGGTTTGGGCGGCGGCAGGTCGAGGCGGATATGCAGTTCCTTGAGGCGTTCGGGCGGCACCGCCGCCGGCGCCTGCATCAGCAGGTCCTCGGCCTGCTGGTTCATCGGGAAGGCGACGATCTCGCGGATATTGGGGGTGTCGGCCAGCAGCATCACGATGCGGTCGATGCCCGGCGCCGAGCCGCCATGCGGCGGCGCGCCGAAGCGGAAGGCTTTCAGCATGCCGCCGAACCGCGCCTCGACCTCGTCGGCCGAATAGCCGGCGATCGCGAACGCCTTATACATGATCTCCGGGCGGTGGTTGCGGATCGCACCCGAGCTGAGTTCGATGCCGTTGCACACGATGTCGTACTGGTAGGCGAGGATCGCCAGCGGATCCTGCGTCGCGAGCGCCTCCAGCCCCCCTTGCGGCATCGAGAACGGGTTGTGGCTGAACTCGATCTGCCCGGTTTCCTCGTTCTTCTCGTACATCGGGAAATCGACGATCCAGCAGAAGCGAAAGGCACCCTTTTCGATCAACCCGAGTTCGCCGGCGATGCGGGTGCGCGCCGCCCCGGCGAGCTTTTCCGCCTCGGCTTTCGCCCCGGCCGCGAAAAAAACGACGTCGCCGCCATCGACCCCAGCCAGCTCCGCGATCCTGACGAGCTCGTGATGATCGAGGTTGTTCGCAATCGGGCCACGGCCAATCAGGATCGGCTCGAAAGCTTCTCCGTCAGCATTGGCGGGCGTGTTGTCAGCGGGCGCCGGTTGGCCTCTCTCGAAGATGATGTAGCCGAGGCCGGCCGCCCCCATCTCGGTCTTGGCCCAATTGTCGAGCCTGTCCAGGAAGGACGAGCGGGGCCGCGATGCCGAACCGGGAGCCGGAATCGCCCTGACCACCCCGCCGGCCTCGACGATGCGCCGGAAAGCGCGGAATTTCGAGGCGGCGAACACCTCCGACACGTCGGCGATCTCGATCGGGTTCCGCAGATCGGGCTTGTCGGTGCCGTATTTGAGCGCCGCCTCGGCATAGGGAATGCGCGGGAACGGCGGCGGCGTCACGGCGCGGCCGGCGCCGAATTCTTCGAAAATGGCGTGCAGCACCGGCTCGAGCGCGGCGAACACGTCTTCCTGGGTGACAAACGACATCTCGACATCGAGCTGGTAGAATTCGCCCGGCGAGCGGTCGGCGCGGCTCGCCTCGTCGCGAAAGCACGGCGCGATCTGGAAGTAGCGGTCGAACCCGGCCACCATCAGCAATTGCTTGAACTGCTGCGGCGCCTGCGGCAGCGCATAGAAGGTGCCGGGATGCAGCCGGCTCGGCACCAGATAGTCGCGCGCCCCCTCGGGCGAGCTGGCGGTCAGGATCGGGGTCTGAAACTCGATGAAGCCCTGCGCGATCATCCGTTGGCGGATCGACGCGATGACGTGCGAGCGCAGCATGATGTTGGCGTGCACCCGCTCGCGCCGCAGGTCGAGAAAGCGGTAGGCGAGCCGCATCTCCTCGGGATATTCGGCGTCGCTGTTGAC
>Ga0307372_10003955_pt1 | contig 23255 bp, 20 predicted proteins | sample OX1MG_FD_202533 | JGI IMG/M metagenome (GOLD analysis project Ga0307372, IMG submission 202533) | Soil microbial communities from Risofladan, Vaasa, Finland - OX-1 | ecosystem: Environmental > Terrestrial > Soil > Coastal area > Acid sulfate soil | place: Finland: Risofladan, Vaasa | collected...
CGAAAAATCTTTGTCGCCGCAAGTCCTGATCAAATAATCGCCTTCCTCGACCAACTCCTGTCCCCAAAACTACCCATCAAACCGCTGCTCTCTTTGGCCTTTCGATAGCGAGTCGAGTACAATGGAATCCGAGTATTCCCTCGTAATTACCTCAAGCACAGAACCCGACTAAGTCCTCTGTTTTCATTGCCGCCCGCGCGTAAACGCAAAAAGCTCACACGCGACCAACAAAGTGCCGCCGGCCAGCGCCGCTGTCTCGATAGTACGACTAGGCCAAATCACGATCAGGAGCGCCAGCGCGGACAGGCCGACATTGACGGCGAATACCGATGTAACGACGCCAGCGACAGAAAAGCCGCGGTCGGTGGCCAGCTGATAAAAATGGGCGCGGTGTGCGTGCCACACCGGTTCGCCGCGAAAAAGACGGCGCAGAAGGGTGATAGTCGCATCGGCGAGATAGTAGAGCGGCATCAGGAGGGCGGCGGCCAGATGTCCGTTCGCGGCGAGAAGCAACAACAGCCAGCCGAGCAATAAGCCGATCGGCAGGCTGCCGACGTCACCAAGAAAAAGCCTGGCTACCGGCCGGTTGAAATAGGCAAAACCGATCATGGCGCCGCACAGCGATGATGCGATGATGGCGTCTTGCCGCGGTAGAACACCAAAAGCCCCGATCAGGGCGAGCGTGACGGTAATGGGGACGACCTCGGCTACGGTCATCCAGTCGAGGCCATCCATGAAATTCACGAGGTTGACGAACCATAAGCCGCCGATCACGAGAAGCGTGCGCTCGATCCACCAGGGCAGCGACGGAACGACACGCATGTCGGCGGGCAGCGCATGGATCACCACCGCGACCGCCAACGCCTGGAACAGGAGCCGCGGCATCACCGCGACGGAACGGATGTCGTCGGCAGCGCCCAGCAACGCGATGAAAACGGTGGCAGCAAACAGCGCAAGCAGCCGTCCCGCCGGCTCCGGCGTGCCAGCCGAAAGGTAAAGAGCAATGCAGGTCGTGGCGATGGTCGCCGCGATGACGGCAATGCCGCCCCCTTGTGGGGTCGGCGTCGTGTGCGACGAGCGCGCATTCGGCCTCGCCAACGCGTAGCGCGCAAGCAGCGGGCGAAGGATCACGATCAGTAGCGCGCACAAAATGGCGGCGGCAGCGATTGTCGCCGCGCTCTCCACCCACCTCATTTCGGTCAGCTGATGAATCATCCCGGATGATTATTATAGCTTATAGGTTATAAGCCGCCTGCCGGGTGGCGCGCGGCAAAGAACTGATCCAGCAGCTGGCGATAGAGCGCCACGATCTCGAACTCGACCCGATCGGCCGAGAACCGCTCGACGGCGCGCTGGCGCGCTGCCGCTGCGTAGCGGGCGCGCAGTTGCGGATCTCCAGAAGTCGCTGGATCGCATCCGCCAGCGCATTCGGTTCGTCGACCGGGACCAACAGCCCGGTTTCGCCATCGACGACGACCTCACGGCAACCGGGAACGTCGGTCGCGACCATCGCGCGACCGCACGCGGCGGCTTCGAGGAGCGACAACGGCAGCCCCTCGCGGCGGGACGGCAGCACGGCAATGTGCGCCCGCGCCCATAGTCCAGCGATATCCTCGACGTGCCCGAGCCAGGTTACGCCGGCCTCACTGTTCCAGGAGACCGCCTCGGTCTCCGTCACCGACGCCGGATTGGCCGGATCGGGCGTGCCGGCGATCAACAGCTGCGAAGGCAATCCGCGCGTGCGCAGGATTTTCTGCGCTTCGACGAGCGTTCGAATCCCTTTATCGTCAAGCAGCCGGCCGACGAAACCGACCGTCGGCGGACCGTCCGGTTCGGGCAGCGGTTTGAGCCGATGGATGTCGACGCCAGAGCCGGGAATAAGCGCAATCCGGGCCGATGAAACGCCAAGCGCCATCAAAGCCGAGCGGTCGTCGCCGTTTTGTACGAGATTGATGACCCGCGCGCGATCGAGCAAAGGACGGAGCACCGCGCTCATGACGAGCCGTATCGCCCTGGCCTGCAAATTCGTTGAAGTGAATGTGTAACCGAGCCCGGTGAGCGCGTTGACGTAAGCCGTCGGCCGGCCAAGCGCGGTGATCAGGCCAAGGAGCGACGGCTGCAATGACACGTGATGCGTTACCGCTGGCGCGACCAGCCGATGGATACGGCGGAGCGCCACGATGGTGGCGAGCGAAGCGCGCGGCGACAGCCGCCCACGGGCGAACGGAATCGGATGCAGAATGAATCGCTCGGCTTCGATCGCTGCCGCGCCATCCCTGACGTTGGTCGCGACATGCACCTCGAAGCCCGCGTCGCGGGCCGCGCGCGCCATCGGCAGCCGGTGCGAGAGAAAATACCAGTCCTCGGAAACGACGTAGAGCAGCCGGGGCGGCGATCCTTCTGCGCGCAGATCGCCATTTGCCGAATTGGCTTTGCTGTGCGGCACGTGGGCACCCTTCGATCCATCGTCGCCATAAAATTTATAGACGGGTATTTGCGCGGCTGCGAGTTCGCCAAATCCTTTACTTCACAGCGACGGCGTAGAGATCAAGGCCGGCGATTTTTCCGACCGTTGCGCACATAAAGCTGCGCGGAATGAATTGAAACGGCCGGTGCGCGATTGCGTTTTCAATCGATACGCTCGCTGCCCGAAAATGCTTCAGCAGCATTTTGCGAAACGTGCGGCGCGAAATCAGGGCCGTTTCCGGAGCAGCCTGGCCTGCCGCGTTCTTGTCGAAGCGCTCTCTGATTGCTTCAGGTGCCGCTTCGATGCCGCCGCGGGCTAGATGCTTGATCGTGCTCACGGGGTCGACGATCATCCGCACGTAGTTCGCGGCATTGTAAATCATAATCACGGCCCGGCCCTGCGGTCGCAAAAGGCGCGCGGTATTCGCCAGCGCCAACGGTAAGTCGCCAGTGTGATGGTAGCAGCCGATGGCGACGACAACGTCAAAGCTGTCCGCTGCAAAAGGCGGGTCGAGGATCGAGCCTTGGACGGCGCGACCGCCGAGGCCGCTTTGCGCCAGCCGGTGATTGAGACCGTTTACGGGCCCTTGGGCAATGTCGAGCCCGGTATAGCGGGCGCCGGATTCGGCAATCTTTTGTCCGACCGTGCCGTAGCCGAGCCCGACCTCCAGCACATCCCGATCGCGCAGTGAATCAAACTCGATAAACCTGTCGAGATAGGGATAAAATTCAAGATACCAGCGGTCGTATTTTTTCAGCGACGCGCGGTCGTTGTCGGTAATGCCCAACATTCGTGCCGCCGCCGAACCGCACATTTCATCCCAGAATGAGCTGTTGGCCGCGTCGACGGCCTGCTGAGCAGCCGAGGGCGTTGAATCGTCTGTCGTTATCCCGTTTGAGTTTACCAAGCGTCTTCGCCCGACCATCGATTCAACAAGTAACCATCACAACCGCCACAGCTCGACTTGCGGCGGTGCCTTTGCCCGATCGAGTCGAGATTTCACATCCATCACGAGGCCCTGCGCGTTCTTGAGGAGCGAGACGATCAAAGGCCATCCCGACTGCAAGTAGGTTTGGTGCGGCACCGCGACGATCACGGCTTCGGCGGGTTGTAATCTGTCGATTTCTGTAAGCTTAATCTCGTATTCGTGCTCGGCATCGGAAGGCGAGGCGAGGGGGTCGTGCACTTGCACGGACGCGCCGAACGAATTGAGTTCGCGCACGATATCGACGACCCGCGAATTGCGGATATCGGGTACATTCTCCTTGAATGTTAGGCCGAGCACGGTGACCAGTTTCGAGCTTGAGCCATTGCGCGTAAGACGCCGGATGCATTCGCGCGCCACACGTTGCCCGACGCCATCGTTAATCCGGCGGCCCGCGAGTATCACCTCCGGATGATAACCGGCCCTTTCGGCTCGGTGCGTCAGGTAGTGAGGATCGACGCCGATGCAGTGACCGCCGACCAAGCCCGGCGTAAACGGCAGGAAATTCCATTTGGTTTGCGCGGCAGTCAGTACATCCATGGTGTCGATATTCAGTAAGTGACAAATCGACGATAGTTCATTCATCAGCGCGATGTTGAGATCACGCTGGGTGTTTTCGATCACTTTGGCTGCTTCGGCGACTTTGATCGACGACGCTCTGTGGATGCCCGCCGTCACCACTGATCCATAAACGTCGGCGACAATTTCGAGCGCGGCTCCGGTTTGAGCGGAGACTACCTTCTTGATGGTCTCGAAGCGGTGGTTGCGGTCGCCCGGATTGATGCGCTCGGGCGAATAGCCGACGCTAAAGTCGGTCCCGGCGCGCAGCCCGGATTCGCGCTCGAGAACCGGAACACAATCTTCCTCGGTCGCGCCGGGATAGACGGTGGATTCATAGACAACGATGTCACCCGCCTTCAGGGCGCGGCCGACTGTGGCTGAGGCCTTTAATAGTGCGGTGAGGTCCGGCCGGTGCGCATCGTCAATCGGGGTCGGCACGGTGACGATGAAGAAGTCGGCAGCTTTGAGCGCTGCCGGGTCGGACGTGAAAGTCAGCGCCTTGTGGTTGAGGTCGCCCGGATCGACTTCACGCGTCACGTCGGTGCCGGACTTCAGCGCGCGCACACGCTCGGAATCAATGTCGAAGCCGATGACCGGGGCGCCGACCTTGCCAAAGGCCACAACGACTGGGAGGCCCACATAACCCAGCCCGATAACAGCGATTTTCCGCAACTTTATCCCCGTGACCGCACGCGAGCGTGACCTTTAAGCTTGGACGCGCCGGGCCGCAATAGACGAGGTCTTGGTAAATAAAACGCCTGCCCCACGAAGGATAATTATCCTTCAAAATCAATATCTTGTTTCTAAGTTCACTGATTGAACGGGGGTGTTCACAGCGTGAACGTCAGCCTTGACGTTCAGAACGTGAACACGCTAAAGGCTACTTTAGCGGAGGCTGGCGTGTCGACATCGGCAGGGCGTGACGGGGACGAGCGCGTGGTGCTGGGACTGCTCGAGTCGGTCGAGCTGGACGGTGCGACGTCCCAACGTCGTTTGGCGGCCGAACTCGGCGTCGCCGTCGGCCTCGTGAACGCTTACCTCAATCGCTGCATTCAAAAAGGTCTGGTAAAGGTGACGCAGGCGCCAGCGCGCCGCTATGCCTATTATTTGACGCCGCAGGGCTTCGTCGAAAAATCGCGACTTTCGCTGGAATATCTCAGCTATTCGTTCAAATTCTTCCGTCAGGCCAAGCTCGATTGTTTAAATGCATTCGAAGCCGCACGCGCGCGGGGCATCGGCCGCGTGGCGTTGGACGGCGTTTCAGACATTGCCGAAATAGCCACCATCTGCGCTCGCGAAACGGACATGGAGATCGTGGCGATCGTGGACGGGAAAACCGCGCTCGATCGTTTCGCCGGGATACCGGTCGTTCGCGACTACGATGCAGTCGCGCAGCGTGTCGACGGATTGATCGTCACCAACCTTGGCTCGACGCAGGCGACCATTCAGGCGGCCGTCGCGCGGTTCGGCGCTGACCGCGTCCTGGTGCCGAGCCTGCTGCAGAAGGCGAGCAGCAATGGCAACGGCGAGGACGCGACATGAGCACGCTTCTGGGCCAGCACTGGTATGTGGTGCGAACGCAACCGCGCGCCGAGAACAAGGCGAGCGCGCATCTGCATCGCCAGGGCTTCGAGACCTATCTGCCGCGCTATCTGAAAAAACGCCGGCATGCGCGCCGCGTCGAGATCGTGCAGGCAGCGTTGTTCCCCTGTTATCTGTTCGTGGCGATCGACCGGCAGACTCAGCGCTGGCGTTGCATCAGCTCGACGGTCGGCGTCAGCCGTCTCGTCTGTAATGGCGAAGAACCCGCGCCGGTTCCGGATAGCGTGATTGCAGCGCTGCGTGGGCGCGAGGACGAAAGCGGGCTTGTTCGTCTTCCCCCGCATCCTCGTTTTGCCGCCGGCGACAAAGTGCGCCTCCTGGACGGCGCCTTCGCAGATTGTATCGGGTTGTTTGAGGGCATGAAGGATGTCGAACGTGTGTCCGTGCTCCTCGATTTGCTCGGGCGCAAGGTTCGCGTGTTACTCGACGTGGACTCGGTGGCCGTAGCCTGACGGACGCGTAGACGGGTCCGCGTGTCGGGCTTTTCCGGGTGGAGCGCGTTCACCCGGAGTGCGGTAGCATTTGTGAGATGGAAACGTTTTGCATGGACAACAGAGGCAACGAGTGGCGAGTTTTGCGTTAATCGGCGCTGCTGGTTACGTCGCACCGCGGCACATGAAGGCAATCCCAACATCCGCGATGAAAAGACCGTGACTCCAAAAAGCCCCGCTTGGTGAAGAAGATAGGCTGCGTTGATTTCCGAGATTCGCTCACCTTGAGGGTGAAATGGGGTCGTTGCAGACGGTGTTGCCGTTCAAGCTGGCGGTGACGGACGAATCACTGACGGCGTACGGTGGGTTGGCGCTGTTTGGCGAATATCTTCGAGCTATGGGCGTTTGCAGCCTTATCGACCATGAACTGCCCGGCCCCGGCAGCGCACCGGGGTACAGCCCTTCGGCTCATGTCCTGCCGCTTATTCTCATGCTTGCGGGCGGAGGACGGACGCTGGAAGATTTGCGTGTGCTGCGCAATGACGAAGGGCTGCGTCTTCTCCTTCGACTGACTGAAATGGCGAGTAGCGACGGTGCCGGCGACTGGCTGCGGCGCATGGGCGCTGGCGAGGGCGAAGCCAATGGTTTGGCAGGATTGGGGCTGGTGAATCGCGGCGTCTTTCGCCGCTTGTTACGGCGCGACGAACGCACGGAATATACGCTCGATATCGACGCGACGCAGATCGTGGCGGAGAAGCGCGAGGCGCATTACACTTACAAGGGCGAGAAAGGTTATATGCCGATGGTTGGGCATGTTGCCGAGGCCGGTCTCGTTGCCGGCTACGAGTTCCGCGAAGGCAACGCGGCTCCAGCGGCGAGAAACTTCGAGTTTTTGCAAGTCTGCGAACGCAATATGCCCAAGGGCAAGAAGATTACGGCCGTGCGGGCTGATAGCGCGACGTATCAGGCGGCGATCTTCAATTATTGCGAGGAAACTGGCAAAGTCTTTGCGGTCGGCGCCGATCAGGACGCAGCGGTGAAGGCGGCGATCGCCGCCATTCCCGAACGCGATTGGAGAAAGTTCCGCGACGGCGAGATCGCCGAGACGGTCCACTGCATGAACAAGACCGACAAAGCTTTCCGGTTGTGCGTTATGCGCCGCCCTCGGGAACAGGATTTGTTCGAGGATAAGTCGCCCTATCGCTATCACGTCATCGCCAGCAATCGCCCGAATGAAGATGCGGCGGCGACGTTGGAATGGTATTGCGAGCGCGGCGACGCCAGCGAGAATCGTATCAAGGATTTGAAGATCGGTTTTGGCATGGAATACATGCCGTGCGGCACATTCCAGGCCAACGCCGCGTTCTTCGCCATCGGTGTGCTGACCTACAATCTGTATCTGGGCTTTCGCGGCGTCGCGCTCGGCAAGGAATGGGAGCACGCGCAAGTGCGGACGGTGCGCTGGCGGGTGTTCCAAACGGCGGGCAAGATCATTCGCCATGGCCGGCAGGTGTTTTTGAAGATCAGCGCCGCCATGTTGGACATGTTCGCCAAGATCCGTGAATGTTGCGCGCGCTTCATGCTGGAAGGAGGAGACGTTCCAGAAACGTCGTAACTCGGGGCGCGGAAATTTCGCGTTGCTTCGTGCCGAACACGAGCCGTCGAAGGCGGAGCCGCATCCGAAACGTAAAGAAAACACGCCGCCGGTCGACGAAGCTGTCAGCGGGAGGTCGGGTACAGCGCTGACGCGCGTCTCGTGACATGAAACTGGCTGACAATCCACCTTCAGCCCATCGCGTACGCGTCACCCAAAGTCCCATCGCGGATTTAGGGTATGATGAGCCATTTGCCGATTCTTCCCAAATTCCTACCCATGTGGTGTGCGCGTTGACTCGCAAGCATGTCACCGTGGCGCTTTCGGGTGACGGCGGCGACGAACTCCTCGCCGGCTACAACCGCTATCGGTGGGCCGAGCGGATCTGGAAGCCTATGGCGCGCACGCATCCGGGCGCACGTCGGCTGGCCGCAGCCGCGATCCGCGCCGTCCCCACGGGCGTGTACGATCGGCTCGGCCGGATGGTGCGTGAGAGCCATCGCGTCCGGCAACTGGGTCACAAGGCGCACCGTGTCGCTGACCTCATCACGCTGCCGGACGTCGACGCTATCTATCGACGGTTGGTGTCGCACATCGAGTCGCCGGCCGATTTCGTGCCCGGCAGGCACGAAGTTTGCACGCCGGTGTGGAACGAGGATCTCCATGCACTGGTGCCCGATGCGATCGATCGCATGCGCTACCTCGACATGCGGACCTATCTGCCGGACGATATCCTGACCAAGGTTGATCGCGCCTCGATGGTGGTGGGGCTTGAGGTCCGCGTCCAAATCGAAGCGGCATGGCACGATCTGCAGGCCGGCTCCGATCGCTTCCAATATGGATTGTGGAATGTGCTGATGTTTCAGTCATGGCAGCAAACGTGGAATCTTGCTTCGCTCGCGCCGGCCAAGGGCGCGACCGAGCCTCCCATTCGCACCGTAGCGGGCCATGCTTGAGGGCGTGATTTGCATTTCGAGCGGAGCAATGTTGGGAATCAGGTGCTCGTTCAGGCGAAGCCCCCCCGCGGGTTTGCGCGTGGTTCATGTCATTACCGACCTTAATGTCGGCGGCGCCGAGCAAATGCTGAGCCAGGTCGCGGCGGCGATGGCGAGATTTCCCAACGCGGTGGTTGTGGTGAGCCTGCTGCCCGGCGGCGTCTTTGCCGAGCGCTTGCGCACCGCCGGCGTCGAGGTGATCGAACTGGCGTTCAAACAGCCGCTCGGCGCATTCAGCGGAATCGTGCGTCTCGCGCGGCTGATCGCGCGCGCGAAGCCCAACATCGTGCAAGGCTGGATGTATCACGGCGATCTGGCGGCCTTGATCGCCCTGGTTCTGTCTGGACGTCGGTCGCGCACGCGGCTGATCTGGGGCATCCGCTGCTCCAACATGGACCTCAAGCGATATGGACTCGGTCTGCGCTGGGTGGTGAATGCCTGCGCGCTGCTGTCGCGATGGCCGGATGTGGTGACCGCCAATTCCGAGACCGGGATGGTCGCTCATCGCGCGCTTGGCTACCGGCCGCGCCGCGCCATCGTGATGGACAACGGCATCGACACCGACATTTTCCGTCCCGATGCCGAAGAGCGGACCACCATACGTCGTGAATTGAACATCGATGACAATACTACCGTATTGGCGCTAGTCGCGCGCGTCGACGCCATGAAGGATCATGGCTTATTCCTCGCTGCGATGGCAGAGTTGCCAAATCTGAAGGCACTGCTGATTGGTGCCGGCACTGAGCGCCTTGCCTCGCCACAAAATGTCCATGCGCTGGGATACCGTAGTGATGTTGCACGGCTGCTCTCAGCGTGCGATTTTATCGTATCGAGTTCGGCCTTTGGCGAGGGCTTCTCAAATGCGATCGCTGAAGGCATGGCGTGCGGCTTACCTGCCATAGCGACCGACGTCGGCGACGCGCGGCGGATCATCGGCGAGACTGGTATCATCGTGCCGCCCCATGACGTACGCGCTTTGGTCGACGGGATTCGCCGACTCGCCGGCGAATCCTCCGACCAGCGCGCCAAGCGCGCTGGCGCGGCACGCGCACGTGTTGTTGAATGTTTCTCGCTTCCTGCGGCGGTTGAGCGCTTCACCGCTTGCTATCGCGCAGCCTTATAGACCGTCACGCGCTGAATTGATCGGGACCAACGAATGCCAAGCCACGCCGACGATTTCTTCAGCGAGTCCGGCCGCCATCTGTCCGAATTTATCTGACGACGGACACGTGTCGACAAATACCGAAGAACCGCTGATTTGAACATATTCCGCAGACTGAGATGGCGCAACTCTGCGGCCGCAACGCTGACCTCCTCGATTGTTCAAGCACAGGCGGTCAACGGACATCCGTCCTTTTTCACGCCGAATTATCCGGCTCCACGGCTCGAGCCGTACGTCGTGGCGAAAATCATCAAGGCGGTTCTTCCCCTGACGATGGTGCATGAAACCGGCATTGAATTCATCATTCACGAGACCGTTCGGCTCATTCAGGACGAGGTGCCCGGCGCAATCGTCGAATGCGGCGTCTGGCGCGGCGGCTGCTCGATCGCCTGCCTTCTTGCGCAACGCGCCGCATTCGGACGAGTCGTCCGCCCGGTGTATTTGTTGGATAGTTTTGAGGGTCTTCCGCAAGCGACCGCGAAAGACGGTCCGCTTGCCCTATCGTGGCAGCAAGGCGAGGTGCCGGAGACCTTCCTGGACAATTGCCGGGCAGCCGAGGGCGAGGTGCAACAAGCGCTTCAAAAATTGGACTTCGGCACGGATGATGCGATCGTGATCAAAGGCTGGTTCAAGGATACGCTTGCGAGGACGGCCGAGGAGGTAAAAGGTGGGATCGCGTTGCTGCGCCTCGACGCCGACTGGTATGACTCGACCATGGAGTGTCTCGTCGCGCTCGAACCGCTGGCGAGCGAAGGCGCTACGGTGATCGTCGACGATTACTACGCCTGGGACGGCTGTGCACGCGCCGTTCACGACTATTTTTCGCGGCGCGAACTGTCATACCGAATCAAGTCGTTGCCATACAATTTCGGCATGTTCTTCACCAAAAGGCGTTATCGTTCGTCATACAGTCAGTTCTGAAGAACGTGCATGACCACCGTCTTTTCCAGACACGTGATCCGCCGGAAACGCGCCAGTCTCGGGGCCGTTTTCGGCTCGCTGTGGAAGAACCGCAATCTCGCCGGCGAACTGATCCGGCGCGACATTCGCGAGCGCTATGTCAGTCAAACGTTTTCCTGGCTATGGGTCGTGCTGCAGCCGGTGCTTACGATAAGCGCCTATTTCGTCGTCTTCGGCTATATCTTCAACGGGCGTATTACCGCGACGTCCTCGCGTACCGATTATGCCGTCTTTCTTCTCTCGGGCCTGCTACCGTGGCTCTCAACGACCGACATCCTCACCCGAGCGGTCACGGCCGTCTCCGGCATGCCGTCCTTCGTCAAGCAGATGATCTTTCCGGTGGAGGTCCTGCCCTTGAAAGTGTTCGGGTCGGCGGCAATCTCGTTCCTGCTCTCCTCGACGCTTTTTCTTGGCTACGTTGTTGCGAGCGGTCGGACCGAATGGTTCATGATCGTGGCTTGGCCGTTCAGCCTCCTGTGCCTCGCGACGTTTCTCATCGGGTCGTCCTACATTCTCTCGGCGACGGGCGTGTTCCTGCGGGATGTGCGCGACCTGGTGCAGATCTATACCTCGCTTGGCCTATTCGCCTCGCCGGCACTGTATGTATTCGACACGCTTCCGACACCGCTGAAGATCGTCATTGCGCTCAACCCGGTGACACCGTTCATCCTCATGTTTCAGGACAGTATCTCCGGCGTGGGACATCTACATGTCTTCGCCTGGATCGCGGGCCCGATCGTCGCGGGCGCAACGTTGCTCGCCGGTTTTGCTATCTTTAACGCTTTGCGCTCGGTGATGGGAGAGGTGCTGTGACGGACTCCGATCGTCAGCCGCCGGCCGTCGAAGTGCGCGACCTTGTGAAGGTGTTTCGGGTCTACAATCGTCCGAGCGATTTGGTGCGCGGCCTCATCAGCGGCAGCAAGACGTGGCGCGAACATCGTGCCCTCGATGGACTGTCGCTCGATATTCCTACCGGCCAATCGCTGGGAATCGTCGGCCGCAACGGCGCCGGCAAGTCGACGCTGTTGAAAATCCTGGCCGGCATTTTCGATCCGACCGCGGGCTCTGTCAGCATCGCAGGCAGGATTTCCGCGATCCTCGAACTCGGCGTTGGCGTCCAACCTGAATTTTCCGGTCGGGAAAGCATCATCTTCAGCGGTCTGTGCCTTGGGCTGACCCGGCGTGAGGTCGAGGAGTGCTTCGACGACATCGTCGAGTTCAGCGGACTAGCCGATGTGCTTGATAGGCCGGTGCGAACCTATTCGACGGGCATGCAAGCCCGGCTCAGCTTTTCGGTAGCGGCCTCGGTCGACGCTGATGTTATGATCGTCGACGAGGCGCTGTCTGTCGGCGACGCCCGCTTCCAGTTGAAATGCTTCAACCGCTTCGAGGATTTGCGCCGGAAAGGAACGACAATCCTCCTGGTCAGCCATAACATGTCGACCGTCATCGGCTTCTGCGATCGTGCCATTTTGATCGAGCAGGGAAAACTGCTGGAGGATGGCAGGCCGCAGGAGATCGACCGCGCCTATCACAAGCTATTGTTTCACGCCCCGGCACAGCCGGGCAGTACACCGCTGCCGGCCAAAGATGACGACGAGAGGGCCAATCTCCGCTTCGGCAATGGCAAGGCTACGATCAAGCAAGCCAGGCTCTCCGATGCCTCGGGGCAGGAAGCAACACGGCTTCAATCGGCCGAAACATTCACGCTCGAATTCCAGATCGAGGTTCATGAGCCGATTCACGACCTTGTCGTTGGCGTCCTGGTGCGCTCGGCGAAGGGCATCGATCTGTGCGGGAGCGACACCAAATCCGATCCAACCGTTGGTGTCGATGCGAGCACACCCGGACTCATCAAGGCCGTCATCGCGGGACGGATGAATCTGGCGCAAGGCGACTATTTCGTTACTATCGGGCTCGCACATTCCGACGGCGAAAAGATCGATCTTCTGTATGACGCGATGCATATTCGGGTCGCGGGGACCGAGCGGCTTTATTCGACGAGCCTTGTCAATCTCCTGCCGTGCTGGAGCTTCGAGTATGTCGGCGCGATTGGGCAGGAGAGACGCTCGCTCGACGACATGAAGATATGAATGAAGCGACAGCAAAGGTCCGGCGTCTCGCCTGGACAAGGACGACCGCCGAGCAGTTCTGGCGCGGTACCTATGATGCCGGTTTGCGTCAGCCGCATTTGCTGCGCGAACGGGCGCGGCATCTCGGTTTTCTACTCGCTACTCATGCCGAGCCCGCAACGGCCGTAACGCTATTCCTAGAACGAGATGGCGTTCTGGACGACGTTCTGTGCTTTGCCGGATTCGACATCGGCCGGATCGATGTGGGGCCGCGGCACGATGGCAGCGAGGGCAGCATCCGAAACGTCGATCCGTGCGACGGATCGCAGGCCTTGATTCTCGTTCCGGATGCATTGGCGCAGTTGACGCGGCCTGAGCTTGTGCACTTTTTCGCTACCGTTCGCGCATGCTTGGGTAGCACTGGGCGTCTGGTCTTGACTGTTGCGAACAACGAAAACCTCGACCAGGGACTGGCCATCGATCCGATCAGCGCAGTAATGCTGCATACGAACCAGCATGTTCTGAGCTTCACGCCGGAAGGTCTCGAATTGCTGCTTCGGGATCATGGCTTTGTGGTTGAGGTTCTTCAGCAGGTCGAACTGACTGACGTCGGCTTTTCTCGCCAATCGAACATTGCCGCCTCCCTGGCCGAGCGCCCGCGGATTCACATCGGCAGCGGCGACACTATATTTGCAATCGCGCGCGTGGCGGACCATGGCGGGAGGTCCGACCTGGACCCGGCGCGGTGGCTGGCCGTCTTTCAATCCGCGCGCCGCGACGCCGGCCGCCGGCCCGATCCCTATGCGCTGGTCTGGAACGAGGCGCTGATAACCAGTTTCTGGAGCAATGTGGCCAATAGCCCGCTCGACGAATTGAGCTTCGGACGCGTGAACGCGGCCGCCTTCATGCAGGCGGTGTCGCCCTGGCTCACGCATGGGCGACGCATTCTTGATGTCGGCGCAGGAGATGGGTTCCTTTCGGAGTTTCTGCTGCGCAACGGTTATTCCGTCGCTGCGTTCGAACCGGCTGATGACCGCCGCCGCAGTCTCGATGCGCGGGTGCGCAATCTACCCAATTTTCTCGGCACGATCGACGACTTGAAGGACAGAACGCCTTTCGATTGTGTGATCGCGACTGAGGTTATCGAACATATTCCCGACGCAGGTCTACCAGATTTCCTCTATCTGTTGTGGAATTCGCTCGTGCCCGGCGGCGTATTGCTGCTGACGACGCCGCGTTGCGAGGTGTTGGAACGCTCGCGTGTCTACTCGCCCATTTCGGGCGCGGTCTTCCACCGCTGGCAGCACATGCAATCGTGGACGGCCGAGCGTCTGCGCGGTCTCATCGAGGAGAGGGGGTTTCAGGTCGACCGACTGGTTGATGTGGATTTCACGGCGATAGCCTCGGGCGCTGCGCCTTACGTTGCGCTCGAGTTTGCGTCGAACGAGTCGGTAACGATCGGTGTCGGAGGAACTTGGTTGTGCATCGCACGTCGGTCGCCGGCCGACAGCAACTGGAAGATCGAATCGCCAAGGGTGCTTTCTCAAGCTCGCCCCCGCGACATTCGGCTCGCGAGCGCCGACCGCGCCGATATTCATGCAAACAGTCAGCCCGTCCAATTTGCGGGCGTAAAGGATGCATTCAAGTTGATGTTCAGCGCAATCGCACATGGGCCGATCCGGCAAATTGCCAGAAAGCTACTGCCGACGGCAGTGAAGACCCGTCTCGTCCGCCTCAAGAACCTCGCCGAAGCACGGTATGCCAACGGTCCGAAACGGCCCTCGCAGGCGCTCGTCGAATGCGCGGCAATCCTGGGGCCCGACGAGTTTGATACTGGACGCGTGATCCTGGTCAACAATGCCTTGGCCTGGGGCGGAGTCGAGCGTCAGGTCGTGAATCTCTTGCGCGGCTTGGAGACAAATGGGCATGCCTGCGACCTGCTCTGCGTGCGCCTTGGGGAAAACGCCGATCATGACTTTTTTCTGCCTCAGCTCGATTCATTCCGAGGCTTCGTGCGTAACGCTCGCTCACTGGCTACTGCAAGAAAGGTTTTATCACAACTTTCTTCCAAGCAGCTCGCGCGAATCGAAAAGACCATTGATTGGATGCCGAAGGATGTCCAGGACGAGATCCGGTGCTTTCTTGCCGAGTTCGTGGAGTCGCGCCCTCGCGCTGTGCATGCTTGGCAGGACAGCGTGAGCATTGCGGCGGGCTACGCGGCGCAGATCGCCGGCGTTCCCGTCATTGTCATGTCCAGCCGCAATCTCAATCCGACCAATTTTGCCTATCATCGACCCTATATGGCGGCGGCCTATCGTCAACTTGCCGCCTGCGAAAAGATTCAGATGGTGAACAACAGCGAGGCGGGCGTAGCGGACTACGCACAATGGCTCCGTATTCCCGTCGAGCGTTTTAAAATTCACCGCAATGGCGTCGACCCGACATTCTTCAGTCCTGCCAGCCCCGACGAGGTGAGCGCGCTGCGGACGAGCTTGGGCATTCCCGAAGGCGCCGCCATCGTCGGCTCAATTTTTCGGTTCTATCTCGAGAAAGACCCGTACCTGTGGGTCGAAACCGCTGGCCTCGTGGCGTCGAAGCGCCCGGACGTGCATTTCGTTATCTTCGGCGTGGGCCCTCTGAAACGCAAGATCGAGTCGTACGCCAAGTCGTTGGGCCTTGCCGGGAGGTTGCATCTACCTGCGATTATCGAACGACCGAATGCCGCCTACGGAATGTTTAACGTATTTCTGTTGTCTTCGCGCTTCGAAGGCACACCAAATGTGATCATCGAAGCGAGCATGCTGGGTGTGCCGATCGTCACGGTTCCCGCTGGCGGCGCGGCCGAAGCGGTTGACGACGGCATCACCGGCTTTGTGGTCCGGGAGAGAGACCCGGTGCAAATCGCCGAGAAGGTGCTTGCCGTACTCGACGATCCGGAGTGGGCCGCACGCGCGGCAGATTTCGGCCCAAACTTCATCCAGACGAGATTTGGGCTCGAGCGAATGGTGAACGAAGCGATTGGTTATTACCAATTCGAAGCGGCGGAGCGGATGGTCTGATGTTTTCTGTCGAACATCTAAATAAGCTCCGTTCCTACGAGATCGAACAGATAGTTAGCCATCTCACTCCCGGCGTGCGGGTCCTTGAAATCGGCGCGGGAACCGGGCGGCAAGCCGCGGAGCTCGTAGCGCGCGGTTTCAAGGTCACCGCCATCGAGATTGCAAATTCGAATTATGCGGCCGAGCGCATGTTCGACATCGTCGACTACGATGGGCGGACGATTCCCTTTCCCGACAAGTCCTTCGATATCGTTTTTTCCTCCAACGTTCTCGAGCACGTGCCCGATTTAAGTCGGCTGCACTCCGAAATCCTGCGCGTGCTGGCCCCCAGCGGCCATTGCGTTCACGTGCTGCCGACGCATTCCTGGCGGCTCTGGACGACTTTGATTACTTTTCCGGACATGCTTTATGTGTTCACCAGTTTCGCAAGTCTGTTTCCCCGGCCGTCTTTGTCGGTCTCCGAGGCGAAGCGGCTGGCCTCGAGCTGGTGGAACGTCGCAAAGCGCTGTGCCAGCCCGTTTGTCCAGCGTCGCCATGGCGAGCGCGGAAATGTGATTTCAGAACTTTGGCTGTTCCATCCCGGCTGGTGGCGGCGCAACTTCGCAGAGAACGGGTTCGCCGTCGTCGAGGACACGCCGATGGGCTTGTTTTACACCGGCAACATGCTGCTCGGAGCGCGCTGGTCCTTCGATAGCCGCAAGCGCGCGGCCGCATGGCTCGGCAGCGCTTGTCACCTGTTCAAGCTGCGCCCGCAAGATCGAGCGCAAGACGCCGGACGATAGGCTGCTTCCTGATGTGTGGCTTCGCTGGATTCCTGGACTTTAAGACGCGGTTCGACCGCGAAGAATTATGTAGCATCGCGGCGCAAATGTCGAACGAGATGCTGGCCCGTGGTCCGGACGACAGCGGAGTCTATGCTGACGAGCCAGCCGGACTTGCCTTCGGTTTCCGGCGGCTTGCGATTATCGATTTGTCGGCCGCCGGGCACCAGCCGATGACCTCGGCGAGCGGGCGTCACGTCATTGTCTTCAACGGTGAAATTTACAATTCAGACTCGTTGCGCGCTGACCTCCTCGCGTTGGGGCACGTCTTTCGCGGCCGTTCCGATACGGAAGTGCTACTCGAAGCGATCGAGCGGTGGGGAATCGAGACGGCACTCGTGCGCAGCGTCGGCATGTTCGCGCTGGCGGTCTACGATTGTAAGCGCCGCGATCTCACGCTCGCGCGCGACCGCTTCGGAAAAAAGCCGCTGTACTATGGAGCCGTCGACAGCTGCATGATGTTCGCGTCCCAGCCGCGTGCGTTCCGGGCGCATCCCCTGTTCGCGCCAGAATTGGATCTCGTGGCGTTTTCCGGTTTTGTCCGCTTTGGCTATGTCGCAGCATCCGACTGCATATACAAGGGTCTGCGGCAGGTCGAGCCGGGCTCTTATCTGCGGATCGAGTCGGAAGGAAGGACGACACCCATTCATTACTGGAGCGCGCGAGAGGCTGCTCTTGCCGGCAAGCGGAGCCCTGTTGTCGACGAGGCGGACGCGCTGCTGGGGTTCAAGGAACGGCTCGCGGAGGCTGTGCGGGACCGTCTTGTTTCTGACGTGCCACTCGGTGCTTTCCTGTCGGGAGGTATCGACTCCAGTTTGGTTGTCGCGTTAATGCAGAAACTTGCCTCCGGACCGGTAAAGACCTTCACGATAGGCTTCAACGAGCCGAGCTATGACGAGGCACCGTTCGCGCGTCAGGTGGCGCGCCATCTCGGCACCGATCATCACGAGCTTTATCTTTCTGCCGCCGATGCGCTCTCGGTCGTTCCAAAACTCCCGGAGATCTATGACGAGCCGTTCGCCGACAGTTCGCAAATTCCGACCTGGCTAGTGTCGCACTTCGCTCGCGAGACGGTGACAGTTGCGCTGTCCGGCGACGGTGGGGACGAATTATTTGCCGGTTATTCGCGCTACCGCCAGATTGAATCGCTTGCCGGAACGGATGGAGACGCACTCGGCCTGCGGCGTCTGATGCGCTCGGTGCGGATCGAGCGCACCCCCGGAATTCCGTTGTCAAAGGCCGTGGTCATGGCGTTGTGCAATTCGGCCGCTATGCTGGCGGGGAGAGGAAGGGGACGGGACGGTTTGCTTGAGGAGTGCTATCGGACGATGGTGTCGCAAGGTTTCGATCCCGCGACAGTGTTGCGGCAAAGCGACGAGCGGCCCGATCCACTCTGGCAGGGAGCGCTCGCCGCGGACTTCCTCGGCGGCATTGAGCGCGCACAGATGATCGACACGCTGACGTATCTGCCGGGCGATATTCTGACGAAAGTCGATCGGGCGAGCATGGCGGTCTCGCTGGAAGTGCGCGCACCGCTGCTCGACCATCGTGTGATGCAGTACGCTTGGTCTCTGCCGTTGGCCATGAAAGTTCGCGGCCGAGACCAGAAATGGGTGCTGAAGCGAGTTCTGGAGGAGCATCTGCCGCGGGAGCTTTTTGATCGGCCGAAGATGGGATTTGGTATTCCAATCGAACACTGGTTGCGCGGCGCCTTGCGGGGCTGGGCCGAGGATCTCCTCGACCCGCGCAAACTGGAGTCGGAGGGTTTGTTTGAGACGCGCGTCGTTCGTGGCTATTGGAAGCGGCATCTTGCGGGCGAATCCTGGCAGTACCCGCTATGGTCTGTGCTGATGTTTCAAGCGTGGCGGCGGCGCTGGCTCGATGCCGTACGCCCCGTAGCGGCGCAGCCGGCCATGACGTGAGACCGAGTGCCGTACTCGGCCATTCACATCCACCTCACGTGCCACGCCTGTAGTATAAGCACGTCCCACAACGGATATTGAAAATTACGCCAGTCGCCGAGATGCTCGACCCAGGCGCGCCGGACCGTGGGTGCGTCGGTGAAGCCAGCTCGCGCAGCGCATGCTCGGAGAGCAGGGCTTCCGTCCACTTGCGCAAGGGGCTGCGCAGTCATTCGCCGAAGCCATCTTCGGGTGGTCAACGAGTTCGCAAGGAGACAATCCTGGCAGGACGTCCGACCAACCGATCGTAGAAGGTGATAGGCGGAAAGTTACCAGGCTTTTGAGGGACGATCTTGCGCAATGCGGATTTGCTGTTTTGAATTCCATTCCATCACGATATTGAATGATCCTGAAGGATTTGAATGCGATGGAATTTTTGCAATCGGTCCTGCGAACAATGCGCCCAACAGGCGGCAAGCACGACATCGCCGTTGATGGCCAGTTGTTCGAAGCCGGCATAACCGTCGACGTGCAGGACGCCTTTGAAGTCCTCGAGATGCGAGGCGGCCGTTCTGCTTTGCGATCCGGTGCATACAAATAGACCGCAGCCGGCGGTTCGGGTCCGCTCCACGGTCGTTGCTCGCGGGCATAGACCCACAATCGTCCCGTCTTCGTCCTCCCTCTGCCGGGATCAAGCACCGGGATCGGTGTGTCATCGGCGAACAGATGGTCGGAGGCGAACACATTCTTGCACAGCCGCTCATGCAGCGCATCCAGCCACCAGCACGCGCCGCCAACCCATCCGGCCAGCGTCGAACGGCTGAGATCGACGCCGTGCCGAGCAAAGATTTGCGATTGCCGATAGAGCAGCGTGTGATCGCAATATTTGCTGATCAACACTTGAGTGAGCAAGGCTGGCGTCGCCAATCCGCCGGCGATCGGCCGTTCCGGCGCTGGCGCCTGGGCAACCGTACCACAAGCACGGCAAGCATATTTCGGACGGGAGATACGCACGACGCGGAGCTGCGCTGGAATCCAGTCCAGCATCTCGCTCACGCTCTCGCCAATGGCATGGAGCGCGCCGCCGCAACAGCCGCAGACCGCACCATCAACGTCGAGCAGAACGTCCTCGCGCGGCAGATGATCGGGCAGCGGCTTGCGCCGGGATGGCGCCTCGGCGACCTCTGCTGCGATCACCGGACGGCTCTCACGGATGCGGGCGATGTCGCCGTCGAGATCCTCAAGCGCGAGCGCCAGTTGGTCGGCATCAAGGCGTTCGGAGCGACGGCCGAACTGTGCCCGCTGCAGCTTCTTGATGATGAGCTGGAGGCGTTCGATCTCGCTATCGCGGCTCTCGACAACATCTGCCATCTCACGCACCAGACGGTGCAACAGAGCCGTATGGGAAGGCAGATTTTCGAGTTCAAATCGCATGTTCGATCGTACTCGAACATGCTGATTCGAAGAAGCGAGTTCGCTATATTCTATGCGGGTTTTTGTGTTGTTTCAGCCCGCAAGAGCGGGCCTCCATATACACTCGGGCGCGCGCCAGTCGATGCCTTCGATCAGCATGGCGAGTTGCGCCGGAGACAGCGTGATAGAGCCTTCGAACCCCGTCATTCGCGGCCACACGAACCCACCTCGATCGAGCCCAGCCCGTTGCCGTCCCAGAACAGGATCTTGACGAGCTGCGCTCGTTTGCCCCGGAAGGCGAACAGATGGCCGCAGAACGGATCCTTCTTCAGCGTCTCTTGGACCAGCATAGCCAGCCCATCCAGGCCTTTCCTCATGTCGGTGTAACCCAGCGGCTTACTATCGCGGAAGACATCCCCAACGAAGAAATGATATCGATGATCCACGCTGCTGACGTTGTACTTGATCAGCTGATTGTAGGCTGGTATGCAATGTTAGCGATGGAGGGCATGGCGCTAGGCAAGCCCGTCATTTGTCATATTCGTCCGCAATACCGCGATCTTTATGTTGGTGTGGGCTTGCTCGACGAGGACGAGCTGCCTCTCGTCGACTCCTCGAAAGGAGACGCTGCGTCATTTGGGATCGCTCACAAGAGGCGAGCTTGATGACATCGGAAATCGCTCTCGCTCATTTGTTGAGAAGCATCACTCGTTAGATGCAATCGGTGCTGCCCTAGATCGAATCAATCGGCAGCTGAACGTTCCTCGTTCGCTCGAGCACAGAACCAATTAGCGATTTGTTTAAACAGCGGCACGTCTGGACTTATCGTCTTGCGGGTCTTGCCGAACCACGAAAAACCGGCGCAGCAGAAGGCGAATTGATGCGAGGCGCAGGAACGCGAGCGCCTTGCGGCCGGCTGATGCGGTGATCTTTGCCGTCGCTCATAATTTCTACGTGCGCGGTGGCTGGCCGTTCGTCACTAAGTTGTTGAAGAACGAGCGTGGCGCTGTGCTCGAAGTCAAATCGCAGCTTGATCGCCGCCAAAAACCCGATGGCGTTGATCTTTGGCGCATGTGATGCTTCGACGAAGGAAATAAATGTCACACGATCCGGTTTTGGTCACCGGCGCGGCGGGTTTCATCGGTTTTCATCTTGCGCGCCGGCTGCTTGAGAATGGCCGCGCCGTGATCGGCGTCGACAACGTGAATGCCTACTACGATCCGCGTTTGAAAGCGGCGCGGCTCGATGTGTTGCGCCGTTTCGATGCGTTCAAGTTTCATCGTGTCGATCTCGCGCATACGGATGCGTGTCGCACGCTCTTCGCAGAGCAAGACTTCGGTCCAGTGGTTCATTTGGCTGCGCAGGCGGGTGTGCGCTACTCGCTGGAGAATCCGTACGCCTATTGTGAAGCCAACCTCGCAGGCTTCCTCAACGTGCTGGAAGGCTGCCGCGCGCGTAAAACGCCGCACCTGGTTTACGCATCGTCGAGTTCGGTTTACGGCGCCAATACGCAAATGCCGTTCTCGGTGCACGATAACATCGATCACCCGTTGAGCCTTTATGCCGCCACCAAGAAAGCCAATGAGGCGATGGCGCATGCATATTCCTATCTCTATGGCTTGCCGGCCACCGGATTGCGGTTTTTCACCGTTTACGGTCCGTGGGGCCGTCCGGACATGGCGATGTACATCTTTGCCAAGGCGATAGTGGAAGGCGCGCCGATCAAATTGTTCAATCACGGCCGCATGCAGCGTGACTTTACTTACATTGACGATGTCATAGAGGCGCTCGAACGCGTCATCGGCCGGCCGCCGGCAAAGAGCAATGATGCTTCCAACGCCGCTCCCGATCCCGCGAAAAGTCGTGTCGCTCCGTGGGCCCTCTACAACATCGGTAACAACAAAACGGTAGAAGTCTCCCACGTCGTCGAACTTCTGGAAAAGGAACTTGGCCGCAAGGCCAAGATCGAATTCGCGCCGATGCAGCCTGGCGACGTGCCGGCGACATGCGCCGATGTCGATGATCTGATGCGCGAATTCGGCTTCCGCCCCGGGACGACCATCGAGGACGGCATCGCCCGATTTATTGCATGGTTCCGCGACTATAAGGTGCCCGCAAAGTGACGGTTTGGCTCACGAGCGCGGCATGCTCAAGCGCCAGTGGGATTTGATGCATGGCCTGCTGCGGCGATCGCGCCGGCAATCGAGGGCGACGCCATCATCCCCTCGGGGCAAAAGGTTCTTCGCAATTACGACGCCGAAGCCGAGGAACGGCGCCGGCAGCAGATGTCGCGGCGCATCGGGACGACCAGAAAGCGGTACGGCATCGGCGGCTTGGGCAGTCCAATCCCTCTCGTCCCTCGATAAAATCGGGCCTTTTGCAGCGTGCGCTGCCCGAAATCGCAATCTGTGGCATCGCGAGGCAGCAAACAAAATAAGCCAACGTCCTTCCGCAGCGAAGCGAGGACCACTTCGAAGGCGAAAGCCGAGAACGCGAAGGCATGTAGAAGCTACGCAGCACCGGCAGCACATTCTTAACATCCGGCAAGCGCTAGATGCCGTTCCGGCACAATCCGAAAGTCGCAACCGCAACGCTCGCCTGCATCGGCTTAAACGCGCCGGCATCAGAAGACGCGAAACGAAAGTGCAAATGCGAGCCTTGGCTCAGCAGGGAGCGCACGGTAAGCTAAGCTGATGCCAACCAGTGAACCAGCACGCCTCCTTATCCTGACGCTCTCGTTGCTCATCGGCCTCGGCGTCGTCTGGTGCATGATAGGTATCGCGCCATAGCTGCTGCTGCACCTGAGCAAGCGTAAGGCGATGCTGCAACGCAGCAAACGAGCCCCCAAAGCGAACGCAGCGAATCGCTTTGCTGTGCTCGTTACAACGTCAGTATTGCTGACCTATTTTGAGAGCCGTTGATTTCGGATTAGTTCGACGCGATGGCATTTCAGTGATTCACGGCAGCTCCGCACTAGCGTTAAGACACGCTGCTATTCGACATGCGACGCCAGGCGAGCGTTGAGCCGGCGAAAAATCATCACTGCCGCTGCAAAGACCGGGGATAGGGCCGGCATGCGGTCGAAGACGGCGACGCGGAAAAACTCATGTTGACGGTCGATCAGCGTTCTCATCTCGCGGAGCTCGAAGCCGAGAGCATTCACATTATGCGCGAGGTAGCCGCGCAATTCACCAAACCGGTGCTGCTCTATTCGATCGGCAAGGATAGTTCG
>Ga0307372_10003956_pt1 | contig 23254 bp, 25 predicted proteins | sample OX1MG_FD_202533 | JGI IMG/M metagenome (GOLD analysis project Ga0307372, IMG submission 202533) | Soil microbial communities from Risofladan, Vaasa, Finland - OX-1 | ecosystem: Environmental > Terrestrial > Soil > Coastal area > Acid sulfate soil | place: Finland: Risofladan, Vaasa | collected...
TGAATGCGGCCAAAAATCTTGAAGCCGAAGGCTTACGTCTGTCGGCTGAGGCTACCCCGAGGAGCGGGGAAAGCGGTGTGTTTTATAGCACCAACGCGCGGGGAGAGACCCCGGTACGGGGAGGGACCGTGGTTCCTCTAACCAGGCCGGACTCCAAGAACCGCGAACCGGTCAAAAGGCGCTACGCGCCGAGTTCGGGTTCAAGGCGTCGGGAACGACGTGGAACCGGAACGTGACGGGACTCCGAAGTCTCAATTCTTGGTGCCTTTGACGACCCCGGAAGATGTGTAGGCGGTATTGTTCTGCGCATCGACTTTGATAAGCCGCACGCCCATGAAAGTGTCGCCGCGGCGTACCACCCGGGTATCGCCATGAGCATCATCCAGCATCACCGAATTAGCGCTCATGCCGAACACCCGCCAACCTTCCCATGGCACCGGGTCCAACGTTGGTGCCGGCGGCATGTAGCTGGACTGCTGATCCGGGGCCGCGGAATTGGTGGCGACGTTGGCGGATGTTGACTGGTCTCCAGTCTGGCCGATGGATTCATTGACAGGTGCCTGCAGGGTGGGTGTATCCGGTGGCACATTCAACAACTGAGCATTGGAGGAGGCGCCAGCCTGTGTATCCAGCACCCGGCTCGCTAACAGACTGATGATGGTGTGCTGCTCCATCATAATTTCATTCTGATAGTCGATCTGTTTTTGCATTTGCTGCATGTCGGTTTTGGTTGGCGTGTCGGTGCCGTCGCTAAAATAGGTCGCGCGTGGCATCGGGGTCGGTGAGTTATTACCAGTGGTTACTTGCGCGGCCGTGATCGGCACGTCTGGGTTTTGAATATAGTGAGAAAGCCCGGCTTCTTGTTGCGGTGAAACAGGTTCCGCCGTCGCCACCAATGCGGCCACCGCCTGGGATCCATTCGTCAAAGTTGGAGGAACACCGGTCGCAGTTGTTGGCGCGTTTGCATTCTTTTTTTCAGCCACTGCGTGTACCGCAGCGACCGCCAGGGTTGCAGTGGGCGCCGTGACCTTATTGGCCGCGGTTGAATCGGCTGATAGTCCGGCAATGAAGGGCGTAACGGCCACGAGACCCGCGATCGTAAGGGCCATGATGCCGCCGCCCACGAACATCACCAGGGGTGGCGAAGGTTTATCCACCAGCGCCGGCAGGTGTGATGAGGCGACCGCGAGTTTCTTAGCCTCGCGTTGCTCACGCACGGTTTTTGGAAGAATCAAATCCGACGAAGGCAGGATCAGATCCGCAGGTTCTTTGAAAGTCGTTTCGTGTTTAAACATCGGCATACCCGCACAATTTTGCAAAATGACGCCTACACTCTAGACCGTGGCGCGGGTCTGGTTTGCCGAGAAAACAACCTAATTCATCACTTATACCAATATTTGGTAGGTATTTTCAGGGTTGCCTACGGCTTGAGGTCAGCGTATAAGGTATCCACGCGGGAATAGGTAAGGCGCAGCCGCCGCCAAGTTGGCACGAATAACTACTTAGGACTGCACAGTTTTCAAAGGCGCGTTAATCACTCTTGCTCGGGGTTCGGGGCCTAAACACCGAAAATGAGCGCAAGGAGTTTTAAATGAAACCGGATGGCACGATTGCGTTGCCGCCGGAGCAGTGTGAACGATGGCTGGCAGGCCAATAGGTCTTTTGACGGCATCTGAGCGCTGCAAGCAGTCACGCCATTCCATGGTGTGAGTCGTCACCCAAAAAGCGGGCACGGTTAAAAGCGGTGTCCGCTTTTTTTTAAATAATAATGTTTCGCGCCAGTATTTGATCTGCGGGTCACAGTGCCAGACGCAATCGTCAGGCAGTGTTTTCCAAGGCAAAACCCAGTCGTGGTTTCGGGCCTTTCAATTCCGAAGAACGATGTAAGGAGGTCTCATGAAAAGCTCTACGCTAAGGTTAATCCGCGCCATGCTTCTCGCCTTTATGGTGATCAGTGTGTCCGCGTGTGCAACCATAACAAATTCGCCAAATGCTTACGCAGATGGTGAAGCTATGCAGGCGTCAGCGACACTGATTGGTGTTGTTGTTAACGTCCGGCCTGTGCAAACGCGCAGTAAGGGCGATATCGCTTCCGCGTATGGGGCGCTCCTTGGTGCTGTTGCACTGAGTCGCTTCGGAACCGGAAGTGGACGCATAGTCTCGGCTCTTGCAGGTGCAGGAATCGGGGCAGGAATCGGTGGATCGGCTGCGAAGTCGTCTACTGAGGAAGACGCCAATGAAATCATAGTGCGGCTTCCGACAAAAACAGGTGATCTATTGATCACGGTGGTGCAAGGTTCAGATCTTGCAATCAAAAAAGGGATGTGGGTGTATGTCATTGCGACACAAACCGCTTCCTCTAACGGGTGGTCTAAGGACACGCGGTATCGCGTGGTACCTGCCACATAAGGAGACAGCCATGTTGTTACTGGTTGACCCGGACCGTCGCGAGATCACTCTCGCCGATGGGACCGTGAAGAAAATCCCCGTCCAAGTGGCGGAGATGGCAGAAAATGCCCAGCACGAAGCGGTTGACCGGTTTGTGCGTGGCAACAACTGGATGAAGGACGGCGACGAAGTCGCTATTCTTCCCAGTTAAAGAAAAAGTCGGCGGGGGGAACCCTGCCGACTTCCTTATTTAAAAATCCAATCTACACAAGCATCTCTCAGAGCGCCCTGTGGGGCCTTCCGAAAGATACGCTTTAATCCATCATCTGATGGCATGGGTGCGGACCATGTAATTATTCCGCGGAATGTACATTCATATACCTGGCACAGGCGACGTCCATCCCTGCGCAGGGACACGTCCATCTGTGCCTCTTCGAAGAGGACATATAGATGAATGCAATAAGTTTGAAGGTCAATACGCAGAAGCTTATGCTTGACCTGCGTCACGCCTTCACCAATCGATCCACTACGGTGCTCCGCGAGCTGATGCAGAATGCACGGCGCGCCGGTGCCACCCGGGTGGAATTCAACAGCGAGGCTGACTCGCTGACCGTAACCGATGACGGCTGCGGCATCGCGGATATGTCCACGCTGCTCAGCGTGTCGGACTCCGGATGGGACATGGAGACCGTCGAGCGCGAACATCCCTATGGATTGGGATTTCTAAGCGCCTTGTATGCGGCCGAGGAAATCGAGGTACGCAGCGGCAAGGTGGGATTTAAGGCCAAGACCCGGGACATCCTGGCGTTTAAACCGATACTCATCGACAGTTATTCACAAAGTGTGGCCGGCGCTTCGATCACCTTAAAAGGTATCTCGAAGAGCGTCCAGGAACTCACACAAGATATCACCCTGGATAAGGCCAAGCATGGTTTCAATGTGGAATCACTGCTCAAGGATGCCAGGGGGTTTTCCATCCCGGTGTTTTGCAATGGAAAGGCCATCGAGCGCGGCGATGCGCAAGAGGCGCCAGGCACGAACTATGTGCGCTGCGATGCCGGATGGCTGCAGATGACGGATCATTTCGGTCATCGTCCAGTCTGCTATTACCAGGGACTGCCTGTTCAGGAGCCTTACAGAATCGGTTATGGAACGCATCGCTGCGTTATCCATCTGGATACCAACCAGTTCGTGGCGCGTCTTCCGGACCGGGACACCCTGGTCGATGCGGAAGCGGCCGGCGAAAAGATCGAGGCTGCCGTCCGCAAGACCTGGGGTGAACACCTGGCGCAAGAAAAGCAAAGGCTATCAGCGAGGGATTTTGTCGCCAAGCATTGGGGCAATTGCATCGGTTCTGGACACAGGCATCTGCTCAATGATGTCGACTGCGTACCACGGGAACTGTTCTCGTCGGTGAATCCGCCGCAAACAGCGACCGAGTACGAAAACAAACGCTTCCTCGACTACCCAGGAATCAAAGAGGAATACCTCACCTGCGAGGATATCGGGAGGCTCGGGTTAAAACTCGTCCTTCTCGATGACGTCGTTCAGGATGATTGCGTGGGTCTGGAAGATGAAGGTTTCGATACCCGTACGGCGTGCATGTTTGCCCACCTCAAGGGTATGACTTACGTTAGCACCAGCGACCTGGACAGCCAGCACTGGCTATTTGGTGTTATCAATGACTTCACCAGCAAGGAATGGAATATCGAACTGGTGGAGGAAGCCGAAAACACCGAATGGAATGGCAATTGGACCAGCGGCCTGGTGAAGTTTTGCAAAAGCTACCGCATCATTGATGTGGTCACCGGCGAGTCTGTGGAAACAGAGACTGAGGCGTTGAATTCTGATTCAACCGCTCTGGGCACCACCCGCACAGTGATACTCTACCCGAGTAAATGCCTGTCTTCGGACGTGCTCATGCAGATCTCAAATTTCTGCAGCGATGGTAATTACGAGGAACACGAGGAAGCTCAGGAGTGCACGGAATTTTACCGTTTCGTGTGCCTGGAGCGGGCCGATGAGCCCGAGCGCGTCATCAAGGATATCTTGAATGACGGGTTGATCGACAGGATGTCGGTACTGAAAGGCCGGAGCTTCATGCTCGCGGTCGACAGCCAAGGCAGCATCGACGTGAAGGAAATCAAGTCGTAGCCTTGAACATCAGAGGCCGGGGAAACCCGGCCTCTTATCTATATATATGGTGTCAATAAATGGGGGCTTGATTATTAGCCAGAAAAAGTTTAGGCTCTTAACCGAATGTCGGCACACAGGCGACAGGCGCAGTCGGCGCAAACTCCGACGCAAGGATTCGACTAAGGTTATTCAACTATAAAACCTCCACTCGTGACCATGGCCATGAGCGGTGATTTTATAGTGGTGCCGTCTACTCAAACGGCTAAGTAACCTAATGTAGGCTCATCGAGCCACGCACTGGGACAAATTGTTCCAGTGCAGACGTGCCTGGTTCATAACATCTGGATCGGGACGCCGATGAGGAGAAAACCATGCGTTTCAGCAAGGGTCAGCTCCTGTATTGCGCGAACCTGTCTCAAGGGGTTTCCCTTGTTATGGGCGGCGTGACGTTTTACCTAGGCTTCAAGCCTGGATCCCCGTGGGGGATCGTCACTACCGGCGGGCTCTTCCTGGTTATGAACGTGTGTGGTTTCGTGTTGGCTACGCTTGCCGACAAGGCTGGGCGTGACATAGACTCTTCTTAGACAACGTTGCAGTCAGCCCCCTTTAAAAGGGTTAGTGCTATAATGTTTGACAAGGAGATAGTGTATGTCAGAGACAACCCGAATAATAATAATCGCGCTGGCTATGGCCGGCTCGACTATTGTGATGTGTGGAGGCGTTGCGATTATGTATTTATTGCAAAATCGCAAGCACCCACAAAAACCACACAGCGCGCATAAGTAGAAAGACGCCTCCAGGCGCCACAGGACAAAATGACACACCGTGACGGCCGCCAGGCTGTCACGGGTTCATTCAAAAGCGCAGTCGGCGCTCAATCCGATGTAAGCAATCGTTTTATTAAATACCCAATGTAAGCAGTCGAAGTCGATCTTAAGAAAACATTTCGCCAATCCTTTACGGACTCGCCAAGCTGTTTTTCAAAGCCATGCCGGGGCTAACCAATCGGCTTAAGGAAAGCACCATGAATACGAACTGTCTCGCGGGCATGCGTTGTCCGACCTGCAAGTCTGAAGGTCCGTTTCGTATCACCGGTACCGCATCGTTTTTGGTATCGGATGACGGTACGGACGAAGGCAGCGACATCGAGTGGGATGGCAGCTCCATATGCGCGTGTGGCGAATGCGATACCGTCAAGACGGTTTGCGATTTCACCACGGTATTTGGCGCCCAGTCCAATTAGTGTGCAGCAGGCAAGAGATCGCCAACACCCGTAGCTGCCAAACAGCAGCGCGGGTGATTGGCGCATTACGTCGGCAATCCTAAATATCCCCGCCAGTCCTCGCCGGACTCGCCGAGATGTTTTCAAAAGCCATGCCGGGGCTACTTATCCAATCGGCTAAGAAGAACCGACTGGTGTCTACGACACCGGACGCGGTGCTCGTGGTTTTTCAACCAACGGGTGGACGCATCAAAGGAGACGCAATGGCGTCACTTAATTTATGCCAGATCATAGGCAATGCTGCTACTGACGCCGAACTCAAGCACACGCCACAGGGAACTGCGGTCGTAAATCTGAGGGTGGGTGTCACGGAACGCTGGAAAGACAAGGAATCCGGTGAGCAGCAAAAGCGCACGGAGTGGTTCTCTGTGACGTTCTGGAACCGGCAGGCGGAAATCGCGGCCGAGTTTATCAAGAAAGGATCTCTTATCTACGTCGAAGGTAAACAAAAGACCAAGACGTGGCAGGACGACAAAGGTGAGACGCGTTACGCCACCGGGCTTGAAGCCCGTGCGCTGCAACTGCTCAAAGACAATCCGAATGCGGAGAGCGCTGCGAGCACATCAACAGTGTCAACGGCTACGTCTCAACCACAACAGAAACCGCCAGCGAAAGCTGCGCCCGCGCAAGCGCCGGCGCAAGCAGCGGGTGGGTTCAGTGGCGAAGGCTCAGCGGATTTTGGGGACGATACCATCCCATTCTAAATCGGAATGTTTGATCCAACCTTTAATCCAAGGAGAACACGATGAAGAAAAAGATAACCCCTATGGATGGGGCTCTTCTCGAATACGAGAATGACGACGGCTCACGAAGCCGTTATCTAAAAATTGCCGCACGCAGGCCCGCGTTCCTGGAGAAATATTCTCCAGACAAAGGTTACTCTGAGGTTATCGATCCCGTAGATTTCTGCGGCATCACGGCGTCACGTAATTCAGCTTTAAATGAATTCATCAGGAACGGCGGCACAACCGCAGAACCGAGTGAATTCACGCTGAAAAAGCTGGGTGGCGCTCCGGTCGTGCAGTTTCTGGCAAAAATGATCTCGCCGGATGGCAAGATCATGGAAACGGCATCCTCTTTGGCGGTCATCAATAATCCAAAGGATTATGAGACTGGTGAAACTGCGGCCCGGGGACGCCTGATGGCGGCCTTGGGCTTCGGCAGTGAAGACTTTCTCACAGATGAACCAACACAACCAGAAGTCGACGCGAGCAAGAAAACTACGGAGCCATCCGTAGGTCCGCAGCAACAGGAACCGGAAACGAAACCTAAGATCGCGGCAAACGGTGAGGTTGACGAGCGCGAAAACCAGAAATGGATCGCCATCGCCAACCAGATCAGAAACGTCCAGTCAGTACGTGGCATCACGGGCGATATTCCAATGGATATCGCAGGAGCCCAAAAAATGATGAAGGATCTGCTCAGGAATAAAGACCAAAAGCAGGTCGCTTGATATTTCTGGTTCAAACCAACTGAGTCCCGCTTCACGGCGGGACTCTTTCTCGGCATATCCACGGATATGCCCAGGAAGGGAGTAACGGTTTTTTAGTGGACGGTGACGTCCGGGCAGCTCACCCCAGGCGCAAGCCTGAATGAGTTTGCTCTTTCGGGGCCTGTTTGTGCCCAGGAAGGGCTCAAGCAGATCCCATGTGGTTAACCATGTGGAAAAAAGAAGGAGAGCACAGTGAAAAATACTGTGGTAAACGTGAAATTCTCGGCGTCTAACCGCGCCGAGGTACCGCTGCAGGAAGCGTCGGTGGATATCTGGGACAAAAAGTACCGCCTTAAGAATAAGGAGGGGACTGTCCTGGATGAATCCCCCGACGATACCCTGAAGCGGGTGGCACGTGCACTGTCGGAATGTGAAACCGAGGAAAAGCGTGCCGTCTGGTACGAACGTTTCCTCACCGCGCTGCGCCAGGGAGCAATCCCGGCCGGCCGCATTCTGTCGAACGCCGGGGCCTTGGAACACAAACCAAGCACCTCGACGATCAACTGCACTGTGTCCGAAACAATCAGGGATTCCATGCGTGGGATCCTGGCCGGCCTCACCGATGCCGGTTTGACGTTACGCGCGGGTAGCGGCATCGGCTATGAATTCTCGACGCTGCGCCCCAAAGGTGCATTCGTCGCGGGTGCCGGTGCCTATACCAGCGGACCGCTGTCGTTCATGGACGTCTTTGACAAGATGTGCATGACGATTTCGAGTGCGGGTGGACGTCGCGGCGCACAGATGGCCACGTTTGACGTGAGTCATCCCGACGTGATGGATTTCATCCGCGCGAAACGTGAAGACGGGCGCTTGCGGCAGTTCAACCTGTCGCTGCTCATCACCAGCGATTTCATCAAAGCCGTGAAAAACGACCTGGACTGGAAGCTCAGCTTCCCGATCCTGGCGAAGGAAGCGGCACATGAACGTCTCGACATGAACGACCCCAAACAGGTCGTGTGGCGTGAATGGCCTTTAACGGATGGTTACGTAGTCAACGATGCGGGCCTGGTAGCCTGCAAAGTCTACAAGACCGTCAAGGCCAAACACTTGTGGGACATGATCATGACATCGACCTACGACTTCGCGGAGCCGGGGTTCATACTCATCGACACAGCCAATGAGATGAACAACAACTGGTTCTGTGAAAACATCCGGGCCACAAATCCATGCGGAGAACAAATTTTACCGCCAGCGGGAAGTTGTTTACTCGGATCAGTCAACCTCACTCGTTTCGTGCGTAATCCGTTTACGGAGCACGCAAGTTTCGACTGGGATGCGTACAACGACGTCGTCGCCGTGTTCACACGGATGCTCGACAACGTGGTGGAGATCAACGGCCTGCCCCTGCAGTCGCAGCGCGACGAGATAACCTCGAAGCGCCGGCACGGCATGGGATACCTGGGGCTCGGCTCCACGCTCGCGATGCTACGCATACCCTACGGGTCAGCGGACTCACTGGTGTTCACGGAACAGGTGACCCGCGACATGGCTATCTCCGGCTGGAAGGTTGCCGTGGAACTCGCCAAGGAAAAGGGGCCTGCCCCGATTCTGGTGCGTGAGTTCACCGTGACGGAAGCGATGTTGGCCAAGCGCCCCGAGATGGTGCGCGATGGCTACAAAGTCGGCGACAAGGTGCCCGGACGTGTCCTGCATGCGCGGTATTCCCGCTACATGCAACGGATCGCGGACGTGGCGCCGGAAGTGGTCAAGGAGCTCGAGGCTATCGGTGCGCGCTTTACGCACCATAGTTCCATCGCTCCGACGGGAACGATCTCGCTGTCGATGGCGAACAACGCCAGCAACGGCATTGAACCCTCCTTCGCGCACAGTTACTACCGTAACGTGATCCGCGAGGGTAAAAAGTCCAAGGAGCGTGTCGAGGTGCAAAGCTACGAGCTGCTGGCTTACCGGCATTTCGTGGACCCAGACGCTCACGCCGAATCGCTGCCGGACTATTTCACGGCGGCCGAACAGGTCACGCCCAAGCAGCATGTGGATATCCAGGCTGCCGCACAGAAGTGGGTGGATTCATCCATTTCCAAGACCGCAAACGTGCCGACGGATTTTCCGTTCGAGCAGTTCAAGGACATCTACCTGTATGCCCACGACAAGGGGCTGAAGGGATGTACCACTTTCCGGTTCAACCCGGAAGCGTTCCAGGGCGTGTTAGTCACGGAAAAAGACCTCAAGGCAACCCTCTATGAGTTCACACTCGAGGACGGGTCTGTGGTCACATTACATGGTGATGAAGAGGTGGAATACGACGGTGAGATCCACACCGCCGCCAACCTCTACGATGCCATGAAGGATGGGTACTATGGGCGCTACTAAATCCGTAGCTACCGCGTTCACGTCGAAAGTCGTGAGCTTCAGGGTTATCAAGGAATCCGACAAGGGTTCCGCTGAGAGCCCGGCTGAATCAACCGCGGTCGTCATGGACGATGACCCGAGGTTCAAGCGCATCCCAAAACGCCCGGAAGGCTACCTTGCGGCGAATAGCTGCAAGATGGTTTACCGGGTGGATAATGAACGTAAGGTGCTTTACTTTGTCGTCTCATTCATGCCCATCACGGGCGTGCTGGGTGGCAAGGAAGTCAGGTTGGAGCGTCCGGTGGAGGTATTCATACCACCGGGTCAACGTACCAACGACCAGGAATGGATTGCGGCCCTCATGCGCAATCTCAGCCTGCACGCACGCAACGGCACACTGCCTGAGGCATTGGCCGATCTGCGCGACGTGGTCAGCACCAACGGGCCAGTGCATCTGGAATGGACGCCCACTGGTAAGCAGAAGTTCCATGACTCTACCGTCGCCGCCTTCGCCTCCATGGTGCAGGCGCTGTTGATCGGCAAGGGCTATCTCGATGAATTCGGCCGGCTCAACCCGGTCGAGAAGATCGTGGCAGCGCAAGCTGCACCTCATCAGTCAGAAATGACGGGCGAGGATGAAACTCCAGTGATGGAGTCCACAGATTTGTCAGTCGATGATGTGAACAATTCCGTAACCGCGGCGCACGCGCCTTACGGTCTCTGCAAAGACAAATTAACGGACGGTTCACCGTGTGGTGGCGTCCTGAAATTTAGTGAGGGATGCCTGGTGTGTATTGGATGCGGCGCAAGCAAGTGTTCATGAAGTCACACAGGTACAAATAATAATACGTGCGCTCATTTGGCCCCGGGTAACACCGGGGTCATCTCTCGACTCACCTACGGGTGGGTCCGGAGAAAAATAATAAAAGGACAAGCCTGGTCCAAATAACAGTACAGGCGCAAGTAGATCCGAACAATAAAAATAGCGGATCGAGTGCCGATGACAGTGGCGCTGCAGCGGGTTTCGGCGGGTAGGTGACACGGCTGCTGCCTACGGGCGGTGACCGTGTCGCCGCCCGCCGGATTTCCGGTCTATGGTGCCACGCTGATGCTTCGGCATGTTAGTAAAGGTACGGGGCCGACGTAAGGCCACCGGGTCATCCCGGTATATGTTGTACGTAAGGTGCATCAATACCAGGCTTTAGCCGCATGTGGGTAAAGGCCTGGGTGTTCACCTAATTAAGTGCGAAGCCTTAGGGCCGAGCACACACTGTAGACGGTGCCTGCAAGGCGCCGGATTCAGGTGAAAAAATGATAAGGGCGGTTTGATCGCCGCCCTATTCACCTGACTATCAAAGCGGCACTCCGTCGCATTTAAAGACCAAACAAGTGCCAGGCGTCAACGCCTGCTTCACCGTATTCGTGCGCCGCGTCTGCGTGCGCAGGTATTTTGCGGCAAGTCCGCGTAACGGTAAGTCCACCGGTCGTGTTCGTACACGAAACTAGGACGTAAGGAGGATATATGTCCCATAACAATGGGCATCCGAAGAAGAAATCGACGCTCAAGGACAGAACGCCCTACGGCATTCTGCCAAGACATATTGTCCGTGAATCCATGCTGGAACAACTACTGCTCCCGCTTTCATGCGTGCTGCAGTTAGCCTCTGGACTAATGGGCAACCAACCATTCGACGAAGAAGCCTTCATCGAGTGGCTGCATATCAGACTTCTGAATATCAGCCTCAAACATATACGCGATGTGCGTGTGAACGAGGAAGAGCGGGAAGACTGCGTGCGATGGGTGTTCGGTAAACGGGATGACCCGTTTTCATGCGCCGCCTGCTGTGAAGTAGCCGGCTACAACCACCACGATGTACAGAACCTGGTGGAATCAATGCTCGAAGAGCAAAAAGGAGGTAAGAACCATGCGCCAAAGGTTACTCTCAAGAAAGAGGGTCCGGGAGTTGCTGGAATACTGTCGCACGCACACTAACCCGTGTGAACGGGTTTACAGCGTCGAAATCGGCCGCTGCGTCATGCAGGTGATGGATCACGGCGATGAGCGCGTGATTGTGCGCAGAGAGCACAACCGCGTACAGAACTGGCATCGCAGCCAGGTTTCTTACGATACCTTGATAAAACGCTTCAACCAACTGTTCGATGAACAACTGGCGCGGAGACGTTTATGATCAAGTTATCACCATCACGAATCACCACGTTTGAGAATTGCCCCAAGAGTTACTTCTACAAGTACATCGAGGGCTGGGCTCACGAGGTGACGCCGGCAGCGCTGCCATTTGGCAATGCCATCCATGCGGCATTCGAAGTGCACTTGAAAGGCATGATCCATGGGCAGGACTCAAGTCCCGTCCAAGCATTCCAGGAGGTGTTCGACGCCAAGGTGAAGAACGCGCAGGTCGAATTCAAGGAAGACCTGAGCATGGAAGACATGGAAGCCGCGGGCAAGGCGATCGCGCAAGCGATACCTGCGGCCTGGGAAAAGACCGGGCTAAGTCCGCTGGCCACCAGCAATGGTGCCCCCATCGTGGAGTACCGGCTGGAGACCAAGCTCGCTGATGGCGTGAGTATCCAGGCAATCCTTGATGTGGCGGCCCTAAACGAGAATGCCGAGACTACGGTCATGGATTTCAAGACCGTCAAAGCCCCGGCTCACGAACTGTTTGTGTACGGAAGCGATCAGATCGCCGCCCAGCAGCTCGTACTCGCGGAGAACGCCAATGCACTTGGGATTTCGCCGCCGGCGAGATTGGGCTTCATGGAAGCCACCAAGAAAAAAGTGCCGGTTTTGGAACTCAAAAAAGACGGTACACCAAAAAAGCAGAAGGGCAGCGGGCCTGAGATACTTCAGCCTGTCACCATCCCCATCCATTCACCGGAAGTCATGAAAGAATTCCGCGAGAAGTGGGTCAAGGATGCGGAACAGATCAACCGCGGCTACTTTCCGAAAAGGCCACTCATGGCCTGGAACTCGCCCTGCAAGATGTGTGATTTTCGCAATCTGTGTATGCGCGGGGATTCAACCGGACTGGTGCAAAAACCCTACCAAGGGAACCCACTGGAACTGGTTGCATAAGCCTTTAGCCTGCCCCTCACGGGGCAGGCCTTTTAGGTGTGAACATACCCAAAAGCACGATTTTCTAAAGACCTTACAGGTCCGGTTGCCTACCGAATAGGCGCAAGCTAAGGAGTCATAATAATGACAGAAAAAAGATATAACATCGCCAAGACCTTCAACGTCGAGGCCGATGCGAGTCTAGACGTAGTGGGCTATGCGGAAGACCATCCAATGGTTCCCAAACAGCATCCCTACTTTTTTCGCAAAGATATGTTAGGTGATGAACTAGCGTGGTGGTCTGGGTACGACGGGCAATCGGAAAAGGAAGCATTGTTCTTTTGGGGTCCAACTGGATCCGGAAAGACATCCTTATGGTTGCAGACAGCCGCACGGCTTAAAATTCCCACACACGCAACCACCGGGCACATGACGATGGAGTTTTCCGACTTGGTCGGCATGAAGACCCTGATCGATGGGGACGTGCTCTGGCAGGATGGTGTTCTCACGAGCGCCATGCGGTATGGGCATCCCTGCATGATCAACGAAGTGGATGCGATCAGGCCGGAAGTGCTGATCGGATTAAACGACATCCTCGACGGAGCACCCTTGGTGCTTACCGAGAATGGTGGCGAGATCGTGAATGCACAGCCCGGTTTTCGGGTCATCTTCACGGGCAACACCGCCGGCAACGGCGATGTCAGTGGAGGTTATCAGGGAACCATGCGCATGAATGCCGCGTTTCGTGACCGCTGCGTATTCATATACGTGGGGTACACCGAAAAGGATTCAGAGCGCAAGCTGATGTCAAAAGCTCTGTCGCATATCCCGGAGGAAGTCCATAATTTGTTCTTTGACAAAATGATCGACGTGGCCAATCACGTCAGGGATCGTTACGAGAACAAGAACGGCGAGACCCCGTTAGATGTGACATTTTCGACACGCACATTGCTGCGCTGGGCCAGGATGGTCTGGTACTACCGCGGCCTACCAGCGACCAATGGTGACCCGGTCCATTACGCGCTCGATCGCGCGCTTGGGTTCAGTACCGACAGCGTCACCCGCCAGTCATTGCACGAAATCACCCAGAAAGTTTTCGGGTGAGTTTAACACGCCGGCCCGCAAGGGCCGGCTTTCTAGGACGGATGAATATCGTCACAGAAAGAGATTAATGGTTTGCCGGACCACAACCGGTATTAAGGAGCTAACTCATGAAACGTGATACCACGCTAACGATAGATAGAACTATCGAAGTGCTGCGCGACCGATATCGAGAACACATAATTTGGTATACCGGCAGCTACAACGTAAACACCTATTACAAGAACATGGGTGCAAGCAGGGCACATTCCATAACGTTGGCAAGTGCAGTTGGTGCTGTCCCGGAGGAAATTCAAATATGGCGCAAAAGGATGAAAACAATACCGATCAGGTCATTTTCATTCATCGGTGAATTGAATTTCCCGCTTATGGAACGTATTGCACATCAGCTTAATCGAATGCACTTGATATGCAAACCGGATTTCATGGTCAATGAAATCAGAAACGGCATTCATCAAGTGATCCTGCCGACCATGAACACGGTGGCCTCAGAAAGATGGAATGAGTATTGCTACCGACAGAGCATGCTGACGCTCATCGCGGTACATAATGCCGTGAATGATAGTCAGTTTAATCACATCCGGCCCTATTTTGATAAGTTGCATTTCAGGGTTTATCAGGATGCGCTGGCTATGTTTCGCCTAGACGCCACCAAGCATAAAGCCATCGAATACAGTGTGCTGCATAAGTATGTTCCGCCCAGCGGATATTTGATTTAAAAGGGCTGCTGCGGCGGCCCTCCCAGGACCCTGACGGTCGCGGGAGGATTTAAAAAGTTCGCGTCACTTCAAGACGCTGAAGGAAATATTATGGACCCACAGAATTTCATGGTTCCATTGGATAAGGATATAGAGATACTGTCCAATCCTGAATCAGAAAATATCGTATGGTTTAACAACGTAAAAGTCGCTTATCAGTTGTTACGCTTCTACAAGAAAGACAAGGATGGCGAAAGTGTGGCACAAGGCGCAACCCGGAGCTTCTTCATCGACATTGAAGAATTGAAGGAACTGCGAAATATCTGTACACACATTCCAGCCTATAAGTTCAAAGCGTATGTGCATCCGCGCGTGCGCGATAAGGTATTGAGCTACTTCGCCAAGGCGCTACATTACGCTTCAACTGATCAGCTTGCTGATTACATCAGAATGTATGATAACGATTTAACGGTGTATGTTCCGCCAATCGATAAGCTGGATGTCATGGCACGTAATTGGCATGAGTATGGGCGGCGGCAAATTGCGCTCATGATTGTCGAATGTTTAAAGCTGCATGAGTTCGCGTGCACCTCTACCAAAGAACATACATGCAGCATGATGGCTGCGCGTAAAGAGCATACGCTGGGCATTACGAATCAATGCCTTGGGCATGAAAACAAGGATATTTTCAGGCAGGCAGTCGACGAACTGTCCATGACCGAGACTGATATCGCTCATCAGATAATCAGTAAATATCCCAGATCACAATGTCTTTTTATCTAAAGGGCTGCTGCGGCAGCCCTCCCAGGACCCCAAGGTCGCGGGAGTTTTACAACGGTTTGCCGGACCACAACCGGTATTAAGGAGTTCAATATGGAGTCGTTGAAATTTAGGATTCCTTTGGAGTCACCTATTGAGGTCTTTTCGGACAAAAACACCGAGAACCTCGTATGGCAAAACTCTAATGGTATATACCGGCTGATGCGGTATGACAAAAGCAAAACGGACGGCGGAGAAGTGGCTCAAGGCATCGCCCAGGGCATCGTGATCAGTAATGAAGCACTGGAAGAACTGCGTACTACAGCCACGATCATACCTGTCTTCCGGTTCAAAACTCACGACAAAATCGTTCCGGGTGTGCAAAACAAGGTGTTGAAGTATTTTGCCTCGGCACTCAATTACGATTCAACCGATCGTTTGATGGAAGCCATTGGCCTAAACGACAACGTCCTATCGGTGGTAGCCCCTGCCGCCGTCAAACTGGATGCTGAAGCGTTGCGCTGGGAGGAATACCGGCGTCGTCAGATAGCCCTCATGATCATCACCTGTTTCGACATGTGCCAGGGTATGCGTACCAAGGACGGTGTACTGAAGATGACTGCGTCAGTCCTAGGATATGGTGGCAATGTCATTTTAAAACAGGCCGTTGAAGTGCTGTCGAAAGTTGAATTTGACCACACTTACAAGCTGTTCGAAAAATATCCTAAGCCGCAAGGCTTTTTCATTTAAAGGGCTGCTTCGGCAGCCCTCCCAGGACCCTAAGGTCGCGGGAGGATTTAAAAAAGTTAGCGTCACTTCAAGACGCACAAGGATATATAGCTATGAACAAAAGTGCCGTTATACGCATCAGGAGCGAACGTGCTCTGACCAATGACGAATGGCATGACGTGAAGAGCGGATTTGCGTGCCTTTTGCAGGACTCGAAATTGGCGGTGCACAACAAGGAAAGTGTGCTAACCACTTTATGGGATGAGCCATTCAAGATCGTCCCGGCAGGATCCGGTCCGCTCATCACCAAAACGCGGATCAAGTTCGGTGGTTCGCCCGATACCTGTTTACCGATGGTATTGCAGCAGGGCATCAACGACTATGATCTGGAGACCAACGGGTACCCCTATACGCTCGCAGCCTGTGCATTATTGGTAGTTGCCGTCTACACAGTGCCAGATGTATTCAAGATTGAATCTTTGAATCTGAATAAGCGTGTACTGCGAAATGGCCAAAGCTCATGGTGGAACCCATGGGCGAATGCCAAGAAATGGGTACATACCGTGATCGAACCATACAATGGTATGACCGCAAGCGACGAGATCCCGTTCTACAGGGCCGTGACTTTGATCAATACCGAGAATGAGCCATTGAACCCTGTCACGTTGGAAGTCTTAAGAAAATTTGAGGCCCCCAGCGTGTTGTATTAAAAGGCTGCCCTCGCGGCAGCCTCCCATGACCCGGCGGTCGCGGGAGGACAGTTTAATTGTTAGCCGTACATTAACGGCGAAAGGAGCTGAAATGAAATCACAACATGCCTATTACGGGCACCTGGTTGCGGTGCAGAAAATAATGCCACGCAGCGAAGAATGGATTGCGGACGACGAAGACGGCGTGCGTTATGCCATTACGCTCAGTAATGGCAGATTCAGCCGTTTTACCCGCCTACCGGGTAAAGCCAAATTGGCTCATCGGTTGGCTAGCCCAAGGGTAGAGAATTTTGCCATACGGCATATTTATCAGGATGCAGCAAAATACGCGATTGATAAAACCCAAATCATAAACGTCGCCCGAAAACACTTTCGGAAAAACGGTATGAAATTCTACAACACGCTAGTAGCAGATGGCGCCCGGGTGCGCCCCATGATGATACAGATGCCACACATGGAATCGGACATCTGTGACCCTGAACACATGGACTGGGAGCCGTATAGACGTTGGCAGCAGGATTTACTGATTGCCACGTACACGGACGACGATTTGCGTACCGACAAGTCCTGGCTCGAGCCATTGTTTTCGATCCTCGACACCAGTTACGCAAAAGTTGGTATCGACCTGGGGTTGTTTGAACCGACAGTTAACACTGCGGGGACGGTCAGAAAAATATCCATCCTGGACAAGTTTCCGGCCCCCAAGGTTTTCTATTGAAGGGATCCATAAATGAAAAAAGATCCCAAATGGAAAAGCATCGATAATGCTTACTACGGTCGGCTGCAGGCGATGCGCCTTGTGCAGAGGTCTGAATCGCCGGTGCAGTATTGGGCGTTCAGCCAGGGGTGTGGCAAGAACACTCTGATCGACGTAAAGGACAGCCTGATTGCCGTATTCGAAGACAACAACATGACCGTTGCTGTGGAGAAAGAAACGATGTGGGATCAGTTCCCGGAATCGACTCCACCGACCAGGGTATGGAGGGCTAAGTACCAATTCCGGTGCACCCAGGATTGTGCCAGGGAGCAGGAAATTCTCTCAGCCTATCGTAGTACAACGTGCCATTTAAATATGGGCTACTACCCAACGCGGCTGACTAAAATCCTTTCCGGCCGAACAAAACCGGGGTGCCGTCATACCCTCTGGATGAATTTGCCCAGATTCGATATTGGGCATTTCAACATCTGGGAGATGTATGGCGGCTGGCAACAGGACTTGATCCTGATGGACAGGTTGGGTCTTCTGAACCTGAGATACGTAGCAGATAGCGTCGAAGGCGCGATCTACAGCCATATCTCTGAGGCACACCGAAACCTGTATGACCGGCTGCTTGCCATCGAACAGGAAAAGGTTCACGCCAAGACTCATCTACGCACAACACTGAGCCAGCATGCAACCAAAAGCGTGTTCTATTGAACACCCTACCAAAACCACGCAACCGCACCAGCCACTCTGGCTGGTTGCGGCGGCGGGTGGTTGGAGACGGCCGATATACGTTATAATGTATATGACTTGAATCCCCGGGGCGGCACACGCCGCGGCGATTTAAGGTTCCCAAAAAGGCTTGCCTCGCCTGCAATCGCGAAGAGGCTTAGGAGGACCAATGGAGATTTTAAACAATCTCGTTTGTGTCTGGGTTGATTGCACCATGTGGTGCGGTCGAAAAAAGCTGTGCATCGAAGATCTTAACAACGTCTCCGAAGCGGACATCCCGCCGGAAGACTTGGCGACGCTGGGTTCCAAACGGATATTCCCGAAAGAGCCATTGCAGCCATTCTACGCACTCCGCAAACGCACAGAACGTCTGTGCCTGTCTGTCGGAACGCGGTTTATGGGTGGGTTTGCCATCCCGGCTGACAAGCGTCACTGGGTCGCCGGTGAGCTCAACAAGATCAAGGACGAATACCAAGCGGAAGTCAAGAAGCTGATGTCCTGCTATGACAAGATGCTTTCTGAATTCATCGCCGAGCACCCCAAGTGGGGCGGCATGATCGAGAAGGCTGCCAAGCAGCGCAGCGAGATTATGGGTCAATTCAAATACATGCCGCATATCATGGGAATCAATATCCCGGAAGGCATGGAGAAAGGCTCGCACATCAAGGAAGCCATCGCGGGGATAGTTCCCCAAGTCATGAAGGAAGTGGCAACCATGGCAAAAACCATGCTAGAGGAAAATCACCTTGAACAAAGGGATTCCACCTGCAATGGTGTCATGTTGGCCAGTATGCGCAAATGGTACGCAAAGATCGTGTGCATGTCGTTCGTGGATAGAAACCTGGCGGTGATCGCTTCCAGGATGGAAAATATCCTGAATGGTCTGCCGCAGACCGGTGAGATCACCGGAGCGGATTACCAGCAGATGTTGAAGTTGGTCAGGGTGTTGGCCGATGTCTCGCAGAGCGAGGATCTAAAGAACTACCCGCAAGCCAGCCTGACATTGGACTTGAAAAAACCAGCGGTGGTCAAAACCACGCGCCACAAGACCTATAAGGGCAATTTCCTCGACGGCAACAACAGCATGACCTGATTCGCAGACACAAGACTGTCCCCGGCTCACGCCGGGGACTTTTCATGGCCTCATAGGAAGCCAGGGAAAGTCATGATTCAAACGTTTGCTTCACGACAAGAAGCGTAAGGAGGTTATATGAAGGGCAAATACAAAGCCCTGCTCGACTCACTGCCATTGGTGGCGGAGATGATCGGGAAAACTCACGGCATCAGGGTCTTCATTGGCAAGATGAGTCAACCCTGCCGTATCGGCAAGGGAGAAATCCATCTGCCGGCGCTTGATCCGGATGACGAAAAAACCCTCGTGTTCGCACGTGGGTGGTTAGACCATGAGGTGGGGCACGTGAAACACACGGTGCCAAACCTCAAGAAAGAGGCCAAGAGTGAATTCCAGGCCTCGCTGTATAACATCGTCGAAGATGTGCGCATCGAAAACCTCATGTCTCAGGAATATCCGGGATGCCGGAAAAACCTCGACACCTCGTGGGGTATGGGCACGCTGTCGGACGAACAAAAAGCCCAGGGTTATATTTCCTACACCGACCAGGCTCTACCGGAATGGAGTCCACGTGGCATTCTTGAATGCCACATTGTCCAGCGCGAACGCGCCAAGGTCATCGGCCAAAAGAATCCACTCGCTAATACCGGCCAGACCGAACAGGTCCTGCGCCAGGTGTTTGGTGAGGATTTCACCGACGGCCTGAATGTCATTGTGGATGAAACCGCTTCTCTCAAGGATTCATACGAGGCAATGGATCTCGCCAGACGGATTGAGGCGTACATCATCGACAAGGCGGGCGAACCGCCACCGATGCCAGGTTCGGGTTCGCAAGAATCGGAACAAAGCGACGGCGATGATGACAACGTATCCGGCGACGGCAGTGATTCGGATGAATCACCCTCCAGCCAAAAGAACGGTTCCGGAAAACGCTCGAAGAAACGCCAACAGTCCGGCCAAAGCGGTCAGTCTGGAAACGATGCTTCGGACGATTCCGGCGCAGCAGACGCATCCGACTCCGGCCAAGGCCAGGACGGAAATGAAGCTGATGGTCAAGGCCAGCCCGGCTCTGGCAAGCGTTCCAAGAAGCGCAGGAATGCCGGCCAGAAAAGTGGCGGCAAAGGTCAATCGCAGGCCGATGGTGAGGATTCGGGTAAAGGCACACAAGCGCCAGCCCAAACTGGAAACAAGGCCGCACAGGAAGTACTCAATGCCGGCGGTGACATACAGTCACCCTGGGAAATCATCGAGGCCATCCTGAAGAAGGCTTCGGAAGAAGCCGTCGAGAACGGCACCGCCATTCGCGATGGAGGCGGATCGGGAGCGAGCAGCGAATATGCCGAGCGCGTATTGCGCGGCAAGCCGATCGATGCCAAAGAAGTGTATGGCAGGACCGCAGCGTTGCGGGGCCGCATGGGTGGATTACTCCAGGCCATGACCATGAAACGCCGGCTGCCCTCGAAACGTGGACATCAGATGCTGACACGAAGATTGGCGAGAGTGCCTTTGGGCGACAATCGCATCTTCACCAAGCATCAGCAGGTCAAGGACACCGATACCCTGGTGACACTGATTGTGGACCGCTCGGGTTCCATGGATAGTGTGATGACGCTGGCCATGCAGGCGGCCCTCGGAGTATGTACGGGATTGAGTGAGATACGCGGCGTCAAAACCGCTTGCTTCGCCTTCCCGGGGCAATCCGAGAACGATCCGGTGATACCACTGGTGCGATTTGGTGAAAGTGTGCGTCTCAAAGCGCACAAATTCATTCCACACTCCGCCGGTGGGACGCCGATGGCCAACGCCCTATGGCATGTAGCGCGCTCAATGGCGCTGGAGAAAGAACCACGCAAGATCATCATGGTGGCCACCGATGGTGCCCCGGATTTTGTGGATGCCACCGAACGCATTATCGAGAAGCTCGCGAAAGCAGGTATCGAGGTGATGGGAATCGGTATCGGAGTTGATGTATCCAGGCTGTTCAAAACCAGTCGGGTCATCCGCGGCATCGATGACTTGAGTCATGCGATGTTCGCAATGCTCACCGAGGCGATGGTCAAGTTCGAGAAGAGAGAAGCGGCTTAAAACCGTTTCATTGAAAGCTAAGCCCCCACGCGCGAGCGTGGGGGCATTCCCGCATCCAACCGATGCCGGAATCACGCTTTTCAAAAAGGCAGGTGTCCTGGGCTCAAAGCCGAAACACCGTAAGCAATAAAAACAAACTCGGACAGGGGTTCGAGAAGTTATGGAGGGTCGGTCCGCTCGACAAGGATCGGCTCATTGTCAAAGGAGAGTGTAATGAAAGTCGAGATGTTAAAAAACATGGCGATCGGACGTTGGCGGGACATCCTGCTGACGCTCGCGCCAGCTCTTGGCGAGGCCATTGAGCGGAATGGGCGGCATGTGGATTGCCCCATCCCCGGTCATGGTGACTCGGGCAGGGGCGACTTTCGCATGTTTTCCGATTACGAGGAAACAGGCGGTGCGGCCTGCACCTGTGGTTTCTATTCGGATGGTTTCAGCCTGCTTGAACAAATCAACGGCTGGTCATTCAAGGAAACCAAGGACCAGGTCGAGCGCTATTTAGTGGGCCAACACCCCAGCCTCGCTCAGCGCACAGTCGTCGTCGCGCGCGTTCTGGAAGATACAGAAGCTCGCAAGGCAGAGGATCGGAAGATCGCGCTCAGGATAGCGACCTTATGGAAGGAAGCGTTTGAGCTTGACAAGCCGGAGGCGCTGGTCGCCTGCTGGTATCTAGAGTCAAGGCGGATACAACCGCGGATGGTGATGCAGTTCAAAGCGCTGCGACTGCATCCGGCTCTGCCTTACTATGACGAGAAAAGCGAGTACCAGGGACATTTCCCTGCGATGCTCGCGATGTTCTGCGATCCAAGTGGCAAGCCAATCACTCTTCATCGGACGTATCTGACACCGAGTGGCGCGAAGCTGCCGGTCACGAACGCGAAGAAGATCATGCGGCTTCCGTCGTACGCTACGCTGACAGGTGGAGCGATCCGTCTGGGCAAAGCGGAGCGCCTGATGGGGGTGGCTGAAGGGATCGAGACTGCACTGTCGGTCTATTGTGGCACCCGCCAAACTGTATGGTCGACCTATTCGGCCAACGGCATGGCCAGCTTCATCCCGCCACCCGGCGTCGAGGAAGTGTGGGCCTGGGCCGACCATGACCAACCTCATCTTCGCAAGAAGAACGGGGTCGAGGTCGAGGTAAGAGCGGGTCTTGAAGCTGCCAAGACGCTGAAAGCACGCCTGTGGTCGCAACAGACCATGTGTCGCATCATGCTCCCGGCGATCCCGATCAACGAGAGTGGCAAAGGTGTCGACTGGAACGACGTGATGATGATCGAGGGCTATCGGGGTTTCCCCGCGGCCCGTCAGTACACGCCGATGCGGGCTGGCAAAGTGGCCGGTGGGGAAGGTGAACAGTGATATTCGATCTATCGATCGCTGACACCTCACCGGCCATCAACGGCGAGGCGGGACCGTTCTCGGTCCCGCCGGACTGGCAGGGTGATGTGGAGGAGTATAAAAAACTCATCCGCGACCGCTATGCGTCAGACCCCGTTGCCAGCCAGCGTCTTGTGGTGCAGGCCTGGTGGTTCAAAAAAGCTGGTAATGACGTACGATTTAACGGGCCTTACGGCCATATCGCACGCGAAATACTGGTTGCGCTGGCCAATCCAGTGGCCCCAGAAAAACGGCCAATAGGCCCGTAGGGAGCCATCCGGCAAGTCATATTGCACGGAAGGCGGGTAAGCGGTGGGTTAACCCACCGCTGACCCAGCCGCAGGCCCCTGCAGCCCGGGAGGATTTTAATGGTGTGCCTGGCCTGTACAGGCATCAAACATCGCGGAACACTTTCTGAAGGCACCCAAACTAACTCAAGCCGAAGAGCGGGCCTGAGCGTTTGTGGTAGGTATTGGCAGAGTTGCGTGACAACTGCCGATGCGGTAAAAGATAGTTCACAAAGGCGCCTTCGGTGCCGATCAAGAAGCCCGTTTCGGGCAGTCCATAAAACCCTCGGTGGTCGGGAAACCGGCGCCAGGGATTA
>Ga0307372_10003960_pt1 | contig 23244 bp, 19 predicted proteins | sample OX1MG_FD_202533 | JGI IMG/M metagenome (GOLD analysis project Ga0307372, IMG submission 202533) | Soil microbial communities from Risofladan, Vaasa, Finland - OX-1 | ecosystem: Environmental > Terrestrial > Soil > Coastal area > Acid sulfate soil | place: Finland: Risofladan, Vaasa | collected...
TCATTGAGGATATCGATATGGCTATTACCAAAGTTATCAATCAAAACGGGATGGCCGGAATCCTGGAGCTTTTATCTCCGGAAGCAAAAATAATTTTAACCTAATTTATGTGCGAAACTTAAGTTATGTAATTTCCTGTAACATTAAAAAGGGAAAAGCTGCTTGGACATTCGTTGTTGGGTTAATAATAGCTGAAATTATATCTAAAATTATTCTTTACCAATTGAACTTACATTTTCATATTTATCATTAATTTTTCTTTCTAAAATCACTTAACAATGAAACATCTTTTTTTATTTTCCCTTATCCTGATTTTTTCTTTTGGAATAAATGCACAGGATATTACAGGGACATGGAATGGTGAATTGAAAATACCGACTGAACAATTAAAAATGGTAATCCATATAAAGCAATCCGGGAAAGGCCTGACAGCCACTATGGACAGCCCTGATCAGAGTAGATTTGGAATTCCTGTTTCCACCATCACTTTTGATAATCTAAAATTACACTTCAGTATTTCAGGGATAATTGTTTATGATGGAGAATTACAAGATGATACTATTAACGGAATTTTTAAGCAAAGTGGAATGTCATTTCCGCTAAATCTCAAACGCGATACAGCCAGACAAATAGTAATGTTGCGCCCACAGGAACCAAAAAAACCTTTTCCCTACTTAAGTGAAGATGTTACATTCGAAAATAAAAAAGACAATATTTCTTTAGCAGGAACGCTCACGCTTCCTAATAAAGAAGGCGTTTTTACTGTTGTTGTTTTAATAGCTGGAAGCGGACCCCAAGACAGAAATGAAGAAGTATTTGGTCATAAACCATTTCTTGTTCTATCAGATTATTTAACCAGAAACGGAATTGCTGTTTTGAGATATGATAAAAGAGGAATCGGTAAATCAACAGGGAATTACCAAATAGCAACCACAGCCGATTTTGCTTCTGATGCAGAATCTGCGGTTGAATATTTAAAAACGAGAAAAGAGATCAATAAAAAGGAAATCGGGTTGATTGGGCATAGTGAAGGTGGAATTATTGCACCTATGGTAGCATCTGAAAATAAATCAGTAGCATTTATTATTTTGTTAGCCGGCCCTGGTTTAAATGGTGAACAGTTATTATTGTTGCAAGAGCAAGCTATTGGGAAGTCTTCTGGAATGACTGATAAAGATTTGAAAAAACTGATAACAGAAAATAAAAACTTGTATGATATTATTACCAAAGTAAATATCGAAGAAGAAATGAAGAAAGAATTATCCAATTATATCCAATCCGAGTTACCAGATTCTCTTAACCAAGATCAAAAAGAACAAGTTGTCAATCAGGAATTGAAAATATTGGCAAGTCCTTGGTATGTATATTTTTTAAAAACAGATCCTGCAACCTATTTGAAAGAAGTAAAATGCCCTGTCTTAGCCCTCAATGGTTCCAAAGATTTACAAGTCCCTCCCGAACAAAACATAAGTGCCATAAAACAGGCATTAGCCGATGGCGGAAATAAAAAAGTTACAACAGAAATATTGCCGGGCCTAAATCATTTGTTCCAGGAATGTAAAACAGGACTACCAAATGAATATGCCACAATAGAACAAACCTTTTCACCAACAGCATTATTAATTATAAAAAATTGGATTCTTAAACAAACGAAATAGTTCACTAATGGATAATGAAATTTTATTTTCAAAAGCCACAAGAATTAACAGAAGCATTAATCAACACCAGCCACGTTAAAATCCATAAGTTTAAATCTTCATTTTTCGTTACAAGCAGCATTCATTTACTTTGCAAAAAATATCGGGTATTTCCTGGAAGGATGAAAATCATCCTAAATGTCAAATTTTCATTTCAGATCAATGTATAACAATAAAAAAATTGTAGTAGTTCTTCCCGCATATAATGCAGCGCTTACACTTAAAAGAACATACGATGAAATTCCGTTTGATATTGTAGATGATGTGATATTGGTTGATGATAATAGCAGCGATAAAACATTTGAAATTGCACACAAACTGGGCATATCGCACATTATCAGGCACGATGAAAACCGGGGTTATGGGGGCAACCAAAAAACATGTTATAAAAAAGCTCTTGAAATTGGCGGCGATATTGTCATTATGCTGCATCCCGATTATCAATACACACCTAAGTTGATTCCTTCAATGGCGATACTAATCGCTAACAATGTTTACCAGGTAGTACTTGGATCACGAACATTAGGAAAAGGCGCATTAGTCGGGGGGATGCCATTATATAAATACGTCGCCAACCGCGTATTAACCTTTTTTCAAAATGTAATGCTCAATCAAAAAGTGGCTGAATATCATACGGGTTATAGGGCATTTTCACGCGAAGTTTTGGAGCGTATCAATTACGAAATTGATTCGGAAGATTTTATTTTTGATAATGAAATGCTTTCGCAAATCATTTATTTGGGTTATGAAATAGCTGAAATCACCTGTCCAACAAGGTATTTTGAAGAAGCTTCCAGCATTAATCTGAGCCGTAGTATTACTTATGGCCTTGGCGTTTTAAGGGTTTCTGTAGTGCATCGTCTGTGCAAATGGGGTTTAATGAAGAAAAAGATGTATGAGCCTTTGGTAATTGAAAATCAAAAATTGAAAATTGAAAATAAATAACCTGGGAGGAAAACAGATATACCTTACATCGTAATATAAAATCACCCTTCAGCAAATGCAATTAAGCAAAAAGCAAATAATCATTATCATCGCTGCCCTTGCGGCACTTTTTTTTATTCCTTTCCTGGGTCGGGTACATTTATTCGATTGGGATGAAGTGAACTTTGCTGAGTGCGCGCGCGAAATGATGGTGACGCATGATTATAGCAGAGTTTATATTAACTTTAAACCTTTCTGGGAAAAACCACCTATGTTTTTTTGGATGCAGGTGGGGGCAATGAAGATTTTTGGTATAACAGATTTTGCTGCCCGTTTTCCCAATGCGATTTGTGGAATAGTAACATTGATTGTTGTTTTTTTATGTGGCAATAAAATTTATGATAAAAAATTCGGAATACTTTGGGCGTTAGCTTTTGGTGGCTCGCTTTTTCCAAATATGTATTTTAAATCCGGAATTATTGATCCCTGGTTTAATCTCTTCACATTTTTATCATTGTACAATTTCATTTTATATCATTGGGCAAGAAATAAATTTGATAAAGAGGGTCTGAAAAAGAATTCCGTCACATATGTAATATGGTCAGGAATTTTTATGGGCCTTGCTATACTAACCAAAGGCGAGGAATCTCTGCTGGTATATTTATTATGTCTGGGTGTTTATTTAATTTATAACCGGTTTCGTATTTATTTTAACTGGTGGCACGCTCTTTTATTTTTGGTTGTTGCTTCCATAGTTACTGCAACATGGTACGGTTATGAAACTGCGAAAAACGGTCCATGGTTTATCACATCATTTTTAAAATACCAATATCGCCTGTTTACCACTCACGATGCAGGACAGAAGGGATTTCCCGGCTATCATTATATCGTGTTGCTGGTTGGTTGTTTTCCCGCTTCATTACTTGCCATTCCTTCTTTTTTTAAATCAGGCTACAGCGGAAAGTTTGATAAGGATTTTAAAAAATGGATGCAAATCTTATTTTGGGTGGTAACTGTATTATTTACTATAACCCAATCGCGGATCATCCATTATTCTTCATTGGCCTGGTATTCCGTAAGTTTCCTCGCAGCTTATACTATTTATAAATGGGACATAAAACAATTATCCTACAAGAAATATGTAGGTGTTTTTATTGCGATTTTAGGTGGTATTATTTCTCTTTTTTTATTAGCGTTGCCATATCTCGCGATGAATCTGAAAAAATTTGCTCCTTATGTAAAGGATCCTTTTACAAATGCAATGATGAAGTCTGATGTACATTGGAGTGGGTTTGAAGGCATCGCCGGCTTATTGATGATTGTTTCAATCATAATTGGGATTATCCAACTCAGGAAAAATAATTTTAAGAAAGCAGCATGGGTTCTTTTTGGAGGTACAGCGATAGTTATTTTTTTAGCATCGGCTATGATCGTTCCAAAAGTAGAAAAATATACCCAGGGCGCCGCGATTGATTTTTATATACAAAGACGTGGAGAAGATTGTTATGTAAATACCTTAGGATATTTTAGCTATGCGCAATTATATTATTTTCAAAAGCCAAAACCTACCAATCCAAATTCATATAATGAGCAATGGCTTCTCACAGGAGATATTGATAAGCCTGCCTATTTTGTATCAAAGGTTGGCAGGTTTGAAAAGTATAAAAAATACACAGAATTAAAAGAATTATACAGAAAGAATGGATTTATTTTTTTGAAGAGAGATGTGAAGAATTAGTTCAAAGTTCATAGACAAAAGGCACTACAAACTAAGAACTAAGAACTAAGAACTATTTCTTCTTCCCTGAAAAAAATCTTAAAATTTTGCTGATGATTTTATCATTGGCGCCCAGTTTCCCTTTGATTTCAGTATAAACTGCTACCATAGCATTATCTATTTTAACCCTTAATTTTTTGTTTTCTTCTCCAGGGCGCGCCTGGTAAAAAGTTGCACGACGAAAAGGTTTATCTTCAATAGAATAATAATACAAAGCAATGGAACGCCTGTAAACACCCTCTGGACAAGTCATTGGCTCGGGATGCCCATGATAAGAATCTGCATCGGTATTAAAAATAACACAACGGTTAAATACAGGTGATATTTTTGCTTCGCAGGCTTTCATCTTAGTATCCCATAATTCTAATTTGCCTCCCCATTCCTCCTTCCAATCTTTGTTAAGATATATGAGCACGTTTACTCTTCTTTGCCAGTTGCGATGGTGAGGATGCACTGTAAAATCTGCATGAATATTAAGATAGCCTCCTTTTGTAGATTGATGTATGCCACCACCCTCTAGGTAATCATCTTTCTGAAGATTTTTTATACCTGTAAGCGTATTAAGAAACTTTAAAAATTCTGGAGAATTTAATTCATTTATTGTGCCTTTGATGGTTTCAGGCAAAACATCCAATTTATTAAGTCCTTTCTTTTTTTCGTTGTAATGAGCATAATTTATCCAGCCGTCAGCTTCATTCAATTTATTGAACTCTTCAATACATTCATCCAATGTCTCCGGATTCAAAAAGTTTTCAAGAACAATATGAGGATAGGGACTGGCATTCTGATATTGCTTGCTCAATTCCGGTAAATCCTTGTTCCATTTTGTATAATCAAATATTTGAGTCAATGTTTCCACTTTAAATAATTAAGAATTGCAAAGATAATTTGTTTGCAATTTTCAATAACTAAAATTTAGATAAAAAAAACCAATTATATTACAAAATGCGAAAGAGGTTTTATTTGCCAAAAAGAAAGAATTAAATAAAATCATGCGACCGCCTTATTCACCAAATCCGCAGCCTCGCTTAGTAAAATCGCTGATTCCACTTTTAATCCGCTTTTATCTATCAGGTCTTTTGCAACTTCTGCATTGGTTCCCTGGAGACGTACTATAATGGGAATTTTGATATCTCCAATGGATTGATAAGCGTCTATAACGCCCTGTGCTACACGATCGCAACGAACAATACCACCAAAAATATTAATGAGGATGGCTTTTACTTTCGGATCTTTTAAGATAATTCTAAATCCTGCTTCCACAGTTTGCGCATTAGCAGTGCCGCCTACATCCAAAAAGTTGGCAGGCTCTCCCCCACTCAATTTGATCATATCCATCGTGGCCATAGCGAGACCGGCGCCATTTACCATGCAGCCTACATTCCCATCCAATTTCACAAAATTCAAATTAAATTTTGCGGCTTCCACTTCAGTGGGATCTTCTTCACTCGCATCACGCATTGCAGCAATATCAGGATGGCGCATCAAAGCGTTATCATCAATATTCATTTTGCAATCCACTGCTATTATTTTTCCATCGCTTGTTTTAAACATTGGATTTATCTCAAGCATACCACAATCAAGACCTACATAGGCATTGTATAAGCTCGTTACAAATTTTACACAATTCTTAAAAGAAGTTCCACTCAAACCAAGATTGAATGCAATTTTCCTTGCCTGAAATGGTAATAATCCACCGCCGGGATGTACCCACTCCTTAAATATTTTATCAGGAGTATCATGCGCCACATCTTCAATATTAACACCACCTTCTGTGCTGTACATGATTACATTTTTCCCTTTTGCCCTGTCCATTAAAATGGATAAATAAAATTCTTTTACAGGTTCAGTTCCATCATAATACACATCCTGTGCTACCAATATTTTGCTTACTAATTTACCAGCTTCACCGGTTTGCACCGTAACTAATGTGCCACCCAAAATATTTTGAGCAATGGTTTTTACGTCATCTAAACTTTTTGCAACGGCAACTCCTTTTTGTTCTGTACCACGTATTTTCCCTTTACCTCTTCCTCCGGCATGTATTTGTGCTTTTATCACAGCAAACTTGCTTCCATACTGACTATTAATAAACCGATAAGCATCTTCGGCTTCAGAAATGGTGCTACATGCAATCCCTTCCTGGACAGGAACATTATATCTTTTCAATAATTCTTTTGCCTGGTATTCGTGTAAATTCATCTTAGAAATTTTTTGCGAAGATAAAGTCAAAAAAATTAAATTCATTTGCTTTCAGGTAATGAAACTTCAACACATTCTATTATCTAAATAAAAAACTAATGGATTACATAAATGTTTTTAAAAATAAAACGCTTTTAGCAACAACTGTGCGATAAAGGATTTTATACTTGTTACAAGTATAATAAAACCAGTTCAATTTCTTCTGCATAGAATCAAAACTGCAATGTAAAAGCAGTTCCCTCGCCTGGCAAAGAATGTACTTGAATATTACCCTTATGCAGCATCATTATTTGTTTACATAAACTTAAACCAATACCGCTTCCTGTTTTTTTAGTACTAAAAAATGGAATGAAAATATTTTCCAAAACATCTTCGGGTATGCCGGAACCGTTATCCGAAACTTTAATGATCACTTTTTGTTTGTCGGATAATGAAGCAGATAAAATAATCCTTGCATCGGCTTTATCTTTCAAAGCTTCTTTAGCATTTACCACCAGGTTTATAAGCACTTGTTCAATGAGACTGGGGTCGGCATCTACCGTTAATCCAGTTTCTTTCAAAACTATTTCCATCTCAATATTTCTGGACTCAAGCGTGGGCTCCATCAACTGATACAAGCTTTCAAAGAGATCACGCACATATATTTTCTTAAGGTTCGGCTTAGTAATTTTATTAAGATTGCGATAAGTCTCCGCAAATTTTAATAATCCTTCGCTCCTTCTTTTAATAGTATCAATTCCTAATTCAAGATCGTGTAAAGCACCATTATTGCCTTCCATTTGAGAAATTGATTTTGCCAACCTGTTCTTCAAAGTATCTGCCAGCGAAGATATAGGTGCTACAGAATTCATAATCTCATGCGTCATCACACTCAATAATTTTTGCCATGCTTTTGATTCAGTTTCGTCAAGGGCCTCATTTATATTTTGAAACGCAATGAGCATAAATTTTTTCTCTCCGGTTTGAAAAGCTGTTGCTGATAGCAATATTTTGAACGAACTATTTTCCAAATGAACTGTAGCAATCTTACTTTCTGTGGGTTTTAATGAAATTACTTCATGGTACAATCCTTCATCTCTTTTACTCAACGAAGAAATTGTTTTTAAATAAGGTAATTGTAATAACCTCTTAAGTGATTCATTCATCCATATCACTTCGCCACTATCGTAACCATAAGACAAAATACCGGTATCTACCAATTCTAATATTTTTTGCAAATACTGGTGCGTAGTTTCTTTTTCTTTACTAATATCTTTGAAAGTGTCGGTGATTTGATTAAACCCCCTTCGCAAAGGCTGCAACTCAACAGGGGCATGCTTTACATCGAAGTATCTTGAAAAGTCCCGGTAGTGTACTGATTCTACAAATTGATTAAGTTCTTTGTGCGCTTTATATTGAAAACGGTACAATTCAGCCAATTGGTAAATGATTACAGGGACCAATAATACCAGATAAATGGAAGGCCCTTTTATAAATAAATAACATACAGCCATCATAGTGATGGAAAACAAAAATAACCTGATGAATATTCTAAATTCTAATCGCTTTAACATATTGTAGAAATGGGGAAAATAACTAATAACAATACCCTTCTAATCAGCTTTTGCAAAAACCTGTAAACGGAAACCCAATTGATTCATTATCTTTTCGCAATCTTCCCAGGTAAGTCCAAAGGCCTTTACATCAGCGCTTCCGATACGTGCCAGAATATTTCTGACCGAAGATTTGTTATCAACCTCAAAATCGTTACGCATCAATGCTTCCTCAGCCCAATCTACAATCTCCTTTAAAGTTAGGGCATGTTGCAGATATGATAAAACCTTTTCTGATATTATTTACTTTGTAATCATTATTATTTTAATTTTTTATGCCCTTTGTCTATGGGATATTTTTCATGTATCTCTTTTAAATTTCCTTTTTCGTCATAAATCTCTTGCCAAAATTTAATAGTAATCTCATTTACATCTGTTTCTTTTAAATATCTTGAAATCCATCCGAATCGTCCGGAAATTTCAAAAGAATAAATCCTTCCATCATCGATCGGGCTTATCAATCCATACATTAAACTCTTTTTCATTGCCTAATCTTTTACGCTCATCAATATATAAAATTACGGTGTTTTATTGTAAAAAAAATTAAATAGGATTCAATAAACCACAATTCAAAACCTTAGTACAAAAAGGGTCTAAATATTCAACAACCTTATAAACGATGCAAAGTTGTGAAGATATAATGAGTATATTAATTGTTATATGCTATTTTCATTTCTTTGTAATTAAATTAATTTATAAATAAAGTGATAAGGTCGAAATAGTTTTTATATTTTATTTTCAATTAAGATTAGAAGAAATATTTTAAAAATATTTTCGAATATACTTTGAATTAATTGCTCATTGCTGATACCTCTATATATCATACTTACTCAATCTCCTGTACAATGCAGTTCTTGTAAGTCCAAGTTCCTTTGCCGCACGGCTAATATTGCCATGATGTTTTTCTATTACACGCAAAATGGTACTTTTTTCTACAGAACTTAAATTAAGATCTTTAGGCTCATTTTCTTCTGATGCAATGGATTCAATTGGAGAAAAAATTAGATCGTTTGAAGAAAGCAGCTCGCCTTCCGACATGATGACGGCTCTTTCCATCGTATATTGAAGTTCGCGAACATTGCCGGGAAATAAATATTGTTGCAGTTTTTCAATAGCTAATGCATCAAATTCAAGATTAGGTTTCAGATATTTTTTTGAATAAATTTTAATGAAATGATTGGCTAATAACAAAATATCTTCCTCTCTTTTTCTCAATGGTGGTACCATTATTTCAACTGTATTAATACGATAAATTAAATCTTTCCTAAAACGATTCTCATTTGCCAATTCAGTAAGAGGCAAGTTGGTAGCGCATATCAGCCGTATGTCAATATTGATTGGCACATTACTTCCTAACCGGGTTACCTGCCGGTTTTGTAATACACTTAATAATTTTGATTGCTGTTGTAAAGAGATATTACCAATTTCATCTAAAAATAAAGTACCACCATTTGCAGTTTCAAAGCGACCTTCTCTGTCTTCTGCCGCCCCGGTAAAAGAACCTTTTCTATGGCCAAATAATTCACTCTCAAAAAGAGATTCTGTCAAGGCACCTACATCCACTTTTACAAAGGGCTTTTGGGAACGAAAAGAATTTTGATGAATGGCTTTTGCAATAAGGTCTTTGCCGGTTCCGTTTTCACCAAGAATAAGAATGTTTGCATCAGTGGGAGCGATTTTTTCTATTTTAAAAAAAATATTTTTCATCGCTTCCGAATTACCAAGTAATTCTTTTCCTATAACTGAAGATTCTCCTTCCACGTGAATTTCCGGAGCTTTGCCTTTTCCTCTCAACGTGTTTTTTACAGTTTCCAGCAACTTTTCATTGTGCCAGGGTTTCACCATAAAATCGGTAGCACTTTCTTTAAGTGAACGAACTGCCAGGTCTATATCCCCATAAGCTGTAATCATTATTACATCAGCATTAGAACCAAACTCCCTAATTTTCTTTAACCAGAATATTCCTTCATTTCCGGTATTGATAGAACTGTTGAAATTCATGTCAAGCAATATCAAATCAAAATTATGCTTTGATAGAAGCGATCGTATATTCTCCGGATTTTTTTCAGTAATTACTTCTCTTACTTCAGTTTTTAATAGAAGTTTTACGGCAGTTAAAATATCCGTATCGTCATCAATAATTAATATGGTTGCGTTTTTTACATTCATTTAGTCACGAATTACATCATTTTCAAAATAAAATAAACCCTTTTTACCAAAATAGAAATCGTCTTCAAATAATCATCAGCATCATTTATTCTTTATTAATAAAACCATTTAGTTTTCTTCTAAAATATAGCCTTTTCGTCTAACCATTACTGTCATTTATATTTTCCTATTTCAATAAATCGCCAAACAATACCATTTTTCACTTTTAAATTTTCACCTTGGCTAATTGGCTAATTATCCCTTCTTCTAATCATTAATTTGCAAGATTAGCTATTTTAAAAATAAATCCTTTAAATATTCACAATAATTTTGTGATACCTAAGATACTGTTCCAAAACCGGATATAGACTGTATCATAAGCGGACACTGCTTTTTAAAATCATTTTATTTTTCATTGAGAAACAATCAGTTATGTTTTGGCACGCATTTGTACTATCAAATGAACAGAAAAACAAAAATGGTTTTCAAAAATTTGTAACAAAAAAGAATTGAGAACCGTATTAAAAAATTAATTACAAACCATTAAAAATTAAAAATCATGAAACTTCAATCAAACAATTTGTTAGAAAATCTGACAACAAATGAAATTAAATTTCTTACAACAGAAGTGAAAGAAATCGTTTGCAAAAGCTTTTTAAGAGAAAGGAAAAGAAATTTTACTGCCGCCGAACTATGGGATATTCAACGCCGCAAGAAAAATCTTTTCACAAAAAAATTTGCTTTTTAACTGAACCATATTTGATCAACTATTTAAATCTAAAAATTATGAAACTTCAATCAAACAATTTGTTAGATAATCTGACAACTAATGAAATCAAATTTCTTACAACAGAAGTGGAAGTGAAAGAAACCATTTGCAAAGATTTTGTAAAAGAAAGAAAAAGGAATTTTACCGCTGCCGAATTTTGGGAAATTCAACGTCGCAAAAAAAACCGGTTGATAAAGAGAATAATATAATAAAATTATGTTCTATTAAATGTAAAACAGGTGTATCAAAAATGGACGGCAACTGTATCAAAAACGAACACTTTTAGAAATTTATCTTTTTTAATAAGTTGAAAATCAGCTTAGTAAATAATGGCACGGCTTTGTATTATTATTGCATAATGAATTCGTGGATTAACTAATAAAAAATTATGGACAGAGTAATCGAAAAAAAGAAATGGTCAACCAAAAGGATCCTGACAATTGCAGGAATAGCAGCGATAATTGCCTTAATAATTGCGAGCTATTATTTTACATCAGGTAAGAGCAAACTGAATGTAGATACTGACCGAATTACAATTAGCACTATTACAAAAGGCCCTTTTCAGGAAATAATTCCTGTGAATGGCGTAGTGCTTCCCATTACTACTATTTATTTAGATGCTGTAGAAGGTGGACGTGTCGAAGAAAAATATGTAGATGATGGCGCTATGATGAAAAAGGGGCAACCCATTTTAAAGTTATCAAATACAGACCTTCAACTTTCCCTGGTAAACCAAAAAACCAGCGTATATAACCTGCTTACACAAATGCAGATTTCCAAAAATGCAGCCGAGCAGAATACGGTCAGTAAACTGAACCAGATGACCGACGTGGAAAGTGAATTAAAAGAAGCAAAACGGGTTTATGACTTAGATAAATATTTATATGAGAAAAAAGCGATAGGTTCACAGGAATACCAACAAGCATTAAATAACTATGATTATTATACACAAAAGAAAAAACTTAGTGAACAAATTTTACAACAGGACACTATTTCAACAGAACAGCAATTGAAACAGGCGAAACAATCGCTTGAGGGATCTCAGAATGCTTTGAAGGTGATGCAGGAAAAAGTAGGCGACCTGATAGTGCGCGCTCCTATTGACGGTCAACTAACTTCTTTCGATGCAGAAGTAGGCCAAACAAAAACTCCAGGTGATCAATTGGGGGAAATAGATGTATTAAGCGGTTTCAAAGTGCGCGTGGATATTGATGAACATTATCTTTCCAGGATATATACCGGGCTTACAGGAGAATTTGATTTTGCAGATACCACTTATAAATTGATAATCAAAAAAGTTTACACACAGGTTACTAATGGAAGATTCCAGGTGGACATGGAATTTGTGGGTAAAGAACCTAAAGGGATTCGTCGTGGGCAAACTTTACAAATAAGGCTTGCTTTAAGTGATCAAACGCAGGCTTTACTTTTGCCGAAAGGTGGATTTTACCAACAAACCGGTGGCAATTGGATATTTAAAGTTAGCGCTGATGGAAAAAAGGCTTATAAAGTTAACATACAACTTGGTCGTCAAAATCCCGATTATTATGAAATACTGGATGGATTAAAACCAGGCGATAAAGTGGTAACCAGCAGCTATGAAAATTATGGAGATATGCAGGAGTTGATTTTTAAAGGGAATTAAAACAATGCTTTGTATGCTGTTCTTTTAATTATATGAAAAATTAAAATTCTGTTTATGAAAAAGAATATTATTTACAAGACCGGACTCATTATTTGTTTATTATTCTTTAGCTTTTATATAAAAAGTGAAAACTATAATAGCAGAAAAAAATGCGAAGTAGTCAGGCTCAACAAAATAAATGTTATGCAGAAAATAAATTCCCCTTGCATTGGAGGAATTCCTTGCTACCCTTTTATCATGGAAATTTAAAACTTATAAATTATAAATTCATATAAAAAAACCCTTCAAACAAAAAACAAAACCAAATGATAAAAATTAAAGACCTGGAAAAAATCTATCGCACAGAAGAAGTAGAAACTGTTGCACTCAACAAACTTTCTTTTGCCGTGGATGACGGAGAATTTGTTGCCGTAATGGGGCCATCGGGCTGTGGTAAATCTACACTGCTTAATATTCTTGGATTATTAGATGATCCGGACAGCGGAAGCTTTATGTTCAACGGAATTGAAGTAGCTCATTTCAATGAAAGAAAAAGAGCGGATCTGCGAAAGAAAAATATCGGATTCGTTTTTCAGAGTTTTAACCTGATTGATGAATTAACCGTTTTTGAAAATGTAGAATTGCCTTTGATCTATCTCGGGGTAAAAAGCGATGAAAGAAAAAAACGTGTAGAATCCGTATTAGACAAAGTGCAGATCATGCACAGGCGAAATCACTACCCACAGCAGCTAAGTGGTGGACAGCAACAGCGTGTGGCCGTAGCAAGAGCCGTAGTAAATAATCCCAAATTAATTCTGGCAGATGAACCTACCGGAAACCTCGATTCATCTAACGGTAATGAAGTAATGCAAATGCTTACAGAATTAAACGAGCAGGGCACTACCATCATTATGGTTACGCATAGTGAACACGATGCAAGATTCAGTCATCGGATTATAAGAATGTTGGATGGGCAAACAGTTACAGAGAATATTTTGGTATAGAAATTAGAGAAGTCGTGCCAATCCGCTTGAATGATTCATGAAGCATGAACGAATCAGGTATCGAGTATCTGAACTTCATTAATAGTGCTAAAATCTTTTCGATTAAAAGTTGCGATATGTTTAATCTCATTATCCAGCATAATTGAAACTATTTCCATATCAAAAACCTGGTTGCCTTTTGGTTGGTATTGCTGAATTAATTTTTCTAAGATTGAAAGGCTTCTTTCTGTAGGAAATAGGATAGCAGCCTTATTTTTGATTTCTTCATAATAATTTGAAGAGGACTCATAAGAGATTTTGCGTTTTGATGTTACAGCGAAAAATTCGCTAATGTTCTTTGAAGTTATAAAAAAATTATAATCGGGATTGGATAGAATAGATTTAGCAGGTTGGTTAAAAACGGAACTTTTATCCATTACGTAAATCCAAATATTAGTGTCAATTAGCAAATTAATCATCGTGAGCAAAATCACGGATATTAGTAGAATCAAGTTCGCCACCAAGATCAAATTCACCCAAATGTTTCCACTCTCTTTCAATTGGCTTTGGATCTTCAATTTCACGGATTACGATTTCCACGTTTTTACCCAACATCGCTTTTGCTTTTTTACCGAGCTTGACAGTATCTGAATCAAGTTTTTTTCTGATAGTAATAGAATTTATAGCTGGCATAAACAAAATTTTAAGTAATAAAGGTACGAATAAAAGAAAAATTTTAAAAATGCTTAAAAATTATTTTAAAACAGCATGGCGAAGCTTATTGAAAAATAAATTTTATTCAGCCATTAATATCAGCGGACTGGCTGTGGGGCTGGCTGCGGGCATTATGTTATTATTGTGGGTACAGAATGAATTAAGCTACGATAAATTTAATAAGGATTATCAGCATATTTACCGGTTGAGCACTCAACTCAAATCGAATGGAAAAAACATGACATGGACGGGTGTTCCAGGCCCTTTAGCAATCTTCGCCAAATCAATTCCGCAAGTTCAATCAATAGTAAGGACACAAAATTTATTTGACCAGGTTCTTTCAGATAAAGACAAAAATAAAATTTTTGACGGTAATAAAATTGGAGTTGTTGATAGTGGTTTTTTTAAGATGTTTAGCTTTCATTTAATCAAGGGTGATAAAACCAATCTGTTTCCGAATTTAAATTCTATTGTAATCACAAAAGCAACTGCGGAAAAATTATTTAATGACGATGATGCTATCGGAAAAATTGTCAATTTTTATAATGAAAGTTTTAACGTAACAGGTATATTGGCGGATTTCCCCGAAAACTCATCCATTAAATATGACGCCATTGTCCCAATGGCCGTGCTGGAAGCAGAGTTTACGGCAAACGGCGGCAATGGCGATTGGAAAACAATTGACGAAGATTTAGGAGATTTCTCATTTACCACTTATGTAAAATTGAATCCGAATGCAAACCCGGTCAAAACAGGAAAGGAATTTTCTTTCGCCTATAAAAAAGCGCGTAATGGTGATAGTGATGCTTCTTTTCATCTTCAAAATCTTGCGAGCATCCATTTGGTAAGCGCCGATGGAAATAATTCAGCATTGAGGATGGTACAGGTTTTTATCCTCGTTATCATCTTGTTATTGGCTATCGCCGGTATCAATTATGTAAATCTTTCTACTGCTCGTTCATTAATCAGGGCAAAAGAAGTAAGTATCCGCAAAATAGTAGGCGCACAAAAATTCCAATTATTTTTTCAATTTATTGTTGAAACCTTTCTTCTTTTTTGTATTGCTGCGGTTCTTGCTATCGTTTTAATATTTCTTCTGATGCCTCTGTACAACAACATTTCAGGAGAAACACTTTCTTTTAATTTATCAGACATAAAAGTGTGGGAAATAACAGGGCTGGCTGTTTTGGGTACTTTAATCGCCTCGAGTATTTATCCGGCAATTTTGTTATCATCCTTTAAACCATTAGAATCATTAAAAGGAAAAATTACCTCCGGTATTGGCATGGTTTACTTTAGAAAAGCGTTAGTTGTATTTCAATTCACAATCTCTGTTGTTCTCATCGCCTGTACTATTATCATGAGCAACCAAATGAAGTTTGTAAAAAATAAAAATTTGGGATATGATAAAAGCTATGTCTTTTCTGTTCCTTTGCCTCAGGGAGTAGTTAATCATATAAGTTCTGTAAAAACAGAGTTGGAAAAGCAATCTTCCATTTTAAATGTAGGCGCATCCGATGCTTATAATTTTTCAAATGTGAGTTCTTCAACTGGCGACCTTGACTGGAAAGCAAAACAGGCAAACACCAATCTGATGATCACTCAGGTAGCTGCCGATAAAGATTTTATTCCCACCATGAAAATTAAATTCATGGAAGGCAATAATTTTACAGGTACTCCTGCTGACAGTGCTTATTATATTTTAAATGAAACCGCTGTAAAGCAAATGGGCTTGAAACCCCCTTATGTTGGCCAGCCGATTTCTTTTCACGAAAACAAAGGGACTATCCTTGGGGTGGTAAAAGATTTTAATTTCCAATCATTAAAAGAGAAAATTGCACCGTTAATATTTTTTACAGGCCCGGATAAAAATATTCTGTACGTACGCACGACAGGCCAAAATGCCCAGCAGGCTATTGCTTCAGTAGAAAAACAATATAAAAAATATGCCGGTGATATTCCTTTCAAATATAATTTCCTGGATAAAAGTTTTGAAGAGCAATACAAGGCTGATGAGCGTTCAGGTGTCTTATTTAAAGTATTCGCAGGAATCGCCATTTTTATTTCCTGCCTGGGATTATTCGGATTGACAACCTATACAGCCGAAGTAAAAAGGAAAGAAATAGGAATCAGAAAGGTTTTGGGTTCAAGTGTCAGCGGTATTGTACAATTGATCAGCAAAGATTTTTTAAAGCTGGTAATTACTGCCATCGTCATTGCAATTCCAATCGGTTGGTGGGCAATGAATAAATGGCTTGAAGGATTTGCGTATCGTATCAATATTTCCTGGTGGATATTTGCAATCGCAGGAATTTTAGCATTATTCATTGCATTAATAACTATTAGTGTCAAAGCGATAAAAGCAGCGCTGGCAAATCCTATTGAAACTTTACGATCAGAGTGAGTAATCATAAAAATCATAATTGAGACAATGCTCAAAAATTATTTTAAAACAGCGTGGCGAAACTTAATTCGTAACAAGACTTTTAGTCTCCTGAATATTGCCGGTCTGGCGGTAGGTATAGCCTGTGCAAGTCTTATCATTTTATGGGTTGAGTACAATGTAAACTACAACCATTCTATTCCAGATTTGAATAATATTTATCAAATCGAGAATAACCAAACTTATGGTAGTGATATGTACACTTTTGCCGCTACATCTGTACTTGTAAAAGATGCCCTGTTGCAGGAATTCCCTGGTGTTGCAAATGTTTCGCGATATGATGATATTGGCGCTACGGTTTCTTTGGGTGATAAACATTTGGCCAGGTCGGGTGCTTATGTGGATTCCGCATTTTTGAAAATGTTCGGATTGCCGCTGATTGAAGGAAATACCAAAGAGGCTTTGAACGATATCTCTCAAATCGCCATTTCCAAAAAGTTAGCTAAAACTTATTTCGGAAATGTTGATGCCATTGGCAAAACATTGTTGGTGGATAATCATCCCTACAAAGTTTCCGCAGTGTTTAAAGACATTCCGAATAACGTAGAATTTTACGGCAAAGATTTTTTCTTGCCTTTCCAGGTTTTTTATAATCAAAATAAAAAGCAAGGTATTGACGCCTGGGGCAACAATTGGACAAATACGTGGGTAGCGCTAAATCCGAATACAAATGTTGCTGCTTTCAATAAAAGGCTCAGGTTGCTTATTCATCAAAAAGACCCGCAAGTCACCAACCAGTCTTTATGGTTATATCCTTTAAAAAGATTGAAATTGTACGGGGGATTTACCAATGGGAAAGAAGATACATCGAAAGGAATTATTCAATATGTAAGAATGTTTTCGCTGGTAGCATTGATTATTTTAATTATCGCCTGCATCAATTTTATGAATCTTTCTACCGCACGTAGTGAGAAGCGCGCGAAAGAAATAGGAATGAGGAAAGTGCTGGGTTCTACCCGAAGAAATTTAATCAGCGGGTTCTTATCCGAATCTTTGATTGTAGCTTACATTTCAGTGCTGCTGGGAGTAATAATTGTGTATTGTGTGCTGCCTTTATTTAGCAATTTAGTCGGTATTCAATTGTATTTACATTGGCGGCTTCCCTCGCATATTTTATTCCTGGTTGTCATAGGGGGAATTTGTGGTTTGATAGGAGGTAGTTACCCTGCCCTGTATTTATCTTCTTTTAATCCCATTCATGCTTTAAAAAGTCAAACTTCTAAGAATGCAGGTAGTGCAGGCATACTAAGGAAAGTACTTGTAGTAATTCAGTTTACTATTTCAGTTATCATTATCATCGCCGTGATTATAGTTTACCGACAGATCCGGTTTACCCAAAACCGGGATCTGGGTTTTAATAAAAATAATATATTGTACACTCCTGTTACGCCCAACTTGTTGAAAGGTTATTCTTTCCTGAAGCAAAATATTTTGAACACAAATGATGTAAGCTCCGTTTCACTTGGTTCCTTTTCGCCAATGAGCATGTATAATAATGGCGGCGGCTGGAACTGGGAAGGGAAAAGCACCAATGCAAATGTGCTGATTACCTTTGTCGCTTCAGATGCAGATTATCTTAAAACTTTCAGCATACCACTGCAAAACGGCAGAGACTTTTCGCAAGACCCGAAAGTGGACAGCATGAATGTTGTTATCAATGAATCTTTAGCAAAATTAATGGGAAAGGCAGGTCATATAGGAGGTCAGATTTGGAGGGATCCCTCACAACGGTTGACCATAATTGGTATCACGAAAGATTTTGTGTACAATGATATGTTTCAAACGCATCCTTCACCCCTAATGTTTTTTAATAATCCATCAAACGCCAATTATATTTATATAAAACTAAAGCCATCGAATGATTTGAAGGGGGTTATCTCCAGGCTGCAAAATATTTTCGTAACGGCAGATGCTTCGCAATCTTTCGATTATCATTTTGTAGATGCAGATTTTGATCGCGCTTTTCAATATCAAAAGTTCATTGGTTCGCTGGCAACCATTTTCGGTTGCCTGGCAATTTTTATTTCCTGTTTGGGATTATTTGGATTATCCGCGTTCATGGCCGAACAGAGAACGAAAGAAATAGGAGTAAGAAAAGTATTGGGTGCATCTGTTTTTTCTATCACACAATTGCTGAATAAAGACTTCTTAATATTAGTGGGCATTTCCTGTCTCGTTTCCTTTCCTATTTCCTGGTGGTTGATGCATAATTGGCTCCAGGCGTATGATTACCGTATTACTATTGAATGGTGGTTTTTTGGATTAGCAGCATTAATTTCTATTTTAATCACATTGTTTACCATCAGTTTTCAATCTATTAAAGCGGCCAATGCAAATCCTATCAAGAGTTTAAGAATGGAATGAGAAATTAGATAATGCGCTGATTAGATAATGTGTTAATGAAGATAAATCATAGTTCAGAAAAAATCATAGTTGAAACCATGTTTAAAAATTATTTCAAAATCGCTCTTCGTAATCTTTGGAAAAATAAAGCCTTTTCCGCTATTAATATTATTGGTCTTGCATCAGGCTTAGCGGTTTGTTTGTTGATTGTGTTGTATGTAAAAGATGAATTGAGTTATGATAAATACAATGTAAATGCAGAGCGAATTTACAGGCTTGAAGGAGACATCTATTTTAATAATACTGAAGCTAATATGGCCGTATCACCTAACCCGCTTGGGCCAGCGTTGGTAAGAGATTATCCTGACATTCAGCAAATGGTAAGGCTCGATTACCAGGGTGATATATTGGTGAAAAAAGACAATCAGAACGTACAGGATCATCATGCGGTTTTTGCAGATTCCACTTTCTTTAAAGTGTTTACAGTTCCAATGATTGAAGGCGATCCGAACACAGCCTTAAATGAACCCAATTCCATTGTGATTGATGAAACAACTGCTAAAAAATATTTTAATACTACTAACGTTGTCGGTAAAACATTATTTGTAGATAATAAAACCAATTGCAAAATAACCGGCGTAATAAAAGATATTCCACGACAATCGCATTTTCATTTCAGCTTTATTCGTCCTAAAAGAGATAATCCGGGAAATAATTCATGGCTTAGTAATAATGAGTACACTTATATTTTGGTAAGACCAGGTGTATCAAGGCAAAAAGTACAAAGCGATGTTAATGCTACGGTTAATAATTATTTGGGTAAAGAATTAGAAGATCAGTTACACTTTTCATTAAAAGATCTTAAGAATAACGGGAGTCATTTTATTTATCATGCAACACCGCTTACTGATATTCATTTGCATTCAGATAAATCTTATGAAATAGAAGCAAATGGTAACATCACTTATGTATATATCTTTTCTGCAATTGCCATTTTAATTTTACTAATTGCCTGTGTCAATTTTATGAATCTTTCAACTGCCCGTTCCGCTAACCGCGCAAAAGAAGTAGGCATCAGAAAAGTTGTAGGATCATTACGTTCTCATCTCATCACACAATTTTTAACTGAATCTGTTTTATTAAGTTTTTTCTCGCTTCTGCTTGCGATTATAATTGCAGCATTATTACTTCCATTTTTTAATCAGCTTTCAGGCAAGGAAATGCATGTAGGTACCTTATTTTCCACATGGCTTTTCCCGGTTATGATTGCTTTGGTTTTTTTAGTAGGCATTGTTGCCGGCAGTTACCCCGCATTTTATTTATCATCCTTTCAGCCGATTGAAGTATTAAAAGGAAAAATTGCAAAAGGATTTAAAAATAGCTGGTTGCGCAGCAGTCTGGTTGTATTCCAATTTATCATTTCAATCATTTTAATAATTGGAACGATTGTTATTTACAACCAGTTAAATTATATACGCAATCGAAAAATTGGATATAACCGAGACCAGGTCTTGGTGGTACACAATGCATATTATCTTGATAAGCAAATCCACACTTTCAGAAATGAATTATTAAATATTCCGGGAGTTACCAATGCTACTGTTTCCGGCGATCTTCCTACCGGAATCAATTTTGATAATGAAGGTTGGTTTCGCGATGCAAATATGGATGCTTCACGAACCGTAATCCTTACTAATTTTTATGTTGATGAAAATTATATCCCAACGCTCGACATGAAAATGGCAGAAGGCAGAAATTTTTCAAAAGATTTTCCTTCAGATTCAACAGGAATAGTACTAAATGAATCCGCGGTAAAAGTGCTTGGGTTTAAAGACCCTCTTAAGGAATTCTTATATCGCCCTAACTTTAATAATGGCGGTATTCATGGTGCAACAGCATACCATGTAATAGGCGTGGTAAAAGATTTTAATTTCAGTTCTATGCATCAGCATGTTGGGCCGCTTATAATTCAGTTAGGAGATAACGAGGGCAGCATTGCCATGCGAATTGATACAAAAAATATCCCTTCAGTAATTGATAAAGTTCAGAATGAATGGAAATCAATGGTACCGGAGCAGCCATTTAGCTATTCGTTTATGGATGCCGATTTTAATAATATTTATAAGGCAGAGCAACAAACCGGAAAGTTATTCATAGCATTTGCCCTATTCGCCATTTTTATCGGATGTCTTGGATTGTTTGGCCTGGTTACTTATGCAGCAGAACAACGGATCAAAGAAATTGGCATACGCAAAGTATTGGGTGCAAGTGTAAGCGGCATTGTAATGATGCTTTCTAAAGATTTTGCAAAACTGGTATTGATCGCTTCTCTCATTGCATTTCCTGTTGCCTGGTTTGCAATGAATAAATGGTTGCAAAGTTTTGCTTACAGAATTCACATTGGTTGGTGGGTGTTTATCATCGCGGGAGCTATTGCTATTTTGATTGCATTGATAACTGTAAGTTTACAAGCGGTGAAAGCTGCAATTGCCAATCCTACTGAATCCCTACGGACAGAGTGAATAAAAACAAATAAGCTGATAGTACCGGAACTGATATTTTAGGGTAAATAATCTTTTAAAATATATTTCTGAAAGTAGGCAAAATTTATTTCTGCAAAATCTGATTTACTATTTTTTCAGATGCCCCTATAAATTCGCGCGTTACATCTTCAATATCCTTATTGCAATTAAAAAATGTAATAATTTTCCTTATCACCCCTTCTACAAGAGCATCAGGGCAACTTGCGCCGCTGGTAATTAATATCTTCACCGGTTTTTTATCAGGCAAATAGGAAAGAGTAGTAACTTCTTTTTTCTTATGAATTTTGTAATGCCTGATTTCTTTTGAGGAAATGATTTCTTCTTCTGACCGTATAAAATAAGTAGGTAATTTCTCTTCGCAAAGTTCTACAAGATGTGAGGTATTGGAACTGTTATAACCTCCCAAAACTATTGCGAGATCAGCTGGTATATCTAACAAGGAATAAACCGCGCCCTGGTTATCATTGGTAGCATAACAAAGTGTATCCCTTGTGTCAGCAAATCTTTCCTCAATATTATTTTCGGTTAAATTATATTTCTTCTTCATTGTTTCTTTCAGAAATTCTGCGATAGCCTGCGTATCGCTTGCAAGCATCGTAGTTTGATTAACCACTCCAATTCTTTGCAAATCTTTTTCAACCTTGAAGCCTTCCGAAAATTGCCCGGCAAACTGAGTATAAAATTTTTCCGGATTGTCTGTTCCTAAAATATAAGAAGATAACTCAAACGCTTCCTTCATATCTTTTACAACCACCGTAGGTGAATGAACCGCGCTGTGGCTAAAGGTGGCGCGGGTTTCCTCGTGTTGAGGCTTTCCGTGAACTATTACCGTATAATTATTTTTAGCAATTACCTGCGCGCGGTTCCAAACTTTTTCTACAAAGGGGCAAGTGGTGTTATATTGTTCTATTTCTACACCCGCTTCCAAAAGTTTTTGCTCTATTTGCAAAGTGGTTCCAAAGGCAGGAACTACTACGATATCGTCCGGAGAAAGTTCATCAAAGGGAATCAATGTGTTCCCTTTGGTATCCATCAGAAACCTAACTCCCCTGCTTCTGAGATCGTCATTTACTTGAGGATTGTGGATCATTTCGCTAAGCAAATAAATTTTCTTTTCCGGGTTTTCTTCTACTGTTCTAAATGATATCTCAATTGCGTTTTCTACTCCATAGCAAAATCCAAAATGGCGTGCCAAATAAATTTGTACTCCACCAAAATCCAAAAGACTTGGCGTAAAATCTTTTTTTAATTTATCATCCAGTTTACGACGGTTTTTTATCGCTGTGATCAATGAACTACGGTAAAAAACCGGTACATCAAATTTTTTCATATTCTCATTTCTAAGTCAAAGTTACTACGAATTTCTGCAAACAGAAATAAACCCTTTGGGGAAAGAGCAGGAGTATTCATTAATTTTATAGTATGAAATTTAAAGATAAGTTTTCCGAGCATTATGCGGATTTTTTATCAGGCCAGTATGACTGT
>Ga0307372_10003962_pt1 | contig 23237 bp, 22 predicted proteins | sample OX1MG_FD_202533 | JGI IMG/M metagenome (GOLD analysis project Ga0307372, IMG submission 202533) | Soil microbial communities from Risofladan, Vaasa, Finland - OX-1 | ecosystem: Environmental > Terrestrial > Soil > Coastal area > Acid sulfate soil | place: Finland: Risofladan, Vaasa | collected...
TATCTGACCTGGCCGCGGTGATTGTCCTGGTCGGCGGCGATCGCGTTGACGCCGGTCGCATAAGCCGATCGCTGTCTGCGGGTCGAAGCTTGTTCCTCCCAATGCCTTGGAGAGGAGCTGCCATGTGCAACCCATCACGCCGTCTTCGGATCGACGGTCCGCTCGGCCAGATTGCGGCAAGCTACGAGGACCGCCTTGTCGCACTCGGCTACTCGGAGCGAAGTGTTTCCGAGCACCGACGCTTCCTCGCCGACGCGAGTCGCTGGCTCGAAGCCCAGGGGCTCGAGGCGCGAGACGTCACCTTGGAGACGTTCGCGCCGTTGCTCGAGGAGCGAAAGGCCGCCGGCTGGGAGGTGTTCGTGTCACGGCGAGGGGTGAAGCCGCTCCTCGCGCACCTTTGCGATCTCGGCGTCATCGAGGTCCCGGTGCACGTCGAGAACCCCCTCCTCGCCCATTACCGCCACCACCTCGTCTCCGAACGGGGGTTGATGGCCTCGACCGTTAACGGCTACGTCCACTCCGCTGCCGCATTCCTCGACTGGTGGGCGACCAAGTCAGGAGCGTCGCTCGACGCTCTCGGTGCCAACGACGTCGTCGAGTACATGCTCGCCGAAGCACGCCGTCGGTCCGGGTCCGCTCGCTCGGTCGTCCCGCCGCTCCGCTCCTTCCTACGCTTCTGCTTCATAGAAGGGGTGACGCCGGTCGCCCTCGCCCAGGCGGTGCCCGCCGTGGCCAACTGGCGGCTCTCCTCGCTGCCGAGGGCCGTTGGCCCCCAAGCCGTGGAGCAGCTTCTTTCGACCTGTGAGCGATCTCGACCCGCCGGCCGCCGCGACTTCGCCGTCTTGAAGCTGCTCACGCGGCTGGGCCTTCGGGCCCAAGAGATCGCCCGCATGGAGCTCTGCGACCTCGACTGGCGGGCCGGGGAGCTCGTCGTCCACGGGAAGGGCAACTGCCTCGATCGCCTCCCGCTGCCGGTCGACGTCGGCACAGCGGTCGCCGAGTGGCTGGGGGTTCGCCCGACCGGCGGGCACGCCCGAGCCGTCTTCACGCGGTGCCAGGCACCGCTGCGTCCGATCGGCTCACGAGCGATCTCCGCCATCGTCAGGGCTGCGTGCACACGCGCCGGGCTCCCGGTCATGGGCACCCATTGCCTCCGGCACTCGACAGCTGTCCACCTGCTCGGTGCCGGTGCCGGGTTGGTCGAGATCAGCCAGGTGCTCCGACATCGGCGCGTGCTCACGACGGCGATCTACGCGAAGGCCGACCTCCGATCACTCATGCTCGTCGCCCAGCCCTGGCCGGGTGTGGCGTGACGGCGCTTCGGGAGGTGGCGGCCAGGTACTTGGAGGTCCGGCGGGCACTGGGCTACAAGCTCGAGAGGACCGAACGGCTCCTCAATCAGTTCCTCGACTTCATGGAGTCCGAAGGGGCTGACGTGGTGACGGTCGACCTCGCGCTCGGGTGGGCGACGCTCCCGGTCGACGGCGCCGAGCGCTGGTGGGCCTACCGCCTCGGGGTCGTGCGGGGCTTCGCCCGTCACCTGGCGAACTTCGACCCGCGTACCGAGGTGCCACCGAACGATCTGCTCGCCGAGCGCTCGCACCGGGCCGTCCCCCACCTCTACAGCGACGACGAGGTGCGGGCGCTCATGGCCGCCGCCCGAGCTCTTCGGTCACCCCTTCGTGCCGCCACGTTCTCGACACTGATCGGCCTGTTGCGGGCCACGGGGCTCCGTGTCGGTGAGGCGATGGGGCTCGACCGCACCGATGTCGACCTCGACGAGGGTGTCGTCCTCGTCCGCCGGGCGAAGTTCGACAAGACGCGTCTCGTCCCTTTGCATGAGACGACGCGCCACGCGCTCTTCGGCTACGCAGCGGAGCGGGACCAGCTGTGCCGCCACGAGCTCGGCCCGTCGTTCTTCATCACCCGTTCGGGCACACGGCTCCAGTACTGCATCGTCTACCTGGAGTTCTCCCGCCTGCTGCAACGGGCGGGGATCGAGGCACGCCCGCCGTCGGGCAGGCCACGCCTGCACGACCTCCGGCACACCTTCGCCGTTTCCACGCTCGTCGCCTGTTACCAAGAGGGCATCGACCCAGAGAGCCGGTTGGCGATCCTGTCGACCTATCTCGGCCATGTGCACCCACGGACGACCTACTGGTACTTGTCGGGATCGCCCGAGCTCCTGAGCCTCGCCCTCACGAGGCTCGAGACGCCGCTGGGGTGGATGCGATGAGCGCCCTCGCACCCACCCTCGAGGCGTTCTTCACCGACCGCCTCCTTCGCGAGCGTCACGCCAGCCCGCACACCGTCGCCGCCTACCGTGACACGTTCCGGCTTCTCGTGTGCTTCGTCGAGCAGCGTGCGCGAACGGCGCCATCCGCCCTCGGGTTCGAAGACCTCGACGTCGGGACGATCACGGCGTTCCTCGACCATCTCGAAGATGAGCGAGGCAACTCGGTGCGCACCCGCAACGCACGGCTCGCCGCGATCCGCTCCTTCTATCGCTACGCGTCGCGTCGCCACGTCGAGCATGCCCAGCTCATCCAGCGCGTCCTCGCGATCCCCCAAAAGCGCTTCAGCCGGACCGACGTCTCCTTCCTCGATGACATGGAGGTCGACGTGCTCCTCGCCGTGCCCGATCAATCAACGTTCCTCGGTCGGCGCGATCGGTCGATCCTCCAGCTCGCGATCCAGACCGGGCTTCGGGTGTCCGAGCTCACCGGCCTCACGTGTGGCGACATCGTGCTCGCAACCGGGCCGTTCGTGCATTGCCTCGGCAAAGGCAGGAAGGAACGGGTCACCCCGCTCTCCAAAGAGACCGCGGCGACAATGCGTTCGTGGATGCGCGAACGAGCAGGCGCGTCCGACGCGCCCCTCTTCGTCACCGGCCAAGGCGAGCCGCTCGGCCGAGCCGGCGTGGCCCGCCTGCTGGCCAGGCACGTGAAGGTGGCGGCGCAGACATGCCCCTCGTTGGAGACCAAGACCGTGTCGCCCCACGTCCTGCGGCACACCGCCGCGATGCGGCTCCTCCAAGCGGGGGTCGACACATCGGTGATCGCACTGTGGCTCGGCCACGAGTCGGTCGAGACGACGATGGTGTACGTCCACGCGAACCTCGCCCTGAAGCAGCGGGCACTCGATCGAACCACCCCGGTCGGGTCACCACCGGGGCGGTTCCGACCAACCGACCAGCTGCTCGCCTTCTTGGAAGCGTTGTAGTTATGCGACCGGCGTTAGCGCGATCGCCGCCGACCAGGGAGAATCGCCGCGGGTTGGTCAGATAACAATCAGGTTCGCATAGCGGAACCTGCCAATGTGTCTCGCCTGGATCGGTGAGCCTCAGCGAGACGGGACTTTGCGTTGTCATCGTCCTCGGGGCGATGGCGATAGAGGCATTGTCGGCCGATTGGGGGTCGATGACCGTGCCTGGGTGGCCGGGTCGGTGGGGGTGAATCGATGCCGCCGGGATCGGCTCGCCCGGATCCACAGGACCGCGCAGCGGGGCCGTTTGGCGCCCCATCTGGCCCCCACCGGCGCCTTCCTGGCACGCCGGGGATGCGGCCGAGAATGACGTTCGGCGTACGCTTGATGGATTACCCGTGCTGGCGCGACCCAAGCCTGATGACCGGCGACCACCGCAACCCGGTCCGCAGGCGATCGTCCTGGCTGGCGGGTCCCCCCGGCTAGACGGCGAGTCCGCGCGCTGCGCGACGGGTGGCCGAAGGCCAGAAGGCGATCATGGCATTTCCGCGGCTCGGGCAAGAGCCACAGCCACCGGCAGGTCCGAAGGACGGCGCCCGTGGCAAGGTGCGGCCGTGGGGAGTTCGCTGGGGAGCCAGCTGGGGAGGGCCGCCGTTCGCACATCCCTCAGGTGTCCACCTCTTTGACCAGGCTGGTCGTCCCTCCCGTGTTCGTTGTGGAAACGCCGATGACGAGGCCGCCCGGTACTCGGTCCAACCAGGTCCCGACGACCCCTGGCCGCGGCACGGGGGCCGGGTCACCCCGGCCCCCGATGGCTCAGCCGGCAGCATCGGCCCAGAACCCCCACGGGTCGTGGTCGAGAAGATCGAGCTCGTTGGGCTCGAAGTCCATGGCGGGGAACGGCTCGGTGTCGAACGGGCAATCGGTGAGATCGACGTCGGTCATGGCGGGTTCCTCCTGTGTCTGGGCGGGTCGTTCCCGCCGGTCGTCACCTGAAAAGCCAGCCGGGGACCCCACCCCGATCAAGGGACGGCCGCAGGCCGAGCGAGGAACGGAACCCGGTCGTAGAGGCGGCTTGCCGCCGACGGCAGCGCCGTCGAGACCGTGGTGGCGTCCCGCAGCGTCCCTTGAGCGGGGGAGGGGTGGCGGCACGATGGAGAGATCCGGCACCCACCACCCTCCCTGGCCAGGTTCGTTCAGGACTCTCCCGTGGACGGCCGCCCACGGCTTCCCTGACGCTCCTGTCGGCAGCGTCACCGCCGACCTCGGACGGCTCGCCCCCGACGCCGACGAGCGCGAGAGAGGGGCCGGGGGAGTTCCCCGGCCCCTCTCGGGCTCAGACGGTCTCGACCCCCTCGGTCTCCGTACTGCGGTGCCCGGCACGCTGGACCTCGGCGGTGGCGAAGCGCAGGCTCGGACCGATCTCCTCGGCCACCAGCTCGACCTTCGAGCGCCGCTCGCCGTCCTCGGTTTCCCAGGAGCGTTGCTCCAGGCGCCCCATGACCAGGACCCTGGTGCCCTTCCCGAGACTGAGGGCCACGTGCTCGGCCAGGTCCCGCCAGGCGATCACGTCGAAGAAGGAGGTGGACTCCTCCCACTCACTGTTCCCCGGCTTCTGCCAGCGGCGGTTCACCGCCAGGGCGAAGGTGACCGAGGCCTGGCCGTCCCGGGTGTAGCGGATCTCGGGGTCCCTGGTCAGGTTCCCTGCAATGGTGATGGTGTTCATGTCGTGGTTCCTTTCGTGGGTGGTGCTGATGGGCACGACCACGCGAACGGAAGAGACGAGGGGGCAACGGTCTACCCGCAGGGTCGCTTGAGAAAGTTGGGCGGGACCGCAGGTCAGTGAGCGCCGCGAGCGCCGCCGCCAGTTTCGAGGCGCCGTTGCGGCCGAGGTGACCGGGCGCAGGCTCTGACCTCGAGCACCGCCACCCACGTTCGAAGGACCACGACCAACCGGTCATCCCGGCAGTGACCGCACCCTGACCGCGGGCCGATCGAGACCCCTTGCCCGGACTTGTACTCGAGACGGGAGTTCACGCGGACCACGCAGGGGGGGGGAGGAGTCGTGTCCGCACCTCAGGGTGCCGGGGAGTGCGAAAGGGACGGAACTTCACCGGATGTGTCCGGCGTCGCGGGCAGGCGCCGGCGGCGATGCGGCGCGGGTGGCGAGCCGCTCGAGGAGGGAAGAGCGACCAGGCCCCCCCGATCACGCTGCCTCGTGATCAGGGTTGGGAGAAACCGTGGCACCGGCACCGGCACCGGGACCGGCACCTCCGCCGAGGCTTGAGAGAATCGAGTGGACGGTGGACTGGATCCGTGCGCCGCTCGCCTTGATCCCGGCGATGGCCTCGTCGGTGCCACCGGCCCAAGTGGTGACGTAGCCGAAGCTGTAGGCGCTGCTGTCGAGCTCGAGCTCTGCGCAGACGACGAACGCCACGGACTCCGCCTCGAGCTCCGCACGAGCCCGGTCGCTACAGCCCTCGTGGAGCATGGCGTGGGCGATCTCATGGGCGAGGGTCTTGGTCCGCTGGGCTGGCGAGTTATCGACGTGGACCCGGATGCGGCGCAGGTCGAAGGTGCAGTCCCCGTTCCTCGCACCGGGCAGGTCCGCGTCCTCGACCCGGTAGCCGAGGGACTGGGCGACCGAGGTGAGCGCGGCGTAGGCGTCGAGCGGATCATCGCCGAGCAGGCGAGTGGCGAGCTCGGGCAACGGCTCACCCTCGGTCTGGGAGACGTCCCAGACCGGGACGGCCCGGAACCCGACGGGTTGGCGTGGACTCGTGGTGCGCTCGGCGTCAGTGCCGTCCTGCTCGTCGGCGCCGTCGGAGCGGCGCCGGGTGATCGGGGCCAGCACCCACAAGGCCTTCTCGCCTCGAGCGACGGAGCGACCCAGCTTTCGCCAGGCGTGGAAGCCCGCGACCCGGGTGGCACGAGGATTCTGGAGGGTCAGCAGGAGGACGTTGTTGAACGAGTAGGTGTGGAACGTCCTGGCTGCTCGCAGGTACTGCTCCCAGGCTCCGGTGGTGCCAAGGTGCTCGACGCCTTCGGTGAGCAGCTTGATGGCGTCGGCGGTTCTCGTGTTGGTTGCCATGTCGGGGTCCTCCCATGAGTGCGGTTGCGATGCACCCAGAGGGCGGGGAACCGAGCGGGCGGCAAGGCCGAGCGACAGCGAGCCCGGCCTGAGCCTTACGGCCTCGACGAGGAGACCTGCCACGATGGGGCGTCCGCAACCCCGTGAGGTCACGACGGGGCCCGAGGCAGCGATCCGTCGCGTTGGCGACCCGGAGTTGTCGTGTCGCAGTCCGCAATGTCGAACCCAGGGGGCATAATTGCGTACTGTGCTCGACCTGGTGGCCTTCGATTCCCCGTTCGCCGAGTCCTGAGGAACCCGGCGCGGACCTCTCGGCACGTTGAGCAAATCAAGATTGACGAAGGTTCCGCCGCGTCGCATCATGGCATCATGGCTGCAGGGATACCCAAGGCCGCCGTAGGGGAGATTCAACGGTCCGAGGCGCGCTCGGTATACGGGCAGGACCCGAAAGGCTATGAGGTCGGACGCCCCGAGTACCCCGATCGGGTCTACGAGGTGCTGACGGAGCGGTGCGGTCTCGGGCCCGGCACGGCCGTGGTCGAAATCGGGCCTGGGACTGGTCTCGTGACCCGCCGACTGGTGGCAGTGGGCGCCCGGGTGGTCGCCGTCGAGCCGGACCCGGCGTTCGCCTCTCATCTCGCGGATTCGATGATGGGGACCGTCGAGATCATCGGAACCTCGTTCGAGGAGGCCCCGCTCGCCGATGACCGCTTTGACCTCGCGGTGGCCGCAACGTCGTTCCACTGGGTAGACCAGGACGCGGGCATGGCGAAGCTTGGGCGCGTGGTGCGGCCCGGTGGATGGGCCGCCCTGTGGTGGACGCTCTTCGGCGACCCCGATTGCCCGGACCCGTTCCACGAGGCGACGAGCGGCCTGCTGGGCCAGACCACGAGTGCGGTTGACCAACCAGGGCGAGCGATCTTCCAGCTTGATGTCTCGGGCCGCCGATCCGACCTGGCCCATCGGGCCCGGCTGGTCGACGTAGGAGCCGAGCTGATCCCCTGGACCAGCTGCATGGACCCGGCCCAGGTGCGAGCCCTCTACGCGTCGATGATCGCACTACGCCGGCGCCCCCAAGACGAACGAGAGCGGCTACTCGACGCAGTGGTCTCCATTGCGACCGAGAACTTTGGTGGTGTCGTCGAACGCCCGTTTGTCACCGCCCTCTACACGGGGCGCCGACCGCCGAACTGATGCCGCGCCGGACGGAGGGCGACGGGCAGCCCCCGCGCTCCTCATCTGGCATCCTGGGTTCGTGGCAGAAATCAGAGCTGCGACTCCGGCCGACGCCGAAGGATGCGTAGTTGTCTTGCATGCACTTGCCGAGTACTTCATCCCAGATACCCATGACGAAGTTCGCGAGGCAGTCGTGCGTGATCACGTGAGCATTCCGGCGTATCCGTACACCCATTCCGGAGTTTTCGTACACCTCCGGCAGGTTGGGCCTCGGAGGCCGCGTAGCGGCCGACGTTCGGGTGTGACTATCCCCTGAAGGTCACCTCGGAGGTTCATGAGCGACGGCTCTCCCCCGGAGTGCATGGCTGGGGAGGATGGCGCCGTCTCCCCACGAAGGTCCCCAGCGGTCTCCCCACCATCGGCGACCAGGGGATTCACGGTTCTGGGGCAGTTCCAGGAGACACAGGTTTACTGAACGTCGGTCAACCTCGGGAGGGCCCGACGCCCGAGCAGGCCCGAGGTGTCGATCCGCATGTGTGGGCTAACAGTGGCGACCGTTGTTCTGGGCGGTCATTCGGGTACGGCGTTTGGCCTATCCGCTCGGTCCAGATCGACTACGCGCTCTTGGATGAGCTGGCTCGGCCTGTCGTTATGCGCCCGGTCCCGCGGGGTGGGGCAGGGGCCGGTGCTGCCTAGCGTCATCGCCCATCACAGGCCGGTGGGACAATGCCAACGTGGAACCGACCCCGGGCGAGCGCCTCTTCGCCGCATACCTCCGCCAGCGTCGACTGCAGTCCCAACAGGAACCCTTGGTGGGAGGGCGTCGACCCGACTTCCTGGTGGAACACCCCTCCATGACGTTCGCAGCAGAAGTCTACGAACCGGAGATGACACTTCCGGCCGGCGGCGGTTCCGTCGACTCGTACCCGGCACTGCGTCGAGCGTTCCAAGCACGTAAGGCCGACCAGTTGAAGGCAATGCGGGAGGCGGGTGTGCCTTGTGTCCTGGTCCTTGCCCGAACGAATGCGGACATCCGCTTCCAGCCCGAAATCGTCGCTGGCTCGATGTTCGGCGACATCGGCGTGCAGGTACCACTAGATGACCCCGAGGCTGACAGCAAGACGGTATTCATGGGGGGCGGTCGCGTCCAGAAGTCAAGGAATCGCGGCGTAAGCGCCGTCGCCGTCTTGGAGAGTTTCAACCCGACATTGTTTCGGCCCGAGCAGGTCGTGACGGCTCGGCTTGGCGAGGGGCTACAGTGGCATCCGGGAATCCCCCATGGCCGATTGGTGCGAGAACAAGCCGCGATCGTTCGAGTCACCAGTGAGGTCTACAAGCACATGGCGGGGACCCGGGAATACATTGAGGACGCCAGGGTGGCCAAGCTCACTGTCTTCCACAATCCGTTTGCCTCACACCCGATTGGGCTCGAAGTCCTCGATGGTCCGCACGATGTGCAGTGGACTCGTACCACCACGGATGCAGGTGAAAGCCGGTACGGACCCGTGAAGTGGGGACGCTTGGTCGTCAGAATGCCGGCGGCCTAGGGGCACCCCGGGAGCGTGGAATAGTCCATGGAGCACGAGCCGCCCCCGAGGGATGTCCGCACCGTCGAGTTCTGGTACTCACCGGGGTGCATCCTGGAATTCGCAGATCAGGCGGTCACCTACGTCACGTCGCACCCGGTGAAGTCGACCTCGGAGCTGGACAAGGTCCTGGGCGAGGGCCGGGCGGGTGCGTTCCTGGCGATGAGTCTCGGCAAGCAGAAGCAGGTCCAGGCGTGGGTCCGGCTAGTCGAGCCTGTCCACCAGGCGCCTGATGTCGAAGTCATGTACTTCGGCGAACAGGGCAAGTACCAGAGCAAAGAGATGCTGGGTGTCGAGGTCGCGACCTACAAGATGCATGAGCCCCAGAGCCTCGGGCCCTTCATCCTGCGCACGAAACTCAACGGTCATCACTCATACGGGCAACACACCGCGATCATCATCTACATCCAGAAGGCGACGAACAGCAACGAGGTGCGCGAAGCACACCGGCACATAGCAAATGCTGGCCAGCCCGGTGTGGTGTTCCTGTTGGGGCAGGTTGACAAAGATCTGTTCCAGATCCAACTCGTCTATCCCCGGCACTCTGGGCCGGTCGACGTTCGGATTTCCGAGGCGCTCGATTCGCCCCAGCCAAAGGTCGCCCAGGTGCGCCGGGGCATGTCGAAAGAACACGTGATGTCCGCGGATCCGATCCCCACGAACAACCCCTTCATGGCTTACGTGGAGCACGCCTGACGACACGCAAAAATCGGTCCGAGTAGGACGGGTCTGCCGCGTGATCCCTCAAAAGCGGCACGTCCAGGGCAAGGTCGTCAGATCGGGCGGCTGGCCTGCTCCCTGAGCGAGGTCCCCAGCAACCTTCCCACGATCGGCGACGAAGGGTTGACTAGGGAGTTCTCCGTTCAACGGGACTTCCGGGAGACATCGGATTACTGGCTCTTCGCGTTTCAGCGGGGTGTGACCGTGGCCAGCAGCTCCCAGTTGGGCTTGCCGGCATAGAGCAGTGAGCGGATCCGGTAGTTGCGGAACGACGTGAAGCCGAAGGCAGCGCGCTTAACCCGCTTCATCAAGTTGTTGACCGCTTCTGTCGGTCCGTTGGACACGTGAGCTTCGTGCCAGGCGGCGATCTCGTGCTTCCAGCGGATGAGGGTGCGCCCGAGGGAACGGGCCTCGATCGGATAGTCCTTGTCTTTGAGGTCGCTGCCCAACTGGGTCACCCACTCGAGGGCGACGTCGGCATCGGCGTGGACGTAGAGCTCACGAACGGCTTCCTTGGCCTGCCAGAGGGTGGCCACGTCCCCGTGGGGATCGCCGGCGCGCAGCAGGCCGGTGAGCTTCTCGTGGCCCTTCTCGTCGAGTCGTTCCTTGGCCTTGGTCAACAGACGTCGGCAGCGGTAGAGCGGATCGGACTTGCGGCCTCGGTGTCCGAGGGTCTCGTTCTGGACCCGACGTCGGCACTCGTCGAGCTTGGTGTTGGCGAGCTTCGTGACGTGAAACGGATCAGCGACCAAGGTGGCGCCAGGCACCATCGTCTCGAACACCCGCCGGTAGGGGCCAGAGAGGTCGAGGGTGCCGTACTCGATGCGCTCACGGAACGCCTCTGTCTGGGCGCCCAGCCATGCCATGGGTTCGGCACCGCTGCGACCAGGGACGACGTCCAATAGCTGGCCGGCCCCGACGTCGACGAGCTGGGTCGAGAAGTGCTGGCGCTGGTAGGGACCGAGCCGCACCATCAGCACCTCGTCAAGCCCGAGGGCGCTCACGTGACCGATCCTGTCCTCGTCTGCCTCCAAGAGGGCCTCGCCGTAGGTGACGACGGTGTCGTTCACGGTGTGCCAGGCACAGGCGAGCTCTTGTGCCACCTCGTTGACGCTGCGGGCGTGGCGCCCGACCTGGAACGTCACCCACCGAGCGGCTCGGGTGGTGAGGAGCTGACGAGGCGAAGCGATCCGCTCGTCCTCTTCGGTCCAGCTCCCCTGTGGGCAGTCGGCATCCGCGCAGCGCATCCGGCGTTTGTGCCAGGCCAGTCGGGTGGGACGACCATAGACCGGGAGGTCGACCAGCCCGACGACGACCCAGCCCTTCACCTGGGCGAGCGATCCGCAAGTGGAGCAACCGATCGGCGCACGGACCGACTCGACGTGCACCGTCGTCACCTCGCCCGGTTCCAGCCCGAGGAACGTGACGTCGTCGAAGCCGACCATCCAGGCCAGCGCGCGCGTAGGGTCGGTGATCACGGGGGTCCTCCATCTGAAGTCGTAGAACAACCTCAGACTGGTGGACCCCCGCTACTACTTCGTGGACCCCGTCGCCGACCCTGAACCCCGCTCAAACGCGAAGCGCCGGATTACTGAATGCTCGCCAAGGCGTGCGTCTCCCTGCGGCGGGCGGCGGGCATCCTCCACTCACGACGTGTAGGGAGTGAACGATGCGATCACCGAAGACGACCGGAGGAACCGTTCCACGTTCGCGAGCTCCGTTGGCGAGCCTGTCAAGGTGACCACCAGGCTGAAGACACCCGGCGTGCGAGTCTCAATCCCGCTGATCCCTTGGACCCCGGGCAGGCGCGCGATGCTCTGCTGCAACGCGCTGAACTGCGTCGAGGTCAACCCGGCCCTGGTGGTCGCTTCGATCGTCGCGGTCGGGGTCTTCGGCAGCGGGCCAACGTTGAGTCCCCGAGGCAGGCCGTCTTCAACACTCGGCGAGCCGATGGGATCGAGCCACTGGAAGGCACCACCCCCGGATCCCCCTTCATGTCGTTCGGCGAACGGCATGAACGACGTCCGGAGAGACTCGCTGATGGAGCGGAATGAGGTGATGACGACGTTCTGGGCCTCCAGCAATCGTCCGGTGGTAGGGGAGAGCACGACGACGATGTCGACCGGACCGATTTGAGCACCGAAGGCAAGGCCCGACGCTCCGGTGTGGGTGGCTTCGGTACCAAGGAGGCGGACTCCGGGAAACGTGGACATGGCACGGAGTAGTGCCGACCAGAAGGCGGGTGTGGCGCCGATGGTGGGTTCGACCAGGACTTGCACGGCGCGCTGGAAGGCGACGTCGGCTCCCGAGAGGCCCTTGTCGAGGCGAGCGATTCCCGTGGTCCCGTTCTCGAGTTCGCGGGCCAATGTGGAGGTGTCCACCGGAAGGCTCGAGACATCGATGGCTCCCGTTCCCACGAGGTCCTGACTCGGGACGGTGTCGGTGAAGATGCACGATGCGGTGACCGGCGGCGAGGGTTGGATAGACAGACCCGCGCCGAGCCAGGCCTGTCGGGCGGCAGGGGAGTCGAATGTCGCCGCTCCGAAGGCTTGTTGCGTGCAGGTGAGATTCGTCAGAGTTGACCATTGCTTGATCGTCACGCCGATGGTGGCGGTCGCCCCGGGCGTCGGCCTGGATCCAACCATGCTCCACGATGCCCGCAGGGACGCTTCATACCTGTTGGCCAGGTATTGGCCCTTGTTGAGATGCAGAGCGGGCTGCCTGGCGGCGACGAGAGCGAGCTGGCGGAGTGCAGCCGCCGCGGATGTCGATCCTCTCCCCAGCGGACCCGGCCCCGGCTGGAGCACCACGAGGGTCACCACCAGCGCCGTCGCGAGGCAGATGAGAGCAATCACCCGACGAGGGGGGCGACGGGGCGAGCGGCGACCGTTTCCGAGGGCCACCTGCGACCAGATGCGGTGGGCCTGGGGCGATCCCGCTTCTGGGATCGTCATGTGCGGGACCGGGTCGCTCCTGCGGATGAGCGTGTCGAGGTCGGTCACTTGGGTAGCTCCAGGTCGAGGGTGGCGGCGGGAAGTTGTCGGTCGGCGGGCTGTTCATCGACCCCCAGTCGTCGGGCGAGCCGCCGTCGTGCACGGTGGAGGCGGATCCGGACGGCGTTGGCGGAGCATCCGAGAACCTCCGCGGCCTCCTCATGCGTCAGGCCCTCCCAGATCAGCAGGTGAATGGCGTCCTGCTCACGTCGAGGAAGCCCCCTGATGGCGTCGAGGACATCACGGTGGCCGGTGTCGTCCTGGACGTCGTTGGGGCGCTCCTGGAACAGCCGAGCGAGTAGGTTGGCGCGCCGAGCCCGTGACCGCCGATCGTGTGCGATCACGTTCCGAGCGACGCCGAAGAGCCAGAGTTGATCCGCAGGTGGTGGCGGCAGGCGATCGATGCGGCGCCAGGTGACCAGGTAGATCTCGGCCACAAGGTCGTCGACGTCGGCCACCTCTGGAGCGAGAGCACGACTCACGAAGGCGTAGACGCGCGGCAGGCTCAGGTCATACAGGGTGCGGAACTGGGCCAGCCGTTGATCTGGCGAAGCCGAGGCTGGCGCCAGCGGTCCCGGATCTTGTGCGGCCACATCGTGTTCATTCCCGGCAAGCGGTCTCGTGTTTCACATTCTGTGCTGCCGTCGGGGGAGTTGGGCGAAGGAGCCGGCTGGTCTCTCTGAGTTGGACGATGAGACTGCAGCCCCCGGCTCGCCTCGGGGACTGACTGGGGGAGTATCGTCGGTGGGCCGGCTGTGGAACGCGTGATCGGGGAGAGGGGCGTCTCGGTCCCCACGAAGGTCCTCAGCAGTCGCCCCACTATCGGCCAGGATCAGGGCTGACCAGGGGATTCACGGTTCTGGGGCAATTCCAGGAGACACAGCTTTACTGAACGTCGGCCAACGTCGGATCCCGTCCATGCCTTCCAACAGTGTTCACTCCTTGTCGACCCTGGGCCGGCCCCGGGCAAGTGTTCCCACAAGGTCGTCTGCTCGTCGCGCATCTGCGGATTGTCGACAGAACGGAGCCGGTCGGAGAAGTCGGCAATTGACCGATCCGAGATCTTGCATGTCAAGCTGAAACCCATGACAGGCGATCATTCGGCCACAACGGTGCACGCGGCACAGGCGCCCGCCAGTTGGTATGCGGACCCCACGATGCCAGGCCAGCTCAGGTACTGGGATGGTCAGGCATGGACCGAGCACGTCGTCGTCGGCAATCTCAAACCAGCACCAGGACCCCCCAACGTCGCCACGGGACGGAACGTTGGAGGCGACGCGGCACTTCTGACCGACGTCTTCGTTCGGGAGGAGATCGCTCCACCGTTGTCGGAAGGTCCGGTAGCCCGATCGGATCCGGCTGAATCCGAGTGGCGGGACCTGGCTGCGAACCGACCGGGGGCTTCCGCACGTAAGAAGGCGCTCGAGCTCAGGCGGGCCGCACCGGTGAAGACGTTCATCGCCCGCGCCCTCGGCGTCCACACCGACGAACGTGCGTACCGGGTGGGAGCCGACGGCGAAGAGGACGTGGCGAGACGCCTGAAGAAGCTCGGTGAACACTGGCACGTCATCCACGCGGTATCCGTCGGTGAGAAGGGCAGCGATATCGACCACGTCGTGATTGGTCCTGCCGGGGTGTTCACGCTCAACACGAAGAACCACTCGAAGAACAAGGTTTGGGTAGCCGAGCGCTCCTTCATGGTGAACGGGCAGAAGACCGACTACCTGCGGAATTCCCGTTTCGAGGCGAAGCGAGCGTCAAAGCTCCTCTCAGTCGCCTGCGGACTCGAAGTAGCAGTCGAGCCCATCATCGTGGTGATAGCAGCCCAACTGACCATCAAGGGCCAACCGCCCGACGTCCACGTCGTCGGGCGGAGGCGCATCGTCGAGTGGCTGTCGAGGCGTGCACCTGTTCTCACGAATGACAATGTCGAAGCGATCTACCGGCGAGCGCGTATTGACACGACTTGGTCGCAGGGCGCCAAGTCATCGCGGTGACAGCCCCGCGCTGCCGATGATCCCTCACCGCTCAGTCGCGTGCTCGGGCTGACCACGCCGGACACCTGGGACGAGGGTGGTCACACTTCGGGCGAGAGTCCGTATGGCACCCCCCTTCATCCGGAGTTACGCCAACCGAGTTGGCACGCCGGGGCAATTGAAATCCGATTGTTGAGCCACTTGATCGGGAAGTGGAACCTGGCGTGACGAAGCCCTCTTATTAGGGGTTTCAGATACCCGCCTTCTAGTGTTGAGAGGTGGCTGACCTCGATCCAGAGAGCGACTGGCGGCATCGGCAACGTATGGAGTGCCGGACCTGGCAATTGGCGGCTGCTCTCGCTGAGGTGGTGCCGGTGAATCGCGTGGTCGAGCTGCACCCTGGTGGGGGGCAGTACGACATGGTCGAGTTGCTCCTCGGCACCAATACCGACCCGGGAAGTCCCTTCCCTCGTGTCCGGTTCAACCGGCCCGGATCCATCCACGTCGAGTGGGGTCCCGACTCGGACGACCACGTGCAGGAGGATCTCTGGAAACAGCTCGAGAACGGGCTTCCGCCGGCTGACGCCGTTTCCTGGGTCTTGGCGTCTGTGCCGAGATTGCCAGCTGGGACGAGTGAGACCTTTGCTCGGTCCCTGCGGTTCATGAGCGACAACCTTGACGCGATGACGGACGCCTCGCGCGACTCGATCATCGAGTGGCGCAACGGGTATCTCGACTCGTCAGACGGATCGGGGCGCCGCACCGACCTCTTCGAAGCGATCTCGAGCGCGGACGAAGCCTGCACCCCAAAGGATGGTGATCCGCTCGGCATCCCTTCCTATCGATTCTGGTTCCTTCTCGTGGATGGGGAACCTCTTCTCGCAATCGAGCCCGAGGTGGGAGAGGTCTTCAGCAGCGACAGGCACGTCAACCTCAGCGACCCAGACGTCGGGGACCTCGTAGCTCTAGTGATCACCGCATCCACGATCTCTTTGCCTGCACAGACGGTTGCTGTGGCACGAGAAGCCTTTGGGCCGAGGGCCGCTCATTTGGCAAGGGATCTCTGCGATGAGGTGAAGGATTTCACACCGGGGAAGAACCTCAGCGCCATGGCGGAGTGGTTCGTCACTCCCGACGACGAGCGCTTGGTCGTGGTGGTCGGGGACCACGAGCAGGTGAGCTCGATCGACGACGTGCTGGCTTACGCCTTGGCCTGGCAGGGCGACCGGGATCTCGTGCTGATTCTGCCCGAGGGGCACGAAGGCCAGACGCTGGATCGGCTCCCGTGGGTGGACACGCCCGTGCGGGTCTTTCTCCACGGGTCCGACGACCTGCGACCGGCGATCATCCCGTCCCGCTCCGACGTCCTGGCGAGGGCTGGCGGCCGGGGACTGAGGAGGACCGAGACACACGACCTGGGAGAGCTCGACAAGCTCATCGAGTCGGTGACCACCTGGGCCTCTACGCACTGGGCGTTGGAAGAAGAGAGCCGCCCCTCCTACCTCTCCTGGCACTGCGCGGGCCGCCAAGTGTTGAAGGTCGCCAGGTCCAAGGGTGGCGTCCTGGTCACAGCGGGAGTGGACTACACGAAGGACCCGCCTGAGGGCGAGGAGAAGGCGCTTTGCCTCTTTGTCGGTGCTGGTGGGACTCCGCTCACCCAGGTCGAGCTGGCCCACGTGCAGGCAAGGGTGGCGAGGGCAATCTTCTTGCGCCTGGCATCGGTGGACCGAGGGCATCTCGAACACCGCCTTCAGGGTTCCCTGGCCTCTGGACCCCTCAAGAGGGCTCTCGGCCTGAGCGACATCGCCCGCGAGTACCCCGCCTGGCGAGGCGACCACCGGCCAGGATTCTTGGATTTCCTCGCACTCGACCGCAAGAACCGGCTCCACGTGGTGGAGACCAAGGTGAATCCCGACGACGTCACCGTGGTACTCCAGACGTTGGACTACGCGATCTGGGTCCAGGCCAACGCCAACAAGATCCGCGACGAGCGGGGCTGGCAGGAGTCAGGCGAGACAGATCACGGGGTGGTCTGCGACTTCGTGTGCGCTCCCCGAGTGAAACCCGGTCAGGATGGAACGCTCGCCGCCTCGGGTTACGCGATCGGCGGCTACCTGGCGGGACAGCTCGAAGCGATCTCACCCTCCATCGCGTGGAGGATCTCGTTGGTGCCCGACCCTTTGGCCGACCCCCCCGAGGTGAGCGGGCCCCTCAGCCACCGACTTCCGCCGGTCGGCCCACTCGTGGCCGAGCCTGTCCAAGGTCCGAGGTGGTCAGCTCGGGTGCAGGCCGACCTCACGGGGAATTCGTGAGCCGCCTCGTCCACGCCAATGCCGAGTCGGCGTTGCTGCCCCCCGCACGCCCGGTCCTCGACGATCTCCTTGCTCGGGGTCTTGCCCATCGCTGGGTGCTGCACGTGAGATCTTCCCAGGCGCTGGCGCTCAACCTGTTCGCCCCGCTCGACGAGGAGGGGATTCGGCGAGTGTTCGAGCAGCTCGGCCACTGGGTGGGCCAGGTCGAGGCCCCGGAGTTCGAGTACAGCGACCCTACCGACCGGCTCGGTGAATCGAGCCCGCGGGGCCACCACCAGACCCAAGTCGACGTGGTGCTCCGAGGAACGAGCCCGTCTGGTGCTCGAGTCGTGGCACTGATCGAGGGTGGCGTCCCGCTGACGGTGTAAAAGGCGACGAACGCGGGCTCCTCGATGGCGAGGTTACGCGACGGCTGTGACGTTCTCGATGGCCACCTGCTCGTGGGGCTTGGGTGGTGCGATCGAGATCGGAGGCTCGAGGAGCTGGCGTCGGAGGTCGGCGAGCAGGCGAGTGGTGGCCGGCGTGTGCTTGACGCCACGCCATCCCTTCGACGCCCGGTCGAGCACGGCCCAGACGAGGCTGAGGCAGCTGCGCTCGCCGGGCAGCCGGCCAATCACCTTCACCCGGCGGCGGGTCTCGCCGAAGGTGCGCTCGATGAAGTTGGAGTGCCGGATCCTCGGCCAGTGCTCCTTGGGGAACCGCAGGTAGACGGTGAGCGACTCGGCGTCGGTCGTGAGGCACTTGACCGCGGCGGGGTACTCGCCCTCGTAGCGCTTGGCGAAGCGGGCGATCCGCCGGCGGGCCTCGTCGACCGCCGCCTGACCGGGCTCGGTGTCGAGGTCGAAGATCTTCCAGTACTCGGCCTTCACCTCGGCCTGGGCGCCCTTGGGCACCTTGGCCAAGATGTTGCGCGCTCGATGGATCAGACAACGCTGGCGCAGCGAGCGGGCCAGCACCACCTCGGCCGCGCCGATCAGCCCGGGCGCCCCGTCGGAGATCACGAGTAACGGTGGGGTGAGACCCCGAGAGACGAGGTCGGAGAGGACGTCGGCCCAGGCGTCGTGGGACTCCGAGCTGCCCGGAGCCAGCGCCACCAGCACCGGCGAGCCATCGGTGGTGATCCCCCAGGCGGCCAGCACCGGCTCGGCGCTCGCCCCGGCGTGGAACTTGAAGTGGCTCCCGTCCAAGAACAGGTAGTCGAGGGCGACACCGGCGAGGTCTCGGATGCGCCAGGTGTCGAACTCGACCTTGATGGCCTCGCAGATCCGGCTGACCGTCGACTTGGACAGGGCGGCCTCGGGACCGAGGGCCTCGGCCAGGGTGGCCTCGACGTCGCGGACCGACAGGCCCCGGACGAAGCCGGCGATGACCAGGGACTCGAGCGCGTTGGTGCGGCACACCCCGGTCCCCAAGAGCCGGGAGGCGAACTGCTCGTCGGTGTCCCTGAGCTTCGGCCGCTCGAGGGTGACCGGGCCGGCCGTGGTCTTGATCGTCGTCGGGCAGTAGCCGTTGCGGCTTCCCTCCCGGCTCCGCTCGCCGCGGGCATAGCGATCTCGGCCCAAGAACTCGGTGACCTCGGCTTCGAGGGCGGCCTGCATGAGCAGGCGCACGCCCAGCCGGGCCACGTCTTCAAGGACGTCGCCCAGATCCCGGTCCGAGGCGAACAGCTGGTCGATGTCGGCGCGGATGCGCTCGGTGGGTGATACTCGGGTAGACACGGGCGTGGGTTCTCCTTCGTGAGTTGGTAGCTCCTGAAGGAACCTACGCCCGTCGTCTATTTACACCGGGGACTGGACGCCACCTGATCGAGGTCAAGTTCACCGAGATCGACTTCGGAGAGTGCAGCGCCCACACGAGCCCGGCGAACCCGGATCGCGACGTCTGCCGATCGTCGGGCCTTTTCGGTGGCGAGCCGGCTCGCTGCTTCCAGTTGGCGAATCACGGCCACGGTCAGCGCCGGTATGCCGATTACCTCGCCGGGGCACCGGTGGCCTTGCCGGGTGGCTCGCATGCCGATGGGGGATGCCTGGTGCGGCGGGGCCTCAGCCAGCCGATGCGCAATCTGGCCCTCGCCCACCTCCTGCTTGCCGAAGGTGAAGCGGACTGGGCCGTCTACTCGTTGTGCGCCCCTGCAAACCATCTGGCCATCTGGCGCCGGTTCGATGAGGTCCGCTCGGCCTTTCCCGACACCATCCATCGGACCATCCGGCCTCTGACGGCTGAGACCGTCGCTTCGGTGCATCCCGACGGCGGGAAATCGTTCCATGAGCACTACCCGGGTTCCGGGCTGGCACCGACCTGGATGGCGAGGCTCCGATCAGATGACGTTGGCGGTCGACCTCAGGGCTGAGCGTGGAGGACCGCCACTGAGCAGGCATCGGCGCGGGCGATCTCGCCCTTGATCTGGGACTCTGTGGCCCGAAGGGGCATGAGCGCCTACTGGGTGAGACACGGTGTGCAAGTACCGCCGCAAGATGGCGGCCGAAGAGAGCGAATCTTGCGCCGTGTACCCCACCTGCCGGGAGCGTAAGTGCGGGAGAAACGCAATAGGCTCACGCTGTGCTCGAGTCTCTCGAGGTCGCTCAAACCCCGGAAACGAAAGCTTCCTCCAAGGGGCACGTCCTCGCCGGTATCGCTGGTGTTCTCGTTGGTCTCGTCCTCGGCTATCTCGGTTGGGTCCTGCCGAGCCCAGGTGGTTCACTCGTTACTCCGACCCTGATCGTTGTCGGAACCGGCCTGGCCATCTGCATCGGCGGCGCCCTCTTTGCCGTTTTGCCGCCGCATCGACTCGAAGGTGTCACGTTTGCCGGATTCGTCCTGACTTTTACTTTGCTCGCCTCGGCCTGGACCTATCAGTTCTCACTGCCGGCCCACATTGCTTGGGATTCGAGCGCAACTGCCAGAGCCAAGGCAATCCTCTTCGGCTTGAACCACGGCAATTTGAAGGTGACGGTCCCACCCCAGCCCTGCACCACCTTCACCGAGGGAAGCATCGGTCCCTTGGACGCCCCCTATCGGGCGTGCGCCACCTCGACAGCCGAAGGCCACTTCGTCACGTTCACCGCAGCTGGGGTTCAGGCTCGTGGCATGACCTACACCGACCGGGGTCCAGAGACGTTTCTGGATGAGTGCTTCAGGCAGCTGGATGGACCGTGGTACATGTTCACGTCGGGGGACCTCTCGAATCCCGCAAACCCCTGCCCCATCGGGTATGAGTTCCATGGTGGTCCTTGAACCGTGCCATAACGATCCATCTGGCAGCCCCTGAGCACCGCGAAGTGGAGGCCTCTATCCATGCGGAACGGTTCCCAAACCACCGCCCGACCAGTCGGTTCGACGACCATGCTGCTGCCGGCGTACCGAACGCGCACGCAGATCGTCTCCGTGGGTCCACCAGACGGTCGGCACGCAGAACGCCGCTCCCCACGAAGTTCCCCAGCGGTCTCCTCACCATCGGCGACCATCGGCTGACCAGGGGATTCACGGTTCTGGGGCAGTTCCAGGAGACACAGGTTTACTGAATCCTGGCCAAGGCGCGCATTCCCCGACGCGACGGATGTGAGCCTCTGTCCGGGCGCCGCGGCCGGATGATTCGAGGGTCCTTGGCCATTCGGTGCGCCGACATCGTCGAGAGCAGCTCGCCGGCTCGGCGCGCCTGCCGACCTTGTGTGCAGCGGAGTGGCGCACCCATACGTGCCGATATTCCGGTGATGTTCGGGAGTCGGTGCCCGTCGTTCTGGCGCTGCGTTGTGTACCGCCTCGACGACGCAGTACGCCGATTCGCCTTGCGACTCTACCGCCGCCGCTGGCGGGCTCCGAGCACAGATCGGCCAACTCGGGGCGAGGACTACGAGCGTCAGCCGCTGACTGGTGCAAACACTTAGTCGCTCGATCCGTCCCGTAGCCTCCTCCGAGGGCGGGACCGGCGTGGTCGCTATTTCGTCTCGATAGGGGATCGGCATACGGGACGCATCACCGGCCCCACTCGGCGGACTTGGACGCACGCGTTACCGATGCCGATACGGAAGCCGGCGACCAATCCGACGTCCGCCTCCCTTGTCGAGCCTGTCGACGGCTCGCCACGTTGCACGCTCTTGCCGTCGATGCGGTTCATCGGGTCACTTTGGCGAGCTGCGGTGTCACAGTGGACGGTGTCTTGGTCTTCATTGGATCGAGAAGCCGATACGCGAGCAGCTTCACGCGATCCGTTACGAGGAACCATGCCAGGGCATAGCCCCATACGAAGGCTGCATATCCCCACCCGATGGGAGTCATAAGGATCCCATAGACCGCGATGAAGGTGGCCAGCGTCTGCGTGCCCAATACGGCCAGCAGGAGAACACGGGCGGGGCGTATCGACCAGAAGGGGCCGCGTGTGCGGGCGAGGAAGACGGTCAGATGTCCAGCAACAGAGAGCGTCAGGTACATGAGGGTCCGCAGATGCGCATGGTCGAGGTGGAATACCTGCTTACCGAGATAGAACAGGCCAAACGCCGCAATCGGGCCGACGATGCCGAGCACCGTGGCGATCCCCAGTACGAGACGCATGTTCCAGGCCTCGGGCTGATCCTTGTAGCGAACGTTGTCGTAGGCGATGGACAGGATTGCTCCGTCGTTGAGCAACGCCAGCATGACGATTTGTATCGCCGTCACAGGGAAGAAGTTGAAAATCAGGATCACAAGCGTGATGAACACCAGCACCCGGAGCGTCTCAGCGATTCGGTAGATCGCGTAGCTGTTCATCCGCTGGAAGATTCTCCGGCTCTCTTTGATCGCTTCGATGATCACTGCAAGCCCGGGTGTCGTCAGCACGATGGAAGCCGCTGCACGAGCGGCGTCGGTCGCGTCCGACACGGCGATGCCGCAGTCAGCCTTCTTCAGGGCGGGGGCATCATTCACCCCGTCACCCGTCATGCCGACGATGTGGCCCCGCTTCTGCAGGACGTCAATAATGTGAAACTTGTGCTCGGGGAAGACTTGGGCGAAGCCGTCAGCGTTCTCGATGGATTCAGCCGTCGCTGCCGTCTCTTCGCGCTTCACGTCTCCAAGGCCAGCAGCATCAAGAATGTCCGAGCCCATCCCGAGCGTCTTGGCGGTTTCTTGGGCGATGGCTAGTGCATCGCCCGTGACCATCTTCACGTCCACGCCCATCTGTCGAGCGGTAGCGATGGTTGCCTTCGCATCTTCCCGTGGCGGGTCGAACAGAGGCAGCACACCAAGAAACTGCCATGGACCTTCGCCTTCGGCTCGGGCCACACCCAACGAGCGGAAGCCCCGTCCAGCGAAGTCGTTGACTGCCGTATCAACATCTGCATTCACGGCCGAAGCATTAGCCGACAGCTCCAGGATTACCTGGGGGGCACCTTTCGTGACCTTGAACGAGGTCCCATCCGCTGTCATCACTGCCGCCTCTGTGCACTTGCGTACTGCATCGAACGGCTGGAAGTGGACCACCTGGTAGCCCTGTAGTGCCTGATCGCTCTTCAGGCCGCCCAGAACGGCAAGGTCGATGGCGTCGGCATTGTCCGCACGCGAGGCGAGCGCAGCATTGAGGATGAGCTGTTCGGCGGGGAGATCGTTGACGGAGTATGGATCGCCGAGCGTCAGCTTGTTCTGGGTCAGGGTGCCGGTTTTGTCCGTGCAAAGCACGTCCACGCCCGCCAGTTCCTCGATGGCGACCAAGCGGCTCACGATCGCCTTCTTCGTGGCGAGCAGTCGAGCTCCGACTGCCATCGTCACCGACAGCACAGTCGGCATCGCCACGGGAATCGCTGCCACGGTGAGCACCAGGGCGAACTGCAACGTGTCGAAGATCGGGTCACCTCGGAGGATCGAGACGAGGGTAATCAACGTCACCAGCCCTGCTGCGAGGATGATCAGGAAAGTACCGATCTTCAGCACTGCCTTTTGGAAGTGGCTGACCGTTTGCGCTTGCTGCACCAGCTCTGCCGTCTTGCCGAAGTAGGTCTTCGCACCGGTCGCATAGACCAGGGCCCCGATCTCACCCTGCCGGATGATCGAAGCGGAGAACACTGCCTCGCCGGTTTTGCGGGTGGCGGGCAGCGACTCTCCGGTCAGCGCAGACTGATCCACTTCGATCGGGTCTCCGTCCAGCAAACGGGCATCGGCAGGCACGATGTCACCGAGGCGCAGGCGGATGAGGTCACCTGGCACCAACT
>Ga0307372_10003966_pt1 | contig 23214 bp, 25 predicted proteins | sample OX1MG_FD_202533 | JGI IMG/M metagenome (GOLD analysis project Ga0307372, IMG submission 202533) | Soil microbial communities from Risofladan, Vaasa, Finland - OX-1 | ecosystem: Environmental > Terrestrial > Soil > Coastal area > Acid sulfate soil | place: Finland: Risofladan, Vaasa | collected...
AACGCACTACCGACGAACATGGCGCGCTTTTGAACACGCTCCTTCTGGGCGCGGGAATCGAGCCCGGCTTCAAGCCAGAGGGCGTCGCGATCGCTTGCGTGGTGCCCCCGCTCAATCAGGCGATGGAGCAGTTATCGGAGCGCTACTTCCGCTGCGCGCCGCTGATGGTCGGGCCGGGAATCAAAACCGGGATGCCTATTCTCTACGAGAATCCCAAAGAGGTCGGCGCCGATCGGATTGTTAACGCCGTAGCCGCCTTCGACAAATGCGCCTGCGCCTGTATCGTCGTCGATTTCGGCACCGCGACCACCTTCGATTACGTGACCGGCCGCGGCGAGTACGCCGGCGGCGCAATCGCGCCGGGGCTGGGCGTCTCGATGGACGCGCTGATCGAGCGCGCGGCCAAGCTCTACCGCGTCGAGCTGGTCCGTCCGCGCGAGGCGGTGGGCCGCACCACGATTAGCTCGATCCAGTCGGGCCTGATTTTTGGCTACACCGCGCTGGTTGACGGACTGGTGCAGCGAATCCGCAAGGAGCGCGGCGAGAAGACCCGGGTGCTGGCGACTGGCGGCCTTGCGGACTTGATTGCGGCCGAAAGCGAGACCATAGAGGAAGTGGATGAGTTCCTGACGCTCAAGGGGCTCCGGCTGATTTTCGAACGCAATCGCAGGTAGCGCGTCGAGCGAGTTTGGGAAAGAGATTCGGAGGAGTTTTGATGGATAAGCCCGCGCGGATCGTTACCGATTCGATGATCGGAATGAAGCTGCCGGACTACGCGCGCCATTCGCCGCGCGTTGCAACCGTGCTCGGCCATAACCCGGGCCCGTTTACCGGTCCAGGAACAAATACCTATATCGTCGGCGCGAGCCGCCGCCCGATTCTGCTCGATACCGGGCAGGGCGTGCCCATCTGGGCCGACCTTCTGGTCGAGGCGATGAAAGAACTTGCGCACGCGCGCGAGATGGATCGAATCGTCGTCACCCATGCGCATCCCGATCACGACGGCGGCGTCGCCCAGGCCCGGGAGCGCTTCGGCGATATCCCGATGCTCAAGATGCCGTGGCCGGGCCACGACAAGGTATCAGCGGATTCGATTACCGTGATTGGCGCCGATTCCATCGTCGAGGCCGAAGGCGTGACGCTGCGCGCGATTCATACTCCCGGCCACGCGCCCGACCATCTGTGCTACTATCTGGTCGAAGAACGCGCGCTGTTCACCGGCGATGTAGTCCTGGGGGCGGGCACCACCGTCATTCCCGACGACACCGGGGACTTGGGGCAGTATATGGATTCGCTGCGCCGCCTGCTCGAACTCGATCTCGAAACGATTTATCCCGCGCACGGCCCGGTCATCCGTAATCCAAAGGAAAAGATTCGCGAGTATATTGCGCATCGTGAATTGCGCGACCGTCAAATCCTGGACGCCCTGGCCGAGGGCCCGCTCGAGGTGATGACGATCGTAAAGAAGATTTACACCGACGTGCCGGAATATTTGCATCCGGCCGCGGCCCGTTCGGTTCGCTCTCATCTAAAAAAACTCGGTAGCGAAGGCCGGGTGACGGAGCATGAAGAGCGCTGGAGTCTTAACTAGGCACTATCGCGCCGCGATATTCGGCGCCGCGTGCGCGATCGCGCTGGTGTCCGCCGCGATTGGCGCGAGCGTACCCTCCGCCGCGGACGCGTCAGCGGCGGCGTGGGCCGGCGCGGCCGCGTCGCCCGCCGCTCCGGTTGCCGCGGACCCGCCGATCGCCGAAGTGCCGGCGCCGGCCGCCGCAATCACCCCCGCCGCGGACGCGTCGTCCGCCGCCGCGGGCGTTTCGAGTTACGTCGCTGACAGGAGCGCGACTCGCGAGCTGGCTCCGCCCGCATCTTTGTCCACGGCGCTTTCGCCGCTCGATGAGGACGCGGCGGCTCCGCCTTCGCCTGATCCGGACGACACTCCTATCGGCACTATTCCGCCCAATCTGCTCAAGACGCTTCCCGAGGCGGACGCCGCTCCTCCCTCGACGGTCGAGATCGCGCCCGCGGTGACGCCGCCGCAGGCGCCGCAGGAAGCGCCTGCACCCGCAGCGGTCGAGGAGCAGGACTCGCCCAGCTTTGTCGCCAATCCCGAAATTCGCGACTACGAGCAGCATCAAGCGGATATGCCGGCGCCCGGAATGATCGGTGCGGGTTCGATGCAGAGCTACTTGTCTGAAGACGCGATCAGCTCGCCGATCGGAATTCAATTGCGCGAGGCGCGGCGCACGTTAAAGTCGGGCGAAGAGGCCGACGGTCTGCTGGTCACCAAGGTCGTCAAGGGCAGTCCCGCCGCGGCGGCTGGATTGCACGCCTACGCGCGCGGAATTCACAACGCGTTGACCGGCGCGATGATCGTCGCGGGGCTCGTGTTCCCGCCCGCGATCCTTGGCGTTCCGCTGCTCGACTACACGCAAGTCGGCGAGAGCTACGACATGATCATCGGCGTCGATGGCACGCGCGTTACCGACTTCCTTGAGTTTCAGGATCGGATGCGAGATCTCAAGCCGGGCGAAATCGTGTACTTGAGCGTGGTGCGCGACGGCCGCCGGGTCCAGGTTCAGGTCGATGTTCCCGCGGGTACCACGCTCGCGACCTGGTAGATCGCACCTCTTTACCGCACGCCAATCTTCGTACTAAGTAGATCGTCTGCCCGTCGAGGATAGGTTTCCCGGCGAGGCGAATTTGCGATGCGCCGGACGGAGGTGCCGCCGGCTTTTTAATCCCGCCCGCAAGGGCGCAAAGCTCCGCCCGAAGGGGTGGACGACCAGTCCTCCGCCAAAAAGGGGCGGACGACAAAGATACGCAGCTTGGGCTCGCGCCTGGATCCGCGCAACGGACCGGGACTCCATCGGGACTTAAGCGTTACTCGGGAGCGATTCCGGAACGACCGGATCGCGTCCCTCGAGAGTTCGCTCCCATGCGGGGTTGCCGGAATGCGGCGGCCCCGTCTGCGTTTCTGGGAGCATCGGATGGACCAGGAAAAAGTTCGCGTTCCCGATCTTGCGCGAATGAAATCGGCGCGGCGGCCGATCGCGATGCTGACCGCGTACGATTACCCGTTCGCGCGCATCTTCGATCTTGCCGGGGTTGACGTCCTGCTCGTCGGCGACAGCCTGGCGATGGCGGTGCGCGGGGAAGACAGCACCCTGGCCGTGACGATCGACGAGATCATCTACCACACCCGCGCCGTCGCGCGCGCACGCAAGCGCGCGCTGCTGGTCGCCGACATGCCGTTTCTCTCCTACCAGGTCACACCCGAAGACGCGCTGCGCAACGCGGGCCGGCTCATCAAGGAAGGCGCGGCAGAGGCGGTCAAGCTCGAAGGTGGTGTCGCGATCGCCGAGACCGTGCGGCGCCTGACCGCTGTCGATATTCCGGTGATGGGCCACGTCGGGCTGACTCCCCAATCGGTCCATCGGATGGGCGGGCATCGCGTGCAGGGCCGCAAGAGCGGCGGCGCGCCCGGATGCCGCGAGCGGCTCATCGAAGACGCACTCGCGATCGAAGCCGCAGGCGCATTCGCGATCGTGGTCGAGGGCGTGCCCGCGTCGCTCGGCCGGGAAATCGCTGCGCGCGTTCGCATTCCCGCAATCGGAATCGGCGCGGGGCCGGACCTCGACGGACAGGTGCTCGTGATGCACGACATGCTCGGGCTCGGCGAGAGCTTCATCCCGCGTTTCGCAAAGCCATTCGCGACGCTGTGGAAGGACGCATCCGCCGCCGCCGAAAGTTACGTGCGCGAGGTTCGCGAACGCGCGTTTCCCGCACCTGAGCATTGCTACGCCGAAGCGGGCGCGCGCCGCCAACAAATCTGACGACGAGATTTGACGATGCAAATAATCAATCATCCCGATGAAATGGCGCGATGGGCGGACGCCACCCGCGCGCGCGGCGAACGAATCGCGCTGGTGCCGACGATGGGCTTTCTGCACGAGGGGCATATGTCCCTGATGCGCGAGGGACGAGCGCGCGCGGAGGCCGCGGTCGCCTCGATCTTCGTCAATCCGACCCAGTTCGGTCCCACCGAAGATCTGGCGCGCTACCCGCGCGACTTCGCGCGCGACTGCGCGATGCTCGAGACCGTGCCGATCGACGTGGTCTTCGCGCCGGAGGCGTCCGCGATGTACTCGGCCGATGCCGAGACCTGGGTCGAGGCGACGGGAGTCACGCGCGGGCTGTGCGGACCGTTTCGGCCGGGTCATTTTCGCGGGGTGACGACGATCGTCGCCAAGCTGTTCAATATCGTGAAGCCGCATCTGGCGGTCTTCGGCGAAAAAGATTTTCAGCAACTGCGCGCGATTCAGCGGATGGTCGCCGATCTGAATTTCGACCTCGAAATTCTTCCGGTGCCGATCGTGCGCGAAAAAGACGGCCTCGCGATGAGCTCGCGCAACGCCTATCTGTCGCCCGAGGAGCGCGAACGCGCGCTGGCACTAAGTCTCGCGCTGCGCGCCGCGCGCGATCGTTTCAAGTGCGGCTCATGCTGCGTCGAAGAGATTGTCAAAGTCGCCAAGCGCGTGCTGCGCAAAACCCCCGGCGTCGAAATTGAATACGTCGAAGCCGTCGATGCGCGCACGCTCGCCCCGGCGCACTCCCTCGCAGCACCGATCCTCCTCGCAATCGCCGCCCGAGTCGGCAAAACCCGCCTAATCGACAACACCGTGCTGACGCCGTGAGGGCTTTGTGTAACTGATTCCGCGGTTCGCTTGCGCGGCTGCCGAGATTTTCTTCGGTTCCGCTTAGGTGCAGGTTCCGTCATCCTCAGAGTATGAGTGTCATCCTGAGCGAGCGTTGCGCGAGTCGAAGGATCCCGAGCGTCCATGCGCAACGCTCGCTCAGGATGACGGATGGGACGGATGAGCGGATTGCTCAGGATGAGTTCAGTTGGGTTGCTGACCGTCCATCGCCTTGAGATTCTTATCGAGAAACGAAAGCGTTCGTTGCCACGGTCGATGGGCGGTCGCGCGAGAACGTCGAATGGCTGCGCGCGAGCGTGAGTGGTGCTACCTCTCGGCGGTATTCGCACGGGATGGCGCGTTTCGCGAAAATCCTCACGCTTTCGTGCAGATGAAGATCGATGCGCGGGCGCCGAGGATCGCTACCTGGAGCGCCTTCTCGATTCGGATGCGGCGGCGCGCGGCGAGATCGCGCATGAGAGTCCACTCGGCGGAGAGCAGCACCATCCGGCCACCGGGAACGAGCACACGGTTGAACTCCGCGATCCAGGCGGGATAGAGCTTGCGATTCTCGCCGTGCGAGCCGTAGCGGATTCCCCACGGCAGATTGGTCACGATCTTGGTAACGCTGGCGTCGGCGAGCGGCATCGCCGCGGCGTCCCATCCTTCGAGCCGGATCGGCTTGTAACGCGGGCCGACGTTCAGGCGCGCGGCGGCGAGCGCGTCACGGTCGCGGTCGCTGCCGATAAGCTCCGCGTAGCGGCCCAGATTGGCGCGCTCGATGAGAATCGTGCCCGCGCCGCAAAATGGATCGAGGACGACATCGCGTTCGTCCACGCCCGAGAGCCATCCGAGCGCCGCCGCCGCCGCGGGCCGCAGCGAAGCGGGGCGATGAGCGACCTTGTAATCGCGATGCCGCATCGCTTCGCTCGAGAGCCGCACGGCAAGGAGCAGCTCGGACTCGAACATCGTGGCCCAGAACTCGACGTCAGCTTCGTTGTCGTCGAGACGCCAGGTATGGTCGGTGCGCTCGCCGATTCCGCGTTCGACGGCGTGTTGCAGATCGACCCGGCGAAACTCATGCTCGCCCGCCTGCCGCGCGACCACGCGATAGCGCAGCCGCCGTCCGCCGCGAGCCTTCGGGTCGAATCGCACGCGGGCAAGGATGCCCGCTTCAACGAGCGGAGCCTCGCGCGCCGCGGCGCGAATGCGATCGGGCGAGACGGCTTCCGGGTCGGGACCGGCGCGGTAGCCGACCAGCGCGAAGATGTCTTCAGCGCATCGCAGCCGCGCGATCGCCGAGGGTTCGGGTGCGGAGAAGATCGCCATCCCGCAGCGCTCCGGCACGATGCGTTCGCCGACCTCTCGCGCGCGCGGCACGCGGGCAAGGATTTCGCTGGCGGCGATCGCCTCGAAACCCGGCTGGGTCTGCGCGATGTACTGATTTGGTCCGAAGTGGAGAGCCTGCGGCGCAGGGCGCGGCGCGCGCTTTTCCCGGACTCGACGTTCAAACCGTTTCACGGCTTTTCTTCAGCCGCGGTCGGCTATAGAAGCTCCCTACTTGGTGCGGGACAGGTACTCGCGGGTCTCGGTGTTGATCGTGATCATGTCGCCTTCGTTGACGAAGTGCGGCACCTGGATCACCATCCCGGTCTCGAGCGTCGCGTTCTTCAGCGTGTTCGTTACGGCGGCGTTGCGATTGCCCGGGTCAGTCTCGATCACCTTGAGCGTAACCGTCTTGGGCAGTGTGACGTTGAGCGCAGTGGTCTCGTGGAACTCGACTTCGACTTCCAGGTTGGGGGTAAGAAAGCCGGCTACGTCCTCGATCAGTTCCTTGGGGATCGTGATCTGATCGTAGGTCTCGGTATTCATGAAGTGGTAGTCGTCGCCGTCCTGATAGAGGAACTGCATCTTGAGCTGGGACAGGATTATACGCTCGACGCGATCTTCAGAGCGGAAGCGGTTTTCGGTTTGGGAGCCGGTCTTGATATTGCGCAGCTTGGTCTGGACCATCCCGCGCCAGTTGCCCGGCGTGATGTGCGTGATGGTCATCACGCGCCACAGATCCTTGTTGTACTCGACCACCATCCCGGCGCGCAGTTGCGTCGCTTGAATCAACATCGTAGGTGCACTCTCGACTCGAAGGTTAAGATCGAAAACTTATCGAACGCGGACTTTCGGAGCAAGGACGCGCGGCGCGCTACGGGATCAGCCGCCGATACCAAGGCATCGCCGTGCCCGGCGGCGCGTAGCCGGGCGGATAGCCGTAGCCAGGCGCGGGGTATCCGTAGCCGGGAGCGCCATAGCCCGGAACGCCGTAGCCCGGGGCGCCATAGCCAGGAGGATAGCCGCCCGGGTAAACGGGAGCGCCGTAGGGGCTTCCGTATCCGTACGCGGATCCGTAGGGGTTCATGCCGGGAATCATGATCGGTGGCGCGCTGGCGGTGCTCATGCCGTCGTTGCTCGCATCGACGGACGCCTCGACGAAGTTGCTGCCCATGCCGTAGGCGCGAATCGAGGCTTGCTGCCCGGGCGGCATCTGGAAGGTCACGTCGAAGGAGTTGTAACCGCCCGCGCCGATTGGAATCGGCTTCATCGGGCGGCCGTTCACATAGACGCCCGCGCGATGCACTCCGGCGCCGGTGATCTGGCCGATCACTTCGTAGCTACCCGGTTGCGACGGCGACGGCATCACGCCGAGCACGTTTATCTGAACGTTGATGAGGGGACCCTCGACGCCGCCCGGGATTCTGCGTCCGGGAGCGCCGCTGGCGGACTCGGATCCGTCGGCGCGCGGAATCTCTTCAGTGTTGTTGCGCGACGGTGGGACCGCGACGGGCCCGCTCGAAGCGAGCGCGTCCGAATCCATCGCGCCGCCCGCGCCAAGCTCGATCATTTTTTCGTGCCCGTCGTGCGAATGAGTCAGCGCGGCCGCATCGGGCGCGACCTGCGCGCGGGCGACGCGGCCGAGTGAGTCGGTCACCTCGATCATTTGCGAGGGCGACGGATCCTGAATTCCGAAATCGAAGTTCACGCGCTGCTCGCCGGTGACGTCGCTTACGCGGATGGTCTTGACCGGGACCGAGCCGTCGAAAATTCCGGCCGACTTGAGATCGGTGCCCTCGAAGAAGCCGCGCACGCGAACCCCGCCGCCCGAGAATGAGCGCGAATTGATCACGACCTGCGGAGCCTTCGCCTCCGGCGGCAAACTCGCCGACGGCGCCGCGGGACTGGATGCGGCGGGTGCGCTCGTCGCGACGGAACCGGCCACCGGCGTCACCTGCGCTTCGAGCGCGGCGATTTGTCCTTTGATCGAATTCCACTGTGCCAAGTACGGCGCGCCATTGGCCGCGCGCGCCGCGTCGATTTGATTGCGATCGCGCACCACCGCCGCCATCGCATGGCCCGCCCCGGCGCGGTCGCCCTTGTCGAGCGCGGCCGAGAGCGATTGCGCGTCGCTGGCAAGGCTCGCGACCGGCGCAAGCATCGCGCCGCCGGTCTTCGCGTCGGCGTCGATCGAGTTCAGCATCGCGAAGGCGGAATCGCTGAGCCCCGAGGCTATCGCCTGCGGGCTATCTGCCCTGACAGGGGCCGACAGCACCACGGCAAGCACGAGCGCCGCCGACGCCCAGAGAGCCTGCGCCCGAAATCCGCAGCGCCTGAGCAGGAAATTTCGCACGGTTCGCGTCGCCTCAGCGTGCCGTTTCAGGACGATTGTTTGTAGCGCTCGGTCGTTTGCTTGATCAGGTGCGCGAGCTTGAGGAACAACTCGCCCTCGTTATAAATGAAGAGCGCGAGCGCACCGGCCGCTCCAACAATCAATCCAAGAAGAAACGCACCCATAACTGGCTCCCCTTGGCACAATTATAGTCTAACTGGCGTCGATGAAAGAAACCGCGTCTGTGGCCGCGAAAAGGAGCGTTGCGGCAGGTTGTGGCGCCGCGCCGTGATCTGTTAGTAAAATCCGTCTTGATACTCACGGTTTGACGCTGTCTGTAAAGTGGAAAATCCTGACATGAACGATTCGGTTGCGGCGCACCCGGTCTCGGCCGCCGCCGACTACCGCGCGCTGCGAGAAGGCGCGGGCGCGATTGCGCTCGGCGAGCGCACGGTGGTGCGCGTGACCGGCGACGACAGGGTTTCATTCCTGCACGGGATGAGCAGCAACGACATCAAAGCGGCCCGTGCGGGCGCGATCGTGCCGGCGCTGTTCCTCAGCGAGCATGCGCATCTGATCGCGGATTTTTTCGCGTGGATCGAATCCGATGCGATCCTGGTCGAGATCGATTCGGTCCTATGGACCCGCGCGCGGGCGCATCTCGAGAAACTGCTGGTCGCCGACGATGTCGAGTTCGAGGAGTTGTCCTCGATCGCGGTAATCGATATCGAAGGTCCGCGCGCCGCCGAGGCGGCTCGCGCGCTTTCGGGAGCCGAAGCCGCCGCGCTTGGCGAATGGAAATTTATTCGTGCCGCCGGCTTTAGCGTCGGCAATCTGCCGCGCCTGGGATCGGGCGCGTTTACGATTCTGGCTCCGGCCGAACAGGCTGGCGCGATCCTTTCGCGGATAACCTCGCTCGGCGCGGATTTCCGCGCGGTCAGCGCCGCCGCGCTCGAGATCATCCGGATCGAGAACGGACTTGCGCTGGCCGGCGTCGATACCGGCGACAAGACGATCGCGCTCGAGGCGCGCCTTGACCGCGCGATCTCGACGAGCAAGGGATGCTACGTCGGGCAGGAAACTATCGAGCGCGCGACCGCGCGCGGCGGGTTGCGCAAGCGCCTGTTCGGTTTGCGGATCGAAGGCGCGCGCGCTCCCGAGCCGGGCGCGTCGGCGATGCTCGCGGGCAAGGAAGTGGGGCGCGTGACCAGCGTCGCGCGCTCGCCAAGCCTCGGCGTGATCGGCCTTGCGATCCTGCATCACAGCGCGTGGGACGGCGCGGCGGCGCTTTCGATCGCCGATCCGGCGGGCGAAATCGCGGCGCGGGTCTGCGAGATTCCCTTCCGGCAATGATTAAAGCATTACATTAAGTTCGGGTCCGCGATCGCGCGGGCCGCCAGCAAGGAGCAGGCAAGATGGCAAATACTCTGGGCAAACGTTATCAGTGCGAAAAGTGCGGCACCGAGGTGCTGTGCAACAAGGCCGGGCAGGGCGAAATCGAATGCTGCGACCTGCACATGAAGATCAAAGAAGCCAAACCGCTTCCGTCGTCCGACTAGGACGCGGATGCGCGCGCGGGGGTCCGCGCGGCGCCGCACCTCTTCGCCGTGGCAGCAGCATCCGCAAAGGCCGATCTCGTCCTGCATGAGGGCGTGATTCTCGGGCATCGCGAAAGCAACTCGGTCGCGCTAAGCGCCGGCCGGATCATCAGCCATGGCCCGTTTGCCGAACTCAAGGCGCTGGTCGGCCCGCGAACCCATCTGATCAAGCTCGGCGGACGCACGCTGGCGCCGGGCTTCGTCGATGCGCACCTGCATTTTCTCGAAGCCGCCTCGGCGCTCAGCGGGCTGGCGGTATGGCGATGCCGCACGATCGCGGATCTGCTCGCCGATCTGCGCGTCGGCGCCGGCCGCACGCCGCCGGGCAACTGGCTGCGCGCGTTCGGATGCGACGAGGCGCTGCTGGCCGACAAGCGCGGTCCCACGCGCCAGGAACTGGATCAGGCGGTCGCGAAAAATCCGCTGCGCCTGCGCCATCAGACGCTCCACGCCTCGTGGCTCAACACGCGCGCCATAACCCAGCTTGGACTCGAAGCCGAAGACTTTCGTCCACCCGACGGCGCCGCGATGATTCGCGACGCCACCGGCAGGCTCTCCGGCCTGGTGGTCGGGATGGAACAATGGCTGACGCGCCGTCTGCCGCTGGTCACCGGAGCCGAGATCGAAGCGCGCGCGCGAACCATGAGCCGCGAGCTGAGCGCCGCCGGAGTGACCGCGTTCACCGACGCCACGGTGCGCAACGGGCCCGAAGAGGTCGAGCTGTTCGCCAAGCTCAAATCCTCGGGCGCGATCTGCCAGCGCGTGGCGATGATGATCGGCGCGCGGCATCTCGAAGCCGCGGAGAAAAGCGCCGAGGTTGCGCACGCCGCCGGGCTTCGCATGGCCGGGCTCAAGTTCATGCCGGGCGCCGCGTATGACGGATCGAGCGCGGCGCGCCGCGTGCGGATTGGACTGACCAGCGGACTCGATTGCGCCTTTCATGCGACCGAAGTCGAGGAACTTGAAGAAGCGCTCGCGGCGATCGAGCTGGCCCAGCAGCAGATTGGCGCAGCCGCCACGCCCGCAGTGTGCCGAATCGAGCACGGCGGCGTAATCACGCCCGAGCATATCGCGCGGATCGCGGCGGCGCGGGCATGGGTGGTCACCAATCCGGGGTTCATCCATTTTCGCGGAACCAAGTACTCCGGCGAGCCGGGACTTGCGCCGCATCTGTACCGCGCGGCCTCGCTGCGCGCGGCGGGAATCGAGCTGGCGGGAGCCTCGGACGCCCCGGTGACGCCGGCGCGTCCGCTGGCCGCGGTCGCGGCGGCAATCTCGCGCGCGACTCTCGACGCAACCGTGCTCGGCGCCGAAGAGCGGCTTGCGCCCGCCGACGCGCTGCGGCTCTTCACCCGCGACGCGGCGCGTCTCCAGCGCCTGGAGGCGGGCGAGATCGAGCCCGGGATGCTCGCCGACCTGGTGGTGATGCCGCGCGATCCGACGACCCTCGAGGCCGCCGAGTTGCTCGCTCTCAACGTTGATCTGACCCTGATCGCCGGGCGCGTCGTTTACGAGCGCGGCCGTCCCGCGGTCGCGCACAGCGACAGCGCGGATCTTCATTCGGTCTGATCATGAAGGCGGCGGCCACAGACACCGGCGCGGCGCGCTACGAGAAGCGCGGCGCGATCGCGTGGGTGACACTCAACCGTCCGGCGCAGCTCAACGCGTACAATGTCGCGATGCGCGATGATCTGTTCCAGATTCTGAGCGCGATTCACGACGACGCGGAAGTCCGCGCGATGGTGCTGTGCGGGGCGGGCAGCGCGTTCTCGACCGGCGGCGATCTGCATGAATTCGGCACCGCGCCGTCGCCGATCGCGGCGCGCTGGATTCGCTTTCGGCGCGACGTGTGGGGCCGCCTGAAGTCGTTGCCAATCCCCACCGTTGCGGCGCTCCACGGCTTCACCGTCGGCGGCGGACTCGAGATGGCGCTGCTCTGCGACCTTGCGATCGCGGCCGACGACACGCGGATCTGCCTGCCTGAAACCGGCGTCGGGATGATCCCCGGCGTGGCCGGCACGCAGACCGCCTCGCGCCGCCTGGGTCTCGGCCGCGCCCTGGATTTGAACCTGACGGGGCGCTGGATTGACGCGCAAGACGCATTGCTTATAGGTTTGGTCGCCGAAGTGGCTACGCCGGCGCGGCTCGAGCGGCGCGCGCTCGAAATCGCGCGCGCACTGGGCCGAAGGCCCCGCGAGTACGCGGCGATCGCCAAGCTCGCCGTGTGGGGCGGACTCGACCTGCCGATCGGCGAAGGAATCGATCTCGAGCAGCGGCTCGCGCGGCGCCTCGCGATACTGACGCAGCCGCGCAGTCGCCCGGCGGGCGGCCGGGGCGCACGCAAAAAGAGCAGCGATATCAAGCGGCCACAATCCAGGAGGTAACGCGGTCCGTGAACACCGTTAATTTTGTGACGATTCCGTCGTCGATCGTGCCCGATCAGGAGATCCTCGTTTTCGGGAACCGGCGGCTGAATTACGCGCAGTTTGCCGATATGGTTGCGCGCCTGTCCACGGTCTTCAAGCAGCAGGGGCTTAAGCCGCGCGACGTGATCGCCGCGCTCGACACCAATTCCGATTTGTATATCGCCGCCTACTACGCGGCCGCCAAGGCAGGGCTCACCTTCCTGCCGCTCAACTACCGCGCCAAGGAAGCCGAACTCGAGTACATGATCAACACCGCCGACGCCAAGGTGCTGCTCGCCGGGGATCGATACCTCGAGCTGATCACGCGGCTGCGTCCGCGCCTGAAGCTCGCGCACATAATCGCAATCGGCGACGGGCAGGCGTCGCGCCTGGGCGACCTGATCGCCGCCGCCGAACCCGACGATACCGAGGCCGAAGTCGAAGACGAAGACACCTCGATTCTGATGTACACCAGCGGCACGACTTCGCTGCCCAAGGGCGTGATGCTCTCGTTTCGCGACTTCACGGCCTACGTTACCGCCAATATCGAGATGGCGGACGGAACCGATCGCGGCGCCGCGCTGGTCTGCGTGCCGTTTTACCACATAGCGGGAACCACGGCGTACATGACCAATATCTGGACGGGCAGAAGGCTGGTCGTGATGCCGCAGTTCGACGCCAAGGCGTGGCTGCGCCTGGTCGAAGCCGAGCGCATCACGCACGCGTTCGTGGTGCCCACGATGATGAAGCAGGTGCTCGACGAGCCGTCATTCAAGACGACTGATTTATCGAGCCTGATCAACCTGGCTTACGGCGGCGCGCCGATGCCGATCCAGGTGATCCGCCGTGCGATCGAGGCGTTTCCCGCCACGATTGGCTTCGTCAACGCTTACGGGCAGACCGAAACCACTTCCTCGCTCACCGTGCTCGGCCCCGACGACCATCGGATCAACGGAAGCGCCGAGGAACAGGAACGCAAGCTGCGGCGGCTCAATTCGATCGGCAAGCCGCTGCCCGACGTCGAGATCCGGGTGCGTGACGAAGACGGCAAGCTGCTCGGCCACGGCGAAGTCGGCGAGATCCTGATCCGCACCCCGCGCATCATGAAGGGTTACGCCGGGCGCACCGACGACGCCGCGCTGGCCGAAGGATGGCGCGCGACTGGCGACCTGGGATGGGTTGACGAGGACGACTACGTATTTTTTGCCGGGCGCAAGGACGACATGATTATCCGCGGGGGCGAAAATATCGCGCCGGCCGAAATCGAGACCGTGCTGATGAGCCATCCATCCGTCGATGAATGCGCGGTGATCGGCGTGCCTTCGGTCGAATGGGGGCAGACCGTGAAGGCGTTTGTGGTCGCCCGCCCCGGCGCAAAGATCACGCATGAGGATTTGAGCGAGTTCTGCCGCTCGCGGCTGGCCAGCTTCAAGCGGCCCGAGCAGATCGAATTTATCGACGCGCTGCCAAAAAATCCGCTCGGCAAGATCCTGCGCAAGGATTTGCGCAAGCCACAAGGAGCCTGACCAACGCCGCCTCGTCCGAAAAGGATTCATCGCGGCGCCGCGCGCGAGGCGATTGAAGTCTCGCGTGTCGGCGGATGCGTCACCGCGCGTATCGTCGATGCCCGGCGCCGGCTCGGCTCGGCCGGTGCCAACCAGTTGATGGAATTGTTCGAGCAGGTCGAGGACGACGATTCGATCCTGATGCTTGCGATCACGGGGACCGGGGCGTCATTTTGCGCGGGCTTTGGCGCCGACGTAGATCCACGGTTCGTGGAATCGCTTGCCGCGATCTCGAAACCGACGGTCGCGATTATCAACGGCGACGCGATCGACGAAGGGCTCGAACTGGCGCTCGCGGCCGATATCCGCGTCGCGGTCCGGCGCGCGCGCTTTGCGCTGACCCAGCTTGCGCGCGGCGAGCTGCCGCATTTTGGCGGAACCCAGCGTCTGGCGCGAATCGGCGGACCGGCCCACGCGCTCAGGATGATCCTGACCGGAGCGGCGCTTGACGGCGCCGAGGCCGGACGAATCGGTATCGCCACCTATATGGCCGCCGACGCCCGCGATCTCGCGCGGGTTTCGGGCGCGCTGGCGCAGGCGATCATGTCGCGCGCGCCGCTTGCGGCGCGGCTGGTGAAGGACGCGGTGCTCAAAGGATACGATATGACGCTCGAGCAGGGTGTCAGGCTTGAGGAAGATCTGTACGCCCTGCTACAAACGACTGCCGACCGCGGCGAGGGCGTGCGCGCGTTCCTGGACAAGCGCAAGCCGATCTTCCGCGGCGCGTGAAGACTGCGAGTCCGAGAAGAATCCGATTTCGAGAGGGATGGTGAGATGGCCAATCAACTGGGCAAAGTTTATATCTGCGGCAAATGCGGTTCGCAGGTGATCGTTACCAAGGGCGGCGCCGGCGCGCTTAAATGCTGCGGCGCGCCGATGGAACAGAAAAAGTAACTCGCCGCCCGCTCGGCGCCACTGATGACCGATCGATGAGGAGGACTACGCGATGCTCGGAGCCATAGTCGTTGGTATCATCGCCGGCTGGTTGGCCGGAAAGCTGGTGCGTGGCCGGGGCTACGGTCTGATCGGCGATCTGGTGCTCGGCCTGGTGGGCGGGTTAGTCGGCGGATGGATTGTCGGGATGCTACACCTGCCGGGACCCAACGGAGCGATCGGCGCGATCGTCGTGGCGACGGTCGGCGCGGTCATCCTGGTCTGGATCACCCATCTAATCCGCGGCGAAGTCTAAGAATCGGGCAAACCGCAGATTACACAGATTTCACTGATTCAGAGATGACTTGCGGGCGTCGCCGCTGAGGCGGCGACGCCCGCATAATCTGTGAAATCGGCGAAATCTGCGGTTGCTTTCGGTTTTTGTTCAGGCTTGGGCGCGCAGGCGCAACTCATTGGCTTGGGTGCGGATTGGCTCAGGCAGCGCTACCGCGGTGGCGTCGGCCCACGTGCGCTCGAGGCGATAGAACTCGCGCGCCGGCTCGAAAAAGATATGGACCACCAGGTCGTCGTAGTCGAGCACGATCCAATGCGCGTGTTTGACGCCCTCGACTGAGAGCGGGCGAATCGCGCTTTTCTGCATCCGCTCCTCGATTCCGCGCGCGATCGCCTGGACCTGCACGTCGGAGCGCCCGGTCGCGATCAAAAAATAATCCGCGATCGACGAGAGATGCTCGGACTCGAGTACGACCAGGTCGTAGGCCTTTTTTTCCAGGGCCGCTTCGGCGGCGGCTATCGCCTTGGAAAGTGATTCCACGCTGGTGGGGTTGCCTCTCAATAGAGCTGATGGCGATTGATGTAATCCACCACGTCGCCGGGGACGAGATAGTTGATCGAAAGACGGCGCTGCAATTTGCGGCGAATCGCCGTGGCGGATATCGGAAGGACAGTCGTGGCTACAAATGAAAGCGTTTGTCCGCTCGGATGCACGTAGTGATCGTCAGCCTTAATGTAGCCAAACCTTTTCAACGCGGCAAGCGAGAAACGCAGCTGCCCGCCTTCGCCCTCGGGCATCCGGGTGTGGACGGCGATATTGCATAGCGAAGCCATCTCGTCGCAGCTCTTCCAGGTCTCGAGTTCGGCGAACTGGTCGGCGCCGATCAGCAGGTAGAGCGTCGCGGGTTGGCGCAGCGTTGCCAGAAAGAATTTGACCGTATCGATGGTGTAGGAACTGCCGCCGCGGCGCATCTCGACGTCGGAGACCATGAAGTGGCGATTCCCCTTGGTCGCCAGCCGCACCATCTGGAGGCGATGCTCGGCGGGGGCAAGTTCGCCCTCGGCCTTGTGCGGCGGGGAGGCGGCGGGGATGAAGTACACCAGGTCGAGTTGCAGCGCCTCGCGATCTTCTTCGGCCGAGCGCAGATGGCCCAGATGAATGGGGTTGAAGCTGCCGCCGAACAGCCCTACTCGCATCGCGTTACCCGCGCACCTGTCCGGAACCCTTTATCACGTACTTGTACGTCGTCAGTTCGGCCAGGCCCATCGGACCGCGCGCGTGCAGGCGGTTGCTCGAGATGCCGGTTTCGGCGCCGAAGCCGAACTCGAAGCCGTCGGTGAAGCGGGTCGAAGCATTGACGTAAACCGTAGCCGAATCGACCTCATGCTGAAAGCGCGCGGCGGCCGCGGCGTCGCCGGTGACGATCGCGTCGGCCAGATGGGATCCGTGGCGTTCGATAAAGGCGATCGCCTCGTCGAGCGAATCGACGATCTTGATCGACAAAATCAGATCGAGATACTCGGTGTCCCAGTCCGCGGGGGTGGCGGGCCGCGCGTCGCGCACGATCTCGCGCACGCGCTCGTCGCCGCGCAGCTCGACGCCGGCTTTTTTCATCCGCGCCGCGAACGCGGGCAGGAACTTCGGGGCGACGGCGCGATGCACCAGCAGAGTTTCCATCGCGTTGCAGACCGACGGGCGGCTGCATTTCGCGTTGAAGCAAATCTCTTCGGCCATCCGCAAGTCCGCCGCCGCGTCGACGTAGGTATGGCAGATCCCGTCGAAATGCGGCATCAGCGGAACCGCCGAGCCTTCGAGCGCGGCTTTGAGCGCAACCCCGCCGCGCGGAATTATCAGATCGATCGCCTCGGGATGGCGTTTGAGGATCTGAACGGCTTCCCGGTCCGGATTATCGATGAAAGTTGCCGCCGCCGGATCGAGCCCGCTCTCCTTGAGCGCGCTGGCAACCAGTCCGGCAAGGCAGGCGTTGCTCGCAAGCGCCTCTTTGCCGCCGCGCAGCACGACCGCGTTGCCGGCCTTGAGGCATAGCGCGGCCGCATCGACGGTGACGTTGGGCCGCGACTCGTAGATGATCGCGATAAGACCGATCGGCACGCGCCGCTTTTCGATGCGCAGGCCGTTGGGGCGCTCCCACGCGTCGATTGTGGCGCCGACCGGATCCGGCAGTGCGGCGACTTCGCCCACGCCGCGCGCGATAGCCTCGATCCGATCGTCGTTCAGCGTCAGCCGCTCGACGAACGCGCCGGCGCGGCGATCGTGGTGCGCGCGTTCGAGGTCGATTCGATTTGCGGTCAGGATCGCGGTTCTGGATTTGCGCAGCATCGCCGCCAGCGTCATCAGCGCCGCGTTCTTCTGCTCGGTCGAGGCGAGCGCTATTTTGCGCGCGGCGGCCCGCGCGCTCGAAAGCATCGCTACGATTTCAGATTCGAGGCTCATCCGATTTCCTTCAGCAGCACAAAGTTATCGCGATGGATAATCTCGTCGGCCAGTTTGTAGCCGAGCAGGCTCGCGATTTCCGCCGACCGCCGGCCCATCAGCTTGAGCACGTCGGCGGCGGGATAGTTGACCAGTCCGCGGCCGAATTCGACGCCTTCGGGATCGAGGAGGCTGACACATTCGCCTAGCGAGAATTCGCCCCGCACCTCGCGGATACCCGAGGGCAAGAGGCTGCGCCCTCGCGTGCGCAGGGCTTCGGCCGCACCGCGATCGACGGCGAGCGCGCCGGCGGGGCGCAGGGCGAAGGCGATCCAGTGTTTGCGGCTTTTGAGCTTCGCGCCCGCGGGAACGATCAGCGTGCCGCATTCGCGCTCGGGATCGAGCACGGCGGCGAGCACTCCGGCCTCGCGCCCGGGCGCGATTACCGACGCGATTCCGGCGCGCGCCGCTTCGCGTGCGGCGCGCAGCTTCGTCGCCATCCCGCCGCTGCCAAGCGGACCGGAGCCTTCGGCTACCAGCCCGCGCATCCCGGCTTCGGGATCGGTGATGAGCCCGATAAGCCGCGCGTCGGGGCGCTTGTGCGGGTCTCCGGTCAGGACGCCGGGCACGTCGCTCAGGATCACGAGCATCCCGGCCTGCACCAGGGTCGCGACGAGCGAGGAAAGGAAGTCATTATCGCCGAGGCGGATTTCCTCAACGGCGACGGTGTCGTTCTCGTTGACGATCGGGATGACTCCCGCCGCGAGGAGCGCCGCGATGGTCGCGCTGGCATTCTGGCGGCGGCGGCGTTCGGCGAGATCCTGATGGGTCAGGAGAAGCTGCGCGACGATTCGGCCGCGAGCGCTGAAGGCGCGCGCCCATTCGCGCATCAGCTCGATTTGCCCTGCCGCGGCGGCGGCCTGACGAATGGCAATCGTCGTGCCGTGAAGATTCTTGAGCCGCGCGCGTCCGGCGGCGACGGCGCCCGAGGTCACGACGATCACTTCATGTCCGGAAGCGATCGCGGCGTCGATATCGATCGCCAGGCGATCGATTATGTCGGCGCGCAGGCCTTCCGCGTCGGAGAGCACGGCGCTTCCGACCTTGACCACGAGACGCTTCACGCGCGGCAGAATCTGCGCCTTGTAGTTTAGCTGGGACATACGACCGACACGGGTTCGAGACTCGCGAGTGCGCGGGCAATTTCGGCGATGAGCGGCTTAAGGCCCAAGCTATTTTCCGCGGAGATCGGGAACGTGCGCAAGCCAAGTTTGCGCTCGAGCTCGCGCGCGGATTTGCGCGCTTCGGGTGCGCTCAGAAGATCGATCTTGTTGAGCGCGATTAGCGCCGGCCGCTCGAGCAGGATCGGGTCGAAGGCGCCAATCTCGGCGCGTACGGTGGCGAAAGCCTGCGCCGGATTTTCGGCCGCATCGAGCACGTACACCAGCATCCGCGTGCGCGCCAGATGTCGCAGAAAGCGGATGCCGAGGCCGTGGCCGAGATGCGCGCCCTCGATCAGTCCCGGAATATCGGCGAGCGTGAAGCTCTCTTCGTCGGAAATAAACACACGTCCGATATTAGGCGCCAGTGTCGTGAACGGGTACGCGGCGATTTTGGGCCGTGCGGCGCTGAGCGCGGTCAGCAGCGTCGATTTTCCCGCGTTGGGCAATCCGACCAGTCCCGCCTCGGCCACCAGGCGCAATTCCAGCCGCACCCAGCGCTGAACTCCCGCGGTGCCCGGCGTTGCGATACGCGGGGAGCGGCGCGTCGAGCTGACGAAGTGCATGTTGCCGCGGCCGCCTTCGCCGGCCTGCGCGATAACTGCGCGCGTCCCCGGCATCACGAGGTCGGCGATAGTCTCGCCGGTGTCGTCGTCGAAGACGACAGTGCCAGGCGGCACCCGGACGATCAGGTCCTCGCCGGCTTTGCCGTATTGCTGTTTGCCGCGGCCCGATTCGCCGTCGCGTGCGACCAGGCGCGGCTGATATTTGAAGTCGAGCAGGGTCGAGAGGCCTTCGTTGACTTCGAAGATGACGCTACCGCCGCGTCCACCGTCGCCGCCCGAGGGACCGCCGAAGGGGCGGAATTTCTCGCGCAGAAAAGCGATCGCGCCGTCGCCTCCCTTGCCGGCATGCACGAACACTCGCGCTTCGTCGATAAATCGCATCGTAGTCGGACAATTATAGCAGGCCGCACGGGTTCGAGGCGCGCGGGAAGAGAGGAATCGGGCAAACCGCAGATTTCACAGATTCCACAGATTCAGATTGGCGGGCAAATGCGGCCGGCGCCGTTCCCGCGCCGGCCGCGAATCTATCTGGCAATCCTAATCTGTGAAATCTGTGAAATCTGCGGTTGCCTTCTTTATCGGCTAGGCGCAGATATCCGCCAGGGCGCGGACTGTTTCGATTGAACCGGTGCCGATCAGCATCGTCTTCACGGGCGACGCCTTCCATGCGGCCATGCGGTCCTTGATGCGCTCTTTGGGACCGACCAGCGCGACGTCGTCGATAAGCTTGTCCGGCACCAGAGCCATCGCCTCGTTTTTCTTGCCGGTCAAAAACAGGTCCTGGATCTTTCCCGCCGCGTCCTCGTAACCGAGGCGCTTGGCGTAGTCGTTGTAGAAATTCTTCGACCGCGCGCCCATCCCGCCGATATAAAGCGCAAGCTGCGCCCGCACCGGCATCCGGCACTTCTCGAGGTCGTTGCCCATCACGCAGGTCACGAAGGGCGCGACCTCGAAGTTGGCGAACGACTTCTTGCCGCCCGATTTGGCAAAGCCTGCCTTGGTGGGAGCGTCGTAGAGATCCCAGCGCTCGGGATTCATCCAGACCGGAATCACGCCATCGGCAATTTCGGCGGCAAGCTCGATTCCCTTGGGGCTGATCGAGGCGGTGTAAATCGGCATGTCCTTGCGGCCGTGGAGAATACTCTTGAGCGGCTTGCCCAGACCCGACGCGCCGGGTCCCGTGTACGGAATCTGGTATTCCTTGCCGTGATGCTCGACGGGAACTTCACGCGCGAGGATCTTGCGCACGATATCGATATATTCGCGCGTGCGCTGGAGCGGCTTGCCGTACGATACGCCGTGCCATCCCTCGACCACCTGCGGGCCCGAGGGTCCGATGCCCAGGATGAAGCGGCCGCCCGAAAGCGCATCGAGGGTCATCGCGGTCATCGCGGTCGCGGCGGGCGTGCGCGCCGGCATCTGCATGATCGCGGTGCCGAGGCGGATTTTTTTGGTAAGCGCGCCGATCCAGGCAAGCGGCGTGATCGCGTCGGAGCCGTAAGCCTCCGCCGTCCAGACGGAATCGAAGCCAGCCTTTTCAGCCTCGAGAATCAAATCCATTGGCATGCCCATCTGGGCGCCCGAATATCCTGAGATAAGTCCTAATCGCATCGAGGGTTCCTCCTCCCGCTGGGGCTACGTCGTCGCGAGATCGCCCAGTCAACAACAGTGCGGGCAAAATGAAAAGCCCCGCGCGGGAAGCGCGAGGCTTTTCGAAGCTTTGAATTGAATGATCGTTACGCCGGCGGTTGCGCGCTTTCGCTTTGGGCGGGATGCGGCTCGACGCTGACTTGGCGCTTTTCGCCTTTGGGTTCGTACTTCGTAACGCCGTCGATCTTGGCGTAGATCGTGTAGTCGCGCCCCATCCCGACGTTGCGGCCCGGATGAATCCGCGTGCCGCACTGGCGCACGAGGATATTGCCGGCTTTTACGGTCTGGCCTGCGTAAATCTTGATTCCGCGACGCTGGCCCGGGCTGTCGCGGCCGTTGCGCGTGGAACCTTGTCCTTTTTTGTGCGCCACGGAGTTCTCCTCTGAAAAGCGGCGCGCAGGCGCCGCGAGTTGAAAGAAAAATCGACGCGGCGGCTACGCGCCCGCCGAGATCTCCTCGATCTTGAGCACCGTCAGTTCCTGGCGATGCCCGCGTTTGCGGCGATAGTTCTTGCGCCGCTTCTTTTTGAAAACGATCACTTTGGTGCCGCGCGGCTGCTGAACGATCTTCGCGCGCACCGCCGCTCCCGCAATAGTCGGGGTACCGACTTGCGGTGCGTCGCCGCCCAGCGCGAGCACATCGGTCAGAGAAATCTGCGCGCCCACGTCACCCTCGAGCCGTTCGACCGTGATCTGGTCGCCGACGCCGACGCGGTACTGTTTTCCGCCAGTCTTTAAGATTGCAAACATGATTATGCCGGAACCGAATTAATTATCGGACCGCTGCGACCGTGTCAATGTTCCTTGAACCACTCGCCCAGTCGGATCTATGGCGTCGCATTAAGATAGACCATCAAGTGGCGCTCTTGGAATCCTATTTGAATTAAACTGAAGAAATCTCGCCCAAGTATGTTCCGGCGAATCTTGTTGGTACTGAATCGCAAACCAATTCTGAAAGCCCCGAGGTCGGCATGGCGAAGCACGACTTGCAAGATTCGAGAATCAATCGTCGCGCCCCCGAGGGTCACGAACCTGAACTCGCTCCCGGCGGACAGCTCCAAGCCAATCGCGCTCGCGAATTCGCCGTCGATTAGGGAAAATTCAGCGCCGGAGTCCAATTCGGCGCGGACCTCCACGGCATCGGACGGCTCGGATGCATCCGCGAGCGTGACAACCAGACCAGGAAACGACTTTCCATTCATGCCGATCAGGTAGGGAACCTCGATGCTGTAATCAACAGCCACCATGCTCTTCGTCTACAAGCCTAGATCGCCGTAGCCGGGCGGGAGCGGCTGTTCAACGCGGAAGACAAAAGGCACCTTGATGCCTCGCTTCCTCGCTGCGGCGACGACTGGCGCCAAGGATTCCCCGGAGGCAACGATAGTTTCGCCTTCCAAGGCAACCCACTGGCCCACGAGTTTTGCAAAAACCTCAGGATGCTCAGCACAGAAATTCAATTCCCGGCTTCGATGGTCTTGTGCGGCAACGCCGCGGGCAGCAGTCGAACCTGGCGGCTTGCCTGCGCAGATCGACAGTCCCGATCCTGGGCTGCTCTTGTCGATGATTTGGGAGCCAATTGCAGAGACGAAATTCGCCGCCGACGCCAACCGGCCCTGCGAGCGGATGCTTGGCGCATACGCGTGAGATACGAAACCCGATAGGAGGGACTCGTCAGCCACACCGGCGGTCGAGCCGAAACCGGCGGGTAGTGGCGCATGCCCGACGGACAGCGTGTTCGCGAAAGTTAATGGACCTGCAGCAGCCACTCAAATTACTCAGATCTTCGGGATTTTTCGGCTTGTGGGAATGCCGCATCCAGAAACTTTTTCAGCATCTTGGCGGCTGCGAATGTCAATACGACTCTGGCAGCTGGCGGTAGGGACATTATGACCTCGGGTTCGGCACCAGGCAGCTGAAACACCTCATCAGTGTCGGTTCGCAGATTATCTTTATGAGCCGCATGGAACCATCGCAATTCCATCGTTAGTTCATCAGTCGTCAAGTTTGAAGTGACGAAGTTTGCGTGGATTACAGGAACTTCATCTCTCTCTGCGCTATCACCCACGAATCACCTCCAATCAAACCGTCTTCGATACGATAGCAGAGGCAAAAACCAAGGGCACGCGCGTCAGTCCAGTCCCAGACGTTCGCGGCCTTCGGGGGAGATCATTTGCGGGGTCCACGGCGGATCCCACACCAGATCGACATCCGCTTCCGAGACTCCGGGCAGCGTCATCAGCTTGTTCTTCGCGTCG
>Ga0307372_10003967_pt1 | contig 23209 bp, 16 predicted proteins | sample OX1MG_FD_202533 | JGI IMG/M metagenome (GOLD analysis project Ga0307372, IMG submission 202533) | Soil microbial communities from Risofladan, Vaasa, Finland - OX-1 | ecosystem: Environmental > Terrestrial > Soil > Coastal area > Acid sulfate soil | place: Finland: Risofladan, Vaasa | collected...
ATCGCCGAGCTCGACAGCCTGGCCGCGGTGCCCAACGCCATGGCCACCATCGCCATCCACGATGACAACAACGAACTGGTCTTTGCCTCCGATCCCGACGACCCCGGTTGCCAGATGGAGGTGCCGTTGGGCGGAGGGCAGATCCGGTTCGACTTCGCCGAGGTCCCGCTCCTCGATGGCACCTACTCGGTCAGCGTGGGAATCCGCAGCCTCACCGATACCGCCATCTTCGACTGGAAGGACCAGGTCACCCAGTTCGAGGTGGCCAACCCCGGTCGAGCCACCGGCAAGGTGCGGTTGCTGCCGGCGGTGAGCTTCCGTCACCGACCGACCGGGCTCACCGGTGAGGTACCGGTGGTGACGCGGCTCGACTCTGCGGAGGAAGTCGCTTCTTGACCCGTCGGATCGACCAGGTGATCCCCACCTTGGCCAGTCGGGACGCCATCGGGGGCCATGTCGTGCAGCTTCGGGATCTTCTCCGATCCCGGGGTTTCGAGTCCGACATCTTCTACGGCAATGCCAGTGCCGACCGGTTCGATTACGGATTCCCGATCTCCCGGTTGGGCGACCCGTCGTCGAACGACCGGGTGTTGCTGTATCAACTCTCGATCGGGAGCGGGGTCGCCGATATCTTCCGGGATCGCAGCGAGCGGAAGTTCGTGAACTATCACAACATCACCCCCGCCGGTCTGCTGGAGGCCTGGATCCCGGCGGTGGGCGAAGAGGTCCGCTGGGGCCGGTCCCAACTACGGGACCTGGCACCGGTCACCGAGTTCGCGGTGGCCGACTCGATGTTCAACGAGCGCGAGCTGAAGGCGGCCGGCTACCCGGTGACCGCCACCGTGCCGTTGCTCCTCGACCTCGACAGTTTTGGCGGATCCCCGGACGCGACCCTGGCCAAGCGTCTCCGGGCCGAGAAGGCGGACGGGGGGACCGAATTGCTGTTCGTCGGCAAGGTCTCTCCCCACAAGGGCCAGCACGACCTGGTCAAGGCCCTCGCCACCTATCGCCGGCTCTACGACCCCGCGGCTCGGCTCCGGCTGGTCGGGGGCGCCATCAGCGAGGACTACCAAAAGGCGGTGCAGCGGTTTGCCGACGAGCTCGGGCTCGTCGGTGCCGTCGAGTTCGCCGGCTCGGTGTCCCACGAGGAGTTGATCGCCTACTACGCCACCGCCGATGTCTTCCTCTGCCTCTCCAACCACGAGGGATTCTGTGTGCCGCTGCTCGAGTCCATGTACCACCGGGTCCCCATCGTCGCCTACACCAATACCGCGGTTCCCGAGACGGTGGCCACCGCCGGACTGGTCCTCCCCGACAAGCAGCCGGCCCGGGTGGCAGCGGCCATCCACCGGGTGGTCACCGATCAGAGCCTTCGGGCCGCGCTGGCCCAGGCGGCCTCGGAGCGGGTGGCCCGGTTCGCGCTTCCCCGGGTGAAAGAGGGCTTCGCTTCCGCCCTCGAAGCCGCCTACGCGGCGTGACCCTCACGGCGGCCCACCGCCTGCCCTGATGCGAGTGGCCTTCGTCGTACCCCGTTACGGGCCGGACATCATCGGCGGCGCCGAGACCGCCGCCCGGCGGTTGGCCGAGGGACTGGCGACGTCCGGAGGCTGGGACATCGAGGTCCTGACCACCTGCGCTCAGGACTTCGTGACCTGGGCCGACGTCTACCCGGAGGGGGATGAGCGCATCAACGGGGTGACGGTCCACCGGTTCCGGTCGGCGGCCGGCCGGGATCCGTCGTTCCATCCCCTCTCGGCGGCGCTGCTGGCCGACCCCGGCTCGGCGTCGATGTCCGACTCCGAGCAGTGGCTGGATCTCCAGGGGCCGGTGACCCCGGCGCTGGCCGAAGCGGCCGAGTCCTCGACCGCCGCGATCATGGTGTTCTATCCGTATCTCTACTATCCGACCGCGAGGGTGATCGACCGGGTGGCTGCCCCCACCGTGCTCCATCCGGCCGCCCATGACGAGCCCGCCCTGCATCTGCCCGTCTTCCCCCGGGTCTTCGAAGCCGCCGACGCCCTGGTGTTCCAAACCGAGGCGGAGCGGGAGTTGGTCCAGGGGATCTTTCCGGTCGCCTCCCACCACCAGTTGCTGCTCGGTCTGGGGGTGGATGACCCGCCCCCCGGCTCACTGACCAAAGTGCCCGGTGATCCCGAGCTCCCCGCGGTTCCCTATCTGGTCTGCCTGGGCCGGGTCGACAGCCACAAGGGAACCACCACCCTGGCGTCGATGTTCGCCGCCTACAAGGAGCGTCATCCCGGTCCCCTCCGGCTGGTGCTGGCCGGGCCGGTGGTCGACGCCCCGGCTCCGCATCCCGACATCGAGGTGGCGGGGGCCGTCTCGGAGGCAGCCAAGTGGGAACTGCTGCGGGGCGCAGTGGCGCTGGTGTCCCCGTCGAGATGGGAGGCGTTCTCTCTGGTCATCGCCGAGGCGTGGAGCGCCCGCACCCCGGTGGTGGTCAACGCCGCCTGCGGCGCCACCGCCGAGCACGCCCGGCGGTCGGGCGGCGGGCTGTCCTTCCATGGCTACGCCGAGTTCGAGGTCATCATCGAACGGTTGTGCGAGGACGGCGCCCTGGCCACCGAGCTCGGGCGGCGGGGTCGTTCCTATGTCGACCACAATTTTCGGTGGCCGATGGTGATCGATCGCTATGCCGGGTTCCTGGAGTCGGTGGCGGCGGCCCCCAAACGATCAGATGCCGGTGCCCAGCGACCGGGGACCGGAACGGCTGATCAGGTGCACCCCGAGCACGGTGGTTCCCGGTAGCAGCTGCCATACCCGGTAGCCGCCGATGGGCCGGGGGGTGGCGACCGGGAGCGCGTAGCCCTGAGCCACCAGGGGTGCCAATCCCGGCAGGGTCGGCGAGGCCACCAGGATCACCGAACCCGAAGGGGCCGTCGCCACCGAGTTGCCCTTGGCGTAGTACAGCGCGCCGTGCACCTGGTTGTAGAGCACGCCATCCGGCTGGATCAGCGCGATGCGGACGTTCGGCAGGGCATAGCCGGCGTTGCGGTAAATGTTCGCCCCCCCGTCGACCGTGTCGAAGACCACGACATCGCGAGCTGGATCGACCGACGGGGCAAGACCGGCCAGCGCGGTGTCGATGGCATCGGCGCCGGTGATGCTCGCCCGGGTGTCGGCATACGGCGCCTGGTAGCGGGCTTGCTGCAGCCAGAGCCCTCCGGTGGTGGCCTTCAGCCAGCGTTGGGGCAACACCCCGTTCCCATCGAGGAAGCGCTGGGTGCCGAGGGCGACCAGCCCGGCCACCGCCAGGGAGGTGGCTACCAGCCAGAACCGCGAGGGGCGGGGCGCCGATCCACGACGACGGGCCTGCCGGGTGAGGGCCGACAGCGGAAGCAGCAGGGCGATGACGGCGGCGGGGAGGTAGGCCAGGAGGTACCCCCCCTTGGCGAACTGGACCAGGGCCACGATGGCCACCGGGGGGAGGATGGCGGCACCGAGGATGGCCGCCTTCGTCTGGTACCAGGGACGGGTCCAGGTCGGCCCGGCCTCGGGCGACTGGTCCGGGGCGGGCCCCTGGGCACCCTCATGGGATCGCAGACGGAAGACGGCGCCGCGGATGGCCAGGGCCACTCCGGCCAGCAGCGCCACCGCCGCCAACGGGGCCAGGGCCATCACCGTGTAGCCGGCGAAGGTCCCGATGTTCAGGTGGCCCCCGGGAGCGTGATCGAGGATCGACGTCGCCTGGGCCGCGCCGGTGGCCTCGATCCGTGTCGCCCGGATCCAGGCGCCGATGCCGCCCGGCTGCTGGAGTGCCATCGGGATCATCCACACCGCCACCGACGCAGCCCCCGCGCCCACCGTGACGACCAGACGCCCCCACCGTCGGGTCGAGCCGACGATGGCCAGGATGGTGAGGATGGCGAAGGCCTGGACGATGGACTGCCGGAACCCGGCCAGGAGCCCGAGGGCGACGATCGCCCCGACGCCGTGCCAACTCCAGGGGCGGGCCCGCCAGGCCATGATGATCAGGAGCGAGCAGGCCACCGCGTCGAACGAGTAGGTGGACACGATCGAGCCGCTGAACCAGGCAAACGGGGAGCTGGCCACGATCACCCCGGTGGCGATTCCTGTCCATGGCCCCCCGAGGTCGCGTCCGGCCACCACCGAGAGCCCGGCGCCGGCCGCCGACGCAATGGCCGCCACCACCACCAGGCTGTGGATGGCGCCCAGACCGGTGATCGACTTCACCAGTCGACCAGCCTCGACGTAGAGCCAGTAGCCCGGAGGCTGGGGTTGACCGTGGGTCACGTCGAAATGGTCGACCGCCGACGCGTACTGCGCCGAGTCCCAGTCAGTCGGACCTTTGGCCGCGGTGGCCAGGCGGATCACCAGCGCGGCGATCGCCACCACCCACGGGGCCGGGTCGAAGAGACGTCGCCGGGACGGGCGTTGGAGGATCTCACTCCGGGTTCGCCGGTCCGGGGTTTCCGCTTCGTCACCGGCGGTGGCGGGCGGCGACGAGAGCATCCCCAACAGTAGCGAGCCGAACCCCGAGACCGGTGTTCGCACGGGCAATTGATGGATCCGGCGCGTAAACCCGGCGATCGCTACCATGCGTGACATGGCACCTCGACACGGACACCAGCGGCTTGATCGATCCGGCCGGGGCATCACCCGAGTGGTGGCCGCCAGCCTGACCTTCGGCGCGGTGGTCGCGCCGGCGCTGATGACTTCGAGCCCGGCGTCGGCGGCCACCTCCAACCCCCAGGTGTCCCGGGCCCATGCGGTGACCACCTCGCTGGTATGGACCCAGACACTGCCTGACGGCGGCTCACCGGTGGCCATGTCGTCACCCTCGGTGGCCAATCTCGACGGCTCCCCCTCGGTGGTGGTCGGTGACCGGACCGGCACCCTGTGGGCATTCCACCTCTCGAATGGGACCGCGCCCGGTGGATGGCCGGCGCACACCGGAGGCGTCCCCATCGATTCGACCCCCTCGTCCGCGTCGGTCGACGGCAGCGGTCTCGACTCGGTGTTCGTCGGCGCCGGAAACGCCGCCAATCCGCACATCGGCGGCTACTACGCCTTCAACCACGCCGGGGCCCAGGTGTGGGGAGTCAACGCCGTCGACCCGCAGGGGCCGCAAGGGGTGCAGGCATCCATGTCGGTCGGGAGCATCGACGGGGTGACCGGGGTCACCGCCCCCTCGCTGGGACAGAATCAATACGCCTTGAACGCGGTGAACGGGGCACTCCTCCCGGGCTGGCCGTTCTTCACGGCTGACAGTTCGTTCACCACACCCGCCCTGGCCGACCTCTACGGCAACGGACAGACCGAGATCGTGGAAGGCGGCGACTCCAGCGCCGGCGTGGCCAATGGCATCACCTATACCAACGGTGGCCACCTTCGGGTCCTGGGCGGCGGCGGCAATCTCATCTGCCACCACGATGTCAACCAGACGGTGGACTCGTCGCCGGCGGTGGGCAACTTCCTGGCCGGCGGGGGGATGGGGATCGCCTTCGGGACCGGCTCCTTCTACCCCGGGGCCTCCGACTCCAACTCGGTGTTCGGGGCCGACGCCAACTGCAACATCGCCTGGGAGACGAACCTGGGTGGCAACACCGTCGACAGTCCGGCCATCGGCGACACGGTGGGAGACGGCTCGGAGCAGGTGATCGAAGGGGCCGACACCGGATCGGGCGGCTCGGTGTGGGTGCTCAATGGGACCAACGGTCAGCCTCTGCCCGGTTGGCCGCAGACCACCCCCGGTCGGATCATCGGCGGGATCGTCACCGCCGACCTCACCGGCGGCGGCTACAACGACGTGTTGGTCCCGACCAGCTCGGGCCTGGTCATCTACGACGGCAGGACCGCCGCGGTGGTGGCCACCCTCGGGGCGGGCACTATCGGACTCCAGAACTCCCCGATGGTGACCATCGACCCCAACGGGAACATCGGCATCACCATCGCCGGGTACGGGTCGGCCAACCAGGGCATCATCCAGCACTATCAAGTCGCCGGCTCCGCCGGTCATTCGCTGGGGAAGCGGTCGTGGCCGATGTTCCATCACGACCCGCAGCTCACCGGCTTCCTGTCTCAGGGCGCCCCCGGACATCTCAACCAGCCGATCGTGGGGATGGCGGCCACCCCGAACGGTAGGGGGTACTGGAACGTGGCTTCCGACGGCGGGATCTTCTCCTTCGGCGATGCCACCTTCTTCGGATCCACCGGAGGCATCCATCTCAACCGCCCGATTGTCGGGATGGCCGCCACCCGGGACGGCAAAGGGTACTGGCTGGTGGCGTCGGACGGCGGCATCTTCGCCTTCGGGGACGCCGCCTTCCACGGGTCGACCGGCAGCCTCAGTCTCAACCGGCCGGTGGTGGGCATGGCCGCCACCCCCGACGGCGGTGGGTACTGGCTGGTTGCCTCCGACGGCGGCATCTTCGCCTTCGGGGACGCCGCCTTCCACGGGTCGACCGGCAGCCTCAGTCTCAACCGGCCGGTGGTGGGCATGGCCGCCACGTCCGACGGCGGTGGGTACTGGCTGGTGGCGTCGGACGGCGGCATCTTCGCCTTCGGGGACGCCGCCTTCCACGGGTCGACCGGCAGCCTCAGTCTCAACCGGCCGGTGGTGGGCATGGCCGCCACCCCTGACGGTGGCGGGTACTGGCTGGTTGCCTCCGACGGCGGCATCTTCGCCTTCGGCAGCGCCGGTTTCTTCGGATCCACCGGCAGTCTGCATCTGGTGCTTCCGGTGGTCGGCATGACCGTGGCCCCCCGTGGGAGCGGGTACTGGATGGTGGCCGCCGACGGCGGGATCTTCGCCTTCGGCAGCGCGGGGTTCTTCGGTTCGATGCCGGCGGTGTTCGCCGCCCAGACAGCTGGGCAGGACTGACAGCCGCCGATTCAGTCCTCTGCCTGCGCTGAGCGGTTGAGCGTCACCCGTTTTGGAGGCGCGCGACGGTAGTGTCGGGAACAACGTGCGTGGGCGACTGTCGAAAACGGGAAGCAGGCTTCATTGTCGCCGCGCCGCGGTGGCCATCGCGGCGCTGGCGGCGCTCGGCACCCAGGTCGGCATGCCGGCGGCTCCCGCTTCGGCGGCCCCGTTCCCGTCATCGGTGCTGACCCTTACCGGTCACGGATTCGGACACGGACACGGGATGGGGCAGTGGGGAGCCCTCGGCTACGCGCTGGCCCAGACCCCGTACCAGTCGATCGTCGCTCACTACTACGGAGGCACCACCCTCACGGCGTTGAGCGGCCCGGCCGAGGCTACCCAGATCGGGGTCGAGATCTCCGAGAACAACGACAACACCGTGATCGTGACCTCGGGATCCCCGTTCTCGGCGGCCGGCTTGTCGGTGCCGGGCGGCCAGGCCGTGTTGATGACCAAGAACGGTCCGGGCGGCACCTGGAACGTCACCGTGGGGGGTGGGTGCGCCGGGCCCTGGAACGGGCCGGTGGCCGCCAACGTCGCCAATCCGACCGCGGTGCCGAGCCACAACCCTGATCTCGGTGACCCGGCGACCGCCACCGAGGCCCTCCAGCTCTGCCAGGGGGGCGGCAATCTGACCATGCGGGGGAACATCGAGGGGTCCGACTACCAAGGCGCCCCGCGCACCGTCAACATCGTCCCGCTCGAGCAGTACGTCGCCGGGGTGGTCCCCAATGAGTCACCATCCTCCTGGGGGTCGCTGGGTGGCGCCGGTCCCCAAGGCCAACCGTGGGGATTCCAGGAGCTCGAAGCCCAGGCGGTGGCGGCCCGCTCGTATGCGATGGCCGGCCTCGGCTCCTATTTCGGCTACACCGATACCTGCGACCTCAACTGCCAGACGTACCAGGGGATCAAGAACGAGAGCGCGTTCGGCGACCTGGCCGCCATCGGCACCGGTGGTCAGGTGATGGAATTCCCCGGCGGCGCGGTGGCCGCCACCCAGTACTCGGCGTCCACCGGTGGTTTCACCAACCCCGGTGTCAACTCGCTCGGGTTCCCCGCGGTCCCCGACACCGGCGACTCGATTTGTGTCCCCGGGGCGTGCAACCCCAACCACACCTGGACGGCGTCAGTGCCGGTGTCGACCATCCAAGCCACCTGGCCACAGCTCGGGACCTTCCAGGCGTTCAACGTCACCGCCCGCAACGGGTTCGGCGACTTCGGGGGCCGGGTCACCTCGCTGACCCTGGTCGGGTCCAACCAGAACGTCACGATGACCGGCGACCAGTTCGCCGCCGGGGTGGGGCTGAAGTCGAATTGGTTTACCGCCTCCACCCAGCTGAACAAGCCGGTCGTGGGGATGGCTTCCACCGCCGACGGTGGCGGCTACTGGCTGGTCGCCTCCGACGGGGGCATCTTCGCTTTCGGTGACGCCGACTTCTTCGGCTCCACCGGTGCCATCGCCCTCAACCGGCCGATTGTCGGCATGGCGTCGACCCCGGACAGCCGGGGCTACTGGCTGGTGGCCAGCGACGGGGGAGTCTTCTCCTACGGCGACGCCGGCTTCTTCGGGTCGACCGGTGCCCTCCGGTTGAACAAGCCGGTGGTGGGGATGGCCCCCACCCCCGACGGAAAGGGGTACTGGTTGGTCGCCTCCGACGGGGGCATCTTCTCCTTCGGCGACGCCACCTTCTTCGGGTCCACCGGTGCCCTCCGGTTGAACAAGCCGGTGGTGGGGATGGCCCCCACCCCCGACGGAAAGGGGTACTGGTTGGTCGCCTCCGACGGCGGCATCTTCGCTTTCGGTGACGCCGACTTCTTCGGCTCCACCGGCGCCATCGCCCTCAACCAGCCGGTAGTGGGCATGTCCACCTCGGCCGACGGGCACGGCTATCGCCTCGTCGCCTCCGACGGCGGGATCTTCTCCTTCGGCGACGCCACCTTCTTCGGATCGGTGGCCAATCAGGCCCTCCTTCAACCGGTGGTGGGGATGACCGCCACCCCCGACGGCGATGGCTACTGGCTGGTCGCCTCGGACGGCAGCGTCTTCGCCTTCGGGAACGCCGCCTTCTTGGGCTCGCCCTCGGGCGAGTGACCGCGGGTGAGCTGCTGAGGCTCGTCAGCCGGTCAGTGTCGCTGCAGCTCTTGCCATCGACTCGGCTGACCGTGACGCCGACCGCCGCCGGGACCGCAGTGCCCGTCTGATTCGCCGGTCGGGCGCCCATCGCCTAATGGGCGACCTCGGAGGCAGCCAGGCTCGGGAACCCTCGGAGGCGGCCGAGCGAGCCCAGGCGCCCGACGTTGACCCCCACGTCGGCGGCGCGCATCATGCGTAGATCACCTCGGCTGTTCCCGTAGACCCACAGTCGCGCCGACTGCTCGTCCAACTGGCCGGTCCATTCCCGGAGGCGGCGCAGCTTCTCCTCGCCCCGGCAGTTCTTCCCGTCGTACCGACCGGTGAGGCGGCCGTCCTGGGTGGCCAGTCGGGTGGCGAGCGCCTGGTCGGCCCCCAACCGCCGGGCGGCTTCGGCGACGTAGCCCTCGGGGGAGGCCGAGACGATGACGGTGTGATCCCCCCGCTGTTGGTGCCATTGGAGCCGTCGATGGACATCAGCCCGGAGGTGGCCGGCGAGGTGTGCACCGGCGAACTCGATGCACACCGCATCGAAACGGGATGTCTCGACGCCGCTCAGCACCATCTCGAACAGGCGTTCCTTGGTCCGGTCGGCCACCTCGCCGCCGGCGATCGCCGCGTGGACCAGCTGGGGCAAGAGGGAAGCGGAGGCGGTAGCCACCTTCCGACGATCGGCGACGGCGGAGAGGAAGTCGAACACGCTGCCCCCGGAGGTGAGGGTTCCGTCGAAGTCGAAGGCGGCGATGTCCGGCATGGGCGAACATCTTGCCTGCAACCGGTCATCCGGTCGACCGGACCGCCAGCACCATTAAACTTGACCCATCAGGTCGACATTAGGCGTACGTTCGTCTAACCTGACCGCAAGACGGGGTCGTGAGGGTCGCGATCCGGACCGCAGTTCCGGTCCACCGAACACATGAGGAGTAGCAACCATGGCCATTCGACTGGGCGACGAGGCCCCCGACTTCACTGCCGAGACGACCGAGGGGACGATTCGGCTCTATGAGTACCTCGGGGACAGCTGGGGCATCCTGTTCTCCCATCCCAAGGACTTCACCCCGATCTGCACCACCGAGTTGGGCGCGTTCGCCAAAGCCAAGGCCGAGTTCGACAAGCGTGACACCAAGCTCATCGGAGTGTCCGTCGATGACGTGACCTCCCATGGCAAGTGGGCGGAGGACATCAAGGAGACCCAGGGCTCGGCCCTCAACTTCCCGCTCATCGGCGATGAGGATCGCAAGGTCGCCGATCTCTACGACATGATCCATCCGAATGCCAACGACACCCTTACCGTCCGTTCGGTGTTCATCATCGGCCCCGACAAGAAGGTCAAGCTCACTCTCACCTACCCGGCTTCGACCGGCCGTAACGTCGACGAGATCCTCCGGGTGCTCGATTCGCTGCAGTTGACGGCCAATTACTCGGTGGCCACCCCGGTGAACTGGAAGGACGGCGACGATGTGGTCATCGCTCCGGCCGTCTCCGACGAGGATGCCAAGGAGAAGTTCCCCAAGGGATTCAAGACGCTGAAGCCCTACCTGCGGATAACCCCCCAGCCGAACAGGTAACCCGGCCAGGACCCGAAAGAGTCGTGCGGTTGAATCCGGCCCCTCGGGGCCGGATTCAACGCGTGTTGATCCCGACAACGCCCCTGGTCCCGCCGATACTGCTAGAGTAATTGGGTCCACGGGCCCCGTCCGTCGACCATTCCGAAGATCTCAGAGGTCAACCCCGCACATGCCCGATAAGCAGTCCACCATCACCGAGTACCGGCTCCACGAGACCGATACCGGCTCCCCCGAGGTGCAGATCGCCATTCTCAGCGAGCGCATCACCCACCTCACCGACCACCTCAAGATTCACAAAGGTGATCACCACACCCGCCGAGGTCTGCTCAAGCTGATCGGTCGGCGCCGTCGACTTCTCGATTATGTACGGAACAACGATGTCGAGCGCTACCGGGACATCATCGGTCGCCTCGGCCTCCGCCGCTAAGCGCCACCCATTTCACTCGCCCGGCCTCGGCCGGGCGATGCACATTCTTGTCATCGGCACCTCGCCGCTGGCAGCCGGTCGACACGGCGTCGGCCGGTAGCAGGACCGGCGGGCCGCATCGGTGGCCCGCCGTAGACAGACACACTGGGCTTCTATCGAGGTCAGTCACCAGTCGCCGAGTACCCGATTCCGCCGGAGGATGGGGTGTTCGACAACTGGGAACTGACTCGGGAGCCCCCGAGCAAACCAAGGAGCGTCATGTCAGACGCCATTTCAGTATCCGCACCCATCAGTGGTACCGACCGCACACTCACCTTCGAGTCGGGAAAGTTGGCCCAGCTGGCCGACGGCGCCGTCGTCGGCCGTATCGGGGACACCGTGTTGTTGGCGACCGCCACCGCGTCCCGGTCGGTCCGGGAGGGCGCCGACTTCTTCCCCCTGACCGTCGACATCGAGGAGCGGGCCTATGCCGCCGGGAAGATCCCCGGGTCGTTCTTCCGCCGGGAGGGCAAATCCTCGGACCAGGCCATCCTCACCTGCCGCCTGATCGACCGTCCGCTCCGCCCCTCCTTCCCCAAGGGGTTCCGCAACGAGGTCCATGTCGTCGGGACCATCTTCGGAGCCGACCAGGTCAACCCGCATGACGTTCTGGCCATCAACGCCTCCTCGGCCGCCCTCATGCTGTCCGGCATTCCCTTCGACGGCCCGATCGGCGCCGTCCGGGTGGCGTACTCCACCGACGGGGTGTGGATCCCCCACCCCACCTTCGAGGAGGGAAACCAGTCGACCTTCGAGTTGGTGGTGGCCGGCCGGGCCCTCAGCGACGCCGACGACGCCGATATCGCCATCATGATGGTGGAGGCGGGCGGCACCGAGCGGTCGTTCCAGTACTACGACGAGGGTGCCCCGCAGGTCACCGAAGAAGTGCTGGCCGACGGGCTCGAGGCGTCCAAGACCTGGATCCGCGAGTCGATCGTGCTCCAGCGCAAGCTGGTGGCGGCCCACGTGGCCGACCGGGGCGCCATCGTGCCCCTCGAGTTCTCCACCTTCTCCGACTACGGGGATGACGTCTGGGAGCGGGTGCTGGCCACCGGCACCGATACGGTTGCCGCCGCCAACGCCTTCACCTCCAAGGCGGAGCGCAACGACGCCCTCGACGCCGCCACCGCCGGCATCGTGGACGCCCTGGCCTCCGAGTTCCCCGAGCGCGAGCGGGAGATCAAGTCGGCGGTCAAGGGTTTGACCAAGAAGCTGGTGCGCAAGCGCATCGTGGACGAGGGCATCCGCATCGACGGTCGGAACACCTCGCAGATCCGGCCGTTGTCGGCCGAGGTCGACCTCCTCCCGACCGCCCACGGCTCGGCCCTCTTCCAGCGGGGCGAGACCCAGGTGCTCAACGTGACCACCCTGGGCATGCCCCGGATGAACCAGCTACTCGACACCATCACCCCGGTGGACCACAAGCGGTACATGCACCACTACAACTTCCCGCCGTTCTCCACCGGGGAGACCGGCTTCATGCGGGGCCCGAAGCGCCGCGAGATCGGCCACGGGCTGCTGGCCGAGCGGGCGCTGCTGCCGGTGGTCCCCTACGAGGAGGACTTCCCCTACACCTTCCGGCTGGTCTCCGACGTGCTGGCCTCCAACGGCTCCACCTCGATGGCCTCGGTGTGTGGATCGACGTTGTCGATGATGGCGGCCGGCGTGCCGCTCCGGGCCCCGGTGGCGGGCATCGCCATGGGCCTCGTCTACGACGAAGGGAACTACGTGACCCTCACCGACATCCTGGGCGCCGAGGACGCCTTCGGCGACATGGACTTCAAGGTGACCGGGACCAAGGACGTGGTCACCGCCCTCCAGCTCGACACCAAGATCGCCGGGCTCCCGGCCGACGTGCTGGCCAAGGCGCTGCTCCAGGCCAAGGAAGCCCGGCTGACCATCCTCGACGTCATGGCCGGCGCCATCGCCGAGCCCCGTAGCGAGGTGGCCGCCTCGGCGCCGAAGATCGTCTCCTTCGAGATCCCCATGGACAAGATCGGCGAGGTCATCGGGCCCAAGGGCAAGGTCATCAACGCCCTCCAGCAGGAGACCGGCGCCGACATCGCCGTCGACGACGACGGCATGGTCGGCACCGTCACCATCGGGGCCAAGGATGGGAACGCCGTCGAGGAAGCCCGTCGACGGATCGCCACCATCCTCGACCCGCCGTTGGCCGAAGTGGGCGCCACCTACATGGGCAAGGTGGTCAACATCACCAAGTTCGGGGCGTTCGTCAACATCCTGCCCGGCCGGGACGGCCTGCTGCACATCTCCAAGATCGGACGGGGCAAGCGGGTCGAGCGGGTCGAGGACGTGCTCGAGCTCGGCCAACCGGTCGAGGTGAAAGTCGACGACATCGACCCCCAGGGCAAGGTGTCACTGTCGCTGGCCGGCGAGCCGCCCGCCGATGACCGACCTTCGGGGCCGGGGCGTTCGGAGAGCAACGGCGGTGGACGCGGCGATGGTGGGGGCCGCGATCGCCCCAACCGGGGCGATCATTCCGACCCGGGCGACCATGGCCAGCACGCCGAACCGGCTCGCACCGCACCGCGGAGCGAGTCGTCGGCTCCCTCCGGTGCCGCGTCGTTCGAAGAGGTGTTCCAGGCGGAGCTTGTCCAGGAGTTCGGCGATCTTGGCCCGGCCGGTACCGAGCCGTCCGAGCGCACCGGCGGGGGAGGCGGGCGCAACCGAGGTGGTCGCCGTCGCCGGTAAGGTCGCCGGCATGATCGGAGCCGGCAACTCGTGATCCGCACCGACAAGCTGGGCTCGGGATTGGCCCTGGTCACCGAGCAGATGGCCGATGCCCGCTCGGTCTGCCTGGGGTTCTGGGTGGGGACCGGCTCGCGCGACGAACCCGTCGACCGGGCCGGTACCTCCCATGTCCTCGAGCATCTCCTCTTCAAGGGCACCGAGGACCGTTCGGCCTCGTCCATCGCCGAGGCGGTCGACGAGGTCGGGGGCGACTTCAACGCTTTCACCGCCAAGGAGTACACCTCCTTCTATATCCGCCTGCTGGCCGAGCACCTGCCGCTGGGGCTCGACATCCTCTCCGACATCATGTGGCGGCCCGCCCTGCGGGACTCGGATCTGGACGCCGAGCGGTCGGTGATCCTCGACGAGATCCTGATGCACGCCGACGAGCCCTCCGACCTGGCCGCCGAGCAGAGCTCCGCCATCCTGTTCCCCGACCACCCCCTGGGGCGCGACGTACTGGGGAGCCATCAGTCGATCGAGGCGATGACCGCCGCCAAGATCCGCGAGTTCTTCGATCAGCACTACCGGTCGGCCAACATGGTGGCCGCCATCGCCGGCGATCTCGAGCACGACGCGGTGGTGGCCGGTCTCGAGGCCCGGTTCACCGGGTCGTCCGGGGGGTCCACCCCGGTACGGACGGCGCCGAGCGACACGGTGATCCCGCTGCAAGTGACCCGGCGCGGCACCGAGCAGGCCCAGCTGATCCTCGGGATGCGCTCGGTCGACCGGTTCGATCCTCGCCGGTACCCGTTGGCCATCCTCAATCATGTCCTCGGGGGCGGCCTCTCCAGCCGGCTGTTCCAAGAGATCAGGGAGCGTCGGGGCCTGGCCTACTCGGTGTGGTCGGACCGGGTGACCTACTACGACGCCGGGGTGCTGAGCGTGGGGATGGGGACGTCGCCGGAACATGTCTCCGAGGTGCTGAAGATCGTGGTCGGTGAGCTCGAAGCCCTGGGTGCCGACGGGATCACCGAACGCGAGTTGGCGGTGGCCAAAGGCAATCTCCGGGCCGAGTCCGTCCTGGCCTGCGAGGACTCCGGTGCCCGGATGGGACGGATCGGTGCCGGTTGGCTGCTGCACGGCGAGGTGTTGACCATCGACCAGGTGGTGGCCCGGGTGGAGGCGGTGACCCTCGAGGAGGTCCACGCGGTCGCCACCGAACTGCTGGCTGCCCCCCGGACCCTCTCGGTGGTCGGGCCGTTCGACGCGTCGGACTTCGACGCCGACTCCCTGGGCGTGGGCTGAGCGGAATCCCACTGCTTCGGTGGTCGCCTCCCCGAGAGCCCGGGGTCCTCGACGGTAAGGTTTGCCATGCGAGTCGGAGTGGTGGGTGCCGGGGGGAAGATGGGCCGTGAGGTGTGCGGGATGGTCGCCGCCGATCCCGAGCTCGAGCTGGTGGCCGCGGTCGACCCCGAATGCGTCGGCCAGGAAGCCGGCGGCCTGGCCATCGTCGGTGACCTCGGTGCGCTGGCCGACGCCGGGTCCGAGGTGGTGGTCGACTTCACCCGGGTAGCGGCGGCCCGGTCGACCCTGGCCTGGTGCGCGGAGCACGGCCTCCACGCGGTGGTCGGCACCACCGGCTTCGACGAGCGGGACATGGCCGATCTCCGGCGCCTGTTCGCCGGGCCCGAACAGGGCGCCCCCAACTGCGTGGTGGCGGCCAACTTCGCCATCGGCGCCGTCCTGATGATGCGGTTCGCGGAGATCGCCGCGCCGTGGTTCGACGGTGCCGAGATCGTCGAGCTCCACCACGAGGGCAAGCTCGATGCCCCGTCGGGGACATCGATCCAGACCGCCGAGCGGATGGCGGCCGCCCGGGTGGCGGCGGGAATGGATCCCTATCCCGGCGACGCCACCACCACGGTGATGGTCGAGGGGGCCAGGGGAGGAGCCGGCCCCGGGGGGGTCAGGATGCACTCGGTGCGGCTCACCGGACTGGTCGCCCACCAGGAAGTCCTGTTCGGTTCACCTGGCCAGGGCCTGTCCATCCGCCACGACTCCTACCAGCGGACCTCGTTCATGGCCGGGGTCGCCCTGGCCGTCAAGGCGGTGGCCGCCCGACCCGGCCTGACCCTCGGGCTCGAGCCGTTGCTCGGGTTCTGACCGGCCGGTCGATGACGGAGGACACCCGCCAACGGATCATCGAGGCCACCTACGCCTGCGTGGGCCGATGGGGGCTGGCCAAGACCACGGTGGAGGACGCCGCCCGGGAAGCGGCGGTATCGAGGGCCACCGTCTACCGGTACTTCCCCGGTGGCCGGGAGGAGCTGATCCACGACGTGGTGGTGTGGCAGCTCTTGGTGTTCTTCGGCCGGCTCTACGACGAGGTCCAGGGGGCCGAAAGCCTCGAAGCGGTGATGGAGCGGGGCATCCGGTTCGCCCACCGTTCCATCCTGCAGCACGAGGTCCTCCAGCGGGTGATGCAGACCGAACCCGAGACCCTGCTCCCCACCCTCACCTTGGAGAGCAACCGGATCCGGGGCGCGATCGCCGACTTCCTGATCCCGTACCTCCACCAGCACGGGTTGGCCCCGGGGGTGGACCCCGACGAGGCCGGGGATTTCCTGGCCCGGATGGTGCTCTCCTATATGGCCTCACCCGGTCGGTGGGATCTGGAGGATCCCGCTCAGGTGTGCGAGCTGGTCCGGGGGGAATTGCTGGCCGGGGTGGTGGTCGGGCCCGAGCCCGGGACCCCGCCCGCCCGGACCCACCGTCATTGACAATGAGACAAATATCGATCTACTGTTCCAGACGTGACCGCGCAGGGGGCGCGACTTCGAGTCGTGCGGACGGAATCTGGCCGGCCCTCCGAGGTCATTGGCGTAGCCGATCGGGTCTCCACCCATCGGATCCGCATGGTGGACGCCGCCCTCGATTGCATCGCCCGGCAGGGAACGGCCAAGACCACCGTCGACGACGTGGCCCACGGCGCCGGGGTGTCCCGGGCCACCGTCTACCGGGTGTTCCCCGGAGGCAAGGATGAGCTGCTCGGCGCGGTGGCCGAGACGGAGATGGCCCGGTTGTTCTCTGCCCTCGGTGCCCGGATGGGAGCCGCCGAGGATCTCTCCGATGTGCTGGTGATCGGGATCGTCGAGGCGGTGACCCGGATCACCCGGCATCCCGCCCTGACCTACATGGTCGCCCATGAGCCCGACGTGGTCCTCGGTCATCTGGCCTTCGACGAGTCGAACCGGCTGCTGGGGACGGCCACCCGCTTCATCTCGCCGTTCCTCATCCGGTGGATGGACCCCGAGGAGGCCGCCCGGGTGGCGGAATGGGCCACCCGGATCGTGCTCTCCTACTGCATCGCCCCGTCGAGCGAGATGGACCTCACCGACGCCGACCGGGCCCGCCACCTGATCGAGACCTTCGTGCTCCCGGGGATCACCGCCCTGCGCTCGCCCGACCGGTCCCAGCCGGTTGATCTCACTCCGATTGCCGCCGACCGGGCCATGCAGGCCGATCGGTCCCATCAGTCCGACCACCAACACACCCACCCAACCACCACCACACATTCCAAGGGGGACGTGCGATGACCATCGAAATGAACAACACCCAGGACATCATCGGCCGAGAGGAGATCAACGACTTCGAGGCGATCCTGTCCGTGGTCGGGACCGAGGACGCCGACGGCAAGCACGTGGTGCACTCCGACTACGACACCATCTTCACCTGGGACTACGCCAAGGGGACGCGGCCCAAGCTCAACAAGCTCTACGAGAAGGCCAAGAAGGCCCAGTGGAACGGCGAGACCGACCTGCCCTGGGACACCGAGGTGGATCAGGAGAAGCTGGTCGTCGAGAACGCACTGGCCACCGGAGGCTTCACCGCCGGGGTCGACCTCACCGGCACCCCGGCCGAGAAGTGGTCGGACAAGGAGTGGATCCAGTTCGGGGTGGAGAGCCAGAACTGGACCCTGTCCCAGTTCATGCACGGGGAGCAGGGCGCGCTGGTGTGCACGGCCAAGATCGTCGAGTCGGTTCCCTGGATCGACGCCAAGTATTACGCCTCCACCCAGGTGATGGACGAAGCCCGTCATGTCGAGGTGTTCGCCAAGTACCTCGACGAGAAGTGCTCGGGCCACTACCCGATCAACGCTCACCTCCGGATGCTGCTCGACGACATCATCGCCGACTCCCGGTGGGACATGACCTACCTCGGCATGCAGATCATGGTCGAGGGGCTGGCGTTGGCCGCCTTCGGGTTCATGGCCCAGCTGACCCAGGATCCCCTCCTGAAGCAGCTGCTGAAATACGTGATGGCCGACGAGGCCCGTCACGTCGCCTTCGGGGTGCTCAGCCTCCAGGAGTACTACCAGGGCCTTACCGCCCACGAGCTGCGGGAGCGGCAGGAGTTCGCCTTCGAGGCGGCGGTGCGGATGCGGGACCGCTTTCTCCAGCAGGAGGTGTGGGACCGGATGGGCATCGACCCCAAGGCCATCGTGCCGCTGGTCCAGCAGGCTCCGGAGCGGGCGCAGTTCCAGGCCCTGCTGTTCTCCAAGATCGTCCCCAACTGCCGCAAGCTCGGCCTGCTGGATGCCGCCGACGGTTGGCTCCGGACCAAGTTCACCGAGCTCGGGGTGATCGAGTTCGAGTCGTGGGAGGACACCGGCGAGGAGTACGACTCCTTCGCGGCCGTCCCGACCCCGGCGTCGTAGCGGCGCCGTTGGCTTCCGGCAGGGTCCGGCGCGGTCCGGACCTGCTGGTAGCCTGCCTCATTGTGGTGTCAACTCCGCAGAGACACCTGATGAGGGGCTGACAACGATGGGACGATTCGGCTCGGTGGTGACCGCCATGGTCACTCCTTTCCACCGCGACGGCACTCTGGATGTCGACGGCGCGGTGACGGTGGCCGACCACCTGGTGACCACCGGGTCCGACGGGTTGGTGCTGGCCGGAACCACCGGCGAAGGTCCGGTGCTGACCGACGCCGAGGCCCTCGAGCTGTTCCGGGCGGTGGTCGGGGCGGTGAACGTGCCGGTGATCGCGGCCACCGGCAGCAACGACACCGCCCACGCAGTGGCGTTCACCCGGTCGGCGGCGAATCTCGGGGTGGACGGGGTCCTGGTGGTCACCCCGTATTACAACCGCCCCTCGGCGGCGGGACTGTCCGCCCACTTCCGGACGGTGGCGGCGGCTACCGACCTCCCGGTGGTGCTCTACGACATCCCGGTCCGCACCGGACGCCGCATCGGCACCGACCTGCTGATCGAGTTGGCTTGTGAGGTCCCCAACATCATGGGGGTGAAGGACTCGACTCACGATGTGGCCGCCGCCGCCCGGGTGGTGGCCGAAACCCCGGAGACCTTCGAGGTGTACTGCGGCGACGACGCCCTCACCCTCCCGTTCCTGGCCGTCGGTGGGGTCGGGATCGTCAGCGTGGCCGCCCACTGGGCGGGGACGACCATGGCCGAGATGGTCGCCGCGTTCAACGCCGGGGACCTCGAACGGGCCCGGTCGGCCAACCATCGCCTGGCCGAGTCCTATGACTTCGAGGGTTCTGAGCTGTACCCGAACCCGGTCCCGGCCAAAGCCGCCTGCCGGGCCCAGGGACTTCCGGCCGGCCAGTGCCGGCTTCCCAACGCCGAGGCGCCGGAGTCGCTGGTCGACCAGGCCCGTGGGGTCATCGAACGGCTTCGCCAGCATTCATCGAATCGCCAGTCGGTTGCCTGAACCCTCCCGGTCCAGCGGCGCCAAGAAGCCGGGAAACAAGGCGGCGGGCTCGGCCAAACGGCAGGGGTCCGGCCACGAGGCCAAGGGGTCCGGCCACGAGGCCAAGGGGTCCGGCCACGAGGCCAAGGGGTCCGGCCACGAGGCCAAGGGATCCGGCCCCAAGAAGCACCAGCGCCAACCGGAGTCGTCGGCCGCCGCCGCCCGGGTCGCCAAAGGCGCCGCCCCGGTTCGCATCGTCTTCCTCGGTGGGCTCGGGGAGATCGGCCGGAACTGCGCCTGCATCGAGGTCGACGGCCGCATCCTCATCCTCGACGTCGGCATCATGTTCCCCGACCCGGACATGCCCGGGGTCGACCTGGTTCTCCCCGATTTCACCTATCTCCGGGAGAACGCCGACCGGGTCGATGCGGTGATCCTCACCCACGGACACGAGGACCACACCGGCGGCCTGGCCTTCCTGCTCCGGGACTTCCCGGTGGACGTCTACGGCTCCGAGCTCACCCTCGGGTTGGCCCGCAACCGGGTGGACGAGGCCGGCCTGGCCAGCCAGGTGACGTGGATCCCGGTCCGGGACGGGGAGCGCCGCCGCATCGGGCCCTGCGATGTCGAGTTCATCCCGGTCACCCACTCGGTACCCCAGGCGTTCGCCACCGCGTACTACACCCCCCAGGGGATCGTCCTCCACTCGGGCGACTTCAAGCTCGATCTCCATCCGGTGGACGGCCGGCGCACCGACCTGGCCCGGATGGGGGCCCTGGCCACCGATCCCGGCATCCGGCTCCTGCTCTGTGACTCCACCAACGCCGAGGAGCCGGGGTTCACCCCGTCGGAGTCCACGGTGGGGGCGACTCTCCGTCGGGTGTTCCTCGAGCGCCCCGACCGGCGGTTCGTGGTCACCTGCTTCGCCAGCCATATCCACCGGGTCCAGCAGGTGGCCGACGCCGCCATCGCCGGCGGCCGGAAGGTGGCCACCCTCGGCCGCTCGATGCAGAAGAACGTGGCCCTGGCCCGACAGCTCGGCCTGCTCGACATCCCCGACCGGGCCATGGTGGACATCGAACAGGTTGACGGGCTGCCGCCGGGACAGGTGTGCGTGATCTCCACCGGCTCCCAGGGTGAGCCGATGTCAGCCCTGTCCCGGTTGGCCGTCGGCGAGAACCGCTTCTTCAAACTCCGGGAGGACGATGTGGTGGTGATCAGCGCCCATCCCATTCCCGGCAACGAATGGTCGGTGGGGCGGGTCATCGACAGCCTCCACCGCCGGGGGGTGGAGGTAATCCACTCGGGGGTCGACGCCGTGCACGTGAGTGGGCACGCCCGCCAGGGAGAGCTGTCCACCCTGATGTCGGTGACAAAGCCGGAGTTCTTCATCCCGGTGCACGGCGAGTACCGCCACATGGCCAATCATGTCCGGTTGGCCAACTCGATGGGGATACCCGGGGACCGGATCCTGCTGTGCGAGGACGGCGATGCGGTGAAGCTCGACCACTCGGGTCTTCATCGTGACGGCAGCGTTCCCGGCGGGTATCTCTTCGTCGACGGAAGCTCGGTCGGCGACATCGGCCACGGGGTGCTGCGCGACCGGAAGGTTCTGGCCGAAGACGGGGTGGTGATGGCGGTGGCCACCATCGATCTCAAGCGGGGCGAGGTGGTGGGCGTCCCGCAGATCGTCACCCGCGGCTGGGCCTACGACGACGACACCGATCGGCTGCTCGATGAAGCGCGGGTGTCGGTGACCACCGCCTTGGAGAAGGCGTTGGCCGGGGGCAGCCAGGACCACGAATCGCTCAACCGGGTGGCCCGGAAAGCCCTCGGCCAGCTGGTCGGGAACCGTACCAAGCAGCGCACGATGATCGTGCCGGTCATCGTCACCGTCTGACCGGCGGCGGGGCGTCCCCGAAGTCGGGGAACCCAGGGAGTATCCTGGCTCCACTGTGTCGACCGCTACCAAGCGTCCGGCGGGTCGATCCGGAGCCTCGCGGTCGAGAGCCAAGGCCGCGGTCCCGGTTCGTTCCCGTTCCGGGGCAAACGCCGCTTCGAGAAGGAAATCCGCGTCCCGGGGCCGGGCGCGCTCGAAACGCCGCCACGCATCGGGCGGCGGGATGCTGTCCGGCATGTGGGACGTCGTCGCCGCCCACGCCGCCGACGTGTGGGGAGTGGTGCTGGTCACCGTCGGGCTGCTGGCCGCGCTGGCCCTCTATGCCGATGCACTGGGCCCGGCCGGACATGGCGCCCGCCGGGTGCTGGGTGACCTGCTCGGGTGGGGGCGGTTCCTGGTGCCGGTGGTGGTGACGGCGGTCGGTGTCCGCCTGATCGCCGGCCGCAGCTACGACGAGGATCCGGTTCCCCGGCGGGATCCGAGCCGGGCCGTCCTGGGCGGAACCCTGACCCAGTTGGTGATCGCCGGCCTGGCCGCGTTGGCCGGGGGATCGCCCAAGCTCGGGGCGTCCACCGCCAGCCTGTCGTCGGCCGGAGGTTGGATCGGCGCAGTGGTGGCCAACCCGCTGCGGGCCGGGCTGGGGGGATTCGGCGCCGCCACCGTGCTGGTGGCGGTGATGGTGGTGGCCCTGGTCCTGTTCACCGGGGTGTCGGTGCGAACCGCGGCCCACGGGGTGAGCCTGGCCGCCCGGTGGACGTTCGACGTGGCTCGGGGCGGGCCGGAGGGGAGATCGAAGGCGGTCGAAGTCGCGGTGGACGACGAACACCCCACCGATCCGTTCGGCCGGATCGTTGCCCACGGGGATCCGGCCAAGACGACGGTCGAGGGCCCCGATCCGGACATGGGCCTGGTGCCGGAGGTGGCGCTGCCGGTGGTCGCCGGCGCCCCGCTCGACCCGATCACCGGACCACCGGGTCCCCCCGATCCGATGACCCTTCCCGACGCGGCGGTCAAGGCAGGCACCGGCTCCCAACTCGAGATGAAGCTGGGCCCGGGGGCGGGGGGATGGCGACTGCCGCCGCCCGGAATCCTGAAACGGCTGAAGCCCCACGCCGTCGACGAGCGGGAGGTCGACGCCGGCGGCACCGCCCTGGTGCACGCGCTGGCCGCCCACGGGGTGGAGACCCGTCTGGTCGGCCGCACGGTGGGCCCATCGGTGACCCGCTACGAGCTCGAGTTGGGCGCCGGCGTCAAGGTGGCCCGGGTGACCTCGTTGTCCAAGGACATCGCCTACGCCATGGCTTCGCCCGACGTCCGCATCCTGGCTCCGATCCCGGGCAAGTCGGCCATCGGGGTCGAGGTCCCCAATCGGCGCCGACAGCTGGTGGCCCTCGGCGACATCCTGGCCTCGCCCGAGGCGGCCAAGGCCCATCATCCATTGGAGGTGGCCCTCGGACGGGACATCGCCGGCAACGCCTACATGGTGAACCTGGCCGACATGCCCCACCTGCTGGTGTCGGGGTCCACCGGGTCGGGCAAGTCGTCGTGCATCAACTCGATCCTCACCTCCATCCTGACCCGGGCCACCCCCGATCAGGTGCGCTTGATGCTGGTGGACCCGAAGCGGGTGGAGCTCGGACAGTACAACGACCTTCCCCATCTGCTCACCCAGGTGGTGGTCGATCCGAAGAAGGCGGCCAACGCGCTGTCCTGGGCGGTCAAGGAGATGGAGCGACGCTACGACCTCCTGGCCGAGGCGGGGATGCGGGACATCACCGGCTACAACCTGGCCGTCGACGCCGGCCAGCTGGATGACCACGAGGAGGCCTACCGGC
>Ga0307372_10003969_pt1 | contig 23195 bp, 21 predicted proteins | sample OX1MG_FD_202533 | JGI IMG/M metagenome (GOLD analysis project Ga0307372, IMG submission 202533) | Soil microbial communities from Risofladan, Vaasa, Finland - OX-1 | ecosystem: Environmental > Terrestrial > Soil > Coastal area > Acid sulfate soil | place: Finland: Risofladan, Vaasa | collected...
AGGGCCAGCGATAGGTTGAAGCACGGCCAAGGTCGAGAGGAGGAGGACGTGGGTGGACAGCGCAAGAAGAAGGGCGGCCGGGTTACCCCCAAAGGAGGTCATTCCGATCGACTGAGCACCGCGGAGCGAGCTGGCCTGGAGGACGTCTTCGAACAACTTCTCCGCTCCGCACCGCGGGATCTGCCCGACGACATCCCACCGCTCGCGGTCGAGATATGGGCGTCGCAGATGTGGTCCGTCTGGGCCGGCTCCGAACTGATCGGCATGGACGCGCTCGAGGTCTTCGGGGGCGGGATGATCGACTACGCGGCCACGCGCGCCACGCCGGCCGCGCTCATCGTCTTGCGGGCCCTGGGGGCCGTCGCTCCCGATCCTTACGGCTCCCGTGCCCGCCTTCAGGCCGAACGTCTCGCCGCCAGAGGGACGCCCGAAAGGTCCTGGGCGTCCGCCCTCGGCACCGCACGGCCTGTGACCGCATGGCTCTCGTTCGACCCGATCGACGACGATGGGGTGTCGGTCATGGTGGGCTTCGACGGGCCGGGCCAGGAGACCACGGTCGGCGTCTTCGTCGACCACAACCTCGGCGGGATCGCCAAGGATGCATTCGCAGTGCCGGCTGGTGTCGCCGAGGTGGTCGCAGAGCTCCGGCAGCACCACCACGGGCTCGACGACCCCGAATGCAAGGAGATCTCGCTCGAAGAAGCGGCCACCCGGTGGCGGGTCGCGCTGGAGACGACCGAGCAGACGTTCGACCCTCCGACCACCGAGGATTTCGATCACCTTCGTGCCCTCGTCCTGGCGCTCTTCGACAAGCTCCCGGCAGGCGGCCAGGTGCCGGAAGGGCCCACCCTGAACGACGATGAGCGTGACGAGCTGTTGGCCGAGTTCCTGGAGTCCGATGAGGTGGTCGGGCTCATTGGCGTCGGACACCAGAACGACGAGGACACGACGATCGAAGACCTGGCCGACCAGTTGTTGACCTTCTCGCTCGACTACACACTCGGCACGCCTTTACGGTTCAGCCCGGTGATGGTCGAGATCTTCTGTCTGGACTGGGCACCCCGAAAGATTGCGCTGGACGGTGACGCATTCACGCTGCTCCCCGATGTCTTGACGGCATGGATTTGCTTCGTCGGGCGCAGGCGGGCCATCCCCGAGCGTTCGGTCCAGACCTCAGTCGATGCCACGCACGAGTACGCTCCCGAGATGATCGCTCTGTCCCAGGACCCCGAGGTGTGGGGACCGGCAAAAACGATGGCGCTCGCACTGAAGCAAAGGGGGATCGACATCTCGGACCAGGCCGCGCTGGACAACTTCATCGATGAGGTGAACCGAAGCGGTGGTATCGACGTCCTCGCTGAATCGCTCGTCGAGTCCATAGCGCCGCGACGCTGATTCGCTTGCGATGACGGGACGATCTTCAGGCGTTTTCAGCCTGGCGCCGCTCAGGACGCCGAGACCGGGCCCCCGAGCCCGTGCAACACCTGCAACTGGCACTCATATAAGCGCTCGCGTCGCCGCCGGGGTCCGTCCCGTGCCCTGAGTGCCGATGCCGCGACCACCTCGGGCGCCAGCCATTCTCAGCGGCTCAAGCTGAGGACCCGCCCCATCGTCGTGCAACAGCGTGCAACACCTCGATTTCGGAGCTTTCCGTGCAACACCGAACGGAAAATACGGCACAACAGCGCGTAACGCCGAAGACCCGATATCGGGCGTCATCTGCACCTTCTTGAAATTGCCCTGGTCCCGAACGTGCCACTCGGAGGCTTCCCAAGCTGAGAACGCGGGTTCGATTCCCGTCGCCCGCTCTCTGTCGCCCGCTCTCTGGCGGATTCAAGGGGTGAGCGCAACGAGTTCGGCGAACTTCTCTGATGGTTTCACGTATCCGGCACTGGCTCGACATCGGGTGGCTCCCATGTCCGTCTGGCTTCCGGGTGACTCCTTCGAATCAGGTGATGGGGTGCCCCAGAGGTTGAGTTGCTGCGCCGACCGTCAGCGCTTCCGAGCAGTCTGAGCCGTCGTCGAGCGGTGCGTCGAGGGCACATTGCCAGCGCCGAATGCCATTCCTCCTACTCGGTTTGGTGGCGGGCGGGTTACGTATGAGAACCACCGCTACCAAGCCGCCGGCCGCGCAAACTATTCCAGCAATGACCATGGCAATGCGGAACCCGGGAGCAAATTCGTGCGGGCTGAGAGCACTGGTGCCAGCAATGCCAGCCGCGAAGGGAAGCACCGCCACGGCGATGAGTCCGGCTGCCCGGGCCACCACGTTGTTGATCGCCGACGCCGCTCCGGCGTGCTCAGGGGGTGCGGCTCCCATGGCCGTGCTGGTCAGTGGAGCGACGGTGATGGCAAGGCCAATGCCAAACACGACAACGGCCGGAAGAACGTAGGTTGCATAGCTTTCCCCGTCGGTGGCTCGGGTAAGGAGGAGGAGTCCGGCACCAACAACAATGGGTCCGACGCTCATCTGCAGCCGGGGTCCGATGCGAGACGCGAGTTGGCCCGAATATGCGGAGAACACCAACATGATGACGGTGACCGGTAGCAGTGCCAGCCCGGAATCAAGCGGGCTGTAGCCAGAGACGAGCTGGAGTTCCACTGGCAACAAGAACAGTGCGCCTCCCAGGGCGCCGTAGACTACGAAAGTGACAGCGTTGGCCGCGCTGAACTGGCGGATACGGAACATCACCAACGGCAGCATGGGGCTGTCACGAGTGGCTTCGACGGCCAGGAACACCGGGCCGGAAATCAATGCGACGCTCATTGCGGTCAGAACAACCGGCGACGTCCAGCCCCGAGTCGGTCCTTCGATGAGCGCATAGGTGAGCCCGGTGAGGAACACAACGGCAAGCGGCGGGCCGGCTACATCGAGCCGTCCACTAATCGTCGGATCGTGCGTCTCGGGCACGTGCCGGGCTGTGAGCACAAGCACCCCGACCGCGACCGGCAAGTTGATGAAGAACACCCACCGCCAGGATCCGGCGGCGATGAGGTAGCCGCCGATCAGCGGTCCGGCAGCCGTCGCCACTCCGCCGAGGCCGGACCATGCGCCTATGGCCCGGGACCGATCCTCGGATCGAAACGACGCCTGGAGGATGGCCAGACTCGCCGGCGTGATCAGCGCACCCCCGATCCCCTGGAGAACACGTGCGCCTATGAGTACCCCGGCATTGGGGGCGAGGCCACAGCAGGCAGAGGCAAGAGCGAACCAGACAATTCCGACGGAGAATACCTTCTTGCGCCCAAAACGATCCCCGAGCGAGCCGCCGAGGAGGAGAAACGCCGTCAGGGTCAAAGAGTAGCCGGTGATGACCCACTGCAGTGTGCCCAGACCACTGTGAAACGAGCGGCCAATGGGTGGGAGGGCGATCCCGACCACTGTGGCGTCGAGGGTGGCGATCCCGGAGCCGAAAACGGCGGCGGCGATGACCCACCGACCTCGGGCGGTTCGGTAAGCAATCTGGTCACCGGCCACCGCGGTAACCGCGTCTTCAGGCATCAGGTCGCCATCTCCACATATCGGCATAAGCCGTTCACCAGGCGTAACTGGTCGATCGACCTGCACTTGACCGTCAACAGTTTCGGGCTCCCGACCACGATGGTCATCGCCTGCGCCCGCGACACAGCCACATTCAGCCGGTTCCGGCTGTAGAGGAACTCCATCCCCCGAGGAATGTCCTCGAGGCTCGACGTGGTCAACGAGACGATGACCACCGGGGCTTGTTGACCCTGGTATTTGTCCACCGTTCCGACCAGCGCACCGGGGGGCAGCTTCTGCTTCAGCAACCGGACCTGGGCGTTGTAGGGCGCCACGATCTTCACGTCCGCGGCGGTAAGCGGACGTTCGGCGCCGTCCTTGTCGGTGAAGGTACGGCCGAGAAGGGCCCGGTAGCAAGCATTGACCTCATCGACCTCCTCGGAAGAGTCAACTCGGTTACCAACATGGTCCACTGGTCTCCATCGCAGCCCCGAACCACCCAGTTCGTCGTCACCGCTGACGGCTTGCCGTTCACAACCCGGTTCCGACTGGAGCCGTCCCTCATAAACGATCTCCGAGATGAACGCACAGATCTCTGGATGCAGGCGATGGGTCCGATCGAGGAAGACCCCGAGCTCGTCGGGCAAGGTGCCGGCATCGCCGAGCATGTGACCTAACGCGGAGGCGTTGGCCCCTGTCGGATGAGCGCCCTTCGAGGGTTGGGCTAACTGAAGCGGATCCCCGACCAAGACAAGGTTTTTGGCGGCGGTAGCGACGGCCATCGTGTTGGCCAGCGAGAATTGTCCGGCTTCATCCAGGATCAGATAGTCAAGGCTCTGGTCAAACTGGTCACGGGCAAACATCCAGGCGGTGCCAGCGAGAAGATCGGCACCATCGGCCAGATCGTCGGCCATTTCGCCATTGTTTGTTCGTTGGGTGACCGACGAGTGCGACGAGAAGTTCTTGCCGTTGCTCTTTTGGGATGCCCGGAAGTCCACCCCGGCCATGTCGGCTTGCTCACCGATCTCGTCCAGCAGATTCGTAATCACTGCGTGGCCGTGGGCGGCAATGCCTACCGACTTACCCGCATCTATCAGGGCGACGGCCAGCGACGCCGCGGCTCGGGTCTTACCCGATCCAGGAGGTCCTTGCACCGCCAGACAGCCGTGATCGAGTTGTAGTCCAACCCGCACGACCGCATCTCCAGCGGCTTCGTTGGCATCGACCAGCTTGCCTCCCGCCAGCGTCGGGTGAGTGCGAGGCCGCCTCCGAAGCAAGAGGTCACGTGCCGCCCGATAGGGCCCATCCCCGTCGATGCCGTCCCGGATCATGCTGACGGCGATCCGCTGCAACGCGTCCCGTTGGTTCTTGGTGTCGAGGGGTCCGCCGGGAATCAAACATCGGGGATGAGGGGCCAATGAATTGGTCCCTCGCGTCAACTCCAAGACGCCGACATCGGCGTCGAGCGAAACCAACGTGCCGGGCCCCGGAATCTTGGTCTCGCCGGGGCGATTGGCGCGTACCGACTCGGGATTGACCACTGAATCTTCGGCTTTGATCTTGAACTCCTGAGCGGGATCAAAGCTGTATCGGTGAATGATCGACCTCTTCTGGTTCCCTACCTCGCCCTCATACTCGAGCCCGGCGATCGACTCGGTGTCCAGGTACAGATCATCCTCATCACAATCGAGCGCCCGGTGGTAATACATCCACCACTCCGGCTTGTCCTCTCGCCGGTGCCAGTCGAGCAGGTGGCCGAGGAGCTCGCTCGCCCTCTCCACAGCGGCGCCGGAGGTAGCTGCTGAATCGGTCAGCCCAATCCGAAGTGCGTCGTTCAGCTCCATCTGCTCTGCCACATCGGGTGGCGCGTCTGCAATCGCCGGGTTGGGACGGGAGAGTGCCTTCCCGAACGTGGATGCGAACTCGGTTCGCCGCACCTCGAGCCAATCGCGCAGCAACCGGGTTGATTCACAATCGACCCGGTTGTACACCTCGATGTCGTCGAGGATCTGTTGGTCGGGATCCGCCAGCCACCGCTCGTACTCGATGATCGACGAACCAGCGTCGGTGATGGCCTCGGTCCGGGGCCGCATGTATAGCGCCTCGAGTTTCTTCAGCGAGTAGGACGGGGTTCCGACCCGGACTCCCTGTCGAACGACCCGGAACAAGTCGATGAGCACCTGCCCTCGCAAGAGGAAGTCCACTTCCAGCTCCCGGGTTCCGTACCGACCCATCAGCTTGCCGAGGGCAAGGGGCTCATAGGCGGCGTAGTGGTAGATGTGGAGGTCTGGGTATGCCGTCAGGCGGTCCATGACGAAGTCGATGAACGACTCGAAGGAGGCCTTCTCCTCCTCGGGGGTATGGGCCCAGAAGGAGCGGAAGGCAAAGCTCTGGTCAGCTTCCAGCCATCCGACGCCCAACAGATACTCGAGACCACCCCCACCGACAAAGGGGTCGCCTTCGATGTCGAAGAAAAGATCACCGGGCGAGGGTTCCGGTAGGGCGGCCAACCCGAGCCCAGGCTCGTTCACTTCCAGGAGCTCATGGGGCGGCGGTGTATCTGGGTGGGCGCGGGCCTCGACTTGAAGAGCGGCCTGGCGGCGCAACTTGTGGAAGGTCGATCGGGTGATGCCCGGGACCTGGTCGTCGGTGAAGGCAGCCAGTTCTGCCACCGTTGAGATGTCGGCCCGTTCGGCGAGTTTGCGGGCCTGGTCAGTCCGCAAGCCGAAAACCAAGGTCAATCGGTCGTCCTGGATTCGCTGGTCATCACAACGGTCCCGCCATGCGCAGACGGCGCAATGTGCGACCGGATCGGGGTAGGCCTTGACGCCGTTGATACAGGCATCGACAAAGCGAGCCTTGGCCGCCCGGAAGTAGGCGGCGAAGTCGGCCAACCGGAGCGAAACCTTCTCCTGCCCGCCGAGCACGACATGGATGTGCTCAGGAGGGTGGCCCTGGAGGCGGGCAAGCTGTTCGGCGTACTCACACAGCTGGAGCACCGCCGACGGGCGGACGTGGCGAGCAAGCTTGGTGTCCTCCGGTTCGTAGGAGTAGGTGCCGAAGTAGCTCGGCACCGGGACCTTGGACAGGAAGTCGGCATGCCCTCTCCAGATCGGACCGTCCCCGGTGCGATCCACGAAGCCGGCCTGGTAGATCACGTCCGGCCCGTCGGCCAGGGCCTCGTTGGTGAGCTGGACCTGCCTTACCAGATCATCAGAGCCAGGAATCTCGGTGACCTCACGGCCCTCGGCCCGGAGCCGGGCCAGGTACTGAAGCTCGTGCTCGATCCCCCGGTTCTGGACCACGGCCATCTCGGCGTCGTCGCCCGTGGGCTTCTCGAGGAGGTGACGAGCGACCCGGAGGGACAGCTCGGTCAGGTGGTCGCAGTAGAGGAAACCGACCAGGTCGGTCGGGCTCAGGACCAACTGTTCGTCTTCGAAATACATGCCGCTCCTTCCTGGGTTGATCATGCCAGCCGTCTGACTCCCGCAGACCCCATCCACCCTCTGCCAACGCCCGCCAGGCAATATGTGGAACGGGCAGGCCGGCCCCCTAAAGGGTGCGCGAGGTCGGACCGATATATGAGGTATGGATGACGTGAAGAGCGTGCCTCAGCGAATGCACGATCAGCATCGACTTTCCCCGCAGACCGGCATCTGCGAGGAGGACGGTTGGTGCAACCTCAAGAACCGGGGCCAAGTCCTCGAACATGAGGATCTCCGCTCGAATTTCGCACTCGTACTGGCCCAACATGGGATCGAATGGCCCCGGGGTGGTCGCGGCTCGGATTTCGCTTCTGCCACCCCCATTGAGCCTCTCGACGTCGGAAGCATTCCGTTCACCCCGGCTCCACCCCGAGGCCCGGTATCTGTCCCCGATGTATTCGCTCCGCCGTCGACCCCCGCCGCTCTCATCTCCGACCGATTTCAGGGTCTGAGCCGGGACGAGGGCTCGCTGGTAGTCCTGCCCTCCACCCGATCCTCGGGTCAGGAGCTCAAGGCCCAACCAATTGTCCATAAGAAGGCCGCCCCGGTGCGGAGCTTCGTGAGCCGCCTCCTCGGGGCGCCCGCCGACGACCACTCACTCCGGGCGGGATCCGACGGCGAGGAGCAGATTGCTCGTCAGCTCGCCAAGCTGCCCGACGGTTGGCACGTCTTCCATTCGCTGCCTGCCGGTTCCCGTACCTCAAACATCGATCACGTGGTGGTGGGTCCGGGCGGCGTTTTCATCATGAACACCAAGCACCATCCGGGGGCCACCATCTGGGTTGATGGCGACACCTTCTTGGTCAACGGGACCAAGCACCCCTATGTGCGCAATGCCCGGCACGAGGCGGTGCAGGCCACTCGGACCCTGACTGAGCAATCAGGATTCGCCGTCCCGGCCATCGGGGTCATCGCAGTAGTCGGCGCCCACGAAGGGTTGACGGTGAAGTCACAACCGGCCGACTGGGCCGTTCATGTTGTGGCCCGCCGCAATCTGGTCAACTGGCTCGTCGGTCATCGAACGATCTTCTCTCCGGAGCAGGTTGCGGCTGCGGCCGAGACGGCTCGCCACTCTTCGACCTGGTCGTAGCGGCTTGCTGGGATTCGCCGGGCATCCTGGAACATCCATCGAAGCCTTTGGCGAACGAGCTGGATGGGCATGCGGCCGAGCAACATCGGGATGAAGAGGAAACCGATGGCTCTTCCCATTTCTCCTCACGGCCGGGCCGCTGTTGAAAGAGCCTCAGAACGGACCGATGGGGCTGTGCAACGACAGCCCGCCGTCGCAATCGAGGATGTGGCCGGTGACCCAGTCGAGTTGATGGAGGGCAAGGACCGCCTCGGCGATGTCAGAAGGCTGTCCCACCCGGCCGAGGGCCGTGCGGCTCGCGACCTCCTTGAGCCACCCGGTCTCGGGTGGCACTCCGCCGAGCAGCGGGGTGTCGGTCACGCCCGGGGCAACCGCATTGACCCGGATCCCGTGGGGCGCCCATTCTCGGGCCGCCACCTTCACCAGCATGTCGAGGGCGGCCTTGGAGGAGCAGTAGGCGCCCATGATCCGATCGGCCAGGCGGGAGCTGATGCTGGATGTGACCACGATGGACCCGGGCAGATCGGCGGCGATCATCGCCCTGGCGGCGGCGCGCATGGCGAGCAAGGGGCCACGGGTATTGGTGGCCATGACCCGGTCCCACTCGTCCGGCTCGATGTCGAGGAGTGGTCCGCCGCTGCCCACCCCGGCGGTGATGGTCACCTGGTCGGGTACACCGAGTCGATCGAGGGTGTCAGACATGGCCGTCTCGACCTGCTCGGGATCGCGGACATCGCAGAGGATGTCGTACGGGGAGGCGATATCCCAAACGAGGACGGTTCGGCCTGCAGCCTTTTGTGCCGCGGCGATGGCTGCACCGATTCCCGATGCTCCGCCGATCACCACGCTGGCATTGGTCATGGCTCGGATCTCTCATTGGCAACTGGTCTGGGCATAACGGCCGCCTCCTCACGGGCGCACGGGACAGTTGGAACCGAGGTCCCGGGATCTCAGAGGAACGACCTCGAGAGTTCAACTGTAATGTACAGTTTATTAACTTAGTACTGTACACTTTCAGCCATGGATGTCTCCGTTACCGAATTGCGAGCCCACCTGAGCGATTGGCTCAACCGGGCGAAAGCAGGCCACGAGGTGACCGTGACTGATCACGGCGTTCCCGTGGCGCGGCTACTCGGAACAGGCACAACTGCCACACTCGAACGCCTAACGGCAGAAGGGGTCATCTCCAGACCTGGGCGATCGCCGCGCCCGACGGCATCGAAAGAGTCAAGGCCGCGACCCCGGCACCCAGTGGCGGACATAGTCAGCAAGCAGCGGCGCTGAGCCGTGCCGCTCGTCTATTTCGATGCCAGCGCCTTCGTCAAACTTGTAGTCGAAGAGTCTGGTACCGAACTCGCAGTCGATTTGTGGGATGGCTGTGACGCAGCATTTTCGAGCCGGATCGCGTACCCGGAAGTTCGAGCCGCTCTCGCGGCTGCCGCTCGGAATCACGACCTCGACGACCACGACTTGGCCGTGGCGGAACAGACTTGGGAGCAGTTCTGGGCGGCCATCCGACCGGTCGAACTCACCTCGGCGGTAGAGCGGGAGGCAGGCCGATTGGCAAGTCTTCATGCCCTCCGGGGCGCAGACGCCATTCACCTGGCCAGCGCCTTGGCCATCGAAGATGCCGATCTGGTGATCGCGGTGTGGGATCGAAGGCTTCATTCCGGTGCGATGGCTATGCATTTCCGTGTCGCACCAAGCCAGCCTGGGCGATAACGCTGCCGGCGTTGCGGCTCGATCGACTCCTCAATCGAGGAAGGTGAAGAGGGAGACCTGGGTGGCATAGGCAACCAGACGAGGCTCATCCGCCATGTCGGCCCCGAAGTCCCACAGCGCCATGTCGGCCGAGGCGTACCCGTCGCTGGCATGTCGGGCCCGGTTGTGGGCCAGCACCCACGGCGAGCGGCAGTCATCGAGGAGGTGAACCGTCAGGTCGACGCTCGGGGCGAACCAGGGACGGTCTTGCCGGCCGATCTTCTCGCCGATGGCTCCCGGCATCGTGTCGATCAGTACCACCAGAGACAGCGGATCGATCGTCCCGTCCGGAAGGAACGGCGGGTCGTCGAACCGGTACCAGGTGGCCGTCTCCGCCCGGTCGGGCACCCAGTCCTCATCCCATCGATGGCCCAGCGCCCGCCTCCCCTCGACCCGTTTCTCCCAGAAGGGCATCGGTTCGAAATCGACTTCGGCCGGTACCGGGTCGCGGTATGACACGCAGTTCTCCGGGGGCGGGATGTTCTCCGGCGGTGCGAGATCGGTGAAGGAGAAGCCCTCCCGGGTCGACCCGAACACTCCGGTGGTGAGGTGGCCACGCTTGGCACCGACGTTGGCGACCTCGGCCCGCAGGTGGGACATGGTCCGGCCCCGCCGCAGGAGATCGACCTGGACGGTGACCTCCCCCGCCGCGACCTGGGCGATGAAGGCGGTGTGCAACGTCCGCAGCCGTTGGGTCGGGTCATCGAGGGCTTCACTCATCGCCCGTAGCGCGAGGGCGGTGACGATGCCGCCCTGGGGGAGCGGTCGCAGGTTCCACGACTCGTCGATGGTCCCCTCGTAGCTGCCCTCCGAGGCGGCTGGGCGGACCGACGTCGTCTCGAAGAAAGGGATCCCCACCGGGGGCATGCTCGCAGATCCTGCAGCGTCGGACAAACACGTTGTGGGGCGGTGAAGCGTGGTACAAACGAAGACCATCAGACCGATTGCCGTCCGCGCCGGCCTTCGCGAGGATCGCCCGCCACTCCCTCCACTGATCGTCGGCATCTACGTCATCACGTGAATCTGCGGGATGCTCGATGCCGTGTGCTACCTCGGGCTGGGTCAGGTCTTCGCCGAGATCATGACCGGCAACCTGGTGCACCTGGTGTTCTCGATCGGGACCCTCGGAACCCATACCAACAACCCGGTGGTTCCTTACGTGATTGCGCTCGGTTGCTTTGCGGTGGGGGTGCTCCTCGGCGGCCGGTTGGTCAGGCTGCCCGGTCCCTGGAGCGAACGCCGGATCGGGTTCGCGGTGGAATGGGTGGCTCTGCTGGCCGTGACACAGATCGCGCCCACCGGAGCCCGCAAAGCACGATGGCGGGCCCTTCCGGGCCCGCCATCGTCACAACAAGGTCTGAACGGCTACTCCTGGATGGAGAATCCGGGATAGACGTCGGTCATCAGGTTGTAATAGGCGTTGGCCCGGTAACCCAGACGCATCACCCGAATCAGGTAGCTCTTCCAACTCTCTGGATATTTCCCGGTGATGAGCACCGTGAAGAATGCAACGATCAGCGCGATCAGCGCGCCGATGCCGTAGACGAACAGGACGATGAACACGGGGATGACCAGAAGCCACTTGATGAAGATGAGCCCTCGGCTGAGCTTCTCCGGGTAGGTGATGGAGAACGTGGCCTGGTCGTCGCCCGGGTCGGCTGTCGTGCTCACCACCGAGAACGTCGGGTATGGCTCCCGCATGAAGAGGTAGAAGGTGCTGACTCTCCACTGGTACCTCATCACTCCGGCGCAGAAGTCGAACATCGACTCCGGGAACTTGCCGGTGAACAGAATCGCAAACCAGGCGATGAAGGTGACGATCCCGAATGCGATCTGGAGGAGGTACAGCCAGATGAAGAGGGGAATGGCCATGATCGGGTTGCCGATCACCCGCCAGCGGGCCACCTCCAGAGGTGAATCGAGGTTCAGCTGGACGGGCGAGGGTCCCGGTTGGCCCGAGTAGGAGCCTCCAGGGGGCGCTGGTGGTGGGGGCGGTGGCGCAACGTCTGACATGTGGTCCCTCCCAAGGGTTTCGGATTGCTATGGATAGTCGCTGGTACTGCCCAAGAAGCCGCCGATCCGGTTCCTGCAGCAAGAGTGTCGCAGGTTCTGGTTTCGGGTGCCGGGATGGTCCAATTGCCCGATGAGGTGGGCGTCTTTGGTGGGCAACAGTCTTCATCGCCTGCATCGTGGCGGGTTGATTCGCTGACCCTGTTTGGAACCGGACGGCTGCAGGCCGGACACGTGGTATCAGATTGGGATACGGATTGATACCATCTTGGCATGAGTAGGCAAATCGGGGTCAGGTTGCCCGAGGACTTGGTGGCGTTCGTCGATCAGGAGGTGGACGAGGGACGGGCGGCCAGCCGAGCCTCTGTCGTCATCCGGGCCTTGGAGCGCGAACAACGCCGCCTGATCGCGGCACGGGATGTACAGATTCTGACCACCGTCGGTGATGATCCCGACATGGACAGCCTGGCCGAGCACGTCGTGTCCATGCCACTCGCCGTCGACTAGTGCGCCCGATCCACACCGCCCGGTTCGACAAGGTGCGGCCCGTCCTTGTGCTGACCCGGGACCTGGTTCGCCCCTACATGTCGCGAGTGACGGTGGCTCCGATCACCACGACCATCCGCGATCTGTCCACCGAGGTGCCCGTCGGGCCAACCAATGGGCTGGACGCTGACTCTGTCGTCAGCTGCGACAACATCGTGACCATCCCAAGAGACCTCCTTGGTGACCGAATCGGATCCTTGCTCCCCGATCAGGAGGTGATATTGACCACCGCCATCCATGCCGCCTTTGATCTCGACCGATCTTGATAGCGGATCTTGAGCGATACTTCCGAGATGGAAGATCGGAACGTCTTGGGTGGCGAGTTGGAGCCCTGCGGCAATGACCCGGTGACCGGATTCTTCCGGGACGGCTGCTGCCACACCGGTCCCGAGGACCTGGGCAGCCACACCATCTGTGCGGTGGTGACCCCCGAGTTCCTCGAGCACCAGAAGCGGATCGGCAATGACCTGAGCACCCCGATGCCCCGGTACGGGTTCCCCGGCCTGGTGCCCGGGGACCGCTGGTGTGTGACCGCGGCCAACTGGCTGCGGGCCCATCGTGACGGGGCGGCCGCCTACGTGGTACTGGCGTCGACCCACCAGCGGGCCCTGGAGATCGTGCCGTTGGCCGCGCTGCAGGAGCACGCGGTCGACGTCCCGGCCAGCACCGACGGCCTCGACGCCTGAGCTTCGCCGCGGGGGCGTGAATCGAAGAGCGCCGCCGGCTCTCAGTACGGAAGGTCTTCGGCCCGGCAGTTGCGGTAGTCCGGCTCCGGATCGGTCTCGAACCGGGCGGCGTCGATCGTCGCCCGCCCGTCCAGGAGGGCCCTGGCGATCCGGTGCATGCCGTCCATCACCCGGCCGTCCGACCCGAGAATGATCGGGTACGACGTGTCGGCGTCCCCGATGAGCCGGGCGTGCTCCACGATCCGGCGGACGGTGGGGGCCAGCTCGTCGTTGAACCAGTAGACCGAATCGACCTCACCGATCGAGTCCAGGGCGACCTCGATCACCGGGAAGCCGGCACTCAGCCGGACCAGCCGATCGACGTCCCAGGCATCGAGTCCCTGGTCACCGCGCCAGAAGTGGTACTGCTTGCGCACGGCCCCAGTCTGGCCTCGGGAACCGCCACCGGCGGTCTACGGGTGCGGTCGCTCCAGATAGGAAGGGTTGGCCACCCGCAACTGGTCCCGGGCCGAGGTCATCAGTACCGCGCCGGCCCGTTGCCAGTCGTCGTCGAACCGGCCGGCCCGGATGGCCACCACCAGCTCGCCATCGCTGGCCGCGCCCAGATCCGCGAGCCGCCGGGCATGGTCCTGGGCGATTGTCGGGCCCATCCGCATCTCCCGTTCGGCGATCTGGAGGGCATTGCGGGCGACCCGGGCTTCGAAAGCAGCTCTTCCCGTGCTCTTCTCCATCACATTGGACTCGAGGTACTCGGTCACCGCTTCGACCAGCTCCGCCGCGGTGGGTCGACCGAAGGGTTGGGTGATACCTCGACCTCGATCCGGATCCGGATCCGGGCCCGGCTCCACGGCCACCGGTTCGTCCGGCTCGATACCCATCAAGGCCAGCAGGTCCCACTCGCTTTCGCAGATGCGCCGTCCGATGGCGGCCAGCTCCACCGAGCGGGTCCTCCCGCTCAGATGGGCGGAGGCCTGCAGCCCGCACACCACCGCCCACTTCATGGTGCCGTAGGCCTCCCACCACACCACCTCGGCCGGATCGACGGCCCTGCCCCCCGCCGTCTCGTACGCCTCGAGCAGGACATCCAGATCGCCGAACCCCCCGACCCTGCCTGCACCTCCGAATCTCCAGGCCGGGGCGCAGAGCCACCCGATGTCCTCCACCGGATCGCCCCGGTGGGCCAGCTCCCAGTCGAGGACCGCCCGCAGACCGTCGGGGCCGACCATCAGGTTGCCCAGTCGGAAATCCCCGTGCACGGTCCGTATCGGCCCTTGTGCCGGCCGGTGGGCATCGAGCCAGCGGGCTCCGAGCTCGAGGGCAGGACGGACCTCACCCAGGGCATCCAGCAACGGCCTCGGGTCGGCCAACGGGTCGGTGGCGCTGAGGCCGGGGACCGAGTCCGGCTCGATGGCGTGGATGGCAGCCAGGGCCTGGCCGCACTGGGCGGTCAGCAGCCGGCGGGCCTCCTCCCACTCCGGGTCCCGGAGGATCTTGCGGGGAATGGTCTCCCCCTCCACCCGGGTGACCACCAACCACCGCGGGCCGAGCCCGTCTCCTTTTCCGGACGCCACCACCTCGGGCACCGGCACCCTGCCCCGGCGGGCGGCCTCCAACAGCTCGGCCTCGGCCGTCGCCGAGCCGTTCTGAGTGGCGCCGTCGCCCCGGTCCTGCTGGACGACCAGCGACCGGCGGGAACCGTCCGAGTCGATGAGGTCGAAGGACGAGGTGACCCGTGATGCTCCTCCCGGGAGGCGGCGCAGGTTCTCGACCTGGCCACCCAACACGGTCGCCAGTGCGTCGGCGACGTCGTCGGTTCCGGCGCTCACCGTTCAGTCGACGGGGGCGACGGGTTTGCCACGGTCGTCCAGCTGATGCAGGTACTCGCAGATTCCGTAGCCGGTGCGGTCCTCATAGGTCCAGCGGGCCAGCCCCTCGTTGACCACCGTGCCCCGGCCCTGACCGATGTCGGCCACCCGCATCACGTCACCGCGCAGGTCGTAGGTGCGGTCCGACTTGTCGAGCACCTGGAGATGGACCACCCGGTGGGTGTACCCGTCGTCCTCCAACTCGGTCCGCAGCCGCCACTCGGCGATGCTGGTGGCCCGATCGCCGTTCCATACCCATCCCCGGTGGAGATCCCCCGCCTCGGTGCCGAGCCGGATCCCGCCGAAGTGCATGTCCTCACCCACGTTGATGCTGAACCAGCGCCACATCTTGGGCCCACCCCAGCGCCGGGGCCCCCACGACCGGTCCCGGTTGCCGTGGGCTTCCTTCCACTCCGAACGCACCCCGTCTACCTCCAGCCAGCCGGTCCACCGGCCGGCCTGCTCGAGGTGGCCCTTGCCCACCGTGCCGGCCGCCGCGGCCGCCTCCTTCGAGCGGGTGCCCCGGGGCTGCCCGTCGGTGCCGATGGCCGGGGTCACCGCGTCGAAGCGGACGTCGAGGGCCATGTGGGCGGTGCGGGTGGACTCCGCCCCCGGGGTGCAGGCCCGCGCCGGGATGTCGGTGTCGGCGGTCAGGCGCCAGGACTGGAGCGGCTCGAGCATCTCGTAGCGCACCGCACCCACCTCGAGCACGCTGTCGACCATCTCGCGTTGCTCTTTCACCCCCCGGTGCTCAGCCAGTCCGCCGCCGGGAAGCCACACCGACAGCCCGACGTCCATGGTCCCCTCGTTGGGCCGGATCCCGATCCGGGTGAAGAAGCCGGAGTCGGTGCCGGGATCGAAGGCGTTGAAGTAGTACGACTCGCTCCAGGCGATGTCGCCTTCCACCGGGTGGGCCAGATCATGACGGGCTTCGAGAATGGGCACGACTACACCATGGTCTGTCCAGCGCTGACATTCAACGCCTCCCCGGTGACCCCCCGGGCGTCGTCGGACAGCAACCAGCAGATGGCGGCGGCGATCTCCTCGGCGCTCTGCAACCGGCCCAAGGGGATCTCCCGGGCGATGTAGGCGGCCAACCCCTCAGGTCCACCCATCAATTGCTCGAACATGGCGTCCTTGTTGATCAGATCGGTGTCGACGGTGCCGGGGCACACCGCGTTGACCGAGATACCCGAGGGCCCGAGTTCGGCGGCCATGGTCTGGGTCAGCAGGATGATGCCCGCCTTGGCCGCGCAGTAGGGGCCCAGGAACGGAAACCCCCGCTTCCCGGCCTGACTGGAGACGTTGCAGATCCTGCCCCTCTGGTTCTCGGCGATCATCCGGGTGGCGCAGGCCTTGGACACCAGCCAGGTGCCGATGACGTTCACATCGAGCACCCGCCGGAACTCCTCGACCGGAACATTGAGCAGCGGCCCGAGTCCGAACCCGGGTCCACTGCCCCCGGCCACATTGGCCACCAGGGTGACGGTTCCCAACTCCTCGCTGACCTTGGCCACCGCGTTCTCAACCTCTTCCTCCACCGATACGTCGGCCACCGCGGTGGCCACCTTCGCGCCGAGGGCCCGGAGCTCGTCGGCCAGCTCATCGAGGTCGCCGGGGCTGGCGGTGCCGTGGGCGGGGGCGTCCGTGTAGGGCCGGGCGATGTCCAGACAGGCGATGTCGGCTCCGGATCGGGCCAGCTGGACGGCGGTGGCCCGTCCGATCCCTCGGGGGCGGGCGGCGCCGGTGACCAGGGCCGCCTGACCGGCCAACGGTTGGGGAGGCTGTGCCAGACTCATCGAATAAACGTAGCGACGATCGAGCCGGGGGGTCGATCCGATCAGGGGGAGGACCATGGGCGCGGTCGGTCAGTCGCGATTGGTAGAGCTGGTGGAGTTGCCCACCCAACCCGCCGGGGTGCCGTGGCCGACCACCGAGTGGCCGACGGGCTCGGTCCCCTCCGGAGTCGACCTCGACGGGCTGATGGATCGGATGTTCGACGACACCGGGCCGTTGGGGTTGACCTTCGCGGTGCTGGTGATCCATGGCGGCCGGTTGGTGTTCGAGCGCTATGCCGGCGAACTGGCCCACTTCGACCGGCCATCCGACCCGGTCGGCGCCGAGTCCCGGCTGATCAGCTGGTCGATGGCCAAGTCGATGCTCCACGCGGTGGTGGGAATGCTGGTGGCCGAGGGCCGCCTGAACCTCGACGTCCCCGTCAACGTGCCCGAGTGGTCGCCACCGGGAGACCCTCGGGGTGCGATCACCCTGCGCCAGATGTTGGCCATGCGCGACGGTCTGGCCTGGGCCGAGGTCTACGAGGATGCCAGTGGCTCGGATGTGATCGAGATGCTGTTCGGGTCCGGCCAGTCCGACATCGCCCACTTCGCCGCCGATCGGCCGCTGGCCGTCCCGCCGGGGACGAGGTTCAACTACTCCTCGGGGACGTCCAACATCATCTCCCGGGTGGTGGCGCAGGTGGTGGGCACCGGGGAGGCGTACCGTGCGTTCCTGTCCGAGCGACTGTTCGGACCGATCGGGATGACCAGTGCCGAGCCGGAGTTCGACCCGACCGGGATCTGGATCGCGTCGTCGAACGTCATGGCCACCGCCCGGGATTTCGCCCGGTTCGGCCTGCTCTACCTGCGCGGCGGGGTGTGGGACGGCACCCGCCTGCTACCGGATGGTTGGGTCGACTACGCCCGCACCATGGTGTCCGACGATCCGGACGACGGTCCCTACGGTGCCCACTGGTGGGGGTTGGCCGGCGACCAGCTGGGCACGTTCCGGGCCTCGGGGTACGAGGGCCAGTCGATCCTGATCTCTCCGTGCCACGACGTGGTGATGGTGCGGCTGGGCAAGACGCCGGAGTCCGACGAAGGCAAGGCGGCCCTCGACCGGTGGCGGAGGGACTTTCTCGAGGCGTTCGCCCCGGCCTGAGGACCGGGTCGGGTCAGTCTCCGACCATGCGCCACGATGTCGGGCACACCCGGCGTCATCGCATCGTTCACCTCCGGGCCGGTGGCCGAACGGGTTGACGCGCTCCCGTAAGCGTTCCTGAGTCCCTCCGGGTCGAATGTACGCGCCTGGCCACACGGCCCGACATCGAGGAGTGGCTGAAGCGCACCCGACGGCGCTCCTCCAAAACGGGAGAGGTTGAAGTCATTGCTGCACTCGACGAACCGCGTGGCTCGTGGCCCGGAGGGCTGGCGCCGGAGAAATAGGTCTTACGGGATCAACGAGGTGGAGAACCACCGCCCACCGACGGCAGGCTGGTTGTGGAAGGTGATCCGGTCCTGGTTCGGTCGGCGGCGCTGCCCATGACCGACACCATCAGGGCGGCGGTGTCGTCGATGAGCTCGTCCAGGGTGCCTTCGAGCTTGTTGTCGAGCCAGGCGATGACCAGCTCGCTGAGCCCGCCCATGAACAGATGGGCGGCGACCATGGTTGTCCGGTCGGGCTCCGCCGGTCCGCCCCACTGACGACGGGTGTAGCCGTCGATGACCTGGGCGGTGGCGTGCAGGGTGTCGAGCCGGTGTCGTCCCATCCGCTCCTCGCCGAGTGCCTCGACGAACAGGATCCGGGCCCGCCGGGGGTCGTCGGTGACGAACCGGATCAGCGAGCTGACGATGGCCTTGGCCTGGGCCCGCGGAGTCCCGTCGGCCACGGCCAGGGTGGCGGTGGTCAGCGCGGTGACCTCCCCCATCAGCTCGTCGAACACCGCCAGCAAGAGGGACTCGAGCCCGTCGAAGCTCTCGTAGAAGTAGCGCGGGTTGAGCCGGCTGGCTTCGCACACCCGGCGCACGGTGGTCCCCCGCCACCCGTCGGTGCCCAGCAGTTCGAAGGCGGTGGCCAGCAGGATCGAGCGGCGTTCGGCCCGGCGGTCGTCAGGGGCCACGCCCCGCCATGGGCGCTGGACCGGTTCGGTCTCAGCAGGAGTCGCCGAAGTGGCGGCGGGGGCGGATGGGGTCATGCAGATCCTCATGTGGCAACGGGCGTTGACATACTCTACAGTTGGCAACGCCCGTTATCAACAAGAGTGGATCGGAGCCGCGGGTGGCAGATTCGGCGGTCGAAGACGCAGGTCACCGAGCTGGAGCCGGTGCCCCTGCTGGCGTCGCTGGCGACGTGGTGGTGATCGGGGGGAGCGTGGCCGGGATGGCCACCGCCCTGGCCCTGGGCCGGACCGGGCACCGGGTGGCACTCATCGAGCGAGATCCGCTGCCCCTCGTCGCCGACCCCGAGGCGGCCTTCGCCACCGAGCGCCGGGGGACACCCCAGTCCCATCAGACCCACGGCTTCCTGGCCCGGATGACCAAGGTGCTGCGCGAGCGGTTCCCCGACGTGTACGAGGGCCTGCTGGCGTCGGGCGTCGAGACCATCTCCCCGTTCGACTCGTGGGAGGACCCGGATCCGGGCGATGACGAGCTCACCATCATGATCGTGCGCCGCACCACCTTCGAGTTGGCTCTCCGCCGGGCGGTCCTGGCCGAGCCCGGGGTCACCCTCCGTTCGGGGGTCGGGGTGGAAGGACTGCTGTCGGCCGACGGAGCCGGCGGCCGTACCGAAGTGGTGGGGGTGACCCTCGACGACGGCTCGGTGGTCCCCGGCTCGGTGGTCGCCTGTACCGGCCGGCGCGGAGACGTCCCCAAGTGGTTGGCGCCGTTGGGGGTCGAGGTGCCCGAACAGGTCGCCGACACCGAGCTGATCTACCTCACCCGCTGGTACCGCCGACAGGTGACCGACACCCAGCTCAACCCGCGGCTGGGCGGGGATCTCGGGTTCGTCAAATATCTGGCCATCCCCGCCGACGGGGACACCCTGTCGCTGACCCTGGCCATCGGGGCCAAGGATCCCGAGCTGCGCCGGGCGCTGCTGCAACCCGGCCAGTTCGACCGGGCCTGCCGGCTGCTGCCGGGACCCCGTGACTTCTTCGCACCCGAGGGCACCCTGGCCGGGCTGGGCGAGGTGCGGCCGATGGGCGGGTTCGTCAACCGGCTCCGCCGTTTCACCACCTCCGACGGGAAGCCCACCGTCCTCGGCTTCCACGCGGTGGGGGACGCCCATACCTGCACCAACCCGTTCTACGGGCGGGGCTGCTCGCTGGCCCTGGTCCAGGCCGCGCTGCTGGCCGACGCCTTCGCCGCCCACCCGACCGACGCCATCGCCCGGGCCACCGACTATGAGGCGGGGTCGGCCCGGGAGGTCGAGCCCTGGTACAACGCCTCGGTGTTCTCCGATGCCCAGCGCATGAACCCCGACCCGGCCTCGGACGCCGATCAGTTCAACCGGCGGCTCGGGTCCCTGGTCCTCGAGGTGATGTTCGGGGCGGTCCCCGACCCGGTGGTGGCCCGGGGGCTGATGCGGCTGATCAACATGTTGGTCCTGCCCGACCAGCTGTTCGCCGACACCGACTTCATCGGCCGGGCGTTCGCGCTGCTCAACGACCCGGACGGTTTCGCACCACCCACGCCTCCCCCCGGGGTGAAGCGGGACACCCTGCTGAGCGCGCTGGCCGCCTGAGCCGGTCCGGAACACAAGTCAGAACGAAGTCAGAACAGAAGTCAGAACAAAGAACAAAGGAGCCCTCATGCACGATCTGGTCATCCGGGGAGGCACCGTCGCCGATGGCACCGGCGCCCCCACCTTCACCGGCGACGTCGCCATCGACGGCAACCGGGTGGTGGCGGTGGGCACCGTCGAGGAGAAGGGCCGGCGCGAGATCGACGCCGACGGCCTGCTGGTCACCCCGGGGTGGGTGGACATCCACACCCACTACGACGGCCAGGTGACCTGGGACCCCGAGGTGTCACCCTCCGGATGGCACGGGGTCACCACCGTGGTCACCGGCAACTGCGGGGTGGGCTTCGCCCCGGCCCGGGCCGCCGACCGCGACTGGCTGATCCAGTTGATGGAAGGGGTGGAGGACATCCCGGGGAGCGCGTTGGCCGAGGGGATGAGCTGGAACTGGGAGTCGTTCCCCGAGTACCTCGACGAGGTGGAGCGCACCGACCGGGTCCTCGACGTGGCCGCCATGGTCCCGCACGGGGCCCTGCGGGCCTTCGTCCTCGGGGAGGGACGGGGCAACGACGAGGCCACCGCCGAGGAGATCGCCGAGATGGCCGCGCTGGTCAAAGAGGCGGTTGGTGCCGGGGCCATCGGCGCCTCCACCACCCGGACCATCCTGCACCGGGCCAAGGACGGGGAGCTGGCCGCCGGCACCTACGCCCCGGCCGACGAGCTGATCGCCATCGGCGAAGCGCTGGGCAAGGCCGGGCACCGGGTGTTCTCCCTGGCCAGCGACATGATGGACTTGGACGGCGAGTTCGCCTGGATGTCGGAGATCTCGCGGCGGGCCGGGGTGCCGGTCACCTACCAGGTGCTCCAGCCCGACTTCGCCCCCGACCTCTGGCGCGAGTGGGTGGACCGGGGGGTGGCCGCCAACCGGCAGGGCGCCTGGCTGGTCCCCCAGGTGGCGGGCAAGCCCACCTCGCTGATGGTCGGGTTCGAGTCGAAGACCCACCCGTTCTCCCACCACCGCGCCTATGCCGAGATCGGCTCGCTGCCGCTGGCCGAGCGGGTGGCCAGGTTGCGGACCCCGGAGGTGCGGGCGGCCATCCTGGCCGAGGACCCGACCCCGGGCGGGTTCGTGGCCCTGTTGCTGGCCAGCCTGCACAAGCTGTTCCCGCTGGGCGACCCGCCCGACTACGAGCCGGCCCCCGAGTCGGCGGTGGCCGCGGTGGCAGCCCGGGAGGGCCGGCCGCCGATGGAGGTGCTCTACGACCTGATGCTGGGCCGGGACGGTCACGAGCTCCTCTACCTGCCCATCCTCGACTACGCCGCCGGCAACCTCGACGCGGTCCGGGAGATGCTCATCCACCCGGCCACCGTGCTCGGGTTGGGAGATGGCGGGGCCCACTGCGGGGTGCTGTGCGACGCCGGCCTGCCCACCTTCATGCTCTCCCACTGGACCCGGGACCGCCATCGGGGCCCGAAGCTCCCGATCGAACAGGTGGTCCACCTCCAGACCCGCCGGACCGCCCAGCTCTACGGGTTCGGTGACCGGGGAGTGCTGGCCCCGGGCTATGTGGCCGACGTCAACGTGATCGACCACCAGGGCCTGGCCCTCGAGGCTCCCGAACTGGTCTACGACCTCCCTGCCGCCGGCCAGCGCATGATCCAGCGGGCCCGTGGGTATATCGCCACGGTGAAGTCAGGGGTGGTGGTCCGGGACCACGATGTCGCCACCGGGGCCCTTCCCGGGCGCCTGCTGCGGGGTCCGCAGCCGGCCCCGAACCGGGCGTCGGGAGACCAGTAGAACCGGTTCTACGCCAGAGCAAATACAGGCTATTTCGAAAGTTACCGCCAGGTACGGCGTTCTCCCCCTAGCTACAGTGAGGGGAAGCCGTTGTCAGGGGGAAGGGGAAGAGTCTCGGTGATGCGTTCATCGCGCCTCGGAGGGTCGCAGCTCGGGGGGGGACCACGGAGATCGGGGCTCCGGAATTACCTGCGCACCGCCGTCGCCCTGGTGCTGTTCGCCGCCACCACCCTGACCCTGATCGCCACCTCGCCCGGCGGTGCCTCCGCCGACACCGGCACCTTCTACAACGGCACCTCCACCGCCACCGCCTCCGCCCTGGCCCTGGTGCCCTCCACCGGTGGCCTGGGCTACACCATCACCCTGTCCACCTCCAACGCCGAGTATGAGCAGGCGCTGGCCAAGGCCACTTCCCAGACCCTCAACCTCGGGGTGATCGGGACCGTCCTCACCACCTCCAGCTGCAACAAACCCCCGGCGGTCGCCGCTTCCCAACTCCCCCAGCCGGTCGCCCTGGAGAACAACGCCGCGCCCCCCGACCGGACCATGACGGTGGCCGGCACTTTCAACGGGTCCGGAGCCGGGGCGGGGGTCGAACACGCATCAGTGACCCCGACACCTTCGGCCAGCGCCAACACCGAGGGCGGTGCCTTCGGCGCGGCCGGAGCCCTGGAGATATCCGGTCTGGACACCTCGGCGGTGGCCCAGGTGGTTTCCGGCAATACCCGCGACGTGACCTCCTCCGCCGACGTCGGCCAGATCTCCCTACTGGGCGGCATGGTCGTCCTCAAGGGCCTCCACTGGGATGCCACCGAGGAGTCGGGGGCGGTATCGTCCTCGACGGCCAATTTCTCCCTCGGATCGATGGTCCTGGCCGGGGTGACGCTGCCCACCCCCAACCCGACTCAGCTGGCCAGCGCCATCGGCATCGTCAACACCGCCCTGTCCCCGAC
>Ga0307372_10003970_pt1 | contig 23194 bp, 20 predicted proteins | sample OX1MG_FD_202533 | JGI IMG/M metagenome (GOLD analysis project Ga0307372, IMG submission 202533) | Soil microbial communities from Risofladan, Vaasa, Finland - OX-1 | ecosystem: Environmental > Terrestrial > Soil > Coastal area > Acid sulfate soil | place: Finland: Risofladan, Vaasa | collected...
TGGGCGGGTCAAAGATACACCCGGACGTCGTGGGCCTTGGCGGCCAACCCCTGGTGCTCGCGCTGCAGCTCGTCCAGATCCATGCCTCTATGATAGCAAGGGCTCCGCGCGGCCGCGCGTGCCGCGTACCCAGCGCGCTACCGCAGCCACCCGCGGGCCCGCAGCAGCGCCAGCAACTCCTCCGCCAGCTCGTCGGCGGAGCGCTGCTCGGTCCGGGCAATCAAGTCGGGCGCGGCCGGCGGCTCATAGGCCTGCCCCACCCCGGTCAGGTCGGCCACCTCTCCCGCGCCGGCGGCGGCGTAGAGCCCCTTGGGGTCGCGGCGGCGGCACTCCTCCAGGTCACAGTCTACAAAGACCTCCAGGAACCGCGCCGCCCCGACCAGCCCGCGCACCGCCTCGCGGTCCTGGCGGAAGGGCGAAACAAACGCGCACACCACCAAGTGGCCGTGCTCGAAAAGCAACCGCGCCGCCTCGCTTGCCCGCCGGATGTTCTCCCGCCGGTCCTCCGGGCTGAACCCCAGGCCGGCGCACAGCCCGTGCCGCAGTTGGTCGCCGTCCAGCACCACCGTCTGGCAGCCCAGGGCGAAGAGCCGCCGCTCCAGCGCCAGCGCCAGCGTGGTCTTGCCGCTCCCCGACAGCCCGGTGAGCCACACCACCCCCGCCCGATGGCCGTTGCGCGCCTCGCGCTCCTCGCGCCCGATATTCCCTGGCGCCCACACGGCGCTCGGACTGGCGGCCACCGGCGCTGCTACCGCCGGCAGTTCACGCCATTCGTTGCGGATCATGCCCGCCGCCACGGTGACGTTGGTGAACGGATCCACCAGGATGAAACTGCCCGTCTCCGGATTCCGGCCGAAGGGATCGAAAAAAATCGGCTGGGCGGTGGTCACCCGCACCCGGCCGATGTCGTTCCACTCCAACGTGGCCCGCTCCTGGCGGTGCAGCGTGTCTACTTCGACCCGATACTCCACCTGCGGCACGGAGGCGCGGGTCGAGCGCGTGGTGTGCTGCAGCACGTAGGTGGCGGAGGGGTCCAGCGGCGCCTCCGCCATCCAGCACAGCATGGCGTCAAAGCGGGTGCCGATCAGCGGCAGGTTGTGCCGCCGCACGATCATGTCGCCCCGGCTGATGTCGCGCTCGTCCGCCATCGTCAGCACCGCCGCGTCCCCCGCCGCCGCCTCCGCCAGCGGCCCTTCGGCGTTCTCCACGGTTTGGATCCGGGTCGCCTGGCGCGAGGGCAGGATCACTACCTCCTCACCCGCCCGGATGGTGCCCGAAGCCACCCGCCCGGCGAAGCCGCGGTAGTTCCCCCCGGCGCGGATGACATACTGCACCGGAAAGCGGAAGTCCAGCAGGTTGCGGTCCACTGCGATGTTCACCGTCTCCAAGTGGTGCAGCAGCGTCGCCCCCTCGTACCAGGGCATGCGCCGGCTGCGCTCCACCACGTTGTCGCCGTGCAGCGCCGAAACCGGAAGGAACACCACATCCTTGATCTCCAGCTTGCGGGCAAAGCCGGTGAACTCCGCGACAATCTCGCGGAAGGCCGCCTCCTCGTAGTCCACCAGGTCCATCTTGTTCACCGCGATCAAGAAGTGGGGAATGCCCAGCAGCGAAGAGATGAAGGCGTGGCGCTTGGACTGCGTCAGCACCCCCTTGCGGGCGTCGAGCAGGATCAGCGCCAGGTCGGCGTTGCTGGCACCGGTGACCATGTTGCGCGTGTACTGGGTGTGGCCCGGCGTGTCGGCGATGATGAACTTCCGCCGCGGCGTGGCGAAGTAGCGGTAGGCCACGTCAATGGTGATGTTCTGCTCCCGCTCGGCGCGCAGCCCGTCGGTCAGCAGCGCCAGGTTGAGCGCCTCGCCCCGGCGCCGGCTGGCCGCGTCCAGCGCCCGCAATTGGTCCTCGAAGATGGACTTGGAGTCGTAGAGCAGCCGCCCGATCAGCGTGCTCTTGCCGTCGTCCACGCTGCCGGCGGTGGAGAAGCGCAGCAGGTCGGTCTCCGCCGCCAGCGCGGCAGGCGCCGCCGCGGCGCGCCGCGGCTGGACCTGGCGCACCGCCTCCGGCGGAATGGTGGGTTCCGAGGTGGTGCTCATTTAGAAATACCCCTGCCGCTTGCGGTCTTCCATCGCCGCGTCGCTGCGCTGGTCGTCCAGTCGCCCGCCCCGCTCGGTCACCCGCGCCGCCGCCGTCTCCAGCAGAATGTCCTCCATGCTGGCCGCGTCCGACTCGATCGCGCCGGTGCAGGTGGCATCGCCCACCGTGCGGAACCGCACCGTGCGCTCCTCGGCCACCTCGCCCTCGCCCAGCGCCACGAACGGCGTCTGGGCCAGCAGCAGGCCGCCGCGCTCGAACACCCGGCGGCGATGCGCGAAGTACAGGCTCGGCAGCGCGATCCCCTCGCGGGCGATGTACTGCCAGACATCGAGTTCGGTCCAGTTCGACAGCGGAAACACCCGGAAATGCTCGCCCGGGTTGCGCCGCCCGTTGTAGAGCGACCACAGCTCCGGCCGCTGGTTCTTGGGGTCCCACTGCCCAAAGGCGTCGCGGTGCGAGAAGATGCGCTCCTTGGCCCGCGCCTTCTCCTCGTCCCGCCGCCCGCCGCCCACGGCGCAGTCGGCGCTCAGCTCGCGCAGCGCGTCCAGCAGCGTGATGGACTGCAGCGCGTTGCGGCTGGCCAACGGGCCCGCCTCCTCCACCGCGCGTCCGCGGTCAATGGTGTCTTGCACCGAACGCACCACCAGCCGCGCCCCATAGTGCTGCACGAACCAATCGCGGTAGGTGAGCGTCTCCGCAAAGTTGTGCCCGGTGTCAATGTGCAGCAACGGCAGCGGCGACACCCCCGGGGCGAAGGCCTTGCGCGCCAGCCAGGCCAGCGTGATCGAATCCTTGCCGCCGGAAAACAGCAACACCGGCCGCTCGAACTGCCCCGCCACCTCGCGCAGAATATGGATCGCGTCCGACTCCAACTGGCGAAGATGGTTCTGGCGCGGCATGATCGCAGCGGGCTTGGTCGTTGTGAGGGAAACTGCCGCAGCGCTGGTTGCGTCGCGAGCCGAGGGGGCGCGACTTCGGGTCTAGCGGCCCGGGGCGATGCGAGCTTCCAGTGCGTCCAGCAACTCGGACGACAACGGCCCCTCGCCCGCCGCCATGCCCAACTCGATCTCCGGCTTGTGCGCGCCGTGGAAATCCGAGCCACCCGTGGCCAAGAGCTGATGCCGCGCGGCGATCGCTTCGCACGCACCCACGAGCTTGGGCGTGTGCTTGGCCCAGTAGGCCTCGATGCCCGCCAAGCCGTGGCCGCAGAGCTCCGCCACCGCGGCCTCCAGCTCGGGAATTGTGAGTGGAAGCGTGCCGGGGTGCGCCAGCACCGCCACCCCGCCGGCCTCGCGGATCAGCCGCGCCGCCGCCGGCGTCTCCAGCCGCTCCTGCGGCACGTAGCCCGGCGTGCCCGGCACCAGCCAGCGGCGGAACGCCTCCGCCATATCGCTGGCCCAGCCGCCGGCGACGAGCGCGCGCGCCACATGGGGACGTCCCACCGCGCCGCCCGCCGCCTCCGCCAACACCGCCTCCAGCCGCAGCCGCGTCCCGGCGGCTTGGAGCTGCTCCACCATGCTCGCCGCCCGCCGCTCCCGCGCCGCCCGCAGCCCGGTGCAGGCCGCGCGCAAGCCGCCACCGCGCGCGCCGTCCACCCCATAGCCCAGCAGGTGGATGTCATGCAAGCCCCGCCAGCCGGTGCTGAGCTCGATCCCGGCCAGGAAGCGAATGCCATGGGTCTGCGCCCGCGCCCGCGCCTCCTCCAGGCCTGCCATCGTGTCGTGGTCGGTGAGCGCCAGCCCCGTCACCCCCAGCGCCGCGGCGCGGTCGAGCAGTTCGGCCGGGGTGAGCGAGCCGTCCGAGGCGGTGCTGTGGGTGTGCAGATCAATCATGCTGTGCGGCGGTCTCCAAGTTCGCGGTGGACTTCACGTCCTCCGCCGGCCGCTCCGCCGGCGCCGGCACCGCGTTGAAAACCGCATGCATCCCCATTGCCTCCAGATTGATCTCCTGCAGCCGCTCCCGGCTGCCCAGATCGTACAATGCCAGCCGCGTCGGCCGCGAGACCGCGCTGACCATGTTTTTGATCCAGCGCACCTTTTCCTTCCACCGTGTCTGCCGGATGCGGGTGAAGCACACCCACACCCGCCCCCCCTCAATCGGCAACACCCCTCGGCACCAACTGAACCCGGGGGGGCTGTCCCCGCCCAGCGTGTTGAGGTCGAGTTCGTCCTCCACCCGCAGCGTGCTTTCATTCACCACGAACACGTGCCCGTCCACCGAGGTGAAAAAGATATGTCCATCCTTGACCCAGCCGTCGTGAATGCACTCGCGCGTGCCCAGCACGATGGTCCTCCTCGGGTCCTCCAGGCAGACCGCATCGCCCAGGTCCCCGCGGCTGACCCAGAGTTCGCCCTGCGCCCAAAAGGCAAAGTTGGGGTGGGCGCGGTACGGCTTCAGCGTGGCGATCTTGCGGTAGTCGGTGTCGCGGGCGTGGAGCTGCCAGGGATCGCCCCCCAACGCGCTCCAGCACTGCACCAGCACGCCCTCCAGCGTGATCTCCGCCACCATGTCCAGTCCCGTGACCACCACCGTGATCGTTCCCCGCGGCGTTGGGCTGACGTGGTGCAAGTCGTTGAAGAAGGGCAGCGAAATATACGCCAGCCGCTCGAAGCTGGGGATCTGGAAGACCATCACCTCGGTCGAGGTGCAGGCATACAGCCGGTCCCCCGCCACCGCGCCCGATTTGAACAGCACCGAACTCTGCGCCGAAGCCCGCGCCTCCAAGGGCGTTTCGTAGGAATAACAGATCTCGCAGGCATCGGCCTCCGGCCGAACCCGGCCAATCACGGCTCGCTCAAAAAGCAGCCATTCTTCCTGCGCGTCCTTGAACGTGGACCTTTGGACGCCCCCCAAAACAAACAGGTCCTGCATGACCAGTACCCTCGCTTTTGCTCAAGAGCATCGGATGCACCAACGTCACGCTCCGCCTACCCGTGCTCCACTGTCGGCTGTTCACTGGTCACTCTTAAGTGCCACCCGCGCCCCCTCCAGACCCTCCGCCTCCGCCACGACCTCCACGGCCCCTGGGCGCCGCCTCGTCTGCACCAGCGCCATGCACCGCCCGTTGAAGGCGCTGCGCTGCGAGGCGTGGTCGGGCTCGTGGCTGCTGGGGTCGCCGTTGCCCACCCCCAAGATCCGGGCCGGCCCGTTCACCGTGAAGTGCACCAGGTTTCCCGCCGTGGGTACCTGCCGCCCGGCGGCGTCCTGCACCTCGGCCGCGACCACCGCCAGATCCTCGCCGTCGGCGCGCAGCGCGGTCCGGTCGGGGCGCAGCACCAGCTTGGTTGCTGCTCCGGTGGTCTCGCGCCGGCTGGTGAGCGCCGTGCCATCGGCCGCCCTGCCCCGCGCCTCTATCACGCCGGGCGCGTAGGGCACTTGCCAGGCGGCGTGCCCGTTGCGCTCCACTGGTTGCCGCCCCAGGCTCTTGCCATTGCAAAACAACTCGACCTCCTCCAGGTTGGTGTGGCACCACACCTCGATCGTTTGCCCCTCCTTGCCGCTCCAGTTCCAGTGCGGAAACAGGTGCAGCACCGGCTGCTTCGTCCACCACGCCTGATAGTAGTAAAAATTGTCCTTGGCAAACCCGCAGGTGTCCAAAATGCCAAAGTGCGAGCTGATGCAGGGCCAGCCATACGGGCTGGGCTCGCCCCGGTAGTCGAAGCCGGTCCAGGCAAAGCCGCCCGCCAGAAACGGGCGCGCTGCATAGATCTTCCACCAGCCCTCGGCGCTGAGCGCGTAGCTGGGGTAGTTTATGTCGTAGGCGCTGACGTAGCCCTTCGCCGGGTCATTGAAATAGATCCCGCGGGTCGAGACGGTGCTGGCGGTCTCGCTCCCCAGCGTCGGCTGCCGCGGAAACTCGCGGTGAAAGGCGTCAATATGCGGAGCGTTCTGGGTGACGCCGCCGCCGTTGCCGTAGTTGAAGCCCTGCACGTCCACCACGGCCGAGACGCCCTTCCCCCAGCCGCCATTCATCGCCACCGTCACCGGCCGCGTCGGGTCGAGCTTTTTGGCCAGACGTTTCATCGCCCCCACCACCCGCGCTCCGATCTCGGTCCCCTGCTGCGGCTCCTCGTTGCCCAGCGACCACAGGATCACCGACGGATGGTTGCGGTCGCGCCGGATCAGCCGCTCCAGTTGGCTCAGCCCCTCCTCGGTCGAGGCCATCATGCGGGTCTCGTCCATCACCAGCATCCCCAGCCGGTCGCAGGCATCCAACAATTCCGGCGTGGGCGGGTTGTGGCTGGTGCGGTAGGCGTTCGAGCCCATCGCCTGTAGCCGCTCGATGCGGTAGCTCTGCAGCCGGTCGGGCAGCGCCGCGCCCACCCCGGCGTGGTCCTGGTGGTTGCAGGTGCCCTGCAGCTTCACCGGCTCGCCGTTCAAAAAGAAGCCGCGGTCCGGGTCAAAGCGGATGCGGCGGATGCCAAACGGAATCTCGAGTGGATCGCTGGCCGCGCCCTCGGCCTCGAGCGCCAAAACCGCGCGGGAGAGGTGCGGCGCGCCCAGCGACCACAGCACCGGCGCCGCCACCAGCGCACTCGCCGCCAACTCCGCCTCGCCCCAGGCCGCGACCTCGACCAGCGGCGAGTGCGCCGCCCCGACCGCGCGCCCGTTGGCATCGAACAGCGCCACCCGCAGCCGACAGCGCGCGGCGCTCTCGCCCTGGTTGCGCGCCGTGGTCGTCACCCGCACCGTGGCCTGGCCATGGTCGTCGCGCAGCGCGCTGCGCACCGCCGTCGTGTCGGGGGCAAAATGCAGCGGCTGGGTGCGCGTCAGCCACACGTGCCGGTAGATGCCCGCGCCCTCGTAGAACCACCCCTCGCCCAGCGTCGCATCCGCCCGCACCACCAGCGCGTTGCGGCCGCCGATCACCGCCAAGTCGGTCAGGTCAAAGCGGAACGGCGCGTAGCCGCTGAAGTTCTCGCCCACGTACTCGCCGTTGAAAAACACCATGGCGTGGCGGAACACGCCGTCGAACTCCACCCCCACGCGCTGCCCGGCGGCCTCGGCCGGCAGCGTGATGACGTTGCGGTACCATCCGATGCTGGTCGCAGGGTAATCCCGCCCCAGCGGCTTGCTGCCGTGCGCCACCAGTTGCCGGTCCTCGTGGAAGGGCAGGTCCACCGCCCAGTCGTGCGGCAGCTCGACCGCCTCCCAGCCCGAGTCGTCGTAGTCCACCCGCGCCGCCGGCGCCGCCCCCAGCGCCTTGGCAAAGGTCCGCTGCCCGCGCCCAAAACCCAGGTCGGCGGAGGCCACATCGGCGTTGCCCAAACGGAAGCGCCAGCCCAAGTCCAACTTTTGCCGGCGCGCGGCCATCAGCGCGGGCGCGACCGCCGGCGCCGCCACGGCCTGTTCCTCGCTGCTGGCGGCCAGCGCCGCGGTCGGCAGTTGCGCCGCCAGCGCGCCGGCCGAGGCGGCCAAGCCGCTCTTTAAGAGTTGACGGCGGGTGAAGTTGGCCATGGGTGCCTCCGCGAGTGGAACAGGGCCGCCACCCCCAGCAGCGCCACCATAATGCAGCAGGCGTACGCCAGCCAGTCGCCGTGGCGGGTGTAAAACGTCAGCTCGGTCAGCGGCGAAAAGCTCGCCTCCAGCGCCGCCGCGCGGCGCTGCGGCAGCTCCGCCGTGATCCGCCCGTAGGGATCTATCACCGCGGTGATGCCGTCGTTGGTGTCGCGCAGCAGCCAGCGCCGGTTCTCGATCGCCCGCACCTGCGCCATCTGCAGGCCCTGCGCCGCCGCCGACGAGGTCCCGTACCAACCGTCGTCGGACTGGTTCACCAGCCACTCCGCTCCCATCGCCACCTCGCGCCGTGCCAGCGCCGGGAAGATGGATTCGTAGCAGATCAGCGTCGCAAACCGGCGCCCGTTCAGCGAAAAGAGCACCGGCCCCTGGCCCGGCACGAAGTCGCCCACGTTCTGCACCAGCTTGCCCACCCCGGCCCAGTGCTTCAGCCACGCCGGCAGGGGCACGTACTCGCCAAAAGGAACCAAGTGGAGCTTGTCGTAGCGCTCCCCGCTGGTCCCATCGGGATGGACCACCAGCACCGAGTTGCGCGGCAGGTCGAAGTCGGGCGTTCCCAGCGCCGTCAGCGGATAGGTCACCTCGCCAAACACAAACGTCGCCCGCGTCCGCGACAGCAGCTCCGCCGTCATCGCCTGGAACTCGGTCTGCAGGGCGTAATCGAGCGGCGCCGGCTGCTCCGGCCACAGGATCAGCGCCGCCGGCGGCGCCTTCGCCGGCGCCGAGAGTTGTAGTTGCTGGTCCAAAAAGCTCCGCAGCCGCGCGTTCGTCCAACTCCCCTTCAGCGGCGTGTTGGGCTGCACCAGCCGTGCCCGCAAGGTCCGCACCGGCAGCGAGGGGGGATGGTAGGGCAGCGTCGCAAACGCCAGGATCAAGCCCAGCCCCGCCGCCAGCACCCCGTCCATGCGCGTCGGCCAGGGCCGCGGCCGGCTGGCGTTGCGCTCGTCATAGAAGCGCAGCAGCAGCCCCGCTAGCAGGGTGTTGGCCAGCGCGATCAGAAAGCTCGCCCCATACACCCCCGCCACCGGCGCCACCAGCATGAAGCCGGCGTGCGCCGCCTGCGAGCTGCCCAGCAGGTTCCAGGGAAACCCACCCATGGGCGTGTAGGTGCGCAGCAGCTCCACTGCCACCCACAAAAACGGCAGCGGCAGCAGCCGGTGCCCCAGCCCCCGCCCGATGGCGTGGCCCAGCCAGGCAAAGATGGCCAAGTAGCTGGCCATCAGCAGCAGGAACAGCACAAACACCAAGCCCGCCGTCGCCGAGCTCAGATCGCCGTAGTTGTGGATGGTGGTTGCGATCCAGGGGCAACTGAGGGCGAAAAACACCACCCCCGCCAGATAGCCCGGCGCCAGTGCCCGCCACCAGTTCTCCGCCCGCGCCACCACGATCAGCAGTGGCACCAGCGCAAACCACGCCATCCAGTCCCAGCCCAGCAGCGGAAACACCGCCGCCAGCCCCGCCCCCGAGGCCGCCGCCGCCAGCAGCGAGGCCATGAGCGGCGCCGGACGCAGGGCGGAGGGCGAGTCAGTCACGGCAGTGGGTGCGGGGGCAGGCTCGGGCATCGGCATGGACTACTTTCGTCATGATGCCACTCCCCCGCCCGGCAAGCGAGACATTTGCGTTGCCCCCGGCTTGGGAGCACAATACAGCCGTTTGCGGGCCGCTTCGGCCCCTTGGGGAGAATTCCACATGAAGACCAACAGTTTCGCCAAAATCTGGATCGCCGTCACTGTCATCGCCTTTCTGCTCGAGGCGGCCGTCGGCCGGACGATGCAGACCAGCCTGATCAACAATGGCGGCGTGCCCTGGCGCCTGCAGCCCGAGGCCAGCGGCTGGGCGGTGCTGGCGGTGGCGTCGCTCATCTTTGGCTTCGCCTTCGCTTATGTCTTCCTGCAGGGCTACCAGCGGGGCGGTTGGGTGGAGGGCATCCGCTTCGGCTTCTGGGTCACGCTGCTGGCCAGCGTCCCGGAAAACCTGGGCTACGCCGCCATGCTGCCGCTGGGGCGCCGCATCCCGCTCGAGTTCATCGGCGGCGACTTCGTGGCCTTCGTGGTCTGTGGCATCGTGGCCGCCACCATCGCCAGCAACAGCGCCCGCGCCCACGCGGCCCGGGCCTAAGCCCGACGGCCTCAATCCAGCAGCGCCGGCTCGGGGGCCTCGCCCGCCGCGAAGGGCGCCGCCGGCGCCGCCGCCCCGGCGCCGCCGTGCCGCAGGTAGCCTTCCAGCTCCTGGCGCGAATCGAAGTAGTTGCCCACCAGCCGCTCCAGCGCCCGCTCCCGCATCTGCTGCCGCGATACCAGCGCGGCATAGACGTAGCCCCGCCCCTCGCGCCGCCGCTCCACCACCTGCTTGCGCAGCAGCCGCTCCAGCACCGTCAGCACCGTGGTGTAGGCCAGCGGCCGCCCCCGCTCCGCCAGCCGCGCGTGCACCTGCCGCACCCGCGCCTGCTCCAGCGCCCACAGCGCCGCCAGGCACTCCAGCTCCAGTTGCGGCAGCTCGCCCCCGCTGCGCGACCTCATTGCCCCGCCGCCTCGCTGCGCGTCCACTGCCCCACCCGCAGCAGCGGCCGCTCCAGCGAACGGTTGTAGCTCGTCCACTCCGCCTCCGTCGGCGGCTCCTGCTCCAGTTGGGTCCGCATCGCCTGCATCTTCGAGTCCATGTCGTCCAACTGGTGCAGCAGCAGCGCCTCGGGAAACATCGGCAGCTTGGGCGAGCCAAACTCGTAACGGCCGTGATGGCTGATGATGAGGTGCTCCACCAGCGTCTGCAGCGGCCGCGGAAACTTCGGCAGCGCCGCCAGTTTGCGGTGCAGGATCTCCAAAACCAGCACCATGTGTCCCAGCAGTTGCCCCGGGGTGGTGTAGCTGAAGCTGCGGCGGTAGCTCAGCTCCTCGATCTTGCCCAGATCGTGCAGCAGGATGCCGGCCAGCAGCAGATCACCGTCCACGAAGGGATAGTTGCGCCGCACCAGCTCCGCCAGCCGGCACAGCGAGGTCACGTGCTCCAGCAGTCCGCCCAGGTAGGCGTGGTGCAGCAGCTTGGCGGCCGGGGCGCGGCGGTAGCGCTCGGCGATCTCCGGATCGTCGAAGATGCTGCGCAGCAGCGCCTGCAGATGGGGGTTGGCCATGGCTGCGATTCGCTCCTGCAGTTCCTGCCACATCGCCTCCACGTTGGCCGGCGTCACCGGCAGGTAGTCGCCCAGCGCGACCTCGGCCTCCTCCACCCGCCGCAGCCGGTCAATCTTGAGCTGCGGCTTGTCGCGGTAGAGCGAGACCTGCGCCTTCACCCGCACGAAGTCGTCGCGCTCGAACGAGGTCTGCACCGCCGCCACCCCGTCCCACATGTTGGCGTCAATCTGGCCGGTGCGGTCGCCCAGCGTCAGCGACAAATAGGGCTCGCCGTCTTTTTTGAGCCGCAGGTCCTTGCGCACCACCAGGAACACGCTGGTGATGGTCGAGTCGGGGACCAGTTGCTCCACGAAACAGGGCTTGAGGCTGTCGTCCATCTACTGGCCGCCGCCGCCCATGTTGAAGCCGCTGCCCTTCTTGTCCTTGTCGCTGGGCTTGGGCAGGTCGGTGGGCAGCACCCGCTGGAAGCGCGTGATGTCCGGCCCCGCCACCGCGCCGGCGCCGGTGTCCACGTAGCCCGGCTTCACCGTGATGTAGGCGTCCTGCCGCAGCTTGGCCAAATACGTCTTCAACTCCGGCTGCAGCATCCGCTGGTACAGCTTGTAGGTGATGTCGCTGGTCGCCTCCCCCAGCGTCTCCTGGCCGGCATGATGCACGGCGGTGACCTTCAAGATCAGATAGCCGTTGGGCAGCTTCTCCACCGGGCTCACCCCGCCCACCGGCAGCCCAAACAGCGTCTTCGCCAGGCTGGCCTCCAACTGGTCTCTGCGCTCGAAGCCGATGTCGCCCCCTTGCGAAGCGGTGGCGGCGTTGGAGTAGCGCTGCGCCAGCTTGGCGAAATCCTCGCCCTTCGCGGCCCGCTGCTGCACCTGGTCGGCCAGCGACTTCAGCCGCTCCTTCTCCGCCGCCGGCTTGCCGTCGGTCTTGATCAGAATCTCGCTCAGCCCCACCTCGTCCGGCCGCACATAGTCCGCCTTGTGGGCGTCGTAGTAGGCCGCAATCTGCGCCGGCGTCGCCTGCGGCACCCGCGGCGCCACGTCCTCTTCGATCACCTTGCGCTGCAGGATCTGGTTCTTGATGGACTGCTGGAAGTCCTGGTAGCTCTCCCCCTGCGCCTCGATCGCCTTCTGCAGGTCTTCCATCGAGGCCAAGTGGTTCTGCTGCCGCATCTGATCCAGCTCCAGCACCGTCTCCGTCTCCGCGCTCATGCCCAGGTCGCTGGCCCGCTGCACCAGGAGCTGGTTGTCAATCAGGTTGGCCAGCAGGTCCTTGCGCGCCTTGGCGATTTCGGCGGGGGTGAGCGGCTTGCCGGTTTGCTGCGCCTGGTCCTGCAGGCCCGACACCAGTTGGCTCTCGGCGGCGGTGAGGTCGGTGGTGGTGATGACCTTGTCGTTCACCCGCGCCACGATCTGCTCCACCACGGTGGTCTGCGGCGGCGGCGGCTCCGGCGCCGGCAGGCCGGCCACGATGGGCGCGGCGGCGGCGCTGGCCGCCGGCTTGGCGGGCGGCTTCTTGACATTGTTCTTGCTGGCTTGGGGCGCCTGCGCCGCCAGCCCCACCGAGGCCAGCAACGCGGCGGCAAGGAGGCATCCCTGGTACCGCTTCATAGGCCCATTATCGTACAAATGCGGGGGGCGGAGATAGGGGAAACGCTCAGCGCTGCTTGCCGCCGAGGGCGCGCAGCCGCGCCGCGACCGCGTCCGCCGCCGCCTGCACCTCTTCGTCCCGCAGCGTGCGCTCTTGGCTCTGGAAGCGAACGCGCACCAGCAGGCTGTAGTGGCCCTCGCCGATGGCCGCGCCCCGGAAGACCTCCGCCGGACTCGCCGCCGCCAAATGCGCGATCGGGGGCGCCGCGTGCAGCGCCGCTGACACCCGAGCCCAGCTCACCTCGTCGGTGAACACAAACGAGAAGTCACGCTCGCTCGCCGGATAGCGCGACGGCGGCGTGTAACATACCCGCCGCGGCCCTGCGGCATAGAGCCGGTGCAGGTCCAGCTCGGCCAGCCACGTCTCCGCCGGCAGCTTCCACTCCGCCGCCAGTTCGGGATGGAGCTGGCCGAACAGCGCCAACTCCCCGATGCGTCCGCTGCGGCCGGGATGCAGGAACCCGGGCACGCGGGCGGTGCAGGCCAAACCTGGGGCCTCAAACAGCCCCAGCACCGCCTCCACCTCGCCCTTCAGCCCCAAAAAATCCAATCCCGGGTCGCAGGCGCCCAGGCTGAGCACGGCGGGCTCATGCGGTTTCCCCTGCTCCAGCCGGTAGAGCTTGCCCAGCTCGAACAGCCGGGGCGCGCCCACCCCGTGGTGCAGGTTGTGGCGCAAAAGCTGCAGCATCGCCGGCAGGCTCGAGGTGCGCAGGATCGCCGCCTCTGCGCTGAGCGGGTTCAGCACCCGCACCGGCGCCGCCTGCGGCGCAAACCGCGCGCACTCGCTCTCGGCGGCGAAGCTCACCGTCACCGCCTCGGCGAAGCCGCGGCCGCGCAGTTGCTGCCGCACCCGGTCGCGCATCCCCGCCTCCGGCAGCGGCGCCGCCACCCCCTGGAACCCCGGCAGCCGGGCAGGGAAGCGGTCGTAGCCGTAGAGCCGGGCGATCTCTTCGATCAGGTCAATCTCGCGGGACAAGTCCGGCCGCCAGCTCGGCGGCAGCCAGACCTCGTCTTCGCCATCGCAGCCCAGCGCCCGCAGCAGCCGCGCACAGTCCTCGGGCGGCACCGAGCGCCCCAGCAGGCGCGCGATCGCCGCCGGCCGCAGCCGAATGGCCTGCGGACGCGGCAGCGTGCCTACTTGGTCGGTCAGCCCGCCCGCGACCACCGCGCCGTAGGCTTGCGCCGCGGCGGCGATCAGCCGCGCCGCCAGCGGCGCCGCCTCCGGGTCGGCCCCGCGCTCGAAGCGGTGGCTGGCGTCGGTGTGCAGCCCGTGCCGCCGCGCCGTGCGCCGCACCGTCAACGGATCGAACCAGGCGCTCTCCAGCACCACGCGCGTTGTCGCCGCGCTGATCGCCGTCTCCAGGCCGCCGATCACCCCCGCCAGCGCCACCGGCCGCTCGCGGTCGGCGATCACCAAGTCCTTGGGGTCGAGCTTGCGCTCGATCGCGTCCAGCGTCACTAGCGCCTCGCCCGGACGCGCCCAGCGCACCCGAATCTCCCCGCCCTGCAGCCGGTCGGCGTCAAAGGCGTGGGTGGGGTGGCCCATCGCCCACAGCGTGTGGTTGGTCAGGTCGGCGATGTTGTTGATGGCGCGGTGGCCCAGCCCCTGCAGCCGCTCGGCGATCGCGGCGGGCGAGTCGCCTACCCGCACCTGCTCCAGCACGAGCGCGCAGTAGCGCCCGCAGGCCTGCTCGTCCTCAATGGTCACGGGAATCGTCACGGTCACCGATGGCGGCTGCGCCGGCAGAGCCGGCGCCTCGAGCTTGGCCAGCGGCTCACCGGTGAGCGCGGCGATCTCGCGCGCAATGCCATAGTGACTCAGCAAGTCCGGCCGGTTCGAGGTCAGGTCCAGGTCGAAGAGCCAGTCGCCGCCGACCGCCTCCACCCGCTCCACCGCCACCCCGGCCAGCGACAGCCGCGCCGCCAGCGCCTGCGGGGCGAGCGTGATGGGCACATACTCGCGCAGCCACGAGAGCAGCACCTTCATCGGAACTGCTCCAGGAAGCGCAGGTCGCCCGAGTAGAAGCGTTGCATGTCCTCGACCCCGTAGCGGATCATCGCCATGCGTTCGATCCCCAGGCCGAAGGCGAAGCCCGAAACCCGCTCCGGGTCGTAGCCGACAAAGCCAAACACCGCCGGGTCCACCATGCCGCAGCCCAGCAGCTCGATCCAGCCGCTGTGCTTGCAGGTGCGGCAGCCGCGGCCTTGGCAGAAGATGCAGCTTACATCCAACTCGGCGCTGGGCTCGGTGAACTGGAAGTACGACGGCCGCAGCCGGGTGCGGGCGCGGGAGCCGAAGAACTCGCGGGCAAAGTGCTCCAGCGTGCCCTTCAAATCGCCAAAATGCAGCTCGGCGTCCACCGCCAGCCCCTCGAGCTGGTGGAAGTTGGGCGAGTGGGTGGCGTCGGGCGCGTCGCGGCGGTAGGCCTTGCCCGGCACGATCACCCGCAGCGGCGGCGCCTGCTTCTCCATGGTGCGGATCTGCACCGGCGAGGTGTGGGTGCGCAGCACGTAGTGCTCCAGGTCCGGGCCCAGATAGAGCGTGTCCTGCTCCTCGCGCGCCGGATGCCCCTCGGGGATGTTCAGCGCCTCGAAGTTGTAATAGGTGGTCTCGATCTCCGGCCCGTCGGCCACGCTGTAGCCCAATCGCAGAAAGATGCCGACGATCTCGTCGCGCACCTGCAGGATGGGGTGGGCCGCCGCCGCCGCCGCTGGGCTGCCCGGCAGGGTCACATCCACCCGCTCGGCCCGCAGCCGGTTTTCGACCTCCTCCGCCTGCGCCGCCGCCTGCTGTTGCTCCGCCCACGCCTCGGCCTCGCGCTTGAGCTGGTTCAACTGCTGCCCCAGCGCCCGCTTCCACTCCCCCGGCGCCGGCTTGAGCCAGTGCTCGTTGAGCAGCGTGAGCAGGCCGCTCTTGCGCCCCAGCCAGAACTCGCGGCTGCCGGAGCCCAGCGCCGCTCGGAACTCTCCCACCGCGGCGGCGAGCTCCGCCTCCGAGCGCAGCCCCAACTGCGGCCACGGCGTGGCTGCCCAGGCGGCGAGCTCCTCGGCGCTTCGGGCCATATGCGGACGCCCTATTGGGAATTGCCAAGCGCGGCTTGGGCTTGCTTCGCCAACTGCGCGAAGCCCTCGGGATCGCGCACCGCGATGTCGGCCAGCACCTTGCGGTCCAACTCCACCTTGGCCAGCGCCAGCCCGTGGATGAACTGGCTGTAGGTGATGCCGTTCAGCCGCGCGGCGGCGCCGATGCGCACGATCCACAGCTCGCGGAATTGCCGCTTGCGCTGCTTGCGTCCGCTGTAGGCGAACTTCAGTGCCCGCTGGCTGGCCTCTTTGGCCGAGCGGTAGAGCTTGCTTTTGGTGAGGAAAAACCCTTTGGTGAGGCCGAGAAGCTTCTTGCGCTTGTCCCGGCGCTTGGTTCCACGCTTGACGCGAGGCATCGTTTTCTCCTTTGCGATAACCGCCGCTTCGGCACGATGAGAGCCGATCGCCGCGGGTGAGCTCGCCCCGGACAAGTCCGGGGGCCCGGATTAACCCCTGCGCCTAGGCGTAGGGAATCATGCGCGCGATGCGGAGCTGATCGGCGGGGCTGACCAGGGTCTCCTGGTCCAGCGTCCGCTTCCGCTTGCGCGACTTGGAGGTCAAAATATGGCGCGCTCCGGAGTGGCCGCGCACGATCTTTCCGCTTCCGGTCTTATGGAAGCGCTTCGCCGCCCCCCGATGTGACTTCAATTTCGGCATGTCCCGTCCCTGTGTTCCCAAATCGCTGCGAGCCTGGCCGCTGGCCTAGGCCTTCTTCGCTTCCGTTTTCTTCGGCGCCAGGATGGCGGTCAGCGCATTGCCTTCCATCCGCGGCCGGAACTCCACAATCGCCGCCGCCTCCACCTCGTGCAACAGCTTGTTGATGAGCTGGAAGCCAATCTCCTTGTGCGTGATCTCGCGGCCGCGAAACTGCACCGTGGCCTTCACCTTGTCGCCTTCCCCCAAGAACCGGATCACGTTGTTCTTCTTGAACTCGTAGTCGTGCTCGTCGGTGCTGGGCCGGAACTTGACTTCCTTAATGACAATGTTCTTCTGGTTCTTCCGCGCTTCGCGCGCCTTCTTCTCCATCTGGTACTGGTACTTGCCGAAGTCCATGATGCGGCAAACCGGCGGCTCGGCGTTGGGAGCCACCTCCACCAGGTCCAGCGTGCGCTGCCGCGCCAGGGTGATCGCCTCCTGCGGCGTCAAGATCCCCAACTGGGTGCCCACCTCGTCAATCACCCGCACCTCGCGGGCGCGGATGCGTTCGTTGATGCGGGTCCTGGGTTCAGGAATGCGGCGCGGTCGAAAGTCTCGGATAGGGGTCTCCTCTGCGGCGTAAGAGTCGTAAATCCTTGCCAGTATAGCACGTGCCCCGCGCTGCCCCTACCGCTCCGATCTATAATCGAGGCTGCACCTGCAAGGAGCCTACCCATGCCCTCTTCCCGCTTTTCCGGACTTTACCTCAGTGGTCGCGCCCTGGCGGTGCTGTTCATCGTCGTCGGCATTGCCGGCGCCATGGCGTTCTATCGCGCCCACACCACCCCGGAGGCGGTCTGGCTGGGGTTGACCCATTCCGACCAGCAGCCCCTCGCCACCAGCCAAGTGCCCACCATGGTCGCCCTCAACCACGAGCAGGAGGTGCTGGCCGAGCACGTCGCCCCCGCCGTGGTGCAGGTCAACGTCACCGCGCACTCCGGCGGCCCCGCCATGCCCGGGGATGACTCCGGCGATCAGGGCGGCGACCAGAGCCCGGGCGGGGGCCAGGCCGGATTGCCGCCCAACAACCCCTTGTCCCAGTTCTTCGGCCAGTTCGGCCAGCCCCGCCGCCCGCAGTTCGAGCAGGGCGTGGGCAGCGGGATCCTCATCTCCCCCGACGGCTTCATCGTTACTAATAACCACGTGGTCCAGGATGCCACCGATATCCGCGTCACCCTCACCGACAAGCGCACCTTTAGCGCCAAGGTGGTGGGCACCGACGCGCTCACCGATTTGGCGGTGATCAAGATTGACGCCACCCACCTCCCCAACCTGCCCTGGGGCGACTCCAAGGCGATCAAGCAGGGCGATGTGGTCTATGCCTTTGGGGATCCGTTCGGCCTCGGGTTCACGATGACCCACGGCATCATCAGCGGCAAGGGCCGCTTGGCGGTGAACCGCACCGACCTGCGCGCCCCCGGCGACTACTTGCAGACCGACGCCGCCATCAACCCGGGCAACTCCGGCGGTCCGCTGGTGGACGTGCGCGGCGAAGTCGTCGGCGTCAACGCCTTCATCTACACCTCCACCGGCAGCTTCAGCGGCGAGGCCTTCGCCATCCCGTCGGAGATCGTCAAGCCCATCACCGCCGCCCTCATCGCCAAAGGCAAGGTGGTGCGCGGCTACCTGGGCATCTCCATCGTGGACATCACCCCCGAGGAGGCCCACTTCTTCGGCCTGCCCGCCACCGCCACCGGTGCCCTGGTCAGCCAGATCACCGCCGGCGCCGCCGGCGAAAAGGCCGGCCTGCGCGCCGGCGATCTGATTACCTCGTTCAATGGCGCCCCGATCGCCAGCCCCACCGAACTGCAACTGGCCACCGCCTCGGTCCCGCCCGGCAGCACCGTCAAGTTGGGAGTCCTGCGCGACGGCAAGCCCCTCACCTTGACCCCAGTGCTGGGCATCGCGCCCCAGGATGAGGCCCAGTCCGCCTCCGCCTCCCCCGCCGCCGCCACCCCCCACGGCGTGCGCTTGGGTGTGCGGCTGACCGATCTCACTCCCGAGTTGCGCGACCGCTTTCAGTACCCCGACACCGTGCGCGGCGCCGTCATCACCAGCGTCATTCCCGGCGGCCCCGCCTACAACGCCCAATTGGTGCCGGGCGTAGTCATCAGCGAAGTCAACCGCGTCAAGGTGGCCAACACCGAAGAAGTCAACGCGCAGTTGCGTAAGCTCCCGCCCGACCAGGACGTGCTGCTGCGCATCTTCACCGGCGGCCCCCAAGGCGGCGCCTTCTTCATCGTCGTCCATCCCGCCGCCGCCGGCGGCGGCGGGAGGTAGGAAGCGAACTAGTGGACGGTGAACAGTGAAGCGTGGACGGTGGCCCGCGGCGGTTCGCCGTTCACGGTCCACGGTTCACTAGCCCCGTGGTTTCCGTGCTATCCTTGTGCTTCCTATCGTAGAAGAGCAGAACAGGAGCTACGCCCCGCGAATGGCGACCACATCTGAAGCCAAACTGCAGCTTGTCGGCAACTACCGTATCCATCCCTCCGACACCGGTTCGCCCGAGGTCCAAGTGGCGTTGCTGACCGACCGCATCGCCTACCTCACCGAGCATTTCAAGACCCACGCCAAGGATCACCACTCGCGCCGCGGCCTGCTGCTGCTGGTCGGCAAGCGCCGCCGCTTGCTCGACTACCTCAAGCGCGAGCACCCGGACCGCTACCGCGATCTGATCCAAAAGCTCGGGCTGCGCAAGTAGCCGGCGCGCTAGCCGCGCCCGCGCCCACCCCATTTCAACAGGAAAAGCGAGAACCCTATGCCGTCCCGCGTCACCGTCGAATTAGCCGGAGGGAAGACCCTCACCTTGGAAACCGGAAAGATCGCCCGCCAGGCTGGCGGCGCCGTCGTCGTGCGCCTGGGTGACACCATGGTCTTGGCCACCGCCACCAGCGCCCACCAGCCCCGCGAAAACATCGATTTCTTCCCCTTGACGGTGGACTACCGCGAGTACACCTACGCCTCCGGCCGCTTTCCCGGCGGCTACATCAAGCGCGAGGGCCGGCCCACCGAGAAAGAGGTCCTCACCAGCCGGCAGATTGACCGTCCCATCCGCCCGCTGTTCGCCAAGGGCTTCCGCAACGAGACCCAGGTCATCGCCCTGGTGCTGTCCGCCGATCAGGACAACGACCCCGATGTGTTGGCCGTGACCGGCGCCGGCGCCGCCCTGCACATCTCCGACATCCCCTTCCCCCACACCCTGGCCGGCGTCCGCGTCGCCTATGTCAACGGCGCCTACGTCTGCAACCCCACCTATACCGAGATGCGCAGCAGCCAACTCAACATCGTGGTGGCGGGAACGGCCGACGGCATCTCCATGGTCGAGGCCGGCGCCCAGGTGGTGTCGGAGGAGCTGGTGGTCGGCGCCATCGAGTTCGGCCACGAGCAGATCAAGAAGATCCTGGTGGGCATCGAACAGCTCCGCAAAGAGGCCGGCGCCCCCAAGCGCGCCGTCACCGCTCCGGTGGTGGACGAGGCCTTCTATAAGAAGCTGTTCCAGCAGTACGGCGTCCGCTTGATCGACGCCCTCGACACCAAGGCCCACCCCAAGGCGGAGAGCGCCAAGCTGGCCGAGGCGGTCGAGGCCGAGGCGCTGGCGGCGGTGCCCGCCGACCAGCCCGAGCTCAAGACCCAGACCAAAAAATATTTCGAGCGGATGCGCGAGCGCATCTTCCGCGACGCCCTGCTCGACAAGCGCCATCGCCCCGACGGCCGCGCCTTCGACCAGATCCGGTCGATCTTCAGCGAGGTCGGGCTGCTGCCCCGCGCCCACGGCTCGGCGCTCTTCACCCGCGGCGAGACCCAGGCCCTGGTGACCGTCACGCTGGGCACCAAGGAAGACCAGCAGCGCATCGAGACCATCGAGGGCGAGGGCTTCAAGCGCTTCATGCTCAACTACAACTTCCCCCCCTTCTCGGTGGGTGAAGTCGGGTTCCTGCGCGGCCCCGGACGGCGCGAGATCGGCCACGGCGCCCTGGCCGAGCGCAGCCAGCTCTCCCAGCTCCCGCCCGACGGGACCTTCAACTACACCATCCGTGTGGTCAGCGACATCATGGAGTCCAACGGCAGCAGCTCCATGGCCTCGGTCTGCGGCGCCTCGCTCGCCCTTGCCGACGCCGGCGTGCCCATGCAGGCCCCAGTGGCCGGCATCGCCATGGGATTGGTGAAAGAGGGCGACAAGTACGCCATCCTCACCGACATCGCCGGCGCCGAGGACCACTATGGCGACATGGACTTCAAGGTGGCCGGCACCCGCGAGGGCATCACCGGCCTGCAGATGGACATCAAGATCGGCGGCGTCACCGCCGTCCTGATGCGCGAGGCCTTGGAGCAGGCCCGCCGCGCCCGCCTGTTCATCCTCGACAAGATGGCCGAGACCATCGCCGCCCCCCGCACCGCCCGCTCCCTCTACGCCCCGCAGATCACCACCATCAAGATCCCTGTGGACAAGATCCGCGACCTGATCGGGCCCGGCGGCAAGATGATCCGCTCCATCGTCGAGGCCACCGGCGCCAAGATCGATGTCAGCGACGACGGCACCGTCAACATCGCCGCTGTGGACGGCAACGCCGGCCAGAAGGCGCTGCAAATGGTCAGCGACGTCACCGCCAGCGCCGAGATCGGCAAAACCTATCTGGGCAAGGTGGTCCGCATCGTGGACTTCGGCGCTTTCGTCGAGGTCTTCCCCGGCACCGACGGCCTGCTCCGCTGCATCAACATCGAGGGCAACAAGGTCAAGCTCAGCCGCAAGGCCGTGCTCAAGGAGCAGCGCGAGAAGTTGGGCCTGCCCCTGCCTCCCCCCCCGCTCGGCGCCGAGCCGGCCGGGGAAGGCGGCGACAGCTATGACCGTCCCCCCCGCCGCGACGACGATCGCGGTGGCGATGGCCCCCGCCGCGGCGGCTTCCGCGGTGGCCGTGGCGGCCGCGACCGCCGCTAGGAGCTAAAACCGCCTTCCGGGCCCCGAGCCGCTTGCGGCTCGGGGCCCGGCGCTTTCAGGGGGATCGAACGGCTAGGGCTGGGGGCTGGGCGCCGCCGGCGCCGCCGGCGCCGTCACCGCGTAGGGAAACCCGCCCAGGAAGTACTTCGTCCCGCCCGCCATCATCTCCGGCATCGCCACCGCCGGCGCCTTGTAGACGTTGCCGGCGTTCCACAACATGAAGCCGCCGCCGTGCTGCGCCCGCTCGGTGGCCACCTGGATGAGGATGTAGTTCGGCCCAAAGCTCTTGGTGCGCCAAGCAAAGGCCTGCAGCCAGGGGCGGATGACCACCCCGGTGTCCTGCGTAATGCTGTTGAACCGCTCCATGCCCGCCTGGATGAAGTGCTCAGGCGCGTCGCCGGGGTCCTGGTAGCCGTCAAAGTCGCCGAAAAAGTGCGACGGGTAGATCATCGGGCACATCACATCGCAAAAATAGGCCAGGCTGACCACGTCCTGCCCGGTGGCGTTGAGGTCCACCTTGCGCGCCCAGGCCATCACCCCGTAGACGTCAATCGAGATGTGCACCCCGCTGGGCTTCAGCCCTTGGTGTGCGCGGTAGAGGAAATTGCTGATGAAGTCGGCCCGCACCGCCTTGGGGTCGCTGCTCTGGTAGGCGAAGCGCGCGTCCCGCTGGTTGCCGTCCACCGGAAAGCGGATGTAGTCGAACTGGATCTCGTCCACCCCGGCGTCGGCCACCTCCACCGCCAGCGCGACGTTGTAGTTCTGCACCGCCAGCAGCGACGGGTCGGTCCAGGTGGGCTTGCCGTTCTCCAGCCACACCCCCCCGGTCGCGCGCGAATGCACCGCCAACTCGGGGTGCTCGTGCACCAGCCGCTCGTCCTTGAACACGGCGATGCGCGCGATGGCATAGAGCCCCTGCTGGTGCAGCCACTGCACCCACTCCGGCAGGTTGGCGATATAGGGGTGCTTCAAGTGGCTGGCCAGCGGCAGGTCGGCGTTGAAGCTCACCGGCCCGTCCGAGTCCTTGACGTCGAACACCACCGCGTTGCCCCCCTCCGCCCGCCATTGCTGCGCTAGGCGGCGGCCATGCGGGCTGCCGGCCATCAGCCCGGTCAAATAGATGGCGCGGATCTCCAGGTTGGGCGGGGTGGGGTGTCGCCCGGTATTGGGCGCGGGGGTCGCCGCGGCGGCCACCAGCAGCGCACATACGGATCCAGCCACGGCAAACAGGCGAGGGCAGCACGGAAGGCGCATGGGTTCAAAAGGGTCGCTACGACCTGTTTCGAATGTAGCATGCACCCCGGCGGGGCGGAGGTGACGGCGAAGGTGCAAAGGCGACCGCGGCTAGGACAACCCTAGCCGCCGCGCCCCCCATCCTACCCCGTGGTGGGGCATATACCACCACGGGCCGCGACAGCTAACTTTGGCGGAGCCCACGGCGGAGAGCGAGGTGGCCGATGGCGTTCGTACGCAAAAAAGGCAAGTCTTACTACCTGGTGCACAACGTCCGCGAGGATGGCCACGTGCGGCAGGTGCACTTGGCCTGCCTGGGCAATCGCCCCCGGGTCAGCGACGAGGTCTTGGCCCAGGTGCGCCAAGCCCACCCCCAATTGCAAATTGACTGGGAGGCGGTGCGCGCCCGCGCCGCCGAGACCTTCGTCTCGCCCTTTGCCGATCTCGAGGGGGTGGCGCTGCTGCTGCGCTCCATCCGCACCCTGCACCAGGATCTGGAGGAGTTGAACCTCACCCTGCTGCGCAGCCGCCTGCACGAGCGCGGCCAGGGCGAAGAGGCCGAGACGCGGGTGCGCGAGCTGTTGACCGAGATGGAGGCTCTGCGCGCCCAACTGGAGACCAAACTCAAGCACCAGCCCACGACGCATGCGCTCCACTCTGAAACCGAACACCACAAGACGGGCGATTGAGCCCGTCCGGTTCGAAACGGAGCCGCGCCCCGATCCCCATCCCGCCACCGCCTACCGTCTGCCCGCCGCTTGCATCCTAACCTCTGGGACCATATGAAATCGGGCTGCCAAGAGGTGCTGGATCCGTCGTTGCGTTGCGACGATGTCTGCCAATTCGAGGCCGCGCTCCGC
>Ga0307372_10003974_pt1 | contig 23161 bp, 25 predicted proteins | sample OX1MG_FD_202533 | JGI IMG/M metagenome (GOLD analysis project Ga0307372, IMG submission 202533) | Soil microbial communities from Risofladan, Vaasa, Finland - OX-1 | ecosystem: Environmental > Terrestrial > Soil > Coastal area > Acid sulfate soil | place: Finland: Risofladan, Vaasa | collected...
GCCGAGATGTGCTCGACCAAGGCGCTGCTCGCGGGTGACGGCGACGTGATCGCCGATATCTACCGCGACCGCGTCGTGCGCCGCGGAAAGGGTTCGGAGGTCTGGGGCTGGGCCACTGCCTACGGCCCGCCCAAGGGCGGGCAGAAGCCGGCGCCGCAGGGAGCGAAATCATGAGGGCGCTCAAGTGGGTCGTGGTGGCCGCCGCGGCGATCGCGATGGCGGGACTCGCGGGCTGCGGCGAGCGCGAGCAGGTCGTGGTCTACAAACAGGGCAAGTATCAAGGCAAGCCCGACCAGCTGCCATGGAACAACGCGCCGCTCGCCTATGGCAGCGCGAAGTGGACCCAGGGCAACGAGAAGAGCTGGGAAGACGAGCTCAAGACGCGCACCCAGAATCAGAACGAATACGTGCGCATTGACCACTGAGCCGACAGGAGCCCGAACCATGGCGAATCTCGGAAGGGTTCTACGCTGGATCGCGGTGCTCGCCGCGATCGCGCTCGCCGGCGTAGCGCAGGCGCAGTCCGTGCCAAGCAACCAGCAGCTCATCCAGCAGCAGCAGCAGCGCCGGATCGAGCAGCCCGCGAACAATGCCCCGGTGTGGCGCGAGGTACGCTCGGGTCGGCCGCAGTTCTCGGGGGTCCCGGGCCGCGAGATGGGGGTGCTGATCCAGTCATCCGGCCAGACGTGGCGTGCGCTGCGTGATGGGCCGATCACGCGCTACGGCGGCTGGCTGCTAGTCGTCGTGGTGCTCGCGATCGCCGCGTTCTACCTGGTGCGCGGCGCGATCAAGCTGCGCGACAAGCCCACGGGGCGGCTGATCCAACGCTTCGGAAGCTTCGAGCGGATCGCTCACTGGACCACGGCGATCAGCTTCTGCGTGCTGGCGGTCACCGGCCTGATCATCCTGCTCGGCAAGATCGTGCTGCTGCCGGTCATCGGCTACACGCTCTTCGCCTGGCTCGCGGCGCTCTCGAAGAACCTGCACAACTTCGTCGGACCGCTCTTTATCCTGAGCCTGCTGGTGACCATCATCGTGTTCATCAAGGACAACCTCCCGAGCGCTTCGGACTTGGCCTGGATCGCGAAGGCCGGGGGGCTGTTCAGCAGTGCGCACGTGCCGTCGGGGCGCTTCAACGCCGGCGAGAAGGGCTGGTTCTGGGTCGGGGTGGTGATCCTGGGCATCGCGATGAGCGTGACCGGCCTGATCATGCTGTTCCCGAACTTCGACCAGACGCGCGCGACCATGCAGCTGGCGAACATCGTGCATGGCACCGGCGCGGCGCTGTTCATCGCGCTCGGGCTGGGCCACATCTACATGGGCACGATCGGGATGCAGGGCGCCTACCAGGCGATGCGCACCGGCTACGTCGACGAGACGTGGGCCAAGGAGCACCACGAGCTCTGGTACGACGACATCAAGTCCGGAAAGATCGCCGCCAAGACGGACGAGTCCACGCTGCCGCGCATGCAGCGGCAGCACTAGCGAGTATCCAGGAGAGCTGCATGAACAAGACCCGAATCACCGCCGCGCTCGCCGCTGCCTTGCTGCTGGGCGCACTGTCCGTCGAAGCCAAGCTGCCGCCGGCGCCGCCCAAGAGCCCGGCCGAGGTGGCTGCCGCGGCCGAGAAAGCCAAGGTGACTGGCGCGAAGGACGCAGCCGAACTGACTGCGGCGATGGATCGCGCCGTCGCGAACTACAGGAAGAACAAAGGCCTCCCGCCCGAGCCGTCGGCCGTGCCGGCCAAGCCCGTCAATACGCACATGAAGAAGCGCCGCTAGGCGAGCCGCCATCCCGCGGGACGAGAAAAGGCGCCGAGCGGCGCCTTTTTTTCGAGCTTTCCCAGGAAGTAGGGTATTACGATGCGGCGTCCGGGCCGCTTCGCAGCACGTCGTTGTTGCTTCGAAGGTCTATTCTGAAAGTAAGGTGCTGCGATGCGGCGTCTGGCGCCGCTTCGCAGCACGTCGTTGTTCTTATATCCCTTCCATGAAGATCAGCTTCGAGCGCGTCGCTTTCTTGCGCAGCGCGAGCAAGGGCGCGTACTCGGGCGAGTCGTAGAAACGGCGCGCTTGCTGCATCGAGGGGAATTCGAGCAGCACCAGGCGCTTGGGCGCCCAATCGCCCTCCTTGACCTCGAGCGCGCCGCCGCGCACCAGGTACCTGCCTCCGTACTGCGCGACCAGCGGCGGCACGTGCTTGCGGTAATCCTCGTACAGCTGTGGATCGAGCACCTCGATTTCGGCGATCAGGTAAGCAGCCATGCGCGTTCCTCCTTCGGCCCCGATTCTACGCAAGGCCGAAAGGCGGCAGCGCGACGCCGGCCGCGCCCATTGCCGCGATGAGCGGGATCAGCCCGATCCGGAAGCGCAGCAAGGCGAGCAGTGAATCCGGCCGGCCAGAACACGTGCTCGGAGAAGAACAGGGCGAGGCTCACGATCGCGCCATGTCCGGCAGGCAGGTGTGCAGGCCGTCTCCGGCCGGCACGACGCGCACCGACACGTGGTACATGCGCTCGAGCGTGTCGGGGCGGATCACCTGTTGCGGCGTGCCGATCTCCAGCGCCCGGCCCTCGGAGAGAAGCAGCGCGCGCTGCGCACACAGGAAGGCGTGGTCGGGATCGTGCGTCGAGAACAGTACCGCGATGCCGCCCGCGGCGAGCTCGCGGATGCGCCCGAGCACCCGCAGCTGGTTGCCGAAGTCGAGGCTCGCGGTCGGCTCGTCCATCACCAGCAGGGCCGGCTCCTGCGCCAGTGCCCTGGCGATCAGCGCCAGCTGGCGCTCGCCGCCGGAGATCTCGGTAAACGGCTTGTCGGCGAGGTGGGCGATGCCGAGCGAGGCGAGGGCGCGCTGCGCCACTTCGCGATCGTTCCGTGCGGGCACCGCGAACGCGCCGAGGTAAGCGGTGCGCCCCATCAACACCATCTCGCGCACCTGGAACGCGAAGTAGCCGGCGTGCGCCTGCGGCACATAGCCGACCCGCCGTGCCACCGCTGCGCGCGGCAGCGCGGAGAGCTCGGTCCCGTCCAGGCGCACGCTCCCGGCGTGCGGCGGCAGCAGCCCGAGCACGGTGCGGAACAGGGTCGTCTTGCCGCCGCCGTTCGGCCCCAGCACGCACATCACCTCGCCCGGGGATAGTGCGAAGCTCACGTCGCGCCCGACCGTGCGCCCGGGGAATCCGAATGCGAGCGCGTCGACCTCGAGCATCACCAGCTCCGCCGCGACGCGGCGAACAGCCATAGAAAGAACGGGGTGCCGATGAACGCGGTGAGCACCCCGGGAGGCACCTCGATCGGCGCGACGGTGCGGCACAGCGTGTCGACGGCGAGAAGGAACGCGGCGCCGATCAGCATGGCGAGAGGCAGCAAGCGGCCGAAGTCCGGGCCGACCACCAGACGCGCCGCATGCGGCACCAGCAGCCCGACCCAGCCGATGATGCCGCCGATCGCGACCGACGCGGCGGTCATCAGCGTCGCCGCCGCCACCACCACGGCGCGCAGGCGCCGCGTGTCCACGCCGAGCGCGCGCGCCTCGTCGTCCGGCAGCGCCAGCAGGTTCATGCGCCAGCGCAGCAGCAGCATCGGTACCAGCCCGAGCAGCGCGAGCGGGGCTGCGATCGCCAGGTCCCGCGGCGCGATCGAGGCCAGGCTGCCGAGCAGCCAGAAGGTGATCGCCGGGAGCTGGTTGCTGGGATCGGCGAGATACGTGAGCAGCGCGATCGCCGAGCCGAGCAGGGTGCCGATCAGCACGCCAGTCAGCACCAGCGCAAGCAGCGGATCGTGTCCCCGCAGGCGTGATCCGATCAAGTAGACCAGCACCACCGCGGCGAGGCCGCCGGCGAAAGCGAATGCCTGGACCGCCACCGCGCCCAGCGACAGAAAGATCGCCAGCACCGCGCCGAGCGCGGCGCCACTCGACACGCCGAGAATGTCCGGGGAGACGAGCGGGTTGCGGAACATGCCCTGGAACGCCGTGCCGGCGGCCGCGAGCGACGCACCCACCAGCACCGCCGAGAGCACGCGCGGGCCGCGGATGTCGAGCACCACGGTCGCGATCATCGGCGCGAGCGGCCGCGTGCCGCCGAGCTTGTCGAGCGCCAGGGTCGCGAGCTGGACGACCGATACCGGATAGCGCCCGAGCGCGAGGGCGAGCAGCACCAGCGCCGCGAGCACCACGGCGGCGAGGGCGTACGCGGCCGCGTGCGTTTTCATCCGGACCCGGCGAGCGCGTGTCTCATGCGTAGCCCACGCTGTGCCGGTCGATGGCGACTGCCTTGACCAGGGCGTACACCGGCCTGCCTGGGGCGAGGCCGAGGGCGCCGACCGATTTGCGGGTGATGCGTGCGACCAGCGGGGTGCCGGCGACGTCCAGGCGCACGTCGACGCTCGCGCCCGGCTCGTCGCCGATCGCGCTGACCGTGCCGGAAATGACGTTCAGAAACGACGCGTCGCGCGGCGGTGTCAGGGCGAGGGAGACGTCGCGCGCGCGGATGCGCACCCGAAGGCGCTCTCCGACCAGCGCATCGACGTCGGGCGCGTACAGCGTGCCGCCGGCGAACTCGAGCCGCGCCAGGCCGCTGGCGAGATCCTGCTCGGCCACGCGCGCGTCGAGCACGGCGCCACCCTCGAAGCGCCCGAGCTGGGGCCGCAGATCGAGTCGCGCGGCGAGCTCCGCCACCGGGCCGACCTCGGTCACCTCGCCCGCGGATACGAGCACCAGGGTGTCGGCGAGGCGCACCACCTCCTCGAGCGCATGGCTGACGTATACGATCGGGATGCGCACCTCGTCGCGCAGCCGCTCGATGTAGTAGAGGATCTCGCTCTTGCGCGCGCTGTCGAGCGCGGCGAGCGGCTCGTCGAGCAGCAGGATGCGCGGGCTGGCGAGCAGCGCGCGCCCGATCGCGACGCGCTGCTTCTCGCCGCCGGAGAGGCGGTGCGGGCGCCGCTCGAGCAGGTGGCCGATGTCGAGCAGCGCCAGCACGCGCTCGAGCGACTCGTAGCGTTCCGCCTCCGGGGTGAAGAACCGGCCGTAGAGCAGGTTCTGCCGCACCGTGAGGTGCGGCAGCAGGCGTCCCTCCTGGAACACGTAGCCGATGCGTCGCCGGTGCGCCGGGATGTCCACGCCCCGGACGCTGTCGAAGAACGCCGTGCCGTCGACGCTGATGCGCCCGCGGTCGGGGCGCGCGAGACCGGCGATCAGGTTGAGCAACGTCGTCTTGCCCGAGCCGGAGCGGCCGAAGAGCGCGGTGACGCCCGCGTCGCTCGCGAAGCGCGCGGCGACGCGGAACGCGCCTAGGCGCTTGTCGACCTCAACCTCGATCCGCATGACCGAATACCGCGCGCTGCGCGCGGCGCAGCAGCACCTCTGAGGCGAGCAGAGCCGCGAACGATAGCGCGACAGCGAGCACGCACAGGCGCGCGGCGGCGCCCTCGCCGCCCGGAACCTGGGTGAAGGCGTAGATCGCGAGCGGCAAGGTCTGCGTCTCGCCGGGGATGTTCGAGACGAATGTGATGGTGGCGCCGAACTCGCCCAGGCTGCGCGCGAAGCCGAGCAGCATGCCGGTGAGGACGCCGGGCAGCACGAGCGGCAGCGTCACGCTCACGAACACCCAGGCGCGGCTCGCGCCGAGCGTGGTAGCGGCTGCCTCGAGACCGCGATCCACCGCGTCGAAAGACTGGCGCATCGCGCGCACCATGAGCGGCAGGCCCATCACCGCCGAGGCGAGCGCCGCGCCGGTCCAGCGGAAGGCGAACACGATCCCCAGGCTGTGCTCGAGGAAGGCGCCGATGGGCCCACGGCGGCCGAACCCGAGGAGCAGCAGGTAACCCACCACCACCGGCGGAAGAACGAGCGGGAGGTGCACGGTGGCGTCGAGCAGGATCTTGCCCGGGACGGCGGCGCGCGACAGAAACCACGCCAGGCCGAGCGCGAGCGGCAGGCTGCCGAGCATCGCCCAGAACGCGACTTTCAGACTGAGCTCGAGCGCCTGCAGCTCGCTGGGGGTGAAGGCCAACACGCGCCTAGTTTAGCGGGGCGAAGCCCCAGCGCCTGAAGATCGTGCCCGCTTCCGGGGAGCCGAGGAAGTCCTCGAGAGGCCGCGCCCTCCTCCAGCCGGAGGCGGTCGTGAGCGCGACCGGATAGATGATCGGCGGATGGCTGTCGGCCGGAAACGTCGCGACGACCCGCACGCGCGGCTCGGCGAGCGCGTCGCTTGCGTAGACGATCCCGAGGGGCGCTTCGCCGCGCGCGACAAAGGCGAGCGCGAAGCGCACGTTTTCGGCCGCCGCGATGCGATCCTTGACGCTGTCCCACACGCCCAGCTTCTCGAGCGCCGCCTTGGCGTACAGCCCGGCCGGCACGCTGCCCGGATCGGCCAGGGCGAGGCGCCCGCCATGCAGCAGTTCGCGCAGAGGGAAACCCGGCTCGATCCGCACGCTCGGCTTTGCCGGGGCCGGCGCGATCAGGACCAGACGGTTGCCCACCAGGTTGCGGCGGCTGTCGACCTGGATGAAATGGTGCTGCTCCAGGTAGTCCATCCACTTCAGGTCGGCGGAAATGAACAGCTGCGCCGGCGCGCCGGCTTCGATCTGCATGGCAAGCGCCGAGCTCGCCGCGTAGGAGACGGTGACCTTGGCGCCGCCGTGCGCAGCGTAGGCTGCGATCACGCCGTCGAGCGCGTTCCTCAGGCTCGCTGCGGCGAACACGAGCAGGTCCTGCGCGTGCGCCACCGCGGGCGCAAGCGCCACGAGAGCAAACAGGACGCAACGCAGCGAGCGGAGCTTGCGGGCGCGAAAGTTCATGGTAGCGGCCGGGTACGCGGAAATCCGGCAGGTTAGCGGCAGGCGGCGGTGCTGCCAAGCGGCGCGGCGAGCCGCGCCGCATCCGGCTAGAATGTGCGCTCCGCGCACCCGGCGGCGCGTCGTTCATGAAGATTTTCGGCTTCGCAGGCTATTCCGGCAGCGGCAAGACCACGCTGATCGAGCAGCTCGTCCCGCGCTTTGTGCGCAAGGGGCTGCGGGTCTCGCTGATCAAGCACGCCCACCACACTTTCGACGTGGACCAGCCGGGCAAGGACTCGTACCGGCACCGGCATGCCGGCGCGACAGAGGTGCTGGTGACCTCGTCGCGTCGCTGGGTGCTGATGCACGAGCTGCGCGGCGGACCCGAGCCCTCGTTCGAGGAGCAGGTCAAGCACCTCTCGACCTGCGACCTGCTGCTCGTGGAGGGCTTCAAGTTCGCGCCCATCCCGAAGCTCGAGATCTGGCGCGCCGAGACCGGCGAGGCGCTGCTGCATCCGAACGACCCGCACATCGTGGCGCTGGCGAGCGACGCCGAAGTCGAGACCGCTCTGCCGCGGCTCGATCTCAACGACGCCGACGGCATCGCCGCCTACATATTGGGACAGGTGGGACTCGCATGAACAAGGGACTGCTTTCGGTCGACGAGGCGCTCGCGGTGCTGCTCGCGGGCGCGAGCCCGGTGGCCGAGATCGATGAGGTCCCCACGCTCGAGGCGAGCGGCCGGGTGCTGGCGCGCGCGCAGCGCTCGCAGATGGACGTGCCGCCGATGGACAACAGCGCGATGGACGGCTACGCGGTGCGGGCGGCCGACGTCAAGGCGCCGGAGACGCGGCTGCGCGTCGCGCAGCGCATCCAGGCCGGCGAGATCGGCGGCGCGCTCGAGCCCGGCACTGCGGCGCGCATCTTCACCGGTGCGCCGCTGCCGCCTGGCGCGGATGCGATCGTGATGCAGGAATTTTGCGCGGCCGAGGGCGATCGCGTGATCGTGAAGAAGGTGCCGCGGCCCGAGGAATGGATCCGGCGCCGCGGCAGCGACATCCGCGCCGGAGACGACATCCTTGCGGCCGGCATCCGGCTGCGGCCGCAGGATACGGGCCTGGCCGCGTCGATCGGCATCGCCAGGCTGCCCGCATATCGGCGCGTGCGCGTGGGGCTGTTCTTCACCGGAGACGAGCTGGTGATGCCGGGCGATCCGCTGCCGCCGGGGCGCATCTACAACTCCAACCGCTTCACGCTGAACGGGCTCGCGCGCGGCCTGGGCTGCGAGGTGCGCGACTACGGTATCGTGCCAGACAGCCTGGAGGCGACGCGTAGCGTGCTGCGGCGCGCGGCGGCCGAAAACGACCTCATCGTCACCTCGGGTGGCGTGTCGGTGGGCGAGGCCGACTTCGTCAAGCCCGCCGTCGAGGCCGAAGGCTCGCTGCTGATGTGGAAGATCGCCATGAAGCCGGGCCGGCCGCTCGCCTTCGGTCGGGTGTGCGGGGGAGAGGCCGCGCGCGAGACGGCCTTCATCGGACTGCCCGGCAACCCGGTGTCGAGCTTCGTCACTTTCCTCGTGTTCGTGCGGCCGTTCCTGCTGCGCACGCAGGGGGTGGCGGCGGTGGAGCCGCGCGCGCTGGAGGTGCGCGCGGACTTTGACTGGAGCGATCCGGATCCGCGGCGCGAATTTCTACGCGTAAAATGGAATCAGGCGGGCACCTTGGACCTCTACCCGACGCAGGATTCGGCGGTCCTCACTTCGACCGCCTGGGCCGACGGGCTGGTGGACAATCCGCCGAACCACCCGATCCGCAAAGGCGACCGGGTGCGCTTCGTGCCTTACGCGGAGCTGCTCGGATGAAGGTGACGCTGCTGTTCTTCGCCGCGCTGCGCGAGCAGCTCGGCACCGGGGGCGAGGAGATCGAGTTGCCGCAGGGCGTCGGCACGCTCGGCGCGCTGCGCTCGCACCTCGTGGGCCGCGGCGGAGCGTGGCAGGCGGCGCTCGCCGAGGGCAAGCTGGTGCGCATGGCGATCAACCAGGACATGGCCAAGCCGAGCGCGCCGCTGCGCGGCGGCGACGAGGTGGCGTTCTTTCCGCCGGTGACCGGAGGCTGAGGTGAAGATCGCGGTGCAGCGCGAGGATTTCGACGGCGGCGCCGAAGCGCGCGCGCTGGCGCGCGGCAACCCAAGGGTCGGCGCGGTGGCGAGCTTCGTCGGGCTGGTGCGCGACCTGAACGACGGCGCGGCGGTCGGCGCCATGACGCTCGAGCATTATCCCGGCATGACCGAAAAAGCCATCGCCGCGATCGTCGAGGAGGCGAAGGGCCGCTGGGAAATGCTCGACTGCACGGTGATCCACCGCGTCGGCGAGCTGCGCCCCGGCGACCAGATCGTGCTGGTGGCAGTCGCCAGCGGCCATCGCGGCGACGCGTTCGCGGCCTGCGAATTCATCATGGACTACCTCAAGACGCGCGCGCCGTTCTGGAAGAAGGAGCAGACCACCGAGGGCGCGCGCTGGGTCGACGCGCGCGCGGGCGACGAACGGGCGGCCGAGCGCTGGCAGCCCGGGTTTGCGCGGCCGAAGAAGCTCGGGTAAAGTCGGCGCCGTAGGGAGATGGCATTCCTCCCGTAACAAAAACCGCCGCAAGGCTGATGATGCCTACGTGAACCGCCGGACGGGCGCGCAAGCGTAGGCTTTTTTTGTGCCCCTCCGACGCGTTCCCGGAAGCGGAACAACAACTGTCGGAGGTGAAAGTTGAATCTTGTTGGCCTTTTGGCCGTCGGCGCGGGCGCCGCGGTCGGCGCCTGGCTGCGCTGGGGTCTGGGCATTCTGCTCAATCCCGTGTTCCCCACACTTCCGCTCGGCACCTTCGCCGCGAATCTGCTCGGCGGGCTGGTGATGGGCGTCGTCATGACCCTGTTTGCGCATTTCGAGACCATTCCGGCCAGCGTGCGTTTGCTGCTCGCCACCGGCTTTCTGGGCGGCCTGACCACCTTCTCCACGTTTTCCGCGGAGACGGTGACGCTGCTGCTGCGCCAGCAGCCGGGCTGGGCGGCGGTGGAGATCGTGGCGCACGTGTCGGGATCGATCCTGATGACCCTGGCGGGGGTCGGCATCACGCGCCTGGTGCTGAGATGAGCGCGCCCTCGGCGGGCGGCAGGGACGGAGAGCAAGGACGCGTCAAGGAGGAGACGGACATGCAAGAGACGATGACGGGTTCCTATCTGCGCTTCTACATGCACGAGAACCGCAAGCACGACCACATCCTGCTCTACGAGTGGCTGCTCGAGACGGCGAAGAAGATGGGCATCGAAGGCGGCTCCGCGTTCCGCGCCTTCGCCGGCTATGGGCGGCACGGCGTGATGCACGAGCAGCATTTCTTCGAGCTCGCCGGCGACCTGACCGTCGAAGTGGAGTTCCTGCTCGTCGACCCGCAGGCCGACGCGCTGCTCGATCAGCTGCGCCGCGAAGGCGTGCGCGTGGTGTACGCCCGAACGCGGGCCGAGTTCGGGATGATCCGCGGCAAGGACTGAGTCCGGGAAGCGCGGACCGTGCGCGACATCCTGCTGCAGATCGCCCAGGTCGCGACGGTGCTCGCCCTCTCGCCGCTGCTGCAGGGAGTGATCGCGCGCTGGGAAGAGCGGGTGCAGCGGAGCCGCGGCCCGAGCGCCTTGCAGCCCTACCGCGACTTGTGGAAGCTGCTGCACAAGGAGCAGGTGGTCCCGCAAACCGCGTCGTGGATCTACTACGTGGCGCCGGTGGTCGCGTTCACCTGCATGCTCACGGTGCCGATCCTGATCCCGGTGCTGACGGACTTCCCGCTGCCGCTCTCGGACATGGGCGACATCCTCGGCGGCGGCCTGGTCCTGGCGCTCGGCTCGTTCGCGATCCTGCTCGCCGGCCTCGACTCGGGCAGCGCCTACGGTGGCATCGGCTCGAGCCGCTCGGTGATGGTCGCCATCCTCGCCGAGCCGACCCTGATCCTGGTGTTCGTCGGCATCACCCTGCTCGCCAAGGCGATGCTGCCGTTCGTGGTCAATCATCTGCTGGTGCGGGACCCGGCCGCGTACTGGAGCCCGGCGCACCTGTTCCTGATTCTGGCCTTCTTCGTGCTGCTGCTCACCGAGACCGACCGGCTGCCGATCCACTCCAGCACCCACATCGAGGTCTACATGATCGAGGAGGCGCGCGTGCTCGAGTACTCCGGGCCGCTGCTCGCACTCGTGAAGTGGGCCTCGATGATGAAGCAGTTCATCCTGTACATCATCTTCGTGAACGTCCTGACGTTGCCGTGGGGCCTGTCGCACGCCGGCAGCGCGCCCGGCGCGCTCGCGGCCGCCGCCGCCCTGTTCCTGAAGATGCTCGCCGTAGGGGCGGTGGTGGTGGTGGTGGAGACCGCCCAGTCGCGGCTGCGCTTTTACCGCTACCAGGAGCCGCTCGCCGCGTCGTTCCTGCTCGCGGTGCTCGCGATCGTCGCCAACCAGCTGAGCTAGCCGGATGCTCGCCGCGCACCTCGACCCGCTGGCCGCCTCGCTGTTCAGCCTGCTGGCGATCGCGAGCCTGCTGCTCGCGTTCGTGATGCTCGGCTCGCGCTGGCTGCGCGACTACCTGGTGGCGTTCACCATCGAGTCCTGGCTGATCGCCCTGCTCTCGGCGGCGGTGGCCTATTACGGCGGCTACCGCGAGCTGTACCTCGTCGCGGTGCTCACGGCGGCGTTCCGCGGCGTGCTGCTCCCGTATCTGCTGAAGCGCATTATCGTGCGTTTGAACGTGGATCGCGAGCTGCACCTGTCGCTGCAGCCAAGCTCGAGTCTCGTGATCGGTGCGCTGCTGGTGGTGTTCGCGTTCGTCGTGTCGACCCATCTCGGCGCGCGCCTCGGGCTGGCCGGTACGGTCGCGGTACTCGCGCTCACCGTGATGCTGTCGATGAAGCTGATCGGATTCCTGATGCTTGCGGTGCGCCACGAGGCGATCAGCCAGATCCTCGGTCTTCTGGTGCTGGAGAACGGCATTTTCCTGGGCTCGCAGATCCTGGTCCCGGGCATGCCGCTGCTGCTCGAGCTGGTGATCCTGTTCGACCTGCTGGTGATCGTGGTGTGCTTCGGCGTGCTGGTGCGCTACCTGGTGGCGCACGTCGGCAGCACCAGCAGCCGCGAGCTGCGCAGGCTGGTGGGCTGAGCCATGGTCGGCGCGCTGCTCCTGATCCTGACGCTCGCCCCGCTCGGCGCGATGCTGGGGTGCCTCGCCCTGCGCGCGCCGCGCGCCTGCGAGCGGCTCAACCTCGCGGCCGCGATCGTCGGCTTGGCCGCGGCGCTGCCCCTGCCGGTGGCGGCGTTCGGCCGCAGCTACGCGTTCTGGGACCGTTACGTCCTGCTCGACGCGATCGGCGCCTGGACGCTGCTGTGCACGGCGGTGGTGTACCTGCTCGCCTCCATCTACGCGGTCGGCTACATGCGCCTGCTCGACGAGGACGGGCGGCGCCTGCACCGCTTCTATGCGCTGTTCGCCGGCTTCGCCGCGACCATGCTGTGCGGCCCGTTGATGAACAACGTCGGCGTGTACTGGATCGCGATCGAGCTCACCACGCTGGTGAGCACCTTCCTGGTGGGCTTCGAGCTCGGCAAGGAAAGCATCGAGGCGGCCTGGAAATACATCATCGTGGTGTCCGCCGGCATCAGCCTCGCGCTGCTCGGAACCGTGCTCTTCTATTGGGCCGGCAGCCTGGTGCTGGGGCCGACTTACGACATGACCTGGTCCACGCTGCGCGCGGTCGCGCCCAAGGTCGACGCGCGCCTGCTCGATGCCGCCTTTCTGCTGGTGCTGATCGGCTACGGGACCAAGGCGGGCCTCGCCCCGATGCACACCTGGCTGCCGGATGCGCACAGCGAAGGCCCGGCGCCGGTGTCGGCGATGCTCTCCGGCGCGCTGCTCAATACGGCGATGCTCGGCATCGCGCGCTTTCTCGCGGTCACCGATGCGGCGGGCGGATCGGCGCTGCCGCGCACCGTGGTGGTCGTCTTCGGCGTCGTGTCGCTGCTGGTGGCGGCGCTGTTCATCGTGCGCCAGGAGGGAGTCAAGCGCCTCATGGCCTATTCGAGCGTCGAGCACATGGGGGTGCTCGCGCTCGGCTTCGGTTTCGGCGGTCCACTCGGCATCGCCGGCGCGCTCTATCACATGTTCAACCACTCGCTCACCAAGTCGCTCATGTTCTTCGGCGCCGGCAATGCGATGCGCGCCTATGGCAGCAAGGACATGTCCGACATCCGCGCGCTGCCCCGCCACTACCCGGTGAGCGGCGCGCTGTGGCTCGCCGGCGCCGTGGCCATCACCGGCGCGCCGCCCTTCGGGCTGTTCCTGAGCGAGCTGATGATCCTGCGCGCGGGATTCGCCTCGCCGCAGGCCTGGGCGGCGATCGCCATGCTGGTGCTGCTGATCGTGATCTTCGCGGGCTTCCTGAATCATTTTCGGCGCATGTACTTCGGGGAGGAGGAGGGGCGCGGAGCTGCACCGGCGCTGCGCCTGGGCGGCTGGCTGACGCTGCCGATGTGGCTTGCGCTGGTGCCGGTCGCGGTGCTCGGCGTCTGGTGGCCGCAAGCGCTGTGGTCGTTCTTCCATTCGGTGGCGGCTCACCCGTGAACGGCACCCTGGCAAAGGATCTTGCGCCCGACGGTCTGAAGGATGCCTGCCGCGCGCTGCTCGCCGGCGGCGGGCGCATGCAGATGGCCTACGCGTGGTTCCCCAATCCGGCCAGTGGGCCCGAGCTGCGCTACCTGGCGAGCTCCGGCGCGCGCAGGCCATTCACCCTGTGGCGCGTGCGGCTGGCCAACGGCGAGGCGGTGCCGAGCCTGGCCGGGGTGTCGCCGCTGCTCGGGTGGTACGAGCGCGAGATGACGGACCTCGCCGGCGTGCGCTTCGCGGGTCACCCGGAGCCGTATCGCCTCGTGCTGCACGAAGGTGCCGAGCCGGAGGCGCCCCCGCTGCGCCCGTCGCGCGCGCCGCAGCGCACGCTGGTCGCCCAGCCGGCCGAGCGCTGGATTCCGCCGGTCGAAAGCAGCCAGGTGCAGCTGCTTCCCTTCGGACCGGTGCGCGCCGACGTGTTCGAATCCGGGCAGTTCCTGTTCCATTACATCGGCGAGCGCATCCTGCATTACCAGCCGCGCCTGTTCTTCAAGCACCGCGGCATGGAAAAGCGCTTCGAGTCGGTCGCCCCGGTGCTCGGCGTGATCCTCGCCGAGCGCGTCTCGGGCGTGGGCAGCGTGGCGCACGCACTCGCCTTCGCGCAGGCGCTGGAGGCCGCGGCCGGCTGCGAGGTGCCGCGCCGCGCGCGCTGGCTGCGCGTGATCGCCGCCGAGCTCGAGCGCATCTACAACCACCTGCACTACCTCGGGCACCTGTGCCATACCACCACGCTCAAGGTGGGCGAGGCCGAGGGCAAGCTGCTGGAAGAGCGCGCCAAGCAGCTCAACGCACTGGTGAGCGGCAGCCGGTTCCTGCGCGGCGTGGTCGGCCTGGGCGGCGTGCGGCGGGACCTGAACCTCGAGGGCGCCGCGGACGCATTGAATTCGCTGCGCGCGGAACTCGAGCGGTACGAGGCGCTGCTCGAGCGCACGCACAGCCATCTCGATCGTCTGATCACGACCGGGCCGCTGCCGCGTCAGACCGCCTTCGACCAGGGGGCCACGGGGCCGGTCGAGCGCGCCTCGGGCCTGGACCGCGACCTGCGCCGCGACCATCCCTACGCCGCTTACGACGAACTGCAGCCGGTAGTGCCGCTGCGCGAAGAGGGCGATGCGTATGCACGCGCGCGAGTGCGGATCGACGAGCTGCACGCGAGCTTCGGCCTGCTCGCGCACGCGCTGCGTGAGCTGCCCTCGGGACCCCTGGCTGTCCCGCTCGAGCCGGGTGCCGGCGGCGAAGGTCTCGGCTGGACGGAAACGCCGCGCGGCTCGCTCTATTACGCGGTGCACCTCGACGAGCGCGGCCGGCTGGCACGCGTGAAGATCAAGTCGCCGTCGTTCTCCAACTGGCGCGTGTTTCCGCACACCATGCACGACACCAACATGATGGACTACCTGATCAACGAAGCGAGCTTCGGCTCGACCATCGCGGGCTGCGACCGCTGAAGGAGCCGCCGATGTCGCTGTGGACCTGGTTCGGGCTCAGTGCTGGAAGCGCGACCACCGGCTGGCCGGCGCCCGGCGGCGACGACGGCCAGCACGGCGTGCTCGGCATGCCGCGCCACGACCCGGCGCGCTGCCGCCCGGACTGCAACGCCTGCGCGCAGGAGTGCGTCACCGGCGCGATCTCGATCGATCCGTCCGCGCCCTCCGGCCGCGTGCGGGTGGACTGGGGGCGCTGCATCGTCTGCCAGCGCTGCACCGAGGTCTGTCCCGAGGGCGCCTTCACGCCGTCCGGCGACTGGGCCTTCGGCGTGAGCCGCCGGGAAGACCTGCTGTGGGCCGAGGCGCTGGCCTCGCCGGATGCCGACGAAGCGGCGGCGCGCATTCGCCGGACCTTCCGGCGCAGCCTGCACCTGCGCCACGTCGACGCCGGCTCGTGCAACGGCTGCGAGTCCGAGCTGCAAGGGTTGAACAATCCGTTCTACAACCTGCACCGGCTCGGTATTTTCTTCACCGCCTCGCCGCGCTTCGCCGACCTCCTGCTCGTCACCGGACCGGTGACCTACGCGATGCGCGGGCCGCTCCTCGAGACCTACCAGGCGATGCCCGAACCGAAATGGGTGATGGCGACGGGTACCTGCGCGGTGTCCGGGGGCGTGGCGGGCGGCAACTACGCCTGCGGCAACGGTCTCGATGGGGTGCTGCCGGTCGACATTCATCTGCCGGGGTGCCCGCCCAACCCGGCGGCGATCATCCACGCGCTGCTCGTGCTGCTGCGCCGTGCTGAGCAGCGGGTCGCGGGAGGCCGCCTTGTTCGCTGACGCGATCGCGCTCGCGTTCTGGGCCTGGGCCGCGGCGGCGCTGCTCGCGCTGCTGCCGCGCACGCGCGAGCCGGTGCGCTGGCTTCTCGCCGCGGGCTGCGCGGCAGGCGTCGTCGGCGCCCTGCAGGCGCTGCCCGGCGGGAGCGCCGCGCTTGCCGTGCCGTGGCGGGTCGCGGGCATCGCGGTGCGCCTCGAGATGGCGCCGGGCGCGCTTTGGCTGCTCGGCTTCGGCCTGGTCTCGGCGTTCTTCGCCTGCCTGCTGGGGACGCCGGTGCGGGGGCGGCATCGCGCGTGGCAGTTCGGCGCAGCGCTCAGTCTCATCGGCGCGCTCGGTGTATTCGGGCTGCGCGACGGCGCTTCATTCCTCATCGCCTGGGAGCTGATGAGCCTCGGCGGCGCGGCGATGATTCTCGGCGAGGGCCTGGGCGCGGCGGGCAGGCCGGTGCTGTTCATGCTGGCGCTGCTCGAATTCGGCGCGGTGGCGCTGCTCGCCGCGCTGCTGTGGCTCGGCGCCACGTCCGGAGACCTGGATTTCGGGTCCTTCGCGGGCGCGACCGCGGCGCTTGCGCCCGGCGCCGCGCTGGCGATTGGGCTGCTGCTTCTCGTCGGGTTCGGCGCCAAGCTCGGCCTGCTGCCGTTCTACGAATGGTTCCCCCGCGCCTACGGCAGCGCGAGCGGTGCGACCGGGACGCTGCTCTCCGGCGTGGTGCTTAATGCCGCGTTCTACGCCCTGAGCCAGTCGCTGTTCGAATGGCTCGCTCCGCTGCAAGGCAACGCCGCGTTCGCGCTCGGTGCGATCGTCGTGGCGGCGGGCGTCTTGAGCTCGATCCTGGCCATGCTGTACGCGTTCCAGCAGGAGGATTGGCGTTGCCTGCTCGCATTTTCCTCGGCGGAGAACGCTTCGATCGCGGTAGCGATGCTCGGCGCCTGCCTGCTGTTCAGGAACGCCGGGCTCGCCGGGCTCGCCGGGCTCGCGTGGACGGTCGCGCTGCTCCACCTCGCCGGCCACGCGCTGGCGAAGGGCGCGCTGTTTCTCGCTGCCGACGGCGTGTACCGCGGCTGCGGCGACTACCGGCTCGCGCAGCGCGGCTGGCTGCGCTCCAGCGGTCCGGCCCTCGGTGTCGGCGCACTGTTCGCGGCCATGAGTCTGGCCGCGATCCCGCCGCAGGCCGGGTTCGTGAGCGAGTGGTACGTGTTCCAGACGGTGTTCCAGGGCTTTCACCTGGCGTCCTTCGGCGGCCGCCTGACCCTCGCGCTCGCCGGGGCGGGGCTCGCGCTCACGGCGGCGCTGGCCATCGCTACGTTCGTGAAGGCCTTCGGCGTCGGCATGCTGGGAGCTGCGCCGCAGCACGCCGCGCACGTGCCGCGGACGGTGAGCGCCGCGGTCGGCGTGCTCGGGCTGGGGGTGCTCGCACTGGCGGTCGGGATGCCGGTCTGGCTCGGCGCGCTCGAAGGCGCCGTGCACACGCTGTTCGCGGCGGACAGCGCGCGGCGCATGGTCGACGGCTGGCTGCTGGTGCCGCTCACCGCGAAATTCGCGTTCATCTCGCCTTCGCTGCTGGTGATCGTGATGCCGCTGCTCGCGCTGCTGCCGCTGTTGCTGCTGTTCGCGTGGCGGCACGGCGGCGTACGTCGCGCGCCGGTCTGGTACGGCGGCATGCGCGAGGATCCGGCGCAGGCGGCCACCACGGCGCTGTCGTTCTCGAACGCGATGCGCACCTTCTACAGCTTCGTATACCGCCCGGTCACGCGCATCTCGTCCGAGCACGCCGGACGCGAGTATTTCGTGACGCGGCTGGTGTTCGATTACGACGTGGCACCGGTGTTCGGACCCTGGCTATTCGCGCCCGCGACGCGTTTGGTGCGCGGGCTGGCGGACAGGCTGCGCCTGCTCCAGTCGGGCAACCTGAACTTCTATCTCGCCATCATCGGCGCGCTGCTGGTGGTGATTCTGGGGCTGACGCTGTGGTAGCGCCGGAATTCCGGGGAGCGGCGGCCGGGATCCGGGGCTGGCCAATGACCGGGCCGGCGGTGCAAAATGCGTAGTGTCGTGTGACGCCCGGCCGAATCGGCCGGTGCGGGGTGATGGAGTCCACCGTAAGTGCCCGCGCGTGGCTGATGACTCCTACCGAAGTCAACCTGCTTTGGTGGGAGGTGTGTGATGCGCGGCGAGGGCGCTCAGTCCCGTGGTTCTCTCGAGTCCACTGCCTCCAATCCAGGCTGTGCTCCCGACGCATTGCCGCGCGCCGGCGCCGCGCGTGCGCCGGCGCCGGACCACGTCGCGGCCACGTCGTGTCCCGAGTGCGTGGCCGCCGGGCGATGTGAGGCTCCGGATCCGTGGTCCGAGCTGGCGGACGCGGCGCGCCGCAGGGCGGGTGCCGAGGCGATCGCAGACCATCTCGGATTCTGCGCGCGTCATGCGGCGGTGCTCGGCGCGAAGCCCTGGCCGGCGAGCCTCGCACCAGCCGCGGCCGACGGGCTTGGAATTCTCGCGGCCCTGCTGGAGGATCGGCCGCGCTACGAGGAAAAGCTGCTGCAGATCATGTTCCGCTCGAGGCACGCCTGCGCTGCGTGCGGCGCCGAGCGGCGCCGCACGCCGATCGACCCGGCCGCGCTGGCCGGCGACGCCGCCCGGCGATTGTGCTTTCCGCATTACCGTGCCGCGGCCGCCAAGGCGGATGAGAAGCAACTAGCGCTCCTGGCGGCCGGCGTGCTGCACTCGGCACGCGCTTGGCAAGAGCGCCTCGAGGACGCTGCCGGCACGGACGAGGACGCGACGTCGGCTGCGCTGCATTGGCTTGCGGGCGAGGAGGGGATCGAGGCGCCCGGCGCGCTGCCGTTGCAGAGCGGCTCCCCATGCCCCGTCTGCCGGGCCGCCGCCCGCGCGTTGCAAAGGTGGCTCGACGCCGCGTGCACCGCGCTGCGGCTCGACCTCGAGCTGCGCGGTCTTCTGCCGCTGTGCCCGGCACACATCGGGGCGTTTGCTCTGCACGCGGGAGCGCGCGACGCACGCGAGGTGGCGCGCCAGGCGACCGAGGTCATCGCGGCGATGCTGGAGCGTGGCCTGGCCGAGAACGCGCGCGCCGCGCGCCGCGAGGTCGAGGAGTCCGCGAGCGTGTGGTACCGGCGGCGCGCCGCGTCCTATCTTCTCGGCCGGCGGCGCCGGGCGCTGCGCATGCCGGCATGCGGCGCCTGCGAGCGGGTGGACGTGGCCTGCCAGCAGGCGCAAGGGGAGACCCTCGACTTGCTGGCGAGCCGCGCCGGCCGCGAAGAGCTGGCCGGCCAGGGTGATCTTTGCGTGCGGCACTTCGCCGGCGTGTACATGTTCGCCCCGCACGGGGAGCCGCGCATGATGCTCGCGGCGCGCCAGCGAGCCGCTCTGCTGCGCGCGCAGGCGGCGCTGGCGGGCGGCGGCAGCGGCGACGAGTGGATGATCGCGGCGAGCCAGCTCGGCGACCCGGGAGCCTGGCGATGAGGCGGGGCTGGAAGGGCTCGCAGCGGCACGTTCGTTGCGATCGGGGACCACGCTTATGCCGCCAGTGACACCCGTTGCCGTGCGCTTCCACAGCATTCTGTTCCAGCGTCCGCATGACGCCGCGGTACCCGAAACGCGCGAAGCCCCCGACTTCTTTCACGACCTGAATCTCGATCAGGTCGTGGAAGCCGTCACGGCGGGCTGGAAGGACTACGATCTGGCGCCCTTCTTCCGCGCCCGGCTGCACGACCTCGATGCAATCGCATATCGCCAGGAAGTCATGCGGGATCTCGAGAGCGAAGTCCTGATGCAAGTCGTCAAGTCGTTTTCCGAGCAGATGCGGGCGATGCGCCGCCATCTCCCCAAGGAAGACAAGCACTACTACAAGTACCAGAAGGAGCGATGGCTCCTCAGCGCAGTCGAAATCTATTGCGTAGCCGTCGAGCGGCTGCTGCAGGCGCTCCGCGCGCTCGACTTGGGGTCGCGCGGCATGCGCGCCTTGCGCGAGTATCTGTCGCACTATGTCGCATCGGCCTCCTTCACAACGCTCGCCGCGGAAGCGGGGAAGCTGAATTCGGACCTGTCCGCCATCAGGTATTGTCTGCTGCTCAAGGATAGCGGCATCACGGTCCGCCGCTATCAGGACGAGGGCGATTACACCGCTGCCGTCGAAGCGACGTTCGAGAAATTCAGGCGCGGCGCGGTCAAGGATTACCGGGTCAAGCTGCCCGACGCGGCGGGAATGAACCACATCGAAGCGCAGGTCCTGGAACGGGTCGCGCTTCTGAATCCGGAGACATTCCGCGCCCTCGAGATCTTCTACGCGAAGCACGCCGGGTATCTCGACGACAGGATCGCGCAGTTCGACCGCGAGATTCAGTTCTACGTCGCCTATCTCGCGCATATCGGCCAATTCCGCGGCGCCGGACTGAGCTTCTGCTATCCGCGGCTGTCCGACCGGTCGAAGGAAGTGTGCGGCCGGCAGATCTTCGACCTGGCGTTGGCCGGCAAGCTCGTGCGCGAAAACGCCGCCGTCGTGCGCAACGACTTCTTCCTGCGCGGCGCGGAGCGCATCCTCGTGGTCACCGGCCCGAACCAGGGCGGCAAGACGACGTTCGCGCGCACGTTCGGGCAGCTGCATTACCTGGCCGCGCTGGGTTGTCCGGTACCAGGCGCGGAAGCCCGCTTGTTTCTCTGCGACCGTCTGTTCGCGCATTTCGAGAGGCAGGAGGACATCAGGGACCTGCGCGGCAAGCTGGAGGACGATCTGGTCCGGATCCGCGGGATTCTGGATCAGGCCACGCCGAACAGCCTGGTCATCATGAACGAGATCTTCTCGTCGACGACGCTCAAGGACGCGATCTTTCTGGGCAAGAAAGTGATCGCGCGAATCTCCGCGCTGGACCTGCTGTGCGTGTGCGTTACCTTCCTCGACGAACTGGCGTCGTTGAACGAGAAAACGGTGAGCATGGTCAGCACGGTCGAGCCGCACAACCCGGCGATTCGAACCTTCAAGGTGGTGCGCAGACCGTCCGACGGCCTGGCGCACGCGCTCGCGATCGCCGAGAAGCACCGTGTTACGTACGACTGGCTGAAGGAGCGGATCAAGGCATGAAAGTGCGGTTGATGCACAGGGACCGGGATTTCGACCTGGAGCAGGACTTGCCGTGGAACGAGCGGGCGCTGGCGCAGGACCTGGAGCTCGACATCTTGTTTCGTGCCATGTCCAACAAGGACGAGCACCTGCTCGACGTGGCGCGCAGAGCCGTCCTATCGGGTCTGCAGTGCGACGTGGACACGATCCTGTACCGGCAGGAGATCCTGAAGGACTGCCTGAAGAACCCGGCGCTCGTCAGGGGCCTCTACGATCTGGCAGTGGAGGCGATCGAAAGCAAGAGGAAAAGCTGGTACGGCTATTACAGCAGCTATCCGGGCGCGATCCTGGGTGGCTCGATCGAAGTGCTGCGGATGTTTGTGGACAGGCTCCGGAAGCTGAGGGAACTCGCCCGCGAGCAGGCCGGTCGCTTCGCGTCGGAGGGTTGGACCGCCCTTTTCGCAATGCTCGGGAAGGAGCTGACCGACGAGTACTTGGCGAGCGTGCAGCATCATTTGACGGCATTGAAGCTCCGCAAAGGCGTCTTGCTGAGCGCCCAATTGGGCGAGGGCGGCGACGGAGGGGCCGGCTACGTGCTGCACCAACCGCCCGAGAACGGGCCCAACTGGCTCAAGCGGATCCTCGGCATGGGCCCGCCTGCCTACAGCTTTCGCCTCCACGAACGCGACGAGGCCGGGGCGAGGATCCTGTCGGAGCTGCGTACTCGCGGAATCAATCTGGTTGCGAATGCGCTCGCCCAGTCCGCCGATCACGTCCTCAGCTTCTTCGAGGCGCTGCGCACCGAGCTGGCCTTCTACGTCGGCTGCCTGAATTTGCGCGACCGGCTCGCGGCCAAGGGCGAGCCGCTTTGTTTCCCGGCCCCCGAACCCGGCGTAACGCGCGCGCACCGCTTCAACGGACTGTACGACGTGTGCCTGACGCTCCACATGGAGCCGCGGGTGGTGGGCAACGCCGTCAACGCCGAGGGCAAGAGCCTGGCCATCATCACCGGGCCCAACCAGGGCGGCAAATCGAGCTTCCTGCGAAGCATCGGCGTGGCCCAGATGATGATGCAATGCGGCATGTTCGTGGCGGCCGAGTCCTTCGCCGCCGAGGTTCGCGGCGGCCTGTTCACCCATTACGTGCGGGAGGAAGACGCGACCATGAAGAGCGGGAAGCTCGACGAAGAGCTCGGCAGGATGAACGACATCGTCGAACACATCGTGCCGAATTCGATGCTGCTCTTCAACGAATCGTTCGCCGCCACGAACGAACGGGAGGGGTCGGAGATCGCGCGGCAGATCGTCTGCGCATTGCTGGAGAAGGGGATGAAGATTTTCTTCGTGACGCACCTGTATGACTTCGCGCACGGCTTTCTCGGCCGCGAAACGGGGGACACCATCTTCCTGCGCGCCGAAAGGAAGACCGATGGAACGCGGACCTTCCGGCTGCTCGAGGGCGACCCGCTGGACACCAGTCACGGCGAGGACTTGTACACGAGGATATTCGCCGCCGGAACGGAAGCAACGGACGTGCGAGCACCCGAGGATCCGGAGCGCCGCTCATTACTTGCATCGCGTTGAGGGCGGACTGCATCGAATGATCTCAGAGACGATCCGGGGTTTCGGAACACTGCGCATCGAGCACCTAGTGCTCGACTTCAACGGCACGCTTGCTGTCGACGGCCGCCTGCTGCCTGGCGTGCGGCCGTGCCTGCGCCAGCTCGCGCGGCGGCTCGATCTGCATGTGCTCACCGCCGACACGTTTGGCACCGCACGGTGCGCGCTCGAGGGGGTGCCGTGCAAGCTCGCGGTTCTCGGTCCGCGGAGTCAGGACCGGGCGAAGGCGCGCTACGTGCGCCTACTCGGCGCAGCGCGCGTGGCCTGCGTGGGCAACGGCCGCAACGACGTCGGGATGCTGCGCGCGGCGCGCCTGGGGATCGCAGTGATGCAAACGGAGGGTGCCGCGTCGGAGGTGCTGCGCGCCGCGGATATCGTCGCACCCTCGATCGCCGACGCGCTCGACCTGTTACTGCACCCCTTGCGATTGACCGCTACCTTGCGCGCTTGAGCCGCCTTTCGCGCGTGGCGCTCAGGGTGACTGCCTCTGGCAGCGGCCCGGCTCCATGCCGATCGCCGCATCGGGAATGATTGCCAAGGCGACGCTCAGGTCCTGAGCGGAAGATACGGGCTGCGCCGCCGCGCGCCCTGCGGTATCCTATATGCAATGCATATAGCCGCGCATCCCTCCCCATGAACCCGCTGCCCGCGGTACTCGGGCTGCTCGCCCCCGGCGCGCGCTACGGCTATCAGCTCAAGGCGCAGATCGACCGCGAGCTGGCGCCGTTCTGGCGCCTGGACTACGCCCAGCTCTA
>Ga0307372_10003976_pt1 | contig 23152 bp, 17 predicted proteins | sample OX1MG_FD_202533 | JGI IMG/M metagenome (GOLD analysis project Ga0307372, IMG submission 202533) | Soil microbial communities from Risofladan, Vaasa, Finland - OX-1 | ecosystem: Environmental > Terrestrial > Soil > Coastal area > Acid sulfate soil | place: Finland: Risofladan, Vaasa | collected...
CACGTGGAGATCTCGGTGAAGCTGGCCGAGTGGATGGGCACCGGCATCGGTGAGTTCGGGGAGGGCCGGGGCCTCTACCAGGCCGCCTGCAACCCCGACCCGGCCCTGCGCCTCACGGCGGTAAACCGGGGCATCGAGGGCCTGGCCATCGACGTGTTCGCCACCATGCGCAAGTTCGGCCAGGCGGCCGGGGATCCGGTGCTCACCTTCTGCGAGGACTGGATGCTGGCCGATGAGGTCACGCATGTGAAGATGGGATCGGACTGGTTGCGCCGTCTCACCGCCGATGACCCGGAGCGCCGGGAGCGGGCTCTCGAGTTCCAGCGGCTGGTGGACAAGATCTTCTCGGGCGCCGGCCGCGCCGAGGAGAGCAAGGAGGACGCCCGCCAGTTCCGCAAGCTGGCCGGCTTCAGCGATGAGGACATCGATGAGGCCCACGTGCCCCTGGGCGCCGAGGAGGAACGGGCGGCGCGCATGCGCCTGGTGGCCGGCTCACGTTCGGCCCCGGTCCCGGCGGAGACGGCTTAGTCCGCGGCACTACCCGTGCCAGGTCGACCGAAACCGGAACTGACCCGCCGTCACCGGATCGTTGGTGTCTGGGGACCCGGCCCGGCTTCGACCCGGCGCAGGGCGATGACCGAGTCGCCCGACGCGGTGTAGCGGACCGGCGTGCGACCCTCGGCGGCGGTGGTCCCGGGCCGGACCCACGGTCGCGTGACCCCGATGGCGGCGCCGTTGGCCCCGAGCCACCGGCCGAGCCAATCGAGGCGGGTGAGTTGCTCGTCCGGAATGCCGGCGCAGGCGGGCCAGAGCGTGGCGGGAGGCGCTCACCGGGCCGGGTCGCACACGGAGGTGAAGGCCACGGCAGCCAGGCCGAGCAGGTCCGTCTCCCCGCCGCCGGCCACCCACTGACGCAGGGCGACGCGCAGGGCCGACATGGCCGCGCCGGCCATCACCTCGGGCCGGGGATCGGCCACCGGATCGACTCCCATACGTCGGGCCAGGGCTGCGATGATGGCCCGCTCCATACCCCGCTGGACCACGGCCCGGCTGTAGGCCGACACCGAGGGGTAGGTGGCCGCCAACCTGGCCTGCAGGAAGGTCCGCTCGGGATCGGCGGCGTAGGATTCGGTCAGCGTCCGCATGGCGGCGGCCACCGCCGCCACGGGCAACTCCGCGGCCGGCCGGGCCAGGATGGCCGTTCGGAAGGCCGCTTCCAGGGCCTCGTGGTCACCGTAGAGGACGGCCTCCTTGGAGGGGAAGTGGCGGAAGAACGTCCGCTGGGAGACGTCGGCGGCCTCGGCGATGTCCTCGGTCGTGGTCTCATCGAACCCGCGCTCGGCAAAGAGCCGGGCCGCCGCGGCCATCAGGTCCTGGCGGGTCTGGCGCTTCTTCCTCTCCCGCCGCCCCACCGGGTCGAGGGCAGATTCGGCGGCCGAGTCGACCGCGGTACCGGTCACCGTGTCCGTCACGCCGGCCACCCTACGTCATCACATGCCGAATGTCAGTAACTAACCTATGTCAGCAGTTGACAGAATGGCCCCTTGGGCTTACGGTCCAGGGATGCTCAGACCGTCCGAAAGCGTGGCCAAATTCGCCGGGCGGGAACTGCAGGCGTGGCTGCGCCCCCTGAGCCAGCCCGGGCTCGATCCCTGGGCCCGCATCGTCTTCGAGGGCATCGGGAACATCCCTGACCAGGACGGGGTGATCCTGGTGTTCAACCACCGCAGCTACTACGACTCGGTTGCGGTCAGCTACCTGGTGGCCCGGTCCGGGCGCGACGGGCGCTTCCTCGGTAAGAAGGAGGTGTTCGACGTCCCGCTGGTCGGCGCCATCGCCAAGGCCATGGGCGGCATCCGGGTCGAGCGCGGCACCGGCTCGGACGAGCCGCTGGAGCGGGCGGCCGACTCCTTGCGGAGCGGGTACCTCATCGCTATGGCCCCCCAGGGCACCATCCCCCGAGGTCCGGCCTTCTTCGACCCCGAGCTCAAGGGGCGCTGGGGCGCGGCCCGACTGGCCGCCATGACCGGAGTGCCCGTGATCCCCGTCGGTCTGTGGGGAACCGAGAAAGTGTGGCCCCGCAGCGAGCGCCTGCCCGGTCTGCCCTGGCCCGGCCAGACCAAGCCGGTCGTCACGCTGAGAGTCGGACGGCCCTTCCCGGTGACGGCCAAAGATCCCGAGGTGGCCACCCGGGCCATCATGAAGAAGATCGTGGCCCTGCTCCCGATCGAGGCCCGTCGGCGGCGGACCCCGACGGAAGAAGAGCTGGCCAAGACCTACCCTCCCGGATACCAGGGTGATCCCACCCAGGAGCTGGACCGGCGCCCGGGCCGCGACACCTGATCGGAGCCACCATGCCATCCCCCGATAAGCCACCGACCGAGTACCGCCCCCGGGAGATGGCCTTCGACCGGCGCATGTCCGATCAGGAAGCGCTGATGTGGAACATCGAGAAGGACCCCTGGATGAACCCCAGCGGGGCCGTCCTGACCCTGCTCGACCGGCCCGGGGACTACGACCTCATGCTGGCCAAGGTCAAGTTCGGCCTGGCCAAGGTGCCCCGGCTGCGGGAGCGGGTCGTGCCCGGCCTCGGCCGTCTGGCCCCCCCGGTGTGGGCCACCGACCCCGAGTTCGATCTGGCCTACCACGTCCGGCACCTGAGCCTGCCGGCGCCCGGTTCCATGCGCCAGCTGCTCGACCTGGTGACCCGGCTGTACGAGGAGCCCTACGACCGCACCCGGCCGCTGTGGATGTTCTACGTCATCGAGGGCCTGGCCGACGGGAGCGGTGCCCTGTTCACCAAGCAGCACCACGCCGTGGCCGACGGGATCGGGGCCCTGCGCATGGCCGAGGTGTACACCGACCTCAAGCGCCGGGTGCCCCGTCCGCCGGATGTGGATCTGGAAGCGATCTTCGCCGAGGCGGCGGCGGCCGAGAAGGGTGAGCTGCTCGAGGCCGGCGCCGACATGAGCGACTCCATCCTCGACACGGCCACCCGCACCCTGGGCCACAACCTGCGCCGCCAGGCCGGCATGGTGTCCCGGCTGGCCGGGGAGGTGGGCGGCCTCCTGGGCGAGCCCTCCCGCATCCAGAGTGGCGTCGGCAACGCCGTCGGCCAGATCCGCTCGACCCTCGACACCGGCCTCGGCGGCCGGAGCGTCAACGCCGGGGCGCCGTTGTGGACCCACCGGTCCCGGCGCCGTCATCTGGAGATCATCCAGGTTCCGCTGGAGCCGGCCAAGGCGGCGGCCAAGGCCATGGGGGGCTCGGTCAACGACTTCTTCGTGGCCGGCGCCGCTCTGGGCGCCCTCGCCTACCACGCCGAGCGGGACACTCCGGTCGAGGCCATCAACATGACCTTCGTGGTCAGCACCCGATCCGATAAGGCCGCCGGGGGCAACTCCTTCACCCCGGTTCCTCTGCAGGTACCCGGTGCCGGTGCCGACACGGCCCGGGACCGCTTCGAGCAGGTGCGCGATCTCATGGCCGAGCGCCGCCACGGCGTGAGCGGCCGGGGCGCCATGAGCGCGGTGGCCGGCGTCGCCAACCTGCTGCCAACTTCGGTAACCACCCGCTTCGCCCGCCAGCAGGCGGCCCGGATCGATCTGGCCACCTCCAACCTGCGCGGGGCGCCGTTCCCGACCTACATAGCCGGTGCCATGGTGACGGCCGGTATCCCACTGGGCCCGGTGGCCGGCACCGCCGCCAACCTGACCACCCTCAGCCAGAACGGCTCCCTGGACATGGGCCTGCTGGCCGATCCGGCCGCGGTGACCGATCCGGCCGGGCTGAGGCGCAACATCGATGAGGCCTACGCCGAGTTGCTCAAAGCGGGGGGCAGCGCCGGCTGAGCGGAGTGCCGGCGGCCGATCCCGGCCGCCAGGCGGGCCGCGGTCAGAGCGCGGCTTCGTCGCCGCCGAACACCGGGACTTCGCCGCCTGCCAGCGTCGGGCCACCATCGGCCGTGGCCGCCCCCGAGTTCAGCGACACCCAGAAGCACGAGTTCAAGAAGGTCAAGCACGGCTACGTGGTGGTGCGGCTCCGCGACATGGATCGTGCTCGCCCTGGCCATCCTGGCCCTGGCCATCGTGGCCGCCGGCACGGTGGTGCTCCGGCGGCGCCGGCTTCGGGTTGATTCAGCCGGCCACTGAGGTCCCCGCCCGGTCAGGGCCGGTGCGGTCTCCTCTAAGGTCTGTCGGTATGCGCGCCGCCGTCACTCTCCACATCGACGCTACTCCGGACAAGGTCTGGGGGCTGGTCAGCGACATCACCAAGATGGGCGAGTACAGCCCGGAGGTGGTCGAGGCTGAGTGGATGGACGGCGCTACCGGCCCGGCCGTCGGGGCGCGCTACCGGGGCCACGTCAAGCGCAATGAGAACTGGCCTGTCCTCTACTGGACGACGTGCAAGGTCACCGAGTGCGTGCCCGGGGAGGTCTTCGAGTTTGCCGTCGTCATGCGCGACCGGCCGGTGAACACCTGGCGCTACGAGTTCCGCCCCTCGGGCGAGGGCGGAACCGACGTCACCGAGTCGTTCGATCTCGGGGACAATTTCTTCACCAAGCTCTGGCGGCCCCTGGGCGGGTTCCTGCGGGAGCGTCGCAACCGGCGGGACATGCTCCGCACCCTGGAACGGGTCAAGACGGTAGCCGAGCGCCCGTAGGTCCATTGCGGGTCCTACCCCTTTAGAGGGCTAGCCCGGAAGGCCGCAGCGGTCCCGATCCTGCCGCCTTACCTACGGGTAGTAGGGCGGCTGGCCGGTCGGGTACTGCCCCTGTCCGTAACGCTTGCCTCCGTAGACCTCGAGGTAGGTGCCGGTCTTGCCGTTGGCCGCTGACTTGCCGGAGGCATTCCAGTAGATCTGGCGGGAGTCATCGATGGCGGTGTGAAAGCCCTGATCGAAGTTCCACGTGCCAGCCTGTCCGGTGCCCACCGGGATCTTGGCCGTGTTGGCGCCGATGGCGGCGGCGGTGAGGTCGGGCCCGGCTATCTGGAGCTGGTTGAACATCGAGACCAGCTCGAAGTAGTCCACCGCGGAGGACGGGTTGAGCGGCACCCCGGAGGCGGCCAGCACCCGGCCGGCCTCACCGTGGGGGTCGAGGATCGAGGCGGTGGAGGAAGCCTGGGACAGGCCGAATAGGTGGCCGGTGATCGCCTGCTGGTCCCAGAGCTGGGCCCAGTTGTCAGTGTCGGTCAGGGCCACGCCGATCAGGGCCCACTCCGGGTAATAGTTCTGCTGGACGGCGTCCTGGGTCAGGAAGATGGGCGAGATCGGGTCACAGGCCAGCACCACGGTGGTGTCGTCGTTGGCAGCAAACTGCACGATCGCTTTCTGCGCGTCCTGGGGGAAGGTGGAGACGTCCAGGGCGTAGTCGTACTGATCCTCCCTGCTCTTGGCCACGTGGTACTGGCTCTCCTCGACCTGGGCGATCTGGTTGGCGCAGGACTCATAGCCGGCGTTGTTGGGCACGTAGGTCCCGAACTTCCTCTGCCTGCCGTTCAAGGGGAGGACGCCGTCGGAGCCGGCCCACTTGGTCGGATAGGGGGCCAGCTGCTTGCCAGCCCACTCGCCCACCTCATCCGCGATCAGCGTGCAGTTCATGGTGATGCCCCACACGTAGGGGTTCCAGGACTTGTACATGTACTCGGGGTAGTAGGGAGCCCCCTCGGGGATGTAGAGGTGGTAACGGGGGGCGCAGTCGGAGAAGGGCTGGGACTCGAATATCCCCGCCCAGTTGAAGTCCCCGAAGGCATGTAGGGAGTTGGCGGCCGTGTCGGCATCGGCGCAGGCGGCGGCCTGGCCCTGGCCCAGGGTCTCGTTGGTGCCGTTGCCCTGCCCACCGAAGAGGTCGAGCTTGACCTGACGCCCGTACAGTTCGAACTGGGTGTTCAGATAGCTGACGATCTGCTGGATGTAGCCCCAGTTGGCATCATCGCTGACCCCGCCGGCCGCCTCACCTTCAGCCTGGACGGCCAGGGCATTGGCGCCCTGGGCGTCGGAGGTCTTGCGCACGGCAATGGTGATGGCCGTGGCGCTCACCCCGTTGGCCGTAGCGCCCCCGTTGTTGCCGGTAAACCTGGCCTGGCAGTAGTCGGCGTAGGCCGAGTAGGGGATCTGGTGGATGCCGGACCCACAGGGGGTGCCGCCCCGGGTGACTCCGGTCCCGACCGAGATGGGGCCGATGGGACGCGAGGCGGAGGAGCCGCCTGAGGACACCACGGCTCCGCCTGCCCCCGCCGGGCCGGCACCGCCGGCGCCGCTGGTCCCGCCGGTCGCACCGGCCGGCGCCCCCGGTGCCCCCGCCGAGGACGCGGCCGCCGCAGAGGACTGGGTGGCCGACGCGATCAGCCCGGAGCTTCCCGCCCCGTTGGAGCCGCCGCCCGCGCTGAGCGAGCTGCCGGCGGTCCGGGAGCTCGGACTGGAGCCGTTGACGAGGGGAAGGACTCCCAGAGCCACGGCCCCGATTAGCCCGCAGACGTACAGGAGGGCGTAGCGGCGCACGTGGTAGGCCGCCAGCAGCGACGTCCGGGCGAAGGGATCAGTCAGTGAACCGATCTGCTCGTTCTCATGACGGGCGGAGTTGGGCATACCTCACTCCTTCGATCCCGGCCAAGGTCCCCCCAGAGCCGGAACCCGGAGCATAGGGACAATTGCGAGGAAGTGACCTTCGGGGGCGGCGGTCATGCTCCCTGGGCCGGGCCGCCCGGGGTGACCTGGCCCAGGTGTGACGGAACTGCCATTTAGCTCGCCCGTGGCTGATGTCACCTTGTGTCTGACGCCGCCGGGCGACACCATGGCGGAGATGGCGCGGCGGAGAACCGCGGCGGGGAGCGGGGGAAGATGAGCACGGTAACTCGGGAAAGACGCATCCGCCGTTGGCTGGTGACCCCGGGGCTGGTCGGATTCGTCGCCTCGCCCCGACTGCGCAGCCGGCCTCACGGTCTCTACCGGGTCCTGCGGGCCCTCGATCCCGCCCACCGGAGCCCCTTGGGGATCTGGCTGCTCTCGGGTCAGGAGGACGTAGCTGCCGCCCTGCGCCATCCCGGCATGGGCAGTGATGAGGCCAAGGCGGACATGTCGGCCATCAACATGCGCTTCGTCCGCCGGGGGCGTGCTCAGCCCTCCCTGGAGGAACAGACCGCCAGCCACAACCGGCCCTTCTTCCGCCTCAACAACCGGCTCATGCTCTTCATGGACCCGCCCGACCATCCCCGGGTTCGGGGCCTGGTGGCCAAGGCCTTCACCCCCCGCCGGGTGGAATCCCTCGTCCCTCGGGTGGGACAGATGGTGGGTGAGATGCTCGATGGACTGGCGCCACGGGGCGGCGCCGAGCTTCTGTCCGAGTTCGCCTATCCGCTCCCGGCCCGGGTCATCTGTGAGCTGCTCGGGGTCCCGGACGAGGACCACCGCCTGATCATGGCCCACGCTCCGGCCCTCGCTCTGGCCCTCGACCCCGGACCGATGCGCACACCGCCAGCGGTGGCTGCCGCCGACCGGGCCGTGACCGAGCTGAGCGAATACCTGGGCGGTCTGATCGAGTCGCGCCAACGCCAGCCGGCCGATGACCTCATCACTGCTCTGGTGGCGGCTGAGTCCGATGGTGATCGATTGAGCCGCGACGAGCTGCTGGCCACCATCATCCTGCTGCTCATAGCCGGCCACGAGACGACGGCCAACGTCATCGGTAACGGGACATTGAGCCTGTTGCGTAACCCGGCTCAGGCGGCCCGGCTGCGGGAGGACCCCGACATCGAGCGGCGGGCGGTGGAGGAGCTGTTGCGCTACGACGGGCCCATCAACATGGCTCAACGCATCACCAACCAGGACGTGGAGCTCAACGGGACTCCCATCCGGGCCGGGCGGATCCTGGTCCTGCTGCTGGCCGCGGCCAACCGGGACGGGCGGGTCTTTTCGGATCCCGAGAGGCTGGATCTGACCCGGGATCCCAATCCGCACGTGGCCTTTGGCGGCGGTGCCCACTTCTGCATCGGGGCTTCCCTGGCCCGGCTCGAGGCCCGTATCGCCATTCCCGCCCTGCTGCGACGGTTCCCCAACCTGGCTCCGGTCGGGCCCGCGCCCCGCTACCGGCCCAGCTTCACCATCCGCGGGCTGGAGAGACTGGATCTGGTGTGGTGAGTAGCGACCGACTGCCCGGGCTGACCCGGGACGAGCTGGGGGAGGACGCCCGGACGCTGTGGGACGCCATCGTGGGCTCGGGACGCGGGAATGTGGTGGGCGAGTCCGGGAGTCTGATCGGTCCCTTTAACGCCTGGCTGCACGTTCCGGAGGCCGGACTGGCCCTGTCGGAATTGGGGGCTCTGCTGCGCTTCGGGACCTCCCTCCAGCGTCGCCTCACCGAGGTGGCCATCATCACGGTGGGGGCGGCGTGGAAGGCCGAGTTCGAGTGGTGGGCGCACGCCCGCATGGCTGAGGAGCACGGCGTGGCCGGGGCCGTGATCGAGGCCATCGGGGCGGGTGAGGTGCCGCCCTTCGAGCGCGAGGACGAGGAGATCGTCCACGCCGTCGCCTCCCAGTTGCTCAGTACCGGGCGGGTGGAGCAGGCCGGCTACGACCGGGCTGTCGAGCTGCTCGGACATCAGGGGATGGTGGAGCTGGTCTGCCTGTGCGGCTACTACTGCCTGATCTCGTTCATCCTCAACGCCTTCGAGGTCTCCCTGCCGCCCGGGGTGAAGGGGCGGTGGGGCTGAGGTTTGCCTTGGACCGCTCAGCTCCCGGAACCCGCAGGCGGAAGCGTGGAGGAGGTTGGGGCGGTGGTAGGCGGTGAGACCAGGCTGTCGGCGACGGCCAGGACTGAGATGGTTCCGCCGTCCTTCAGCTCGAAGACGTAGACCGGCACCAGCCAAGCGTCTGTCTCGGCCGGATCAGCGGGTGACCCCCAACCCAGGCCCAGATGCACTCCGGTGATGGTGACAACCGTGGGCGGCGGCTGGACCACCGTCGAGCACGGAGCCGCACTGGTGCAAGGTGAACTCGCCGGCGGCGCCCCGGGCGATGATCCGGGAACGGAACAAGGAGCGTTGGGCGGACACGACGTTGGCGGAACGGCTGACGCCGGTGGCCCAGCCGGAGCACCGCCGGATCCAGCACCCGACGCACCGGCCGAACCACCGGCCGAGGCACCCGTGGATTCCGCCATCATCGGTTGTGGGCCGGGACCTCCGTAGACGATCCAGGGCGCCCCTGTCTTGAGTCGCTCCAACCCGGTGGACACGCCGGCCAGGGGATAGTCGCCGACGACGGTGGGGTCGGCCAAGAATCCCGACGCCGAGAGAATGGTTCCGTTAGCTCCCAGCTCGACCGACCAGGGATCTCCTGTGAAGGGCACCCCGGCAATCGAGGGTGCGAAGGTGACGTACCACTGGCTCTGGCCCCCCGAGGCGTCAACTGTCGCGCCGCTGGTGTCCATTCCGGCTCGGCTCAGAGCGGACCGGGCCAATTGTTCAGCCTCGCCCTGGGATGGGAGACCGGGCACCGTCGTTGGGGGAGGACAGGTCGGCGGCGGCTCGCTCGGCGCGCTTTGTGTTGTGGTGCCCGACGGGTTGGATGTCGATGCGGGCTGGGCCACCGCGCAACCTGCCCCGGCGGAACCGGCGCCACTCGTGTTGGTCAGCGTCCAGGGAAGCCCGCCGCTGGCCTGAACTTGAAGACTGAGGTCAGCGCTGGTGGCGCTCCAGCCGGAAGAGTCACTGCTTACGGCGCCGCCGACTCCGAAGGCTCGGGCCAACTCGGCCACCCGACTGGCGGTGGTCTGGGCTCCCAGCTTGTAGGCGAGGGCGTGGGACGCCAGGTCCGGAACCGTGCCCTGGAACTGGTACTCCACCGACCCCGGCCGAACGAGCATTGCCGGCCCGGCTACCGAGGCCTGGGGGCCTGACCCGCCGGCCAGAGGCGGAATGGGGGTAAGCGACGTGATCCGGCTTCCGCCCCCGCACCCGGCCAAACCCAACCCGATGGTGGCCGCAGCCAGAACGGTCATCAGTGGAACTGACCCTGTCGTTCCCATACCGCGAACACCCCGCTCCCCCAGTCCGGATCTGATCACGGTCAAGGACGCGACCAAGTGGGCTGAAGGGTCCTCAGCCGAGAGCGCCGATGAGCTCGAGGATCCGCAGCGGGGGCAGGTGCTGCTCCTCGATCCGCACTCCGAAGGGTGACAGGGCGTCGGCTATGGCGTTGACGAGGGTCGGCGGGGCGATGATCATTCCGCCTTCGCCAACTCCCCGGAAGTTGACGTCGGGATCCAGGGGGACGGTCTCGAGGTGGTGGATCTCGATGCGCGGCACATTCATGGTGGTGGGCAGTAGGTAGTCCATGAAGGTGCCGGCCAAGAACTGGGCGTTCTCGTCGTAGGCGGAGCGCTCCAGCAGGACGGCTCCGATGCCCTGGGCCACGCCGCCCCTGACCTGTCCCTCCACCACGGCCGGGTTGATCAGCTTTCCGCAGTCCTCGACCACCACGTAGCGCTCGATCTCGACCAGACCCGTCTCCACATCCACTTCGACTATGGCCAGATGGGTTCCGCCCGACCAGCCCCCTTCACCTCCGTCGTAGGCGTTGGTGACCTCGAAGCTGGTGTCGACATCTTCGGACAGGCGGTCCGTGCCCCGGATCTCGGCCACCACCTGGGCCAGGGGCCGGGCGCTGACCGGGACGCCCCGGACCCCGACCTGGCCGGCCACGATCTCCAGGTCGGCGGGGTCCGCCTCGAAGACGTGGGCTGAGGCCTCGAGGACCTTCTGGCGCAGGGCACGAGCGGTATGCAGCGACGCCCCGCCGGCCATGGTGGCCGAGCGGCTCCCGCCGGTGAATCCGAAGGGCACCTGGTCGGTGTCCCCGGCCACCACGCGGACCGACTCGAAGGGGACACCGAACTCCTCCGCCGCCACCTGGGCGAGGGTGGTCTCATGGCTCTGGCCGTGGGGCATCTGACCGGTGAAGACCAGGAGGGTGCCGTCCTCGTCCAGGCGCATGCGCATCTGTTCCTTGCCCATGATCCCACCGCCGCCGGCCCCCCGGGGGCCTGGGGCGGCCTCGATGTAGGTGGCCAGGCCCAGTCCGAGGTAGCGGCCCTCCGCCCGGGCGGCGGCCTGGCGGGCCCGGAAGGCGGGGATGTCCACCACCTCGGTCATGCGCTCCAGGGATTCCCGGGCCGTGCAGCTGGTGAGGCTGCGCCCGGTGAGCATCGAAGCCGGATTGTCCGCCGGCTGGAAGGCGATGTTGCGCCGGCGCACCTCGAGCGGGTCCAGGCCCAGCTCGGCTGCGATCAGATCGACGGTCACCTCCCGGGTGAAGGTCTCCGCCGCCCAAGGGCCGCGGTAGGCGACGTAGCTGGCCTTGTTGGTGACCGCCGCGCTGAACTCGAACTCGAAGCCCTTGAGGCTGTAGGGCCCGGGGAACATGGCCTGGACGATCCCGCCCAGCATCCCACCCATGCCCGGATAGGCGCCGGTATCAACCACCATCTTCACTTTGAACCCGAGGATGTCGCCCTGGTTGGTCACCGCCGCCTCGACGTCCAGGGTCTCCTCCCGGGCGTGGCCGGACGCCATCAGGTGCTCGTTCCGGTCTTCGATCCACTTGACCGGGCGGCCCAGGTGCTTGGAGAGCAGGGCGGTGGCGATCTCCTCCCGTGACGTCCCCATCTTCAATCCGAACGAGCCGCCGATGTCCCCGCAAACGACGCGGACCTTGTCCGGCTCCAGACCCAGCTGGGCGGACATGACCATCTTGGCCAGGCCCGGGCCCTGGTTCGAGCCGTGAACCATGAGCCGGCCGGTCTCCGGGTCGAAGTTGGCCACCACACCGCGGCACTCCATGGGCACGTTCTGGTGGCGGTGCTGGCGGATCCTGGCGGTGACGACCCGGTCGGCGGCGGCGAAGGCAGCCTCGACATCACCGAAGCTGGCCAGGGCCGGCTGGGTCAACACGTTGGAGCCGAGGTCCTCGAAGATGGGGGTCCCCGCCGGATCGAATGCCGCCTCGGCGGTGGCGATCGGCCCGAGATCCTCGTAGTCGACCTCGATCAGGGCGGCGGCGTCCTCGGCCCGGTACCGGCTGTCGGCCACCACCACCGCCACCAGGTCCCCGACCAGGCGCACCTTGTCCGTGGCCAGGACCGTGTAGTTGACCGGCGCCGGCCCGAAGAACCCGGGTGAAGCAGCCTCTGGGTTGACCAGCTCCTGGAGCTGAGGGCCGGTGAGGACGGCCACCACGCCGGGCTGTTCCAGGGCGGCGGAGATGTCGATGGAGGTGATCCGGGCGTGCGCCATAGGGCTGCGGGTGAAGCAGGCGTGCAGCATCCCCGGGAGCTGCACGTCATCGACGTAGTTACCGGTGCCGGTGAGGATGCGCGGGTCCTCTGAGCGCTTGACGCTCTCCCCTATGAACCGCTGGGCGATGGGTTGGGCCGCCGAGGCTTGCATGGTCTCCTCCTGCTCAGCTGGGATGCGACTCAGGCACGGGCGCCCCGATCGTCCGCAGCACTCCGTTGACGATCGACTCGTAGCCCGTGCAGCGGCAGATGTTGCCGGACAGGGCGTCGCGGATCTCGGCCTCGCTCGGGTTGGGATTCTCGGCCAGCATGGCCGTGATCTGCATCAGGAACCCCGGGGTGCAGAACCCGCACTGGAAGCCGTGGGATTCGCGCATCGCCTCCTGCAGGTCGTTCATCACACCCTCGACGGCCAGGCCCTCGATGGTCGTGACCGTGGCGTCCCGGGCCTGAACGGCGAACATGAGACACGAGCGCACTGGCTCCCCGTCCAGGATGACCGTGCAGGCACCGCACACCCCGTGTTCACAGCCGAGGTGGGTGCCGGTCAGGCCGAGGTCCTCACGGAGGAAGTCGGCCAAGGTCCGGCGCACCTCGACCTGAGCCTCCCGCCGGCTCCCGTTGACGGTGAGGGCAACGTCCACCGCTTCTCCTAGGGTCATCGTCCGCCTCCCGCCCGGCGCGCCGCTGTCTCCAGTGCCCGCCGGACGCATACCCCGGCCACCTTGCGTCGGTAGGCGGGGGTGGCGTGGAGGTCCCCGGACGGGTCGATCTCGCTCGACGCCACGGCGGCGGCCTCGGCCCAGGCGGCGGCCTCGGGCTTGGCTCCGACCAGGGCTGCCTCCGCCTGCTCGGCCCGTACCGGGCGCTCGGCCACGTTGATCAGGGCGATCCGGGCCCGGGTGACCAGGCCCTGGTCGATCGTCACGGCCGCCGTCACCCCGACCAGGGCGAAGTCCCCGTGGCGGCGGGCCACCTCGGTGACACAGAATCCGGTGGACGGCGGGGCCGCCGGCACCTCTACGGCGCAGAGGATCTCGTCCTCGGCCAGGACCGTGGTGAAGTAGCCCTCGAAGAATTCGCTGGCTGGGATGGTCCGCTCCCCTCCCCGAAGGCTGCGGGCGATGAGGGTGGCCTCGGTGGCGAGAGCCACGGCCGGCAGTTCCGCAGCGGGATCGGCATGGGACAAGCTGCCCCCGATGGTTCCGCGCGAGCGAATGGCGGCGTGGCCGATCAGGGGCATGGCCTCGGCCATGAGAGGGACCCGTTCGGCCAGGACCTCCGAGCGCTCGGCAGCGCGGTGGCGGGTCATGGCACCGATCCGCACTCCGGAGCCGTTGGCCTCGATGCCCGACAGCGCCCCGAGTCCGTTGAGGTCGACCAGCACGCCCGGCTGGGCCAGGCGCAGGGACATCAGGGGGATCAGGCTCTGTCCACCGGCCAGCACCTTGGCTTCCGAGCCGTACTCGGCTAGGGCCGACAGAGCCTCCTCCAGGGAGGTGGGAAGCACGTATTCAAACGGGGGAGGTTTCAGGATCGGGGATGGTATCCGAGCCGGTCGGTCCGGGGCGCTGACGTTAGGATTGCCCGATGAGCAACCTCCTGGGGCAAGACCTGATGAGCGTGGCGCTGGCTGACCTCCGCCTCCTCGACCACCCCTTCTACCGGCGTTGGGAGCGCGGTGAGGTGGCAGAGGAGGAGCTGGCCTCCTATGCCGCTCAATACCGCCACTTCGAGGCCTACCTGCCGGGCTTCCTCGCTGAGTTGGTGGCCGAGCTGCCCGAGGGACGGGCCCGGGATCTGGTGGCGGCCAACCTGGCTGATGAGCTGGGTGACCCGGTGGCTCACACCGAGTTGTTCGAGCGCTTTGCCGGTGCCCTCGGTGCGGGGGGTGCAGACCCTTCACCGGCCATGGCCTCGTTGCTCGGTACCCACCAAGCCTTGCTGGCCCAAGGTCCGGCCGCGGCTCTGGCCGGGTTCCTCGCTTATGAGTCCCAGTCCGCCGAGGTGGCCCTGAGCAAAGCCGAGGGCCTTCGCACCCACTACGGGATGAGCGACGCAGCAGTGTCGTTCTGGGACCACCACGCCGAGGTGGATGTCCCCCACGGGGCCTGGGCGTGGGACGCCCTGTCCGGCCTGACCGGGACAACCGAGGAGTTGGTCCCCGCCCTACGGGCCGGGGCCGAGGCGTGGTGGGCCTTTTTGGACGAACGGGAAGAGCTCGCTCCGGCCGCCTGAAGATGGGCGACGGGGTCGCGACGTCCTTGTAGCGTCCAGCGCCATGGGGATCAGCCAAGCAACCGAAGACCCGTCTCTCGTGCGGGAGTTGATGGCCGCCGCCGGCGCGGCGTTGCTCGAGGAACGGCGGCTGCTCCGACCTGATGAGTTGGCCGCGCTGGCGGCGGTGCCCGACCGTTCCGTTCCCGCTTTGGCCGCCCTGGCCCACGAGGTCCGGTTGGGCTGGAGCGGGGACACGGTGGAGCTCGAGGGCATCCTGTCGGCCAAGACCGGCGGGTGTCCGGAGGACTGCCACTTCTGCGCCCAGTCCTCCCGGTTCGACACGCCGGTCAAGGCCACCCCATTCCTTGATACGGATGAGGTCCTGGCCGCGGCCAGGGAGACGGCTGCTCTCGGAGCCACCGAGTTCTGCATCGTGCTGGCCGTGCGCGGCCCGGACGAGCGCACCCTGTCCCGCATCCTGGAGCTGGTCCCGCTGATCGGCGTCGAAACCGGGCTCAACGTAGCCGTCTCGGCCGGGATCCTCGGACCCGGCCAGGCCCGGCGCCTGGCTGACGGGGGTACCCACCGTTACAACCACAATCTCGAAACGGCGCGTAGCCACTTCCCCCAGATCGTGACCACCCACGGCTGGGACGAGCGGTGGGACACATGCCTGGCGGTCAAGGCAGCCGGCATGGAACTGTGCTGTGGAGTGCTGCTCGGCATGGGGGAGAGCGACGCGCAGCGATTGGAACTGATCGACCAGCTGGCGGAGTTGGACCCCGATGAGGTGCCTATCAACTTCCTCGACCCCAGGCCGGGCACGCCCCTGGCCATCCGCCGGCCGGTGCGGCCCCTCGACGCCATCCGCTGGATCGCCCTGTTCCGGCTGGGACTGCCCAGGTCCATCCTGCGCTACGCCGGGGGACGGGAGATCACCCTGGGCGACCTGCAGACCATGGGCATGACGGCGGGCATCAACGCCCTGATCGTGGGCAACTACCTCACCACTCTGGGCCGGGCGCCGGAGGCGGATCTGAACATGCTGGCCGACCTGCGCATGCCGATCGGCTCCCTGTCGGCTGCTCTCTGAGGCCGGTGGGCGGGGTCCGGTTCTGTACCGGGTGCGGCCGGGCCGAGGGACAGTGCCCGACCGGGGGAGCGTGCCAGGGCGCCCTCGAGCCACCGCGCTATTGCACGGCCTGCGGCGTGCGCATGGCGGTGCGCGTCACCCCGACTATGTGGATGGCCCGGTGTAGGGACCACGGGGAGCTGAGCTCGTGATTCAGAAGGTGATCGATATCAACCGGGCCCGGGTCTCGATTGGTCGTAGCTCTGGGCCGCCGTTGGTCCGGACCGACTTCCCCCTACTCCTCCTCCCCTTCCGGCTCCTGCGGGTCCGCCGATTCGGGGCTCGCCTCGGCCCAGGCCTGGGCGTCGCGTTCCAGTTGGCGTTTGGTCCCGCCGGCGGCCCGGGCCAGCGCCTCCAGGCTGAGGCCGCCCGGCCTCGATCCTTCCCCGGTCAGCCCGGCCGCCCACCGGGCCAGGTCGGACCGGCGGTCCAGCTCCAGGGCCACTGAAGTGGTCGCCCCCAGGGCCAAAGCATGGGCCCGGCGGGCGGCATCGGCGGCCACGGCGGCCAGGCCGGCCGGGCTCAGGCCCGAGGCGGGTGGAGGATCGGCGGCCAGAGGCAACGGGGCGCCGGGATGGGGAGGAGGAAGGGGCGGGGCGGGCAGGGCCGGGCGCCCCTGTTCCTGGTCCGCCGACGGCTGAGCGCGGCGGAAGGCGGCCGCGGCAGGGACTCCGCGGTCGCTTCCTTCTTGGCTGGTCACTGCGGTCGCTCCGGTGGCCCGGCGGGCCCGTAGGCCGGCCATCACCTCCAGGGAGGAGCGGCCCCGCAACAGCAAGAGGGCAAACGGGTCCGCATCCAGGACGTCGGCCACCAGGTAACAGACGGCGGCGGCGTGCTTGCAGGGATCGGCCCAGTCCGGACAGGAGCAGCGGGGGGAGAGGTCCCCAGGCCCGGGTAAGAGGTCCACCCCGGCGGCCCGGGCCTCCTCCACCAGCTCCGGGGGCAGCTCCCCGTCGAGGAGGGCGGCGGCGTGGCCGACCTGGGCCGAGATCATGTCCAGGAGCCGCTCCCACTCGGCCTGGTCCAGCTCCCGCACCCGGATCCAGACCCGGTAGGCGTCCACGGCACTGCCGGTCACCGAGGCCTCGATGCGACCCGGGGCCACGGTCAGGGGCCCGACATGTCCCCACCGGGCGTAGGTGCGGCCCCGGGGCAGGCGGTTGGGATCGAGTCGGGCCCGGGTCTCCAGGGCGTTGACCCAGGCCGCCCCCCACGGGGTCTTGCCGAAGCCCCGCCGGGTGCCGGGGGCCAGGCCCCGGCCGGACGGTCGCCGGCGAGGGGCCCGCCGGCTGGGAGGGTTCACTTGGCCGCCCCGAGCGACACCAGTTCGTCCAGGTCGTCATTGGACATCTCGCTCAGCCAGCCCTCGCCCGAACCGACCACGGCCTCGGCCAGGGCCCGCTTGGCGCTGAGCAGCGTCGCCACCCGGTCCTCCACCGTGCCCTCGGTCACCAGGCGGTGGACCTGGACGGGGCGGTCCTGGCCGATGCGGTAGGCGCGGTCGGTGGCCTGGTCCTCCACCGCCGGGTTCCACCAGCGGTCGAAGTGGATGACGTGGGTGGCCCGGGTGAGGTTGAGACCGGTGCCCCCCGCCTTGAGGGAGAGGAGGAAGACCGGGGCCAGCCCGGCCTGGAACTCCTCCACCATGGCCTCCCGCCGGCGGGCCGGCACCGAGCCGTGCAGGAAGCGGGTGGCGATACCGCGAGTGTGCAGGTGGGCCTCGATGATCCGGCCCATCTCCACGTACTGGGAGAAGACCAGGACCGAGTCCCCGGCCCCGGTGACGATGTCGACCAGCTCGTCCAGGGCGGCCAGCTTGCCCGACCGCCCGGGTATGGGCCCGGGCTGGTGCAGGTACTGGGCCGGGTGGTTGCAGATCTGCTTGAGCCCGGTCAGAAGGGCCAGGACCAGGCCCCGGCGGGCGATGCCCTCCTCGGAGCGGATGCGCTCCATGGCCTCGCGCACCACCGCTTCATAGAGGGTGGCCTGCTCCCGGGTGAGCGGGACGAGGCGGTCGGTCTCGGTCTTAGCCGGCAGCTCTGGGGCGATGCCGGGATCTGACTTGCGCCGGCGCAGCAGGAACGGCCGGGTCATGCGGGCCAGGGCCTCGGTGGCCTCCGGGTCCCGGTAGCGCTCGACCGGGACCGCCACCCGGGTCCGGAACTGCTCCAGGGGACCGAGCAGGCCGGGGGTGGTCCAGTCCAGGATGGCCCACAGGTCCGAAAGCCGGTTCTCCACCGGGGTGCCGGTGAGGGCCACCCGGGCGGCGGCCGGGATGGCGCGCAGCTCCCGGGCCGTGCGGGCCAGGGGGTTCTTGACGTGCTGGGCCTCGTCGGCCACCACCAGGCCCCAGCCGACTTCGGCCAGCGCCGGGCGATCGCGGCGGACGACGCCGTAGGTGACGAGGACAACTTCGTCGGGGGCGACTTCTTCTAGGTGGCGTTCGGTGCCGTGGAAGCGCCGGACGGTCACGTCGGGGGCGAAGCGGCCCAGTTCGCGCTCCCAGCTGCCCAGCAGGCTGGTGGGGCAGACGACCAGGGTCGGGCCGGCGCCGGTGGCCCGGCGGGCCAGGTGCAGGGCGATGACCTGGATGGTCTTGCCCAGGCCCATGTCATCGGCCAGGCAGCCCCCGAGGCCGGTGGCGCACATCTCCTCCAGCCAGGCCAGGCCCCGGGCCTGGTAGGGCCGCAGGGTCCCGGTCAGTCCCTCCGGGGCCGGGGCCGGCTCGGGCCCGGGACCATCGGCGCCGGCCAAGCGCCGAAGTCGGCCGGCCAGGTCGGCCAACGGGCCCTCCACGGCCAGCTCCACCCGTTCCCCGTCCAGTTCCACCATCCCGCCCAGGGCCCCGGCCAGGACCTGGGCCGTGCTCAGGCGGCGGGCGGCTTGGCGCCGGCGGGCCTTCTCCAGGAGAGCCGGGTCGGCGGCCACCCAGCGGCCCCGGAGGCGGACGAAGGGACGCTTGGCCTCGGCCAGGGCGTCGACCTCCTCGGCGGTGAGCACCTCGTCACCGATGGCCAGCTCCCAGCGGTATTCGACCAGGGCGGCCAGGTCCAGGCCGGCTCCGGCCACGGGGGCGGGCGACGGCGTAGGGCTGGCCACGGCCCGCAGGCTGAGCCCGGATTCCATCAGCTCGGCCGGCCACAGGAGCTCGACTCCGGCCGCGCTCAGGGCCTCGGCTGCCGGGCCCAGGAGGTCGGTCACGTCCGAGTCGCCCAGCTCGACCCCCCAGGGCGCCCGCTGGCGCAGGGCCGGCTCCAGGGGAGGCCAGGCCTGGGCCGCCTGGCGCAGCGAGCGGAGCAGATCGGCCTCGGCCCGGGCCCCGAATCGGGCCAGGACGGCGGCCGGGGCCCGCCAGAACTCGGCGGCGTCGACCACCAGGCTGGGCTCGGCCCGGCTGCGGACCTGGAGGACGGCCCGGGCCTCGTCATCCGCGTCGACCGGGAGCTCCAGGCGCAGGCCGAGGCGTCCTCCGGCGTCGGTGCCGGCCGCGCATTCGCCCAGCCAGTCCGCCAGCGCGCCGACGGCTACCGGCTCGGCGGCGGTCAACAGCCCGGTGGTTGCCTCGGCTGGTCCGGGCTTCGTGCCGACCCTTCCGCCGGACCCGCCGGCCAGGGCGGCCATGACCACCGGGGCGGCCGCCGTTCGCACCAGGGTGTCGGCCACCGCGTCCCAGCAGGCCCGGATGAGGGCCTCGGGCGAGGCTATGGCCAGGGGTCGGGTGTCGGCCACGGGCAGGGCGTGGGCGAGGGGAGGGAAGGCGCCGGCCAGGGACTGGAGGTAGACGGCGTCGGCCGGATCCAAGGGGCCCAGCCGCCAGGCGTCCCAACCGGCCGCGGTCATCCCGGGGGCCAGGCGGCCCCGGGCCAGGAGGCCGAGGGCGGCGTTGAGGGCGGCCGACCAGGCCCGGGCGGTATCGGAGGCCTGCGTCTCGTCCAGGTCGACCAGCGCGGTGAGGGCCTCGGCCACGGTCAGGGTGCGGGCCGGGACCCGGCGGTGCCGGACGGAGCGGCCGGCGGGCAGGACGAGATCGATGGTCTCGGTGCTGTCGGGCATCGCCTTGGGGTCGGTATCCCAGAGGCCGAAGCGGCCCAGGCGGGGCGGGTCGGCGGCGAGGAATACGACCTCGAGTCCGCTCACCACCATGGTCGTCTGAAAGTACCGACTATCGGCCGGCGGCCGGTAACGCGTCCATCCCCGTGCGCTCCAGCTTGTGCCAGCGCAGGCGCGCCCCGGTGAGGGCGCTGATGACGGACTGGATCACCACCAGGTAGACGAGTTGGCGGTAGAGGAACTGCTGGAGGGGCAGGGTCCAAAGGGGCCATAGCCGCTCCTTGTCCAGCCGGAAGGCGTAGACGCCGAGCAGCACCTGCAAGACGTTGTATGCCCCCCAGAAGGCGAGGACCCGGACCGGGTTGAGGAAGAGCAGCCCGTAGAGGGCGAAGACGTCGAGCAGCGGGGACAGGGCCGGGAGGAGGATCTGGAAGAACAGCAGGTAGGGCAGCCCGAAGCGGCCCAGGGGACCGCCCTGGAGTACCGCCCTTTTGTGCTTCCACATGGCCTGGAGGGTGCCGTAGCCCCAGCGGTAGCGCTGGCGCCACAGGGCCGACAGGGTGGTCGGGGCCTCGGTCCAGGCGATGGCATCCGGCTGATAGACGACCCTCCAGCCGGCGCGCTGGATGGTCATGGTGACATCGGTGTCCTCGGCCAGGGTGTCATCGCTCACTCCGCCCACCGTTCTGAGTACGTCCCGGCGGAAGGCGCCCACCGCTCCGGGGATGGTCGGGATGCAGTGGAGGCTGTCCCACATCCGCCGGTCCAGGTTGAACCCGATCACGTACTCGGTGTGCTGCCATAGCCCGAGCAGGCTGCGCCGGTTGCCGACCTTGGTGTTGCCGCTCACCGCCCCGACCGAGGGGTCGCGGACGAGGGGCGCCACCAGCTGGCGGATGGTGTCGGGCTGGAAGACGGTGTCCCCATCCACCATGACCACCAGGGGGTTGACCGCCGCCGCCAGGCCGCGGTTGAGGGCGGCCGGCTTGCCCTGATTGGTCTGGCGCAGGACCCGGACGCCGGGCAGGCCCAGCCCTTCAACCGTCTCGGCCGTGGCGTCGGTGGACCCGTCATCGATGACTATCACCTCCAGGTCGGGGTAGTCGCTGGAGATCAGGGACTCCACCGTCCTGGCGATGCCGACCTCCTCGTTGTAGGCCGGCACCAGGACACTGACCGGGGCCAGGTCGGAGTCACGGGGCGGGGAAAGGCTCGCCTCACTCCGCCGCCGCCGACGGTTGTGGCGGTTGGCCAGGACCACCGACAGGAGGGCCCGGCCCAGGCTCAAGACCGTGAAGGGCACCGTCGCCCAGAGGACGACCAGGACCGCCCATACCGATAGGCGGTAGATCCACAGCAGCACCAGGCCCTGGATCCGCACGGCGGCCTGGACGGGGGGATCGACGGCCCGGTGGGACAGTCCGGCCATCTGGGAGATGGTGACGAAGCGGTCGCCGCGGGCCCGGAGTTGGGGGATGATCTCCTGGAGCGCCGCCACCGTCTCGGATCGGTTGCCGCCCCCGTCGTGAAGCATGATCACTGCGCCCTGACGGCCGGGAGGCTCGGCCGCGCCGACTATCCGGGCCACGCCGGGGCGGCTCCAGTCGCGGCTGTCCTGGGTGGCCAGGACGACCAGGTAGCCGTAGCGGGCCGCGTCCTTGGCCGCCCGATACTGATCGAGGGTCACCGACGACGGCACCGATGAGTACGGCATGCGCAAGAGGCCGGTGTTGATGCCCGCCGCTCCGGCCAGGGCCGTCTGGGTCAGCGATAGCTCGACGCTGTCGCGCAGGCCCGTGGCCTGGCCCAGATCGACGTGGGTGAAGGTGTGGGAGCCAAGGTCGTACCCCGAACTCTGCTCCTGGCGCACCAGTCCCGGGTCGGCCAGGACCGACGAGCCGATCACGAAGAAGGTGGCCGGAACCCGGAACCGGTGCAGCGCGGCCATGATCTGCGGGGTCCAGCGGTGGTCGGGACCGTCGTCGAAAGTGAGGGCCACCTCCCCGGCCGGCGGTTGAACCGAGCGCAGGGCGGAGCCGCTGAGGTCGACGATGGGCCCGGCGTTGCCCAGGCCGACCACCGGGGAGCTGTCCGTGTCGTAGGTGGCCGAGCGGCCCAGGCTGTGTCGGGCGTAGCCCTGGAAGACCAGGCTCACCAGCAGTCCGGCCAGCACCAGGCTGAAGAGGGCCCAGTGGGCCGGGGGCCGCCAGATGAGCCGGCGCAACCTCCGCCCGGTGGGATCGAGCCCCGCCGTTCCCGGTGCGCCCACGGGCCCCGGGCCCGGGCTGGTCAGGGATGACTCCCGGAGCGGCCCCGACTGGTCGAGGTGGTGGACCCGGCAGCCGTGGTGGTGGTGGTCCGCCCGGGAGCCGTGGCCGACGGGGTGGAGCGGGTGGTCGAGGTGGTGCTTCCCGTGGTGGTGGCTCCCGTGGTGGTGGTGGTCTGTCCGGGAGCGGTGGCCGACGGGGTGGAGCGGGTGGTGGTGGTGGCAGCCGCCCCGGCCCCGGTGGTGGTAGTGCCGGCCGGCTTGGAGGTCACCGACGGATTGGAGCCTCCGTTCGACCCCGGCCGCCGGGACGGCGCCGCGCCCGTCGACAGGACGGCGGGAGGAACGGGCGTGGTGAGGGCCTGGGGACCGAGGCTGGGCGGGGAGACGTGCAGCACCGGCGGGGTCACCGGTCCGAGTCCGGGCAGCGAGATTCGCGGCGCCCAGGGGGCCCGGGCCAGGCTGGCGCCCAGCAGCACCAGGTAGGCCACCACCACCAGCCCGATCCCCCGCCCGGCCCAACGCACCACTCTGACCCGCAGGGAGCTGGCACCGACAAAGACCTGGCGTCCCGATCCACCGGTCAGCTCCTGGGGCTCGACCGGCTGTTCTCCGGGCTCAGCCAGCGTCGGTGCCACCGCCCTCGAGGGTAGTGCCAGGCCCTCGGGAGTCGGGTTCCGAAGCCAAGGGAATAGCCGCCTATCCAAGACGTTGATACACATGCACTCAACATTGCTAACATCATCACGTACTAAGAATCGAAGGAGCTAGCTAAATGCCCAAGGCAGTAGGTATCGATCTCGGTACGACCAACTCGGTCGTGTCCGTGCTGGAGGCGGGGGAGCCCGTCGTCATCCCCAACGCCGAGGGAGGCCGCACCACCCCGTCCGTGGTCGGCTTCGCCAAGGGAGGAGAGGTCCTGGTGGGCGAGGTCGCCAAGCGCCAGGCCATCACCAATCCGGACCGGACCATCCGTTCGGTCAAGCGCCAGATGGGCACGTCCTGGACCGTTGACATCGACGGGAAGGCCTACACCCCCCAGGAGATCAGCGCCCGCATCCTGATGAAGCTCAAGCGGGACGCCGAGGCCTACCTGGGCGACACAGTCGTCCAGGCAGTCATCACCGTGCCCGCCTACTTCGATGACGCCCAGCGCACCGCCACCAAGGAAGCCGGAGCGATCGCCGGCCTC
>Ga0307372_10003978_pt1 | contig 23140 bp, 18 predicted proteins | sample OX1MG_FD_202533 | JGI IMG/M metagenome (GOLD analysis project Ga0307372, IMG submission 202533) | Soil microbial communities from Risofladan, Vaasa, Finland - OX-1 | ecosystem: Environmental > Terrestrial > Soil > Coastal area > Acid sulfate soil | place: Finland: Risofladan, Vaasa | collected...
TCCCAGCCGGCGTGGCGCTGTTCCCATCGGTGGCCCCAATGTTGGCCCCAGCGCGGCGGCGCGTCTTCGCCCCAGCCGTGAAAGTACGGCGGCGGCTGGCGGTAATAGCGCACCGGCACGCGCAGCAGGTACAGCGGTACCGCTTCGGGGTCCACCGACCGCCAGGGACCGTTGTACCAGCCGCTCGAATACCAGGTGTCGTTGCGGAAGATCCAGTAGCTGCCGTCGTAGAAGAAATAATTCGCCTCGGATTGCGGATCATAATAGACGGGGTACCCCGGAATCACGACCAGATCCGGATAGCGGTCGAAGTTGACCCCGATGCGGATGCTTGGCAATTCGACGCCGAACCTGATCTGGGCGTCGGCCGTGGCCGACAGACCGACCAGCAACGGCGCTGCGATCAGCAGGGTGCGCACTATCCGCGCGGTGCGTTCGCGAACCATCATCGATGTCCTGTACATGCGTGCCACTGTGCCGCGGGAATGGAGCGCCGTCGGTGCGCAAACGTACGCACCGGCGGCCCATCAGCTGCGGGGCGTCAGCAATCGCTCGGCCAGAAGTTCGCGCGCAGGGCGAATCGCCTCGAGCTTTTGCGCACCACGCAGAAGCGCTGCCCGGTCGGCGCCTGCATCACGCACCAGGACTGCACCCGGCCGATGCGCTTGGCGCCGTGCGCCTCGAGCCGCGCGACCTCCGCCTCGATGTCGTCGGTTTCGATATCAAGATGCACGCGGCTCTCATGCGACACGCGCTGCACCTCGACGTGCAGCTCATCCGTCGGATCGAGCAAGCGCACGTATTTTTCGCCTTCCGCACCCGGCAGCGCCTGCACCCGCATGCCCAACGCGGCGCTCCAAAATGCCGCGGCCTCGGTAAGATTGCCGGTCCGGCAATCGATGATGAAGCCGCACAGCCTGCTTTTATGCATAGTGTTTTCCTTTATATATCAATAAATTAAATTAATTATTAAAAGCATATTATTGGTTTGGGTTTGAAGGCGGAGGCGGATTGCCGCCGGCCCGGTAGACTGCGCGTCGAGCAGGCAGCCTGTATCCCGCGACGAGGAATCCGTGATGCCCAACGAAACAGCCATCCGCCGCGAGATCGGACCCGTCGCGCTGATGTTCACGGGTCTCGGGTCGATCATCGGCTCCGGCTGGCTGTTCGGCGCCTGGCGCGCGGCACAACTCGCAGGTCCCGGGGCGATTTACGCGTGGATCATCGGCGCGGTGGCCATTTTGTTCATCGCGCTGACCTACGCCGAACTCGGCGCGATGTTTCCCGAATCCGGTGGCGCGGTACGCTATGGGCATTATTCGCATGGATCGTTGGTCGGTTTCATCGCCGGCTGGGCCGCCTGGATCGCGATCGTTTCGGTCATTCCGGTCGAAGCCGAAGCGTCGGTACAGTACATGAGTTCGTGGCCCTGGGCATGGGCGCAGGCCCTGTACGTGCACGCCGCCAACGGCCAAGGCGAGCTCGGCGCGGCGGGTCTATCGATCGCGGCCGTGCTCATCGTCGGCTATTTCCTGCTGAATTTCTGGAGCGTGAAGGTGTTCGCGAACGCCAACAGCGCGATCACATTCTTCAAGCTCGTCGTGCCCGCCGGTACCGCGGTCGCGCTGATGTGCACCGATTTCCACCGGCAAAACTTCCAGCTTGGCATCCACGGCGGCGCCTATGTCGCGAATCCGGCGTCCATTCTCACGGCGGTGGCGACGAGCGGCATCGTCTTCAGCTTCAACGGCTTCCAGAGTCCGGTGAACCTCGCCGGCGAGGCGCACGACCCGGGCCGCAGCATACCGATCGCGATCTTCGGTTCGATCGCGCTGAGCGCCATCGTCTACATCATGCTGCAGGTCGCCTTTCTCGGCGCGGTCGCACCGGCAGTTGTACGCGAGGGCTGGGCGGCGCTCGACTACAGCTCGCCGTTCGCGCAGCTCGCGCTCGCGCTGAACCTCAACTGGCTCGCGCTGCTGCTCTACGGCGACGCCTTCGTCAGCCCGAGCGGCACCGGCACGACCTATACGGCAACCACCGCGCGCATGATCTACGCGATGCAGCGCAACGGCACCGTGCCCGCGGCGCTCGGCCGCGTGCACCCGCGCTACGGCATTGCGCGTCCGGCGATGTGGTTCAATCTCGCCGTGTCCTTCGTTTTCCTGCTGTTCTTTCGCGGCTGGGGAAAACTCGCGGCCGTGATCTCGGTTGCGACGATAGTCACCTATCTGATCGTACCGATCAGCGCCCTGGCCCTGAGGCGAACGGCGCCCGAATTGCCGCGGCCGCTGCGCGTGCCCGGCTTGCGGATCGTGGCGCCGGCGGCCTTCGTGCTGGCGACCTTGATGCTCTACTGGGCGCGCTGGCCGTATACCGGCGAGATCGTTCTACTGTTGATCTTGCCGATGCCCGTGTATCTCTATACCCAGGCCAAGCGGGGCTCGGAGGAATTCGGCCGGCAATTGCGCGGCGCCTGGTGGCTGATCGCCTATCTCGCGACCGTCGTCGCGCTCTCCTGGGCCGGTAGTACGGCGTTCGCCGGCCATAACTACATCGGCTACGGTTGGGACCAGCTGTGCGTCGCGCTGGCGGCGCTCGTCTTTTGCCTCTGGGGCGCACGCAGCGGCTGGCGCACCCCCGCGCTGACGCAAATCGAGCCCCAGTCGCTCTGCCGCCCGCCGAATCGGCGCTGAGCGCCTACGCGTTTGCCGCAGCGAGGCTGCGGCGACGACGGGCACTTGTCCGCCAGCCGATGCGCTAGGATATTCCGATGACAGCGCATACCGAGGCCTTGACGCCGGAAATGCTCGGCAACATGGACGCCTATTGGCGCGCGGCGAACTACCTGTCGGTCGGGCAAATCTATCTCTACGACAATCCGCTGCTGAAGCGGCCGCTGCGACTCGCGGACGTCAAACACATGCTGATCGGCCATTGGGGAACGACGCCCGGACAGAATTTCATTTATCTGCACCTGAACAGGATCATCAAGAAATACGATCTGGACATGATCTACGTCTGCGGCCCGGGCCACGGCGGTCCCGCGGTCGTCGCCAACACCTATCTCGAGGGAACCTACAGCGAGATCTACCCCGATATCAGTCAGGACGAAGCCGGGCTTCGCAAGCTCTGCATTCAATTTTCGTTCCCCGGCGGCATCCCGAGCCATGCCTCGCCGGAATGTCCGGGTTCGATTCACGAGGGCGGCGAACTCGGCTATTCGCTGAGCCACTCGTTCGGCGCCGCGTTCGACAATCCGCAACTGATCGTCGCCTGCGTCGTCGGCGACGGCGAAGCGGAGACGGGACCGCTCGCGACCTCGTGGCACTCGAATAAATTCCTGAATGCGGCGAGCGACGGCGCGGTCCTGCCGATTTTGCATCTCAACGGCTACAAGATCGCGAACCCGACGGTCCTCGCCCGCATCGGCCGCGAGGAATTGGAGCAGCTGCTGCGCGGCTACGGCTGGGATCCGCATTTTGTCGAAGGCCACGAACCGCTGGTCATGCACGAGGCGATGGCGAGGACTCTCGACACCGCGGTTCTGCAGATCAAGAAATTTCAGCACGACGCGCGCGAGCTCGGCGTGCGCGAGCGCCCGCGCTGGCCGATGATCGTGCTCAACTCGCCGAAAGGTTGGACCGGGCCGAAACTCGTCGATGGCCTGCGGGTGGAAGGCACGTTCCGCGCACACCAGGTGCCGTTGTCGGATCCCGCCAGCCACCCGCGGCACCTCAAGATGCTGGAGGAATGGCTGCAGAGCTACCGGCCGGAGGAACTGTTCGACGCCACGGGGCGCTTGAGGAACGAGCTCGCAGCGCTGGCGCCGACGGGTGCGCGCCGCATGGGCGCAAATCCGCACGCCAACGGCGGCATACTGCTGCGCGACCTGCGCATGCCTGATTTCCGCGACCATGCGGCGCAAGTCCCGGAACCGGGAACCCCCGGCATCGGCGACACGCACGTACTCGGCAACTTTCTGCGCGAGGTGGTGAAGCTGAACGGCGAGCAGCGCAATTTTCGGATTTTCGGTCCCGATGAGACGATTTCCAACGGCCTGGAGGCTGTGTTCGAAGCCACCGAGCGCCAATGGAGCGCGACCACCGTCGCCGACGACGAGTTCCTCGCGCCGGCCGGTCGGGTCATGGAAATGCTCAGCGAGCACCAATGCGAGGGCTGGCTCGAGGGCTATCTGCTCACCGGCCGTCACGGGCTGTTCAACTGCTACGAGGCATTCATACACATCGTCGATTCGATGTTCAACCAGCACGCCAAATGGCTGAAGGTGACCGCGCAGCTGCCCTGGCGGCGCAAGATCTCGTCGTTGAACTATCTGCTGGCTTCGCACGTCTGGCGCCAGGATCACAACGGCTTTACGCATCAAGATCCGGGCTTTCTCGATCACGTCGCCAACAAGAAGGCTGAGATCGTGCGCGTCTACCTGCCGCCGGACGCCAATTGCCTGCTGTCCGTCATGGACCACTGCCTGCGCAGCCGCCACTACGTCAATGTCGTCGTCGCCGGCAAGCATCCTGCGCCGCAGTGGCTGACGATCGACGCGGCAATCAAGCACTGCGCCCGCGGAATCGGCGTCTGGCAATGGGCGAGCAACGATCAGGGCGGCGCGCCGGACCTCGTCATGGCGTGCTGTGGCGACGTGCCGACGCTCGAGACGCTCGCCGCCGTCTCGATCCTGCGCGGGCATTTGCCGCAGCTGAAAATCCGCGTCGTCAACGTCGTCGATCTGATGAAGCTGCAGCCGCAATCGGAGCATCCGCATGGATTGAGCGACCGGGATTTCGACGAGCTATTCACGCGGGACCGGCCGGTCATATTCGCATTTCACGGCTACCCGTGGCTGATCCACCGGCTGACCTATCGGCGCACCAATCACGACAACGTTCATGTCCGCGGCTACAAGGAGGAAGGCACGATAACCACGCCCTTCGACATGACGGTGCTGAACGATTTGGACCGCTTCCACCTGGTGATCGACGCGATCGACCGGCTGCCGCAGATCGGCGCACAGGGCCTCTATCTGAAGCAACGGCTCGAAGACAAGCTGATCGAGCACCGGCAATACATCGATCGGCATGGGCAGGACATGCCGGAGGTCCGCGATTGGCGCTGGAAGCAAGCGCAGTCAAGCGGCGGCTGAAGCGCGCCGCGCGAGGGCGGTGCGAAACGGCGCCGAGCGTCCCATGGGCAGGCTATACTCGCCTGCATGGCGGCATAATCGGCACGAACGCCGGCACGGACGCCTGCACGGCGTCGGCGCCGCTGCCGGCAATCGCGCAGCACTTCGGGGAGTAGCTATGATGAAAGGTGTGGCTTTGGGTGTCGGCTTAACGCTCGCCGTCGCGCTGCTAGGCGCTTACTTTCTGGTGCAAAGCGGGCTGATCCCCGCCAATGCCGATGCCAAGCCCGGCACGCTGGAAACCTGGATGGCGCATACGTCGCTGCGCGCGACCTTGCGCCGCGACGCGCCGACGGAACTCAATTCGCTGGCGCCGACCGAGCAGAATCTTCTCGAGGGCGTGCGTCTTTTCGCGCAGAATTGCGCCGTCTGCCATGGCTCCGCGCAAGGCGCCGCGGCGGCATCGCCGATTGCAAAAGGCCTTTACCAAAAGCCGCCGCAATTGGCGAGCGACGGGGTTGAGGACGACCCGCAGGGTTATTCGTTCTGGAAGATCAAACATGGAATTCGCCTGACCGGCATGCCGTCGTTCAGGTACACCCTCAGCGACCGGCAGATTTGGACGCTCGCGCTTTTCCTGAATCACATGGACAAGCTGCCGCCCGCGGTACAGCAGGTTTGGCAGCAAGTCCAGAACTGGCCGGTGGCATCAGTAAGCCAGACGGACCATCCATAGCCGATCGATGGTTCGCCGACGGCGCGGAGGAAATCTAGAGAATCTTCTGCCAATAGCCGACGTCGATCCAGCGGCCGAACTTGAAGCCGACCTGCGAGAACCGGCCTATTGGCTGAAAACCGAATTTCTCGTGCAGCGCGACGCTCGCCGCGTTCGGCAGGGCGATGCCGCCGATGGCGACATGCAAGCCCCGCGCTTTCAGCAGCGCGAGCAGCTCGCGATAAAGCGCCGAACCGATGCCGCGACCGGCGCTGTCGCCGCGCACATAGACGCTGACTTCCGCCGAGTAGCGGAATGCGCAGCGCCCTTTCCACTTCGACGCATGGGCGTACCCCAATACGTCGGCGCCCTGCGCGGCGAGCAGCCAGGGGAGCGATGCGCCTGCGACCTCCCGGAGCCGGGCGGCCATTTGCTCGCCGCAGAGCGGCTGTTCATCGAACGTCACCACCGTCTCGGCGACATAGTGATTGTAGATGCGGCAAAGCGACTCGCCGTCCGCCGCGGTGGCGGGCCTGATGCCGATCATCCGCCACTCCCCGAGGCGGCGCTCATCGCCGCGCTGCCGCAGCCGCAGCCGAACCGAAACGCCATACCATGAATCCGCCGGCGACGAACAGCACCGCGCTGTAGCCGAACGCCGCGGCCGTGCCGACCGTGGTCCATAGAATGCCGACGATCACGCTGGATGCGAAATCGCCGACGCCGTTGACCGTCGCCAGCGTGCCGAAGGCCATGCCTTGCTGCGACACCGGGATCAATTCCGCGCACAGGGAATCCTCGAGCGTCTCTTCGATCGCCACGTAGATGCCGCCGATCGCGAAGATTAGCGCGAGCGTGCCGAGGTTCAGCGGCAACATCACGATCGCGGCTGCCATCAGCGCGGCGAGGAAGTACCCGCCGGCCAGCAAGCGCGCCTTGCGCACGCGGTCGGCGAGCCAGCCCGCGAGGAACGAGAAGCCGGCGTACAGCACGTTGTGCAGCACATAGAGCCCGGCGCCGATGCTTGCCGCCGTGAGCGGGCCGAACCTCGGCGTCAGTGTTTGCACCGCCAGCAGGATCAAGAGCGTATGCGCGAAATCGCCCATGCCGAAGAGTCCCACCGCGAGCAGAAATCCGCGGAATCGCCGCGGCAACGCCAGCAGGCTGGCGCCAAAACTGGCATGCGGCACCGGCGCGCGCTCGCGCTCGCGGACGACGACCGCGATCACCACGGCCGCGCACAAGCCGGGAATCAACGTCCACGCGAACAGCTCGGCGAAATTCTGATGCAGCAGCTGCAGCAGCACGACCGCGGTCACGGGTCCGGCGATTGCGCCGAGCGTGTCCATCAATCGCTCAAAACCAAACGCGCGTCCGTAGGTGTCCGGCGTGACCGCGCCGGCAAGCAGCGCCTTGCGCACCGGCGTGCGCACGCCGCGGCCGAACCACGCGCCCGCGCGGGCGAACAGCAGCTGCCAGGCATTGGTCGCGAGACCGAGCGCCGCGGTGCCTAGCGCCGTGACGACATAGCCTGCGACCGCGACCGGTTTGCGATGACGCAGCCGGTCGGTGTAGTAGCCCGAACCCAGCTTGGCGAAGCTCGACAGGCCGTCCGCCACGCCCTCGATCAGGCCGAGCCAGGCCGCCGCGACACCCATCGTCGCGAGGTAAGTCGGCAGCACGGTCGTGGCGATCTCGTGCGACCAATCGCTGCATAGCGATGCAAGTCCGATGCCGACCACCGTGCGGTTGAGCCAGGGCGTGCGATGCGTGCCGGGCGCGGCTTCATTCATTGGGAAAGTATAAGGGGCGGCGCAACCCGCGGTCATGCTTATGTGAGACGCAAGTCCCGGTGCATCGCCCGCATCCGTGGATAGACTGCAGGCTAGGGATGGAACGCCTATCCACCAACGATATCGATGTGCGCCCGGCCGGCTCCTGGCCCCGGCACTCGGGCCTGCCGCTGTCCGCAAGCGCCATCGGCGTCGCTTACTTGCTTGCGTCCGTATTTGCGATCCGGTCGACTCATGCCGCCGCAGGGCCGCCCCTGCTGTGGCCGGGCGATGCGATCGCGGCCGCGCTGCTCGTTAGATTTCCGCGCGTCGGCTTCGCCGCGAGTGCGGCCGCCATTTTCCTCGCCGCGCTCGCGGCGGCCCTATTCGCCGCCGGGGAGTCCCTGCCGATCGCCCTCTCCTCGGCCTGCGTCGATGTGGCGACCACCTGCCTGATGGCCTGGGCCTTTCGCGGCAGAAAGGCGTTTCCGGTACCGGACATTTCGGTCCTGCAGGCGGCGCAGATGACGGTAATCTTCGGCCTAGCCATCCCCGCCCTGAGCGCGATCCCCGGCGGCTTCATGTTGCACCGGGCCCTCGGCGCGCCGCTCGCGCGCGCGAGCCTCGATTGGTGGTTATCGAGCGCCATCGGCGCGTGCCTGTTCGGGCCGCCGATCATTCTTTACAGCGCCGAGCGCGCGGCACGACTCGCGACACACCCGTTACGCAATTGCGCCCTGGCATTGATCTGCCTCGGCTGTTGCTATTTCGCGATCCGCGAGATGCGCTATCCGTTCGTCGCGATTTGCGTGCCCTTGATGGCGGCGGCCTTCCGCCTCGGCGGCTTCGGCGCGGCGACGCTCAGCTTGCTTTGCGGCCTTGAAATGTTCGCCATATGGATCTTCGGCGTGTCCGCCACGGGTACCGACCTCTACCGCCGCGGCATTGCGGTCGATGCCTTGCCGATCGTCACGATCATCGCAACTTTGATGCCGCCCATCGCGATCGGGCTCGGCACCGATGAGCGTCGCAGCCGCATTCGTGAACTGCGTGTCAGTGAACGCCGGTTTCGAGAGTCGCTGGCGCGTTCACCCATCGGCAACGCGATCATCGATTTGGACGGCTACTGGAAGATCACCAACGACGCCGCACAACAAATGCTGGGCTACTCGGCCGCAGAGTTCCCGACCCTGACCGTGGCCGCACTCACGGATCCGGCGGATCACGCGGAGATTTCGCGCCGCTGGCAAATGTTGCGTGCCGGGGAAATCGAATACTACGACACCGAGCGGCGCTTCCTGCAGAAGAGCGGTGCGTGGATTTGGGCGCGTGCCGTCGTTTCGATCGTGCGCGACGAAGACCGCCTGCCGCTGCACTATATCGCGCACCTCGAAAGCGTAGACGCCCGGCGCCGCGCCGAACGCGAGTTGGCCCTGGAGCAGGAGCGGATAAGGACGACGCTGCGCTCGATCGCCGACGCAGTGATCACCAGCGACGCCAATGGCCGAATCAAATACGTCAACGACGCGGCGCAGGCAATGCTTGGGCAAAGCCTCGCGGATATTCATGGCCGCGCGTTCAACGAAGTCACGGTGATGACCGATCCCGCAACCTCTCTCGAGAGCGCAGACCTGTTGGCTCAATGCGTCAGCGAGAAGCGGATCGTGCGCAGCGAGCGTGCCGGCGTACTGCACCGCCCGGATGCCAGCGTCTGCTACGTCACGCTCGCCGTCACGCCGGTGGTCGATGCGGATGGCGCCGTCAGCGGAACCGTGATCGTGCTGCGCGACGTCAGCGGCGAATACGAACGCGAACGCGAGATCGGCCACCGCGCCACCCATGACGTGCTCACCGGGCTCGCCAATCGATTCGAGTTCCAGCGCCGTGCGAAGATCGCCTTCCAGCACGCACGCACGCTCGCTTATCCGGCCGCCATGATCGCGATCGATCTCGACCGCTTCAAGGCCGTGAACGACGGCGGCGGCCATGCCGCGGGCGACGCCATTTTGCGCAAAGTCGCGGAGTTGCTGAAATCCGCGATACGCAGCTCGGACGCGGTCGCGCGCCTCGGCGGCGATGAGTTTGCGATCATCCTCGAGAACTGCGGGCCGGTGCGAAGCGCGGCGCTCGTCAAGAAAATTCTCCGCTCGTTGAACCCGCTGGAAACGGATTGGGACGGGACCACGTATATCATCGGCGCGAGCCTCGGCGTCGCCATGCTGGACGCCGATTGCGCCGACGAAGCCGCGTGGCTGGCCGCAGCCGACCGGGCCTGCTACGAAGCCAAACGAGATGGGCGCGGGCAAATGCGGGTCGCTTGAGCTCGCCGGCCTGCGGCGCAAGCGGCCAATCCGATCCGCAGCGGTTCTACGCCAGCGCCTGTGCCAGCCGATCGAGCAAAAAGCCGGTGCCTCGTTCGCGCGAGCCGGCGTCGTCGTAACCGTCCAGGAATGCGCCCTGCTCCGTGACGATCAGGCGCGTGCCGCCGCCTTGCGGGTAAAGTTCGACGGTCGCGAGCGACACCGAGATCTTGCGCTCTTCGAGGCGCATCTCGTACGAGTAGAGCAGCCGTCGATCGGCGACGACGTCGTGATAGACGGCATCGAAGGTCGACACCACGCCGTGCGCCCAACGCCCTTGCAAACGCTCGCGGCCGCCGGGCCGCAAATCGACCTCGGCGCCGGGCACGGTGTAAGTCTTCGGGCTGAACCAGCGCTTCAGGTGATCGGCGCTGCTCCAGGCCTCGAAGACAAGCGCTCGCGGCGCATCGAGGTGCCGCGATAGCAACACCGGCGCCACTTCGGGTGCGGCTCCGGCGCCACGAGTTTCATCCATTGTCGTCCCCAGGAGTTTGAAGTTCGTCGAGATAACCCGCCAAGCGATCGAGCAGTTCGTGCCACTCGCTGCGCCGGGCCTTGATCCACGCGTCGGCGGCGACCAGCGCCTTCGGCTCGATCCGGCAGGTGCGCACGCGGCCGACTTTCTCGGAGCGCACCAGACCCGACGCCTCGAGCACCGAGAGGTGCTGCATGACCGCCGGCAGCGAAATGGCAAACGGCCGCTTCAGTTCGCTGACCGAGGCCGGCCCTTTGCAAAGCCGCTCGAGGATCGCGCGCCGCGCCGGGTCGGCAAGCGCCTGGAACGTGGCGTCGAGACGCGGCGCTTTGTTAAGCATATCCTTTAGTATCACGCCGGCAATGATTAATCAAGCGCTTAAGTATTTGAACGGCTAAGCGATCGGCGCAGCCATCTTTGGCCTGCGGACGCAACTGCCGGGGGAGCGGCAACCGGGATCGACGGCGCTCGGTTATGCTGGCGGCCAATGCCCTCGAATCCAGCGCTGCATTCGCTGCCGCCCGCGCACCTCGCCGCCTGGTTGATCGCCGCCGCGGCGCTCGCGGGGGTCATCGTGCGTCCCTGGAGAATCTCCGAGGCGCTGTGGGCGGTGCTCGGCGCGATCGCGATGGTGGCGCTTTCGCTGCTCTCCTTGCGCGATGCCGCCGCCGCCGTGGCCAAGGGTAGCGATGTCTATCTGTTCTTGACCGGCATGATGCTGCTCGCCGCGCTCGCGCGCCGCGAGGGTCTGTTCGCCTGGCTCGCGGCCTACGCGGTGCGGCACGCCCGAGGATCGGCACGCCGATTGTTCTTGTTGATCTATCTGGTCGGCATAGCCGTCACCGCCCTGCTCTCCAACGACGCCACCGCGGTGGTCTTGACGCCCGCGGTCTATGCGGCCGCCAAGGACGCCGGCGCGCCGCCCTTGCCGTATCTGTTCATCTGCGCCTTCATTGCGAACGCCGCGAGTTTCGTACTGCCGATTTCCAATCCCGCGAATTTGGTGGTATATGGCGCCGCCATGCCATCGCTGCGGCACTGGCTGCTGCAATTCGCGGCGGCCTCCGCCGCGGCAATCGTTGCGACCTATTGGGCTCTGCGCTTCACGCAGCGCGCGGCGCTGCGTGCCAAGATCGCGCACACCGTCGGCGTGCCTGAGCTCGGCGCCGGCGGACGCGCCGCCGCCGCCGGCATCGCTGCGACGGCGCTGCTGTTGTCGGGCGCCTCGGCGCTCGCGCAGCCGCTCGGCCTGCCGACGTTTCTCGCCGGCGCAGGCACCTGGTTCGCGATCATGGCCGTCAGGCGCGCGCCGCCGTGGGCGGCGCTCAGGGAGATCTCCTGGAGCATTCTGCCGTTGGTTGCCGGCCTGTTCATCATGGTGCGGGGAATCGAGAACACCGGCGCACTCGCGCCGCTCGCGCGCGCACTTGCCGCGCACGCGCACGCTTCCCTCGGGTGGACGATGCTCTGGGCCGGCGCGCTGACCGCCGTCGCCAGCAATCTGCTCAACAATTTGCCGCTCGGCTTGATCGCCGGCGGGATCGCGAGTGCCGCCCATCTGCCTGCGAAGCTCACCGGTGCGCTGCTCATCGGCGTAGACCTCGGCCCCAATCTCTCGGTGACCGGTTCGCTCGCGACGATACTCTGGCTGCTCGCTCTGCGCCGCGAGGGCCTGCGGGTCGGCGCCTGGCGGTTTCTGCTGGTGGGCAGTATCGTGATGCCGCTCGCGCTCGCCGCGTCATTCGCGATATACATGACGCTGGCGGGTGATTTTGGGATACTGCGGGCCGACTTCTAGCCACAGGAGGCAATCGGCCATGCCTGCACCGCTCCGCCATCCGCCCCATCATCCGCACCACATCCGGGTCGCGGCGGCAATTCTCGCATTGGCGGCGGCCGCCGCCGCGGCGGCGCCGGCGCCGCGCTTCGACCCGGCGCTCGCCGCCGCGGTCGCGAGCAGCGCGCGTAGCGGCGCGTTCCGTGCGCGGGATGCGGCCCGCCATCCTCTCGCGGAGCTGTCCTTCTTCGGCATCAAACCGACGATGACCGTGGTCGAATTGTGGCCCGGCGGCGGCTACTGGACGGAAATTCTCGGGCCGTATCTCGCCGCGCAAGGCCGCTATTACGTCGCGCTGCCCGCGCCAGGCGATGCCGAGGAGGATCGGGGCGTCGCCCATTGGCGTGCGCGCATGGCGGCGCAGGAGCAACGCCTGGGTACGATCCATGAGACGATGCTGGGACCCGGTCATTACGACATTGCGCCGCCGGATTCGGCGGACATGGTGGTCACGTTTCGCAATCTGCACAACTGGATGTACGGCGGCTATGCCGAGCAAGCGCTGGCGGCCTGCTTCAAGGCGCTGAAGCCGGGCGGCATCTTCGGCATCGAAGAGCATCGCGGCCGCAATGACCGGACGCAGGATCCGCGGGCCAAAGACGGCTACGTGCGCGAAGACTATGCGATCGCCTTGATCAAGAAGGCGGGCTTCGAATATCTCGGCTCCTCGCAGATCAACGCCAACCCGCGCGACACGAAGAACTGGGTGAACGGCGTGTGGACGCTGCCGCCGACGCTTTCGCAGGGCGCCAAGGATCGGGCGCGCTACCTCGCGGTCGGCGAGGCCGACAATTTCGTGCTCAAGTTCCGCAAGCCCCGGCCTTGAGAGGCTCCGTGCGCAGCGCATCCGTTGCCGCTCCAGTCGCGCTCGTCTGCCTCCTGGCGGGCTGCGGCGGCTCGTCGAACGGCGGCGGCATGATTTCGGTGAACGGCGGGGTCCATGTGCCCGCCGGCCGGCCGACCAATGCGATCGCGACCGTCAACGGCTCCATTCTCGCCGACGGCTACGCGATCATGAAGTCGGCGCGCACGGTCAACGGCAATATCACCATCGGCGCGCACGCCACCGCCGAATCGCTGAGCACCGTCAACGGCGCGATCACCCTGCAGCCGGACGCCCGGGTTTCCGGTACGGTGACGATCGTCAACGGCAACGTGACGCTGCAGGACGGCGCGTCGGTGTCCGGCATGGTCACGAACGTCAACGGCATCGTCACGCTCTACTCGGCGCACGTGACCGGCGGCATCTCGACCGTCGACGCCGATATATCGGTCCTCGGCAATTCGGTGGTCGAAGGCGGCATCACCGTCAAAAGGCCGTCCGGCCTCTTCTTTCACATCAGCGATGCGGTGCCGCGCATCGTCATCGGTCCCGGCGCCGTCGTCCAGGGCGAGCTGCGCTTTCGGCACAAGGTGGCCCTGTACGTCAGCGACAAGGCGACGATCGGCGCCGTCAGCGGCGCGACCGCCGTGCCGTTTTCCGGTCCGGTGCCGCCGGCCTGACGATGCCGGTTCGACGCCGATCGATCGAATTCATCGAGCGGCGCCGAGATTGCTGCGGATGACCGCGTCCGCCTCGGCGTTCGCCTTGCCGAGATCCGCGGCATAGACGTCGGTGCCGCCGGAGAACTGGTCGGTCGCGTCGGGCGCGAGAACCGGCCCGTTGCGGTCGGTGGTATCGACGGTCACCGTCGCCGACAAACCGACGCGCAGCGGATGTTTCGCGAGATCCCGATCGAGGATGGCGATGCGCACCGCAACGCGCTGTACGACCTTGATCCAGTTGCCGGTAGCGTTCTGCGCCGGCAGAAGCGCGAACACCGCGCCGGTGCCCGCCGACATGCCCATCACGCGGCCGTGGAATATCACCGCGCCGCCGTACAGATCGCTTTGCACCTCGGCCGGCTGGCCGATGCGCAAATTGCGCAGCTGTACCTCCTTGAAATTCGCGTCCACCCACAGAGCATTCAGCGGAATCACGGTCATCAAGGGCTGGCCCGCCTGGACGTGTTGGCCGAGCTGCACGCTGCGTGCAGCGACGTACCCCGTGACCGGTGCGACGACCGTGTCGCGCCGCGCCGCGATCCAGGCGTCGCGGTACGCGGCCTTGGCGACCAGCACCGCCGGATTATCGGCGACGCCGGCGCCGTCGACGAGCGCGTGCGCGGCGCGCGCCTCGCGCTCGGCCTGAGTCAAGGCATCGCGCGCCATGGCCGCCGCGTCCGCGGCGTGCTGCAATTCTTCAGGCGCGATCGCCTCGGCCGCCAACAGTGGCTTGCGCCGCGCCAAATCCGCCCGCGCGCGCCGCAACTGCAGCTCGCGCGTGGCGACGATGGCGTCGTATTGGGAGGCCATCGCTCGGCGCTCGCGAACCTCGCGGACGGTTTGCGCGAGCGCGCTCGCCGCGCGCCCTAGGTTCGTGTCGGCGTCGATCGGATCGAGGCGCACCAGGACCTGGCCGGCTGTCACCAGCTGCGTGTCGTCGGCGAGAACCGCGACCACGGTGCCGGGAACCTGCGCGGATATCACCACTTTATTGCCGTTGACGTAGGCATCGTCGGTTTCTTCGCGCATCGACAGGACGAAGAACCAATACAGGCCCCACAAGATGCCGATGCCGATGAAGATGAGCGCGATCAGCGCCAAAATTCTCCTGCGCCGGCCGAGGGGCCGCGCGGCGCTCGCCGTTTCATTGCTTGCGTTCATGGCGCTCGCTTTGCGGCGCTCCCATCAAGCCGCGCGAGGCTGCGCGGTCCGAGGTAGCCGCCGCCGAGCGAGCGCTGCAGGCCGACGTCGGCCGACAATGCGGCGGCATCGAGCCGCATCAATGCATCCTGCTGATCGAGCAGGGCAAGGCGCGCGGACAGTTCGATGCGCGCATCGGCGATGCCTTGGCGGACCTCGGCCGCCGCGCCGCCCTCGAGCCGGCGCGCGGCGTCCACCTCGATCCTCCGTTGCCTCAACTGCGCCGTTATTTGCGAGCGCGCGGCCGCGTAGCCTGCGACCTCGCGGGCCGCCTCGACGAGCGTCCGATCGTAATCGGCGATCGCGCCGCGCAGCGCCGCGCGGCTCGCCCCATAGCGCGCGCGCAGCAAACCGGATTCGAAGATCGGCAAGTGCAACGCCAAGCCCGCCTGCGGCGCGCGGCTGCCGTACTCCAGGAGCTTGCCGACGTCGATGCTGGAGAGGCCCGCGAGCGCGTTGACGCTGATATCCGGAAAGAATGCGGCGCGCGCCGCCGCGGAATTCTTTTCCGCGGCCTCGACGCGCCAACGGCTCGCGGTGATGTCGGCGCGCCGCGCGATCAAATCGATCTTGATTTCGTTCGGCAAGGCGCCGGCAACCGCCGGCAGCGGCCGCGGATCGAGCTTCGGCAGATCGGCGCTCGCGCGGCCGACCAGCGCGGCGATGGCGACGATGCGCATCTCGGCCGAACCCTGAAGGCTCGCAAGCACCTCGCGCGCTGCGGCGACCGCGCTATCGCTGCGCTGCGTGCTTTGCGCCGGATCCAGACCGGCGCGCACCCGCGCCTCTTCGATCGCGCCGTCGCGTTCCAGCGCCGCGATTTTGCGGCGGGCAATGCCGAGCCTGCTCTGATCGGTCTGCCAGCCGAAATAGGCGTCGGCCACGGAACTTGCCAATAACAGCGCGGCGGCGCTGCGTTCGGCCCGGGCCGCCTGCGCTTCGTCCGTCGCCGCTTCGACGGCGGACCGCTGCTTGCCCCACCAATCGAAGGTATAGCTCGCCTGCAGGCCGAGATCGGCCTGGTTGTACCACGTGAAGCCGATCAATTTCGGCGATATCAAGCCGTTGTCGCTCAAGCGCTGGCGCACGAAGCTGCCGTTAAGGGCGACATGCGCGCCGCTTGCCGCCGCCGTCACGCGCACCGACTCGCGTGCCGATGCGAAGCGCGCGCCCGCGGTCGCGAGCGAGGGCGAGGAGGAGAGCGCCATGTCGATCAGCCGATCGAGCGTCGGATCCCGGTAGCGGCGCCACCAGTGCGGCGTCGGCCACGCACCGCCGGCCGCCGCGATGCCGGCAAGCGGCGCTGCGCGCGGCAAGGTCACCGCCGCGGGCTTCGGCGGCAGGCCGGCGCAGCCTGTCAATAGCGCCGCGAGCGTCATGGTCGCGCGCCGCCGCCCGTGAGTCATATCGCCGTCCCTGCATCCACGGCGCTGTCCGCGTCCGCGGACGCCGTCACCTGCCCGAAACGGCCGGCGAGCCGCTTCAGCAAATCGATCAATTGCCGCTGTTCGCCTTCGCTGTGGTTGCGATACAGCTCGCGCAGCGGCGCGAAGATCTGCGGCAACAGCCGGCGCACCAAGGCCTCGCCGTTCGCGGTAATGCGCAGCACCATGCGCCGGCGATCCTCGGCGCTCGCGTCGCGGGTAATCAAATCCAGCCGCACCAACGCATCGCTGATGCGCGACATGTTGGCCGGGCTCTGCGAGGCTCTGGCGCACAAATCGCCCGGATGCGCCGTTCCGCCCGGCTGGGAAAACAGCGCCGACAGCACCCGAAACTCCCCCTCGCCGAGGCCATAGGGTCGAATGTGATGTTCGAGCATGGCGCTGAACTCGTGCGCCAACAGGAAGATCAAGCGTAGCGCCACGACCTCGTTGATCGGCAGATCCGGCAGGCGCGCACCGAGGCGCCCCAAGCTCGCCTCGATCAGTTCGATTTGTCGCTCTACGATATCCATTTGTGTTCTAACAGTTCGATGCGATATATTATAGTCGTAGAATATATACTGCGCAAATAATGGCGAGTACCTGAGCTGCGACCGATGCGTTTTACCCCGTGATTGAATCAGCACCCTGCGAAGCGACCGCGGTGCGTCCGCGGCGCCGACCGCCCTTTAGCCTGCTCGCCACGCTCGCGCTGCTGTCGGCATGCGCGGCGGGCCCGGATTATCGGCCGCCCGCTCTGCCCCGCGCCGCTGCGTACGTGCGCGGCGCCTTGCCCGCGCGCACCTCGGCGAGCGACGTCCTCGGCGGCAACGCGCAGCGCTTCGTCGCCGGCCTCGATCTGCCGGGACAGTGGTGGACGCTGTTTCGGTCCGCGCCGCTCAACCGATTGATCGCCCGTGCGCTGGCGCACAACCCGACGCTCGAGGCGGCGCAAGCGGCGCTGCGCCAGGCCGACGAGAACCTCGCCGCGCAACGCGGCAGCCTTTATCCGGCCGTCGCCGGTTCGCTCGGCGCCGTGCGCGAACGCGCCTCGGGCGCGGCGTTCGGCAGTCCGCGGCCCGTGCTGTACACGCTGAACAGCGCCTCCGTGAACGTCTCCTACACCCTCGATGCGTTCGGCGGCGTGCGCCGCCAGGTCGAAGCGCTACGCGCGCAAGCCGAGTACCAGCGCTTCGCGCTCGAGGCGAGCTACTTGAGTCTGACGGCCAACATCGTCACCGCGGCGGTCACCGAGGCCTCGTTGCGCGATCAGCTCGCCGCGACCCTGCAGATCGTCCGGGTACAACGCGCGCAATTGCGGATCATCCGCCGGCGTCTCGCCGCGGGCGGCGCCTCGCGCGCCGACCTGCTGCAACAGAAAGCCGTGCTCGCCGCCACGCTCGCCGGCCTGCCGCAATTGCAAAATGCGCTCGCGCAACAACAAAACCTGCTCGCCACCTACACGGGCTCGCTGCCGGCGGACTACGCGGGCGCCGCCTTCCACTTGGACTCCTTGACGCTGCCCGCCGAGTTGCCGGTCAGCCTGCCGTCGCGGCTCGTCGAACAGCGCCCGGACATACGCGCCTATGCCGCGCTCCTGCATGAGGCGACGGCCGAGGTCGGCGTCGCCACGGCGAACATGCTGCCGCAGATCACCTTGTCCGGCGCCTACGGCGCCCAGGCGGTCAGGTTCGCGGATCTCTTTTCGCCCGCATCGGTCGTCTGGAATCTCGCGGCCTCCGTGACACAGCCGATTTTCGAGGGCGGCAAGCTCAGGCATGCGCGCCGCGCGGCGATCGCCGCAGCGCAAGGAGCCGCCGCCAACTACAAGGCGACGGTGCTGACGGCGTTCCAGGACGTATCGGATACGCTGCTCGCGTTGCAGGCCGATGCCAGGAGCCTCACCGCCGAGGCGGCGGCCGAGCGCGCCGCCGCGGGCAGCCTGAGCCTCGCGCAAGTCGAATACAAGAGCGGCGCGACCAGCTATCCGCAGGTGCTCGCCGCTGAGCAAAGCGCCGAGAGCGCCATGGTCGGCCTGGTGAAGGCGCGCGCACAACGCTACGCCGACACCGCGGCGCTGTTCCAGGCATTGGGCGGAGGCTGGTGGCACCGATCGGACGTGCAAAAACATTCAAACGACTGCTGCAAGGGGCATTTGTGAGCAACATCGACTTGGGCGGCGCCGACGCCAGCCAACCTTCCGTGCCGCGATCGGCGCTGGTAAAACCGCTGCTGATCGTGCTCGCCGTCGCCGCCGTGATTCTCGGCGGCATCTTGGGCTTCCAGATGTTCGTCGGGCGCATGATGGGCAAATTCATGGCGGCGAGCGCCAACGCGCCGCAAACGGTATCGACCTACGTCGCCACGCGCAAACCCTGGCAATTGCAAACGCAGGCGGTCGGCAGCGTGCGCGCCGTGCACGGCGCGGACCTTGCGGCGCAGATTGCCGGCGTCGTCGACCGGGTCGATTTTCACTCCGGCGAGGAAGTGCGCGCCGGCGCGACGCTGCTGCGGCTGCGGCCGAACGACGACCCGGCAAAGCTCGAGGAGCTGCGCGCGCTCGCAAGACTCGCCGCCGTGACCTACCGGCGCGACCTCGTGCAGCTCGCCGCCCAGGCGGTCAGCCAAGCGACGGTCGACGCGGACGCCGCGAACCTCAAATCGGCGCGCGCGCAAGTGGCCGCGCAACGGGCCTTGATCGACGAGAAGATCATCAAGGCACCGTTCGCCGGCCGCTTGGGAATCCGCCAGGTCGACGAAGGTCAATACTTGAGCGCCGGCGCGACCGTCGTGACGCTGCAGGCGCTCGATCCGATCCTGATCGATTTCTACGTTCCGCAGCAAGCGCTCGCCCACCTGCGCCAGGGGCAGAACGTCGATGCCACGGTCGACACCTATAAGGGCACGGTCTTTCACGGCGTGATCACCGCGATCAATTCCAAGGTGGACCCGGCGAGCCGCAACGTGCAGGCGCGCGCGAGCTTCGACAACGCCGACCGGCGCCTGGTACCCGGCATGTATGCGAACGTGCAGATCGACAATGGCCCGCCGCAGCGCTTCATCACGCTGCCGCAGGCGGCGATCACCTACGCGCCCTACGGCGACACCGTTTTCGTCGTGCAGCGCAAGGGCGGCGATGCCGCGGGCAAAGCGCGGCTCGTGGCCGAGCAGCGCTTCGTGACGCTCGGCGCAACCCGCGGCGACCAGGTCGCGGTGCTCCGCGGCATCGCCGTGGGCGAGGTCATCGTCGCCTCCGGTCAAATCAAGCTGCACACCGGCACGCCGGTCGCCGTCAACAACAGCCTGCTGCCGAGCAACGCCGCGAAGCCGACGCCGCCGAACGAATAAGCGCGAGAAGCCGCCGTGAATTTCACCGATATCTTCATCCGCCGCCCCGTGCTCGCGAGCGTCCTCAGCCTCGCGATCCTGGTCGTCGGCCTGCGCTCGTTCGAGTCTTTGCAGGTGCTCGCCTACCCGAAGACCGAGAACGGCGTCGTCACGATCACGACCGCCTATCCGGGCGCCGACCCGGACTCGATCGCCGGCTTCATCACGACGCCGATCGAAGCGGCGGTCGCGCAGGCGAACGGCATCGATTACATGACCTCGACCAGCCAGAGCGGCGTCAGCTCGGTCACGGTGGTTTTGCGGCAGAACTACGACACATCGAAAGCCGCCGCCGAAATCAACATCAAGGTCAACTCGGTCCTCAATCAGCTGCCGATCGGCTCGCAGCAGCCCACCATCACGGTGCAGGTCGGCGAAACCATCGACGCGATGTACATCGGCTTCTCCAGCGCCGAGCTTGCGCGCAACCAGATCACCGACTATCTGCAGCGCGTCGTGCAGCCGCAAATTCAAGCCGTTCCGGGCGTGCAGACCGCCGAGCTGCTGGGCGCACAGTATTTTTCGCTGCGCGCCTGGCTGGATCCGAAAAAGCTCGCCGCCTACGGCCTGACCGCGAGCGACGTCTCCCAAGCACTCGCCGCCAACGACTACATATCCGCGGTCGGCAGCACCAAGGGCCAGATGGTGCAGGTCGCGCTGACCTCGACGACCAATCTGCACAGCCTGCAAGGCTTCCGCAATCTGGTCGTCAAGCAAGTCAACGGCGCCGACATCCGCCTGCGCGACGTCGCCAAGGTCTCCCTCGGCGCGGACAGCTATGAATCGCGCGTCGCGTTCGACGGCAAGGGCGGCGTGTTCGTCGGCGTCCAGATAGTGCCGAACGCCAATCTGCTGACGGTCATCGACGGCGTCAAAAAGATCTTTCCGCAACTCCAGGCGCAGCTGCCGCTAGGCCTGAGCGGCGCCATCGTCTATGATTCGACGAACTTCGTGAACAGCTCGATCCACGAAGTGGCGGTCACGCTGATCGAAGCGCTGCTCATCGTCATGCTGGTGATCTTCGCGTTTCTCGGCTCGCCGCGTTCGGTCGTGATCCCGGTGGTCGCGATTCCCCTGTCGCTGATCGGCACGCTCGCGATCATGCTGGCGCTCGGCTTCTCGATCAACCTGTTGACGCTGCTCGCCCTGGTGCTGGCGATCGGCCTCGTCGTCGACGATGCGATCATCATCGTCGAGAACGTCAACCGCCATCTCGAGGGCGGCATGGCGCCGATCGCGGCGGCGCAGAGCGCCGCGCGCGAACTCGCCGGGCCGATCGTCGCGATGACCGTCGTCCTGCTCGCCGTGTTCGTGCCGATCGGCTTCCAAGGCGGCCTGACCGGCGCGCTGTTCGTCGAATTCGCCTTCACGCTGGCGGGCGCGGTGACCGTTTCGGCGGTCATCGCCCTGACGCTCTCGCCGATGATGTGCTCGCGACTGCTGCGCTCGCACCGCGCCCAATCGAGCCATTGGGAAACGCAGGTTGTGCACTTCATCGACCGGCGCTTCGAGCGCGTACGCGGCTGGTACCAGCGGCGCCTCGAGCGCAGTCTCGGCTATACGCCGGTCACGGCCGTGGTGGTGCTGATCGTGCTCGCCAGCATCTATTTTCTCGCGACCCACGCCAAAGCGGAATTGGCGCCGCAGGAGGATCAGGGCTTCGTCATCCTCTCGGCGAGCTCGGCGCCCGACGCCACGCTGCAGTCGAAGGTCGCCAACGCCGATGCCTTGTTCGCGCTGGCGACGCCGATCGCGAAGCCCCGGCACGTCTTCCATGTAGACGGCCCCGGCCGGTCGATCACCGGCCTGGTGCTGCCGCCGCGCGATCAGCGCACGCTCGGGGCGACCGCGATCCAGCGCCTCGTGCAGACCAAGCTCAACGGGATCGCCGGGCAGCGGGTCGTCGCCTTCCAGCCGCCGTCCTTGCCTGGCGCGTTCGGCGTGCCGATGCAATTCGTCATCAAGACGACCGACCCGGCGGCGCGCCTCAACGAGGTGTCGAGCGGGTTCCTGCAGGATGCGCTGAAGAGCGGAAAGTTCATGTTCCTCGATACCGATCTGAAATACGACCTGCCGCAGTCGATCATCGAGATCGACCGCCGCAAGGCCGCCGCGCTCGGTTTGACGATGAGTCAAATCGGCTCGGCGCTGAGCAGCATGCTCGGTGGCGGCTACGTCAATTACTTCAGCATGGATACGCGCTCCTACAAGGTGATTCCGCAGGTCGAGCGCGTCTCGCGCTTGAACGTCGATCAATTGCTCGACTACCCGGTGGCGGCCGTCGGCGGTGTCTCGATCCCCTTGTCGACGATCGCAACGATCCGCACCGAAACGGTTCCGGAAACGCTGAATCACTTCCAACAGCAGAATTCCGCGACCATTTCCGGCGTGATGTCGCCGGGCGTATCGCTCGACGATGCGCTGGTGTACCTGCAGGGACTCGCGGCGCGCGACCTGCCGCAGGGCTACTCGGTCGACTACGCCGGCCAGGCGCGCCAATTCGTGCAGGAATCGAGCGGCATCCTCGGGACCTTCGGCTTCGCGATCATCATCGTCTTCCTGGCGCTCGCCGCGCTGTTCGAGAGCTTCCGGGATCCCTTGGTCATTCTGATCTCGGTGCCGATGTCGATCGCCGGCGCATTGATCTTCATCGCGCTCGGCATCGGCGGCGCCAGCCTGAACATCTACACGGAAGTCGGGTTGGTGACCTTGATGGGCCTGATCAGCAAGCACGGCATCCTCATCGTCGAGGTCGCCAACCGGGAACAGGAGCTGGGAAAATCCAAATCCGCGGCAATCGTCGCCGCCGCGTGCACGCGCTTGCGGCCGATCCTGATGACCACGGCAGCGATGGTGCTCGGCGTCGTACCGTTGGTGTTCGCGAGCGGCGCGGGCGCCGCGTCGCGCTTCGCGATCGGCATCGTCATCTCCACCGGCCTTGCGATCGGCACGATGTTCACGCTGTTCGTCGTGCCGGGCGTCTACATGCTGGTCGGCGCGGATCATTCGAAACTGGCGGCCCGCGCGCAGCCTTCGGCGAGGCCCGCGGAAGGCTGAGCGTCCGCCAGCCATCGCGCGCCGCTGCTGTCGCCAGGCTGCTGCTGTCGCCACCCGCTGCTGTCGCCACCCGCTGCTGTCGTCGGGTGAATTTCGGCAAATCGTTATAATTTAGAAAGATACGTTACTTAATTAAGCTCAATTCTTTCTCTGCTGCACGGTCACAATGGCAGCGCTGCAGCCGTGCCGCCCGCCGGCCGCCGCAAGACCTCCGCCGCCCCCGCGTCC
>Ga0307372_10003979_pt1 | contig 23139 bp, 27 predicted proteins | sample OX1MG_FD_202533 | JGI IMG/M metagenome (GOLD analysis project Ga0307372, IMG submission 202533) | Soil microbial communities from Risofladan, Vaasa, Finland - OX-1 | ecosystem: Environmental > Terrestrial > Soil > Coastal area > Acid sulfate soil | place: Finland: Risofladan, Vaasa | collected...
GCCGACGTCGACAAGGCCGTGGCCGCGGCACGCACCGCCTTCGACGAGGGACCGTGGCCCCGGATGTCCCCGGTCGAGCGGGCGGCCATCTTGACCAAGGTGTCCGCCGCCCTGCAGGGCGAGTTGGAGACCATGGCCCAGCTCATCACCACCGAGATGGGTTCACCGGTGGCCTGGGCCACCATGGCCCAGGTCTTCGCCCCTTCCATGATCTTCGACTACTACGTCGGCCTCGCCTCCACCTTCCAGTTCGACGAGGTCCGCCAGGGCCTCATGGGCGAGGTCCTCGTGGCCAAGGAGCCCGTCGGCGTCGTCGGTGCCATCAGCCCCTGGAACGTGCCGCTGTTCATCGCCGCCGCCAAGCTCGGTCCCTCGCTCGTGGCCGGCTGCACCGTGGTCTTCAAGCCCGCGCCCGAGACGCCCTTGGACGCGTTCCGTCTGGCCGAGATGTTCGAAGAGGCCGGGCTGCCGAAGGGTGTGCTCAGTGTCGTCCCCGCCGGTCGAGAGGTGGGCGAGCACCTGGTGAGTCACCCTGACGTCGACAAGGTCTCGTTCACCGGATCGACGGTGGCGGGCAAGACCATCGGCGGTATCTGCGGGTCGCAGCTGAAGCGTTTCAGCCTCGAGCTCGGCGGCAAGTCGGCCGCCATCCTGCTCGACGACGTGAACCTGGCCGAGGCGCTGCCCATGCTGCTGCCCAACGCCATCATGAACAACGGTGAAGCCTGCATCGCCCAGACCCGGATCCTCGCTCCGCGCGACCGCTACCAGGAAGTGGTCGATGCCGTGGTCGAGAAGGTCGGGGCCTTGAAGGTGGGCGATCCCCTCGACCCCACGGTCGAGGTCGGCCCGCTGGTGGCCGAGCGCCAGCGCGATCGGGTCGAGGGCTACTTCAAGATCGGCCAGGATGAAGGAGCCAAGATCGCCCTGGGCGGCGGCCGCCCGTCGGACATGGGCAAGGGCTGGTTCGTTGACCCCACCGTCTTCGTGAACGTCGACAATTCGATGCGCATCGCCCAGGAGGAGATCTTCGGGCCGGTCCTCGCCATCATCCCCTACGACGGGGGCGACGAGAACGCCGTCTCCATCGCCAACGACTCGAACTATGGCCTGTGCGGGTCGGTCTGGACAGGGGACTCCGAGCGGGGCCTCAAGGTCGCCCGAGGTGTCCGGACCGGTACCTACATGCTGAACAGCCCCGTCCCCGTCGATTTCTCCACCCCCTTCGGGGGCTTCAAGGAGTCGGGCATGGGCCGGGAGTTCGGTCCTGACGGTCTCGAGCTGTTCCTGGAGAAGAAGTCGATCAACCTGCCGGCCGGATTCTCTCCGAAGGTCTGAGTCAGTCGCGCCGTTTGGCGCCGCGTCGGCTGCGTCGTCGGCCACCGCACCGGTGTCCGACGGTGGCCGCTTGGCGCGGCCGGTGTCGCCGACTAGCCGGACGAACGAGGTGGAGCCGGCAGCGTCGTGGCGCCAACACTGGTGTCGGTGCTCCCTCCGGCGCTGACGGCACCACACTGGGCTCCGAGGGCGTGCACCAGGTCCGATTCCGGAAGTCGCGAGTTCTCGGCCAAGGTGGCCATGAAGGCCTGCCACTGGGGAGCCTGGCCGGCGGCGATGGCGGCCAGCGGTGAGGCGACCTGGAGTTGCTGCTGGGCCTGGGCCCGTTCCCGCGCCGCGCGCCGGGGGTCCGATTCCTTGAGCGAGGACCGGTAGAGCGTCAACGACAGCTCCACGTGATGACAGGCCTGACGGACGAGCCCGAGCGCGGCGCTGTTGCCGCAACCGGAGAGACCGAGGCTCACCACGGCGATGACGCCGGCTACGGCGGCCCCAGTCGGTGAGGCACGCCGCCGACGTGGTGGGTCCGCCCGAGGGTCATCGCGGGCGGACCCACGAGGTGTCATCCGTCAAGCCACCCGGGGGCCGCCTCGAGCAGGAACCGGCTGACGGCCAGGCAGCGGTCGAAGACCTCGCAGAGCAACTCCTCGCCCCCCAGGATCCGCGCCAGAGACACCGGATAACGGGCCAGGATGGACAGTCGCCGATCGGGAGCATCGGTGGCCGAGGCGAAGGAATCGATGGCGGAGACCTCGAGGGGCAGGTCGATACCACCCACGCCGGCCAGGTCGATGGCCAGGCGCAGCAGATCGGGCCCGTGGGGCAACGGCGGCAACCCCCAGGTGAAAGTCAGCGGAAAGTGAAACTCGTCGGGCGGCTCGACGTCCTCGGGCAGGTCGATCACGGCGTCTTCGAAGGAGAGCAGGGTCCGGGGGTCGACCTCGAGGGCCAGGTGGAGGTCCAGTGGACCGCCGCAGCCCTCCTCGGGGTGAAGATCGACCTCCCACACCTGACGCAGGGAGTAGGTCTCGACGAAGTGCCGTTCGTCGTGCACGTGGAAGCCATGGTCGACCGAATGGTCCTTCAGGTCGGCCACATATCCAGCGACGTCGATGACGGCCACAATCGGGAGAGCCTACAAGGTGACGACCGAGGTCCGGCCGGGCGTTGTGAACCGGCCGGTAGGGTCGGGAGGTGGACGACGACACCCTCCTGGCCATTTGTCACCGTGTCGCCGATGTGGTCCCGCCGGCGCTGGAAGGCGTCTGGGACATGGCTGCGCCGGGCGAGCGGCCCGGACAGTATGCGCTCGACCTGGCGGCCGACCGTGTGGTCCTCGAGGTCCTGGAGGCCGCTGGACTGGGAGTGCTGTCGGAGGAGAGTGGTCTGCACCGGCCCGAGTCCCCCTTCATGGCGGTGGTCGATCCCGTCGACGGTTCCACCAACGCCTCGCGCGGCGTGCCCTGGTATGCCACGAGCATCTGCGTGCTCGACAGCGAGGGCCCCCGGGCCGCGGTCGTGGCCAACCTGGCCACCGGCGTCCGCTACCACGCCGTGCGCGGTGGCGGGGCCTGGCGCGACGGCATCCGGATCGCGCCCTCGGGATGCACCGAGATGCGCAGCGCCGTTGTCGCCCTCTCCGGCTATCCGCCACGGCATCTGGGATGGGCGCAGTTTCGGGCCTTCGGAGCGGCCGCTCTCGAATTATGCGCGGTGGCGGAAGGCATGCTCGATGTCTTCTCGGTGGCTGGACGGGCCCACCTGGCCCCGTGGGACTACCTGGGAGCGTTGCTGCTGTGTACCGAAGCCGGGGCCACCGTGACCGACCTCGAAGGACGTGAACTCGTCACCACCGAGTTCGCCGCTCGTCGCGCCATTGCCGCCGCGGCCACGCCGACACTGATGACGGAGCTTCAGCGAGCGGCCCCTCTCGGGAAGATATAGGCCGTCGGTGGCCAGCCGTCGGCGTATCCGTCGCACTGAAGTACCACGCCGTACCCGACTGTCGCACTGGCGGGCCGACGGTGAGCCCAAGACCCGCTTCCGATCCGAAGCCGACGCCAACCGTGCCTGTCTGCAGGCCCGGTTGGATCACGGTGTCGATCTGACGGCCTACCTGTGCGAGTTCTGCGGTGGCTGGCACCTCGGCAATCCGTAGTCGGCCCAGCCTCGCTGAGCCTACCCACCGGGGCCGTCGGGCCCACACCGACACCATTAGGCTCTTTCCGGCAGGAGTATCGGGCGCTTAGCTCAGTTGGTTAGAGCAGCTGGCTTACAACCAGCAGGTCGGGGGTTCGAGTCCCTCAGCGCCCACCATGACCCGCTTATTAGAACCATCGTCAGAGAGGGCGGCGGCGAGGGACCCTGAAGGATGCATCGGCCTGCCGCCCTTCCCAGGTGTGATCGAGAGATCAGAGCGAGCTTGGAGCAACTCATCAAACGGTGCGTTGAAGACCGAATCGGTGACTGTGTCCTCAATGACGTATAGCCTTGCGAAGACCGCCTGATTCATCAGTCGACGCTGATCAGGCGCCATCTTTTCGTACAGCCCTTTTGGATCGGCGAGAAGGAGCAAAGCATCTTCGATAAGCGCCGCTCCAACTGCCAGCCGCTCACCGGTTTGATCGAGTTGCACGGTGAGTTTGTTCCTCTTCAGCTGTATGGCATTCAGACGTTGTTTGACCTTGGTCGATGACTCGTGGCCGTCAGCCACGAGATCGAGCAAGTTCTCTTCCTGGTGATCCAGCCGCACCAGCTCTGCGTTGAGCTGCTGATTGAGCAACTTGGCAGATAGCTCCTCCTCTTCCAGGGCTTCCTGCATGAGAGTCCGCATCCGTTTTGCCAAATCGGTCGGGAACTGAACGGTGCTGTAGAAGCGGACGATGGCATCTTCGACAGCGTCTCCCTCGACGTAACGCGAATCGCACACGTGCTGCTGCTTGCGTCGACAGAAGTAATAGAGGTACTTCCCGCCGTTTCCGTTCGCCCACTGCATGATCATTCGAGACTCAACGCCTTCGTCGTGGCACCGGCCACACCATAGAGTGCCCTTCAAGTAGTGGTAGTGACGCCTTTGACGTTCACCGTTGCCACCGCGCTCATCCAGAATCGTCTGCACCTGATCGAACAGGTCCTCACTGATCAGAGGTTCATGACGTCCCCGGATCAGCTCACCTTTGTAGGTGACGAAGCCGATGTAATACGGGTCCCGAAGCAGTGCGCAGAGTTTGGACGTCGAGATAGGTCCACTCGGAAAGCGTCCCGGTCTCGTCCTGAGACCCCGTCGGATGAGTTCCTCGACCAGGGACTCGAGGCTGAACTCACCGCCCGAATACAGTTCAAACCCCGTCTTGACCAGCTCGCTGCGCTCTGGATCGAACGTGACGATGCCGATGTTGCGTCCCTCAGATAGGTCACGGGCGTTCAGGTATCCGAGCGGTGCTCGACCGAGCGTTCCTCCGTTACGGGCCTTGGCCCCCATCTTGTAGGCGATGTCAGCACCATCAGCCTTGGATCGGTACTCGTCGACGGCATGGAGGATGGCCTCCACCATTGAACTCTCGGGACCTTCTCCGAGATCCATGGAGGTCGAGACAACCCGCGTGCCATACCGACTCAAGTCCTTCTTCGTGATGAGAGCATCAATCGAATCCCGGAACACACGATTGAACTGGTAGCAGATGACGTAGTCGATGTCCTTCTGACTCTTGATCCAGGCCAGCATTTCCTGAAACACCGGGCGCTTGTCGATGCTGGTGGCAGTGCGCCCCGGCTCGACGAATTCGCGCACGATGTCGGCCCCGAGAGAGCTGGCCTTGAGCTCGCACGCATCGCGCTGAGCAGGAAGGGAGATGCCCTCCGGGTTGTAGTCCGTTTTCACCTGCGAGGGCGTACTCACTCGCAGGTAGATCACTGCTCGCGTGCGCGCGGTTGCGATTTCATTTGCTGCAGGTTGTGCTTCTTCGACGTGCTTTGTGGCCAGAAGCCGCTTGGGTTTGCTCATTGGGATGTACCTCTATTGTGCGAATGAATTGTCGCGCTGACCTGCCATTGTGTCAACAAAAACGCAGTGTAGATATTGACTGCATGGTGTAAAATAGATGAGAGATATTTATGCGGGATGTGATGAAACAATCCAAAATGAGTGCGCCGACGTTCCACCACGGGAGCAATCCCAGGGCTATTCGTGATCGCTTCCAGTTGGCCTTTCCGGAACTGACAGCGTTCTTTTTGTGGCTGAACGGAGGCTTCCACGCAGGTGCCGAGTGGCAGTCCTTGCTCGACGCTTACCTGACCAAGATTGACTCCCGCGCCACCGCCGGCTTGACGGGCGAGGTGTTGGACCTCTCGGACATGGGGTTGACCAAGAACCGCGACGTCGAAACGCTGATCTGTGTCGTGCTCGGCTTGGATCGATCCTTCCTGGCTAGCGAGTCTCTGACGGGCAGCGAGTTTCTTAACCGGCTGCGAGAGCGAGTGCTGACAGTCGTAGCCAGCACCTGAGCATCGACTTGCCGCAGGCCATCTCATGAACGTTCGCCGATCAGCACTTCGGTCTGGCTAGGCAAAGAACCCAATAGTTGCTGGAGAAGTTCGTGCAGTTGGTCGATCGCCTCTCGCTCCAGCGACGGGTAGCGCAGCTTCACGTAGTGCGGCAGAGCCGGCAGAGAACTAGGCACGGCATATTCGGCCAAGGCAAAGACGTCGGCCAGCTCCAGATTCAGCTGCTCGGTGATACGGGCCAGTTTGTCGGCGGCAGGAGCGGCGTAGGCACCACGCTCCAAGCGCATGATGGTCGAATCCCGCACCCCGACCGCACGGGCAAGGTGCCGTGCTGAAAGTCCCAGCTCTTCTCGCCGGGCACGAAGAAATTCTCCGAGGCGCTTGGATCGCTCCTGGTTCATGATGGGTCGGGCTCCGTAAATTACCCATTTTACCAGGAAGTTTGCCCAAAAACAGCACTTTGTTGACCATTCCACAACGCGGGTCGGAATCATCACACGCCTCCGTCAAAGACGTAGACGCCGCCGTCTCCGCTGCTGGTGGTGATCTGCCCGCCAACCTCCATATCGCGGGCCATGCCCTCAACGTCGATCTTGACGTAAGGCTGTAGGTGATCGGGTAAGGCTTCCTCGATTTGCCGATAGACACCGATGTCATCCAGAAATTCCTCGGCGTACGCCGTCATGCTGTCCCAGTGACCCAGATAAGCGTCTTCGAAGCGGGCCAGGGCTTCGTTGTCGTTCGTGCCGATCAGGGCTGCCCAGTGGGCGAAGGCCGGACCATACTCGGCAATCCCTTGAGCTACGGCCGAGATGGTCTCCAGCGATTCGTATTCCTCCAAGCGCAATGGTCCGAAGCCTTCGTAGTCGTGGATAGCCCACTCTTCGGCGCCGGGTTCCGGCGAGGTCCTCAGTATGGCCTGCACCGAGCCAGCCAGTTCCTCGGAGTCAACGGCCGCGTCGATCCACTCTCCGTGGAGCCTGCCGGCGTTGTAGTCGCTGAGGGAAGCGACGTAGATCCGGGGAGCCAAGGCCGGTGCTTGCTCCCCGCTTCCTTCGGCTTCTCGATTGTTCCCACCTCCTTCTGTTTCAGGTCCTCGTTCATTCATCGCTCACCTCCTCTCCTTTCTTAATCAGTTTGTGGTGTGTGGCAGGAGCTCCGTGAGTGAGTGCGTGATGGCACTCGAACTCGACGGAGCCCCTGCCGGGGTTTGTTTGAAGCAGTCGCACTAGCGACTGGCAGGCCCACCACCCTTCGCCTGGGAGGAGCGTCCAGAGGATCGAACTCCGGTGCCCTCCGTCCGCGGCGTCGAGGCCTCTTTGCCCAGTAAGGCGGCGATGGCTCCTCGACGGGTGCTGGCGTCTCGCTCGATCTCAGCGAGAACTGCTTCGGCACGCTGTTGCAGCTGTGGGTTGTTGCGCCTGGCCTCGACCCACTGATCAATGGCCTGCCGAATGGCATCGGCCACGGTCAGCTCTTCGAGCTGGGCAATCATGCTCAGCTGTGCGTGCTGGTCTTCCTCCAGACGGATCGCCATGGTCTTCATGGTTGGTCCTCCTGGAGCACTGCGGGATTCTCATGACTCAGAGCCATAAGGTCCTCCTCGGTGTTGTTGCGGCCGGCGATCCCGGATTGGGTTCTCCTGATGAAGCCGCAGGGCACCGACGAGTCACGCTGCTTGTCGAACGTCTCCATCACTCCTTGCCCTCCTGTTGGCATTGATCCGTTCCTCAGCCATCTGGGCGAACTCTGGGTTGAGCTCGATACCTAGCCAGTCCCGGCCGTGCTGCTCGGCCACTACGCCGACGGTTCCGGCCCCGAAAAACGGGTCCAGGACCAGCCCCGGCTGCCACCTGGCGTGGCACTGGCACGTCGGCTTCAGGACACCGTGGATATGGCGGTCGAGGGCCTGGTGAAACCGCTGCCAGGGCTGCCCGCATGCCCGACAGACGCGCTCAGGACAGGCGGCCAGAAGCGGTCGTGAGACCAGCGCCGGGGGGAACGTGGCGAAGTGCTGGCCCCGATACCCGGCTGTAGCGATCGTCCAAACGTCGCCCGGGTTGGCACCCCATGGATGGCCGACGAGCCCCGCGGCCTTCAGGCGCTTGAGTCCGATGTTCGATCCGGCCAAGGGACCTGCCCAGGTGGGCTTGGTCCCGGGGGTCGACAGCGCTACCGCCTTCGTCTTGGCCGATGTCCGACGGATGGATCGGTGGGGCACCCGGATGGCGTCGAGATCGAAGTGGTACTTTGGCTGACGGGTCAGGAAATACACAAACTCCCAGGTGGTGTTCAATCGGTCCTTGACGCTCGAAGGCATGGGATTCGGCTTGCCCCAGGCGATTCGATTTCGGACCGTCCAGCCGTCCTCCACGAGGCCGAGGGCCAACCGCTCCGGTCCCAGCAGCAGGCTCTTAGCCGGTGCCCCGTAATGGTGGTGACGGGAGTAGCTGTCGCCCAGGTTCAGCCAGACCGTACCCGTGGGCTTGAGGACCCGGGCCACGCCCCGCATGGCCAGGCGAAGCTCATCTACCCAACCCTCGACGCTGGCCTCCAACCCGATCTGCCCGGGCATGCCGTAGTCCCGCAGTAGGTAGTAGGGCGGCGAAGTGATGACGCAGTCGACCGAGGCGTCGGGTAGCTGCGCCAATGCACCGTGAACGTCGGAGACGATCACCCGGTTGCGTTTGACGGTCCTTCTCATGCCGGTCTCCGTGTCAAGGACTCGACCGAGTCGGAACTGGTAGCAACGAGGAAGAGGCCGCTGGTGAGATGACGGTTCCGGTCCAGCGCTGTCCTCAGCGCTTCAGCTCGGGCCTCGTCTGGTACGACCCAGCAGGCTCTCGGGAAGACGCCGTGCACTGCCTGCTCTCGACCGGAGTGGTAGTACGCCTCGTACGTCTGACACTTGCGCAGCACAGCGGGCAAGTGTTCGGTGGCCCTGTCCAGCTCGATAAAGTAGTCGGCTTCATGTCGCCAAGCCCTAGAGTCACCGCCAGATCGGGGCGGAGAAGTACCCGTCCGGCGACGCCGCTGAATGTGCGCCAGCAGTCCGGCTCCCCCTCGACCCTCAGCACCTCACAGCGCCCGGCTCGCTCAGCCATGGTCAGCTCCACCACCAACTGGGACACCGCCAGGGTGTGATCCACGAAGATGGCAGAGGGTTCCCGGAACCGAGGCCTTGGTCCGTCGAGGGCCAGAAGTCGTTGCCCAACCGGACCCAGGGCGTAGACGTAGGACGACGATCCTGCCCTAATCCCTCCTATCCGCCGACCGAGACGCACCAGTAGGCGGTCCCGTGTCAGACGGCTCAGCTCTCGGCCGCAGGCTCGAGCGGCCGCCGTTGGAGTCCCATGATCGGTGGCCGGAAAATGCACTGCGGCGATCTGGCCGCCCGTCATGAGCCGGAGGACTCCGAGCTGTTGGACTACTGCAGTCTCTCGGGGTGTCATCTCGTCACGGATCTGGGTGAGCCCCCTCGGCCCGATACGAGGAGGACTCACGTGTCTCCCCCCTTCGTGTCGCTCCTTCCGCGCCGTTGATGAGGTTGGTATGGGGAGGATGGGTGAGAGATGTGGCCACGCGGTCGGACACGACCCCCGGTTCCGATTGATGGTTGCACCCCCGTTGGTATCTTCAACCCCGAGACCCTTACGAAGCACTCCTTGATTACGCCGTTCGGCTGCCAGCCACTGGGGTCCCGCCGGGGAGGGAAGAGACATGGGATCTGAGAGACAGTCCGCGCCCTTGTCGCAACGGCCATACCGATTATGCAGGTGCTTTGTCCTGGGCATGGCCACTCGATCGGTCGAGCGACCGGACACGCCGTGAGGCTCCTCATTTCGAACCCCCAGTGGGTCGTCGCCTCGGGGCCAGGTCGTCCTCCGAGCCGTGTGACCTTCCGCCAAGGGCAGCCTGGATGGCGGCGTCGACTTCGGTGGCCTGCACTCCGAAGCGCCGTTGGGAGACCGCCCGAACGCGTCCCGGGACACTGATCTCTGGAGGCGGCGGGAAGGTCTTGCCGCTGCACCACGGCTGAACGGCGTAGTCGGCCATCAACTGCAGGTAACACTCGAAGGCCCCGAGGCCGGTGAAGTCCTCGGGATCAGGACCGCTACCGATGGGTGCCAGGATCCTGGCGTCCTTCGTAGGCAGCTGAAAGCAGAGTCGGGACCGAGCATTGGCTAGGACGGCCGCTTGCACGGACGGGCTGAGTTGACCGAGGTGCTGGTGCGCCAGAGTCAGACCGACACCAAACCCCCGGGTCTGGCTGAGGGCGTCAGCCAGGTCGGTGGGCAAGTGCAGGTAGTCCTGGAACTCATCAATGAATACGAAGACGGGGTGCCTCCGGCCTTGGGGCACGGCTGCTCTCCCCAGGGTGGCTTGCCACCAGGTAGCGATGACCAAGGACCCGAGCAGTCCGGCCGCCTCAGGTCCGATGAGGCCCTTGGCCAGGTTGACGAGGAACACCTTGCGCTCGGTGTAGATCTGCCGCATCTCGAACTTCGGCGACTCTTGTCCGAGGATGGCTCGCAGCCGGGGATTCACCAGCATGGGGCGCACCTTGTTGAGAACAGGCGCGATGTTGGTGGTGCGCTCAGTCTCGCTCCACCCCTCGAAGGCGGCCCAGAACGGCTCCAGGCCCAGTGGATCATTAATGCGTTGGACCACGCGCCTACGGAACCCGGTGTCTGCCAGTAGAGGCGGTAGGGCGCACAGAGTGCTCCCAGGCAGTTGTGCCAGGGTGAGGAGAGCGGCCCCCAGGATGTCGTGGGTCCGGGGACCCCAGTTAGCGGCATGCAGACTGTGAAACACGCCAAGCAGCTGATCAGCGACAAGCTCAGGCGGCCGTCCCATAGACACGAGCGGATTCAGGCCGACGGGCGTGCTCATCTGGTCGGAGGGATCGAGTAGCACGACGTCATCGATCCGCTTTTGTGGGATCCGAGCCAGGATGTCTTCGATGAGCTGGCCCTTGGGCTCGATCACCACCACACCACGGCCGGCTTCGAGGTCTTGGACGATGAGGTTCAGAAGGGCCGTGGACTTCCCCGCACCGGTGGGTCCGATGACGTGGAGACCCCTGAGCGATGCCGATGGTGAGAGGGCCAGCGGACGGGCTCGGCCGGGATAAGAGGACTGAGCGATGACACGGCCGCTGCGTGGAACCGCTCGCGTTGGAGGGAACGTTCGGCTGACCGATGCTTCGACGGGCAGTTCACCGCTCGATCCGATAGGCCACGATGAAAGAGCCGCCATCTCCTTGGCATTGAGACGAAGAGGCCAATACCAGGGGGTCGCCGGCAGGGACACCGTTGCGGGGCGCATGGGGCGAACGGTGACCCGCACGCCCGGTGATTCGAGGGTTCGAATTGCTCCGATCATCTGCCGCAGCAGTTGCCGCCTCCGGGACTCGGTGGCGGCCTTGACCGCCAAACGCCCGACAGCCCGCCAGCCCGGTTCCCCGCGCTTGGCGGCCAGGGCTCGCCGCTGTTCGGCGTCGATAGGACCAGGCTTACCCAGGAGTGCATCCATGACCCCGGACGCCGTCAGTTCGTGGTCCACCGACGCCTGGCTGGGGACGACGGCCGGGGACAGGGAAGTTCCAAGTACCCATTGGAGAATGAGACGTTCGCTCCGTGCGGTCCCAGCCAGAACGGTCAACAGAGCCCGGCTGGCCTGGTGGAGGTCGTCGCTACTAAGCGCCCGGCGGCGTGTGCTCAGCCGAAGGCGAAGTGCCATATCTAAGGTCACAGGCTCCGACGCTTCGGAACCACCTTCCTCCTCGACTCCGATGCCTGGGATGACTGCTGAGAGCTGTCGAGCTACCACCCGGTCCCGCCCGACCGGGACACCCAATCGATGAGTGACCAGTCCGCCGTTACCAACAGCCTCGGCAATCACGGGATATCCGGCCATCGGGCCCAGAACTCGCCACGCGGCTAGAACCTGGTCGGCAGAAGCCTCCCGAGGCCACTTGAGCCGGAGCCAAACGAGGGTTGGCGCTTTCACGCCGAGTCTCCCCGGTTGTCGGCTGATTCATAGTCAGATGAAGGTTTCTTGTGTCGGCCGAGACGTTCGGTGTTTCGCTTCGGATCATGTTCGGCCTGGGCTTCGACTTCTGCCTGAGCTTGGGCGAAGGCGATGAGGGCGCGGGCCAGTTTGCGAAGGTCGGCCGGTTCTCGCCGAATACCGTGGACACGAATCTGTCGATGCCCATGTCGACGTTCGCCGTGATGAAAGGTCTTGCTCACTCCTTCACCTCCCTTCGCTCTGTTGTCTTTCATTGCCGCCGAGATGGCGCGTCGCGCGAACAACCCGAAGATTTGGGGTTCGCCGCAGTACACCGGCGCCGGCTGGGTGCTGCTCAAAAGCGGCACCACAGAGTGCGGATTAGTAAATTACGATTTTGCTAGCTCGTCAAGAGAGATTGTCCATTTCACAACACCGATCGGACAGTTGGTCTGTCTGTTCTTCGGACGTATCGCGCCGCCGTCCGAGCGTGGTTCCCGACCATCACCATCCGTCTCGCTTGCGTCGGATGATCACGGTGTACACCACGACGACCATGACGCCGCACACGATGAGGACGGGGGCCACGGATTCGATCAGGTGGGCGGCGATGTAGATGGCGATCGCCACCACCAGCATCATGACCGCGCCACGCGTCATCTTGCTACTCGAGTTGTTCTGAGCCGGTGAGTTCATTAGAGGTCCCTGACATTCCGAATCACTTCCAGAACAGTCAAGATGGGTGATCGCCCGAGCAGTCCGAAGACCGCCCGGGCCATCACCATGACCACCCTGAGGGTCAAGACCCTCTCGCCGTGTTGGACCGCCTGATCACCGATGTCCTTCGCAGCCACCGGAGGACCTTCCCCGTGCGGCATCCAGCATCGAGGCGAAGGCGTTGCTCGCCATGTTGTAGAGCCGGTGCTCAGCCCGAGACACCTCCCGGTTGATCTGGGCCTGCTCAACTCGACGCTGCCTCTGGTCGTCCGTGGTCGACCAGACACCGAAGACCACGACAACCACTAGACAGAGCACCAGCATTCCAACAATGAGGCCAATCACCGGCTTACCTGATGGACTGTGTCGGCGACCACGTCGGCCGCCGCCAGCGCCACCATGTCGCCGATGGCCTGGAGCCGGGCCGTCGCCATCGGCACCAAGACCGACAACTGCTGCTCGAGTTGGCTGATCATGGCCACTTCGTGCATGGCCCGCCTTCCGACATAACCGACCGCCATCATCCGGGCCACCTGGAGCTCGGCCTTAGCTTCGATTTCAGCGAGGCCGATCTCTGTCTGGCTATTGATGCGTGCGAGGGCCTTTCCGGTATAACGGGACTCCCGCCCGGCCATGCTGGTGTTACTGGGAATCAAGCTCGACATAGGCACATTCTCCTCAAGTTGCTCCGACCTAGGCGTCGGAAACCGATCGACATTCGATCGACCACGCCATCGTGAATCGAGCGACCCTGGCTCGAAAAGTGACGTAGTGAGCTGAGCGTGATACGACCTGAGCTGCAGTGAGCTCGACACCTACGAGACCGCAAGTCGAAGACGTGGCCAAGGCCTTAACAAGTCTGAGATCAATGCCACGTGCCTGTGACGACTGGCATAACTTGATCGGCTCTCGGGAGCTGGTGCAATTGCCTGATGTCGTGACGCAGGAGCCGAACTCAACCAACCTCGCCCGGAGAGCACAGCTTGCTCAAAGGCGAATCAAAGCCGACGTAGGAAGGCTCGGAGCAGGAGAGGATGCTCGGATCCTTCGGATGATGCTTGCGCTTGGAAGAGCGGATTGGTCCGATCCCCATTTGACTATTGGCGAACGACGGAAGCGATACATCAAAGACAAAAGGTCGACCACTCGAAATCTTGACACACTGCGGACCAAGAAGGAACGTCGGGCGTCCGAACGCCTAGGCCAGTTGCTCCTAGAGCGGACGCTTGATCCGCCGGAGACCCCGAACGCCGACAGCTCCTGGATTGAAGATGCAGGAATCGAACTCGCGACCCTGGATTTCTATCACTCTGTTGATTGGGAGGCGCTCTTACTGGGGGCTAAAGAGATTGATCTCTTCTTCACCTATGCTAGAACGTGGCGTCGCCAGCTTGGTGCAGTACTTCCGGAGTTGCGCCAGCGGACCAACCCACAACTTCGTCTGATTCTTCCGAGCATCTTCCCTCCCCGGACCACTGCGCTGCCGGAGATTGCGAAGCGCGCTGGCCAAAGCCCGGACGGTGTTGCCACGTATGTTGCAGGTTCCTACGCTTTTTATGAGCGCATGGGGGCCAGGATCTTCACCTTGGACGCGGCTCAGCTGTATGCGTCCTACAGGTTTGACGACATCATCGTCGCATCTCTCTACAACCATCAACGAAGCCAGACGCAGGGTGTTCCAACTCTCGTGTGTCGGAGTGGTGGCTCCTTGTACTCGTTCTTTCGAGCTGAGTTTGACGCTCTTGTCGACCCCCGCAATCGAGTTACCAAACGTCTTCCAAAGAACTGGAGGGCGTTGTGTTCCAGCCTTGATATTGAGATAATCGAGTCATAATGACAGAGCACCAAACGCCGATCATCAAGTACCACGAAGCCCTGGGCGCGATAGCGGACGAACGCGTTTCGCTCGTTCCAGGAGGGGCGGAAGTTACTTCGTCGAGTGGAAACAAACGCTACTTGGTTCGCTACGACGAACCGTCAAAGAGGATTAGTTCGAACGACAATGGTTCATACTGGCGAGGCTATTTGGGGTATCCTTCGATTGCGTTTCTGTTAGCGTCAAGACGAGTCGCGTTTGACAGCGATGTCGCGAAATCGCTCAGAGGGATCCCCTGGAAGGATCTCAACTCTCGACTTGGGAATGACTATGCCCAAACGATACGCGCAGTGGAGGACCATCTGAGAAGGAATCACGTTCCGTCTGGCCAACTGAATGCAGAAGTAAAGAGAATAGAGGAAGCGATTAGCAAAATGGAACTGGAAACGGTTAGATCCGATACTCCGCCGCCTGATGCATACTAGAGATCCGATCCGACCCCACCTCATGCTGCGCCCGACGAGTTCGCCGCCGTCTCGAACATCAGTTTCCAGACTATTTCCCGACGTAGGTAGTGGAATATCCTGCTGACGGCATGGAAGCGGGGCACTGGTCCACGGCTGTGGCTGAGTAAACAGGTGGGCCATGGTCTGGCTCAAGGAGCAGATCGCGTTCCCTTGGATCCAGGTCAATGACCCTCACGTCGCGGAATTTCGCCGGCGATGATCTCTTCTCACCTGCGTGAACCGACCACCGGCGGGGCTGATCGATCCCCCATCGTCGATTTCCAGCCGTCTAACGTCGACGTATGCCAAGGGTCGAAGACGATCGTCCGGTGAAGCCGTTGGCCAAGGTCTTGGAGGTCGGCCTACTGCAGCCAGGCGTCTTCATGACTGCCAGAGTGGGATTGGCGCGGTCACCGTCGTCTTCTCAGGGATTCACCCCTAGACTCAGGCTGTAGCAATTGACAAAAGTCCTGGTAGAGAGGACATTAGGAGGATGATACATCGATTTCCATCGATCAGATTAAGACAGTGGGCCACACGCCATAGACCACACTCGGTGGATCTGGCCTCACTCTATTCAGTCATCGGGCCCTCGAGCCGATACCAAGGACGAGACGGTTCAGGCGACGCCGATGAGCATCAGATAGGGTTCACGCCCATGTTGCTCCGGCTATGAGGGGGCAACCGATGAAATCAGAACGAGTTCCTTCCGAAGAGGTTTCTGGTCGGGAATCAGAACAATTACGAGAGGATACTGACGAAGTGACCATCATCGAGATCGGCGCAGTCGCCGTCGCTGCCAGCGATGCACACGCGCTTGAGCAAGCTCAGATCCAATCGCGTGTTCAGCCGGAGACGGTCTATGTGGGACCAGCTTCGTCGCCCCCACCTTCTCGTCGGCTCGTACACAAGGGTGCAGTGTCCCGGCGCGAACGCCTTCGCCGAGCCCGTAGAGATGACAGCGGTTAGTTTTCCTGCACCCCTCGGATTCGAGAGACCTGCCGATCTAGTTTGACGATCCTAGAACCACACTTCGACAGCTGTTCTTCGAGTTGAATCCGTTGGCGCTGATTCAAGAGGCCGAGGACTGACGGTTTCAATTCGATCCCCCGTCCCTTCAGTTCTCTAAGTTCGTTCTCGAGCCAGTATTGGCGGTTGGAATGAAGCGTCAAAACACCGACTGCCAATCTGTCGTCACGGTTGTTCTCATTAACCCACGTTATGGGGACTGACGCCGCCGATCGCCACAGCGCGTAGGCACGGTGATCGACCAATTTCGCCATCTGGAACCGGCCATAGAAAGCCGTGTTTGATGCCATCCACTGTGACGCCTGAATCGGAGAGGCAATCTGGTGAGACCAGGACCGCCTATGGTGATATGCCGAGGTTCCGATGAGGCGCAACGCAAACGGCGGATGACGTTTGTTGTCTCCGTGCTGGGCACGAGCTCGCAACCAAAGAAAGAGGGCGAACCCCTCCGAACGGAACCATGGCTCGGTAAACCCGAGCTCTCTCATTAACGCGGCAGATTCCCCTAGAAACAGATCCTTGACAGCCTTTCTCAATACGGATCTCGGACCATGCGGAGCTTCAAGAGCGACATCGAGCTTATCGCTTACTTCCTTCAACTCTCTTCCCTCCGGAAAATCGTGGCGCTTCGGTATGCCCACCGCGAGATACGAGTAGTCGAGAGCTCTCTTCAGACGGTAGCCATAGCGAGTCGTCCTCGCACCTGATGCATTGAAGTACTGCGCCGGTTTACCTTGTGCGAGCACGAGATCGTTCAGTACCTGCTGAACCTGTGCAAACGACTTTAGAGTGATAACACTTAGTCCGTAGTTCTCCTTCAACGCGTCGTTTCTTGTGCCCACATAAACATCTTCTCGGCTCACGAACTCATCTGCGAGCACTTTTCCCGCGCACCGGTATTCCGGTACATGCAGAAGAAACGCTTGATGTTTGCCGCGACTCCCTTTGGTCATATTCAATGGCTCCGAGAGGTTGGGATCCGTCATGCTGACGCCCAAAAGCACAACATGCGATTCCGTGAGACGCTCGGCAATCAGTTGCTGAACCGCCTGACGATGCTCATGAAAGCGAGCTTCACTAAGTACGACTTTCGTCGTTCTACCTGTTGGCGATACCATGCCATGCATATGCAGCACGGGAGCCAGACCGCGCTCATCGATCATCGTTCGCCATTCCTCGAGATCATTTGCCGTAAGCGCTAGCGAGCAGATAGCGTCGCCCGGGAAGAGCGTCTCAAGGCCACGCTCCAGTTGATCATCGTAGTTCGTTGTGAGGAGTACGGCCCGACCACCTAAAGCAGATACCAGTGATCCCACGGCTTCGGCAAGCGGAGAAGGTGGTAGGTCACTCTTGCCTTCATATAGTGCCTTTCGCACTATGTCCTCAACCTTATTCAGCGCAGGGTCTGCCAAGCGAAGCACATAGTCGATTTTTCTCATTGGATCGATTCGATCTTGTGCTACCAGTTCGGCGATCTCTGGAGAAACAATGCTCTTGCACATGCGGTCTACCAATTCCTCCCAACCAGGAAGGCCGGCCGCACAGGAAACTCCGGCGCCACAGATTAAGGTAACCTGTTCGTCGGTCTTGAGAAGTTTCTGAAAGAGGCGCCGGAGGCTTGGTTGCGACGAAAATGAAATCGCTGTTCGCGCAGATTCGTATGACCCTGCCATCGACCATCCCCGCTCGATTTTGTCGGCATAGACGCCGGCCTCTTCCATCCAGCGCACCGATCGAACCGGTAACGCGGCATTGGAAGGTTAGCCGTTGACCTTGACCCCGTCTATGAGCTCTCAGTTGCTTTTCGGTAATGAGGTCTCGGACTCGATTACTGCCCATAAGGCCAGCTCTTCGCCAACGCCGCTTGGCGGTCGACCAGCCCTCATCCCGCTGGCTCGAAGCAACGAGCTCATTGACCCACGAGCCACCCTGCACGGTGCCAGCGACTAACTGACAGAATGTAGTCGTGAGCCCCACCTTCCGGCGCGGCCCGATTGATCTACCTCGGGCAGAGAGCCCCGAGAGGCTCTTTGATCAGCTGCCTCGCACAAAGACCGGAGTACCGAGCCTGTGGTCGCATCAGGCGGACATATTGCGCCAGTACCTAGCTCACCACACTGAGACTCCGGACGTCGCTCTAGAATTGCCAACAGGGTCGGGGAAAACACTCTCAGCTCTGCTGATTGGCGAATGGCGGCGAACAGCCCTGGAGGAGCGGGTGGCCTACGCCTGTCCCACAGTCCAGCTGGCGCTCCAAGTGCATGCAGAAGCGATAAGGCAAGGCATCGGGGCTGTGCCCCTACATGGCCGACATGCCGAATGGGATATCGCCGATTCGTCCAGGTACGAACGATCGGACGCCATGGCAATATGCACCTACAGCACAATCTTTAATTCACATCCAGCCCTATCTACTCCCGGCACGTTGTTGTTCGACGATGCCCATGCCGGAGAGCAGTTCGTGGCTCGAGCGTGGAGTGTTTCGATTTCACGCGCCGAAGAGGAGGCGCTCTATATGAGCCTTCTCGAATCGATTCGAAGCGAACTCTCCGGATTCCTCGTCCAGCGACTTGAATCTCGCGATCCTGATCCGAGAACACGTGCCGACGTGCGGTTGCTTCCCGTCGGCGCAATGCACCGAAGGATGAGTCAGATCGATGCGGTCCTCGCAAATGCCGGGGGTGACATGCGATTCCGGTACACCCAGATTCGCCCAGCCCTCGATCGGTGTCTCTTCTACTTTGGTTGGGAAGGATTCCTGATTCGCCCCTACATTCCTCCGACGAATTTCCATTCCCATTTCGCAGATCCTACGCAGCGCATATACATTTCAGCCACGCTCGGGGACGGTGGCGAGCTTGAGCGTGCGTTCGGACGGGCACCGATAGCGCGACTTCCAGTGCCAACTGGATGGGACCAACGCACCTCAGGGCGTCGCTTCTTCGTCTTTCCCGAACTGCTCAAGGGGAATATCGCGAAGAGTCTGACTCGCGAGCTGATCGACCGGGCGGGCAAGGCTCTCGTGATTGCTCCTAGCAACAGGCTTCTCGACGCCAGCAGAGTGAATCTCGTCCCTCAGGGTATGCAGGTCTTTGGAAAGGCAGATATCGAGACAAGTCTCGATGAGTTCCGGCGTGCAAAGCGTGGAATCTTGGCATTGGCGAATCGCTATGACGGGATCGACCTTGCCGACGATTCGTGCAGGATGACAGTCCTTGATGGTCTGCCTACAGGCGAACATCTCCAGGAACGTTTTCTTGTGCGATCCTTGCGTGCCGGACGAGTGCTTGAAGAGCGCCTACGTACGCGAGTAATCCAAGGTGCAGGCCGCTGCACGCGTGGCCTCAAGGATCATTCTGTTGTGGTTGTTCTTGGTGAGGACCTCACCCGTTTCTTGCAACGGCGCGAAATCAGAGCGGCCCTGCGCCTGGAAGTACAAGCCGAGATTGCGTTCGGGATCAACAACAGCGAGGTTCCGGCCAGTGAACTGGTAGAACTTGTCGGTTCCTTCTTGGCCCAAGATGATGATTGGAGCACGCAGGCCGAACCGTATATCGCCGAACTCCGGCGAGAGGCCGAACGAACCCTGCCTGCCGGTACCTCATCGCTTGCAGCAAGTGCCTCGAAGGAGGTGAAGGCGTGGGGTGAAGTCTGGAAAGGTGAATTCGAAACTGCAAGCCGGCTGGCTGTCGAAGTTGCGCAGCAACTTGCCGATGGAGTGTTGTCCCCGTATAGAGCGTTGTGGCTTTACTTTGCCGCGTCATGGCAGGAGATTGCGGCGGCTGAGAGCGGGAATGCCGCATTGGCCGAGAGCGCCAAGCAGCTCCTGAGGAAGGCTCATGGCGCCGCTAGAGGCACTAGCTGGCTTCGAGATTTGGCGCCACTCGGTGCGGATGAGGTTGAGCTGGACCCTTTCGATGAACAGGCTGTTTCGACGGCAGCTCAACATCCGGCGCGCCGGATGGAAACCGCAAAATGGCTCCGGTTGCGCTCAATGATCGAGGAGGGCCTTGCTGCGACCGACCCAGCACTGTTCGAGCCTGCCCTTTCCGAACTGGGGAAACTTCTTGGGGCCGAAGCATTTAAGCCGGGAGGGAAGGGGAGGGCCGATTCGGTTTGGCTGTTCTCAAGCCAATGGTGGGTGACTCTGGAAGCGAAGAGTGACGCCAATGCTGACGGTCCTGTCAGCATGTCGGATGTCCGCCAAGCGAATACGCAACTGGACAGCCTAAGCTTTGATCGTGGCGAGTCAGCGCCGACGGGTAGCGCGTCGGTCATTGTGACGCCGAGGCAGGTAATCGACCCTGATGCTGAGGCTATAGCGCGGGAACATCTCTTCATGGTTGGACCCGATGTGTTGCAATCGCTCGCGCACGATGTAATCGAAGCGTGGCGTTCGATCCGCGCATCAGCAACCGCCCTCGAGGGAGCTGAAGCCGAGACCATCGTTCGACAGAAGTTCGCCGACTGCCGGGTGCTTCCTACTGCAATAAGGGAGAGGATTGCCGATCGTCCCATTCTGTCGTGAATTCGGCTAGGAAGGATTCGCGACCGCGGGTAGTTCAATGATTTGGCGTGGAGAGTGTGGGCAAGCGTGGTGCCGAGTCTGGTGAGAGTTCATACACGAGCGCTCGATGACGCCTAATGTCCGACGTATGGGTGAAGGCGGTCATCCCCGCTGGGGCGAAGGGCTGGGCTGCATAGGAGCGGGAATTGCCCTTCTACTCGGGACTGTCCCGCTCCAAAGGGTCCTAGCTCCGAAGGTTGGTGCGTACCATCCATGGTGGGAAGTCCCGTGCCTAGTCGCGGGATGTGTCTTCTTGCTTGCCGGAATTCTCCTGTTCGTGGTTCCTACGATGAGACCAAGGACGGAGCTACCTCAGGATCAGATGTCTGATCATCTCAAGGCCCTAAGGGCCGTGGCTCAAAGGTTCCAAAACAATGTGTCTCGTTGCACCCAGGTGTCCTACGAGAATCAGACAGAGGAGGCGATGTTCAAACAGCACGTGGGTGGGCTCGCAACCAAAGTAGATGACTACCAGATAGCTCTTGAGAATCTATCGATCCAAACAAAGAGTCTGACGGAGTTCTTTCGTAGATCTATCAGCGTATTTAGCGAAGATGACGGCTGGAATCAACGAGACCTCTTTCGGGCTACGAATCAGTACATGCGCTCCGCGTCCACTGAGTTCCATCGACACGGAGCCGAACCTAGCTCTGAGTACGAGCGCATTCACTATCCGAACGAGGGATTATTCCGGCTTCAATGGCTCATTCGGGACAAGCCTGGCCATTCTTTTGGACACGTCGTTTGGGCATCCCCGATGGACAATTACGAAGACCGTAGGAACACTCTTAGCATGTGGCTAGCGCATGCGATCGAATCGCTCGAGTATCAACGATTTAAGTTGGCGTTGGCGGACGTCTATCAGACGCAGGACACTTCCTTCTGTGCCTTAGAGCCCATTCTTGCCCGCCCCGGCTTTCCCGGGATCTGCGGGAGAGCCTGTCGACAGCCCAAAGATGCGTAGTCAGGGTTTCGATCGATGCGATAACTCGCGACGCGAGCGGTGACCGCTCCTTCGAAGCTCTCTATGGTGACGCCGCCGGAACTTTTGAGCCGTGATCAGTCCTGCTATTGCGCTGGGGCGGACCTTGACTGAAACTCTCGCCAGTCACGAAATCGTGTAGCGATGCTTGCTATTCGTGGAGGTCGACCTCTACCTCGCCCAGCCGGATGCCGAGCGATGACTTTCTTGACGTGTTGATCGAGGAGGAGGACGAGAAGTACGTCACTGCTTCGATCACTCAACGAAACTACATCGTCTCCAATGGCCGCCAGGTGTTCACTATAGCGGTGATCAGCTCCATGGCCGCGACGTAGGGTCGCTTGGTGCGATAGCCGGCGAGGAGTTGCTCTTCAATGGCGCTGGGCGAATCGATTCCTAGAGCCATCAATTCTTCATATAGCTGCCTAGAATGAGTTCCGAACTCGGTGGACTCTGGTAAGAGGTTCCTTGTTCGGGCAACGAAATCCCACTGATCGGCAAATGATCCTTGCGTTTGTTGAAGGCGTGCATCCGTATAGCCGAGCAATCCGTGAATCAGGCCGTCACCAGAACGCACCAAATGACCCAAGTTGACCAGGGCCGCCAGCTCTTCATTGCTCAACGTTCCAGTGATCGGTTTGTAGCTCAGGTCGTGTTCCAGCTCATTCCACACGTGTGCAAGCATGCTGCAAACCTGAACTTCACATGACGTGGCACTGAGATTTTCGAATCGTCCGACTAAGTCGTCTTCTGTCAGCACCACCTGGCAATGCGTTGCTCGATAGAACGAGGGAAACGGATAGTCACGCACTTCTACTTCTATTGCACCACCACCAGACCCGACGAAGCGAGCCTGAAGTTCACTGACGACTCTCTCGCGATCGCTTTCTTCGTAGGTTGCCACACGAACTCCGGCAAAATCCTTGATCGAGCTGAATACATTGTCGATAGAAGTCAGCGACGCCAATCGTTGGAGTTTTCCACGCAAACGCTCTGGGTCCTTCACGCGGAACTGGACTGTGGCTCGGATAGCGTTGTCACGTACCAACGAGCGACACACATCTGCGACGAAGAGGGCGACCTTCTCATAGCGATCGATCTCCCGGTGATACCGCTCTAGTGCCCGCTCGATATCTTCCGCATTCAAAGGCATATGCCGCTCCATTTGGCTGACCCTTGGAATCTAATCACGATTGGGCCTCGAACGTCCCTCGATCGGGGGCACCAGAACTGAGACCCCAACGTGAGTTGTCACTAATCGACAGTCCTTGGGTGTCAGGGGCCGCCGGGCGCCTGCAACGTACTCGTAGCGACCTCTTCGTAGGCCCACTCAAACGCGCCGAGCATGCCCTTGTTGCGATACGACCCGAGTGCCGGGAAGACAAGGCAGCTGTCGTCGAGGCGTGCCATCCGCACCTCGTCTTCGGGGTGGCCTATGATGAGGAGCGATCCTTTGTGTTGCCAGCTCGCGAGGTTCCAGCCTTCGACGCCACCGGGAGTGAGTGTAAGATCCGCACAGAGCCATGCGTCGGTGCGGCCTGGTGAGGTTCCCCAAGGAAAGTGGACACCCGACAATCCGACGCACCCGTCGGCTGGAAGGATGTCACCATGGGAGCAACCAGAAGGAAGTTCACGCTCGAGTTCAGAACTGAGGCAGCTCACCGCGTCA